>Ga0116227_10008823_pt1 | contig 18722 bp, 19 predicted proteins | sample S1TSphgellanicum_FD_89693 | JGI IMG/M metagenome (GOLD analysis project Ga0116227, IMG submission 89693) | Host-associated microbial communities from peat moss isolated from Minnesota, USA - S1T2_Fb - Sphagnum magellanicum MG | ecosystem: Host-associated > Plants > Peat moss > Unclassified... | reverse complement strand
GAGCAAGAACGTTACCATTTACTTGAATCCACTCGTGCCTACGCGCTGGAGAAGCTAACGGCAGCAGGCGCATACGAACGGCTGGCTCGCCGTCACGCCGAGTATTTTCGTAACCAGGTGCAGGCGGCCGACGAACGCTGGGGCACAGGCTCCGCGGCGGCGTGGCTGGCGAGCGTGGAACAGGAACTGGACAACTATCGCGCGGTGTTGGAGTGGGCGCTTAAAGATGGACACGATGTGGCGCTAGGTGGTGCCGTGGCTGGGGCGCTAGAGCAGCTTTGGTATGATGGCGGACTCACGGTAGAGGGGCGCTACTGGCTCGGCCTTGCGCACCCGGGCCTTGACGAATCGATACACCCGCAGGTGGCGGCCCGGCTGTGGGTTGCGCTCGCCCGGCTTTCCAGCGGCAAGTACTGGCACGACTGTGCTGAACGCGCCCTCGCGCTCTACCAAGCGGTGGGCGATCAGAACGGGCAGGCTTGGGCGCTTTTGAGTCTCGCGGATAGTCACTATCAAATGGGTCAGCTCGAAGTAGCTACTGAAGTGAGCGCTCGAGCGATCGCGGCGATGCGCGCCTTGGGGGATAAACCGGGACTCGCTAACGGCCTGAACAGGCGTGGGGCAATCTACCGGTCTCGCGGCGACGTCGCCGCGGCGCGCGACTTATATGCGCAGGCGCTGGCGGTATTCAAAGACTTAGGCGACGAGGTCGGGAAAGCTAAAGTGCTGGGAAATCTCGCGGAGTTGGAGTTCAAAGATGGGCAGGTTGAACGCGCACTACGTTTAGCAGGCGAGGCCCTAGAGATCCAATCTCGTGGAAAGAACGAGAGGAACTTGGCGCTTGGCTACCTCAACATCGCCGCTTATCGCATCGCGCTGGGAGATGCGGATGGAGCACGTGAGGCTGCTCGTGAGGGGCTGCGCTGGACGCGGCAAGCGCAGGATGCGCTACTGACCGCGATCGGGTTGCAGCATCTTGCGCTAATCTTGGCGCTCCGTGGAGAATCAACCGATGCGACGCGGCTCATCGCCTACGTCGATGCGCAAATCAAGGAACTCGGGTACGAGCGTGAGACCACCGAAAAGTGGGGTTACGAGAAGCTCACGGCCACACTGCGCGAACAGCTGGACGAAGCGGAGATAGAGAAACTCGCGGCCGAAGGTGCGGCGTGGTTGGAAGATCGGGCGGTCGAAGAAGCACTCAGGGTCTGACCACAAGCCCAGCAAACCCGCGCGGCATTGAAATTCGCCGCTCTATGCGTTCAGACACGAGACGCAGGGGGTCTTGTGGATGAATCACCCCGGACGGAGCAATGTGGCGCTGTCACCGGCCTATTCCTCGAGCGTCGTCACGTCGCCGAGGTCGAGGCCGGCTTCCTGCGCTTTGAGGAGCCGGCGCATGATCTTGCCGCTCCGCGTTTTCGGCAGCTTCGCGACGAATTCGAGTTCGGCCGGCGTACCGATCGGACCGAGATGATACCGCACGTGTTCGACGATCGCGCTCCGCAGTTCGTCGCTCGCGCTGTGGCCGTTGCGCAGCACCACGAACGCTTTGATCGCCTCGCCCTTGATCGCGTCCGGTTTACCGATCACGGCCGCTTCGCCGCAGGAGGGATGCGAGACGAGCGCGCTCTCCACGTCGGCCGTCGCGATTCGGTGCCCCGCCACGCTGAGCACGTCGTCGGCGCGGCCGAGCACCGTGATGTATCCGTCCGCATCGACGATCGCCACGTCGCCCGCGGTGTAGCAGCCGGGAATCTGTTCGAAGTAGCGCCGGTACCTTTCCCGATCGTTCCAGACGTCGGCGAACATGTAGGGCGTCGGCGTCTCGAGCACGAGCAACCCGCCTTTGCCCGGCGCGACGCGTTCGCCGTTCGCGTCGCGCACCGAGAATTTTAGCGGGCCGAACGCTAAACCGCTCTTGTCGGGCAGGGTCGCCTCGCGCGGCAAGAATCCGATCGAGGGGCTCGCGAGCTCCGTCTGCCACCACTGGTTGCAGACCGCGGCGCGCCCTTCGCCGATCACGTCGTGCAAGAAATGCCAGGCCTCCGGGTTGAGCGGCTCGCCCGCGCAAAAAACCGCTTGTAACGAACGCAAGTCCCGTTCGCGCGCCAGGCCCGCGCCGAAGCGCATCAGCATCCGCGCGAGCGTCGGGGCCGTATAGAGTTTCGTGACGCGATGCGTCTCGATGACGTCGTAGACGGTTCCGGGCGAAGGATAGTCGGGCGACCCCTCGCGCAAGATCGACGTCAGCCGGTTCGCGAGCGCCCCGTACACGATCAGCGTATGCCCCACGATCCAGCCGATGTCGCTCGTGCACCAGTAGACGTCGGCGGGCACGATATCCGTCGTTAGCGTCAGCATCGCGGCGGCGCCCGCAAGGTAACTCTGCGTCATCACGACGCCCTTGGGCTTGCCGGTCGTGCCGCTCGTGTAGAGCATGAAGAGCGGCTCGTTCGCTTCGAGCAGATGCGGCTCGCACGTCGTTCCACGGCCTTCGACGTACGCGTCCCAATCGCGCACGCTCGGTCCGAGCGGCCGGCGCGCGCTCGCGCGCTGCCAGAGGACGGTTCGCCGCACGCCCGGCGCGTTTGCGACGGCGTCGTCGAGGATCGTGCGCAGATCGACCTCTTTGCCGCGCCGATACGTGATGTCGGCGCCGATCACGATTTCGGCGCCGGCGTCGTCGATGCGGTCGCGTAGCGCCGTCGCACCGAGGCCCGCATAGACGACGCTGTGCACGGCGCCGATGCGCGCGCAGGCTAGCATCGCGACGATGCCTTCGATCGAAAGCGGCATGTAGATGCAGACGCGATCGCCCGCTTTCACGCCGTCCGCCCGCAGCGCGTTCGCGAACCGGCACGTGTCGGCGAGCAATTCTCCGTAGGAGATCGTCCGCTCGAAGCCGTCCTCACGCAGATAGCGGTAGGCGAGCGCCGCCGGGTGCGTGCGCGCGTGGCGATCTAAGCACGTCACCGTCGCATTGAGGCGACCGCCGACATACCAGCGCGCGTTGCCGATCTCGCCTTCGAACGTTGTGAGCGGCGGCGTCTCCCATTCCAGACGCTCGCCGCACGCCGCCCAAAAGCCGAGCGGATCGCGCGCCGTCTCGGCGTTCCACACGCGCTGGTCGGGGATCGTGGCCCATGCCGCCGCCTCAGCGGGGGCGGCGATGCGTTCTCCCGTCAGCAGCAGATTTTCGATCGGGGCATCAGCGCTCATCGCGCAGTCTTAGCAGTCGGGCCGGGATGGCCCCGCTTTTGGGGCCGGAATCCCGGACTCATTTAGGACTTGATGATTGAGTGATCCGCGATGAGAGCGGCGCCCGTCGGTGATTTTTGGACGGTGAATTGGGCGGAATACGGACCGGCGGATGTTTTCAAATCGACGTCGACGGTTACGATGTCGCCGGTTCCGTGGACTTCCACCGCCCGAACCTGCGTTGCGCCGTCGACGACGCCTTCTTCAACGAGCGCGCCGGCCGGCGGAGCTGCGAGTTCGGCCGCGGCGGAATCGCGATCGCCACGCGCGACGGCGCTCAAGTAGACGCGAACGACGCTCGCGGCCAGACGCGCGAACGGCGTCGTCGAACCGCTGACGACGACCGGGTTCCCAGAGGCGACCGGCGCTGCGGCTGGGGCGGTCGCGGCGGGAGCGCGCGGCGTCACGCGAGGCGAATCGGCCGCGCCGGCCGAGCCCGACGCCTCGGCCGGCACCGGCGTCGCTGCAGTTACCGCCGCATCCGTCGCCGCGGCCGTACCCGCCGCATCCGTCGCCGCAGCCGTACCCGCCGTCGCCGTCGCCGAATTTGCAGCAAGCGCCGGCGCCGTCGCAGCCGCCGGCGGGGAAGCGCTAAGCACCACAGGACGCGTTGACGTTCGCGGCTCCGCCCGCAGCGCGAGAACCGAACGGCGCGGCGCCGGCGACTGGGGCCGTGGCGACGGCGAAGGAAGCGGCTCCGGCGTGTCCGCAAGTGGGGCGGGTCGCACACTTGTCGCCGCTGCGCTGGGCGATTCGGCAACGCTCACGATCGGCGGTTCCCCTTTGCCGAAGAGCGAGAGGCCCGCACCGATCACGAAGCCGAGAACGATCACGCCGATGAGGATCGGAACGAGCGGCAGCGCTGTGCCTGCGCCGCCAGCCGGCGGGCGGCGCGTTCTACGCGGAGGCGGATCTTGCATCGGCAGTTCAGTTTCGGCATTGCGCGGAAGCCGCCTCGCGCGGGCGACCCGACGAACGAACGGACGCGAGCGAAAATGAGCGGACGCGACCCAGGGCGAAGCGCGCCGCGTGATCCGCGTGTCCGTTCCCATCGACGTCGGCACGATTGCCGCGACGGAAAACTCGGCGTTCGCGCTTGCGACGCCGCTGCGCGTCGAGCGTCTTCTCGTGCTCGCGGTGACCCAAGCCTGCGGTGCGCGCGCGCCGCAGGAGAAACGAGAACGCCACATCCGTACGACGCTAGAAAGTTTTCGGGCGGGTAAGTTTTTGCTCGACGTCGACGGCCGGATCTTCGACCATCCCGACGCCGTCGTCGTCTGTTCGGGCGTGGCGACGCTGCGTTTCTTCTCCGCGGGCCACGCTCGAAGGGAACGGGAAACCGCCCTGTAAACCAGGGCTCGTGATGTCCACACGAGCGGGCTCGGCCATTGCATTTTGCGCGCTGCTTGGAGCTGCGGTCCTGGCCGAACCGTCGCAAGCGCGTGCCGACGACGCGCTGACGGCGATCAAAGCGCGCGGCCACATGGTGGTCGGCGTCAAGGCCGACTATCCGCCGTTCGGGTTCCTCGACGGCGACCGCAACACGGGCCTCGAGATCGATCTGCTGCACGATATCGCAAAGGATCTCTTCGGAAAACCCGACGCGATCGAGTTCGTTCCGGTGGTCGCCTCGAACCGGTTCCAGTTTCTCAACACGGGTAAAGTCGACTTTCTATTTTCGACCGTAACCGTGACCGACCAACGTAAGACGATCGTCGATTTTTCGGCCCCCTACATGAAATCGGGCTGGCAAATTCTTGTCAAGAAAAGCAACGACGCGATTCGCGACGTCCCCGACTTAGCCGGTAAGACCGTCGTCGTCGTGCCCGGCTCGATCGGTGAGGCGGCCTTGCCGAAACTCGTTCCGACGGTGAACCTCCTCAAGCTCACGGCCACGAGTGAAGCGCTCGACGCGATCGATCAGGGGCGCGCGGACGCGTTCGTCCAAGATTCGGCGCTCCTCTACGGGCTCGTCCAGCAAAAACCCGCTTACAAAGTCGTCGGGGCCTCGCACGACGACAAGCCGATCGCCGCGGCCTGTCGCAAGGGCGATGCCGCGGCATGCGACTACGTCGGCAAAGAAATCGAGAAGTTCCGCGGCGATGGAACGCTCGAGCGTGAGTATCGGAAGTGGCTAGCCGGCGAAGCGGACCGCTTCATGCCGGACCGCTGAGCGCGGCGCTTTCGCCCCTGCTCGCGACGCTCGATTTTAGCGTCGTCCGCGACGCGGCGCCCCAACTCGCCCAGGGCTTCGGGCTCACGCTCCTCATCGCGTTCTGCGGCAGCGTCGGCGCGCTCGCCGTGGGTGCGGCCGGCGCCGCGCTCCGGGTTTCGAACCTGCGAGCGGCAGGCGCGGCGGCGACCGCGTTCACCGAATTTTTCCGCAACACGCCGCCGCTGGTTCAGATCTACTTTCTCGCTTTCGCGCTGCCGAAAATCCCTGGGATCGGCCCGCACCTCGTGTTGCCGGGAATCGTGGCCGCGACGCTTGGTCTCATCCTGCACCAAGGCGCGATCAACGTCGAGATCTTGCGCGCCGGCCTCGATGCGGTGCCGGAGGGCCAGCGCGAAGCGGCTGCCGCGCTCGGACTCGGGCGGGTCGACCTCCTGCGGTTCGTGCTCGTGCCGCAAGCGATCCGCATCAGCCTGCCTGCGCTCGGCAACAACGTGATCTCACTTTTCAAGAACACGACGCTGGTGGCATCGATCGGCGTTCTCGATCTCTTCGGCGTCGCCAACGACGTGATCGCGCAAGTCCTCGTCAGCGCCGAACTCTTCATCACGGTCGGTGTCGTCTATCTGATCTGCATCGGCATCCTCGGCGCGTTCTTCCGCGCGCTCGAAGCGCGCTTGGCCCTCGCGCGTTGACCGCGATGCACGGCTACGCGTCGGCTCTGCCGGCACTCCTCCGCGGACTCGGCGTGACCTTTGCGATTGCGAGCGTTGCGATGATCGTCGCCGTCGTGCTCGGCTTCGCGTTCGGCATCGTCCGCTCGCAGGCGCCGCGCGCGTTCGATCTGCCGATTCTCGCCGTCGTCGAATTCTTTCGCGGCATCCCGCTCTTGGTCTTGATGTACTTTCTTTTCTTCGGATTGCCGCAACTCGGCGTGCGCACGAGCGGCGGCGTGGCGGCGGTCGCGGCGCTCGGACTCTACGCCGGAGCCCTCGGCAGCGAGATCGTTCGCGGCGCGATCGTCTCGATTCCGCGCGGCCAGCGCGAGGCCGCCGCCGCGCTCGGCCTGGGACGCGCGCAAAGCCTGGGCCTCGTCATCCTGCCGCAGGCGCTGCGCCGGATGCTGCCGCCGTTCGTCGCGCTCTTCGCCCTCATCGTCGAATCGAGTTCGCTCGCCTCGCTCATCGGCGTCTCGGATCTGCTTGAAGCCGCGCGGCAACACGTTGAAAGCGACGATGCCGTGGCGCTTCCAATCTACCTGACGGTCCTCGTCGCTTACTTTCTCATCAACTTTCCGGTCTCGCTGCTTTCGCGACGTCTCGAGCGACGGCTGGCGCGCCCATGACGATCGTGTCGCTCGCCCACGTCAAAAAATCGTACGGGGCGCACACCGTGCTCGCCGACATCTCGCTCGACGTGGGTCAGGGCGAAGTCTGCTGCATCATCGGACCCTCGGGTAGCGGCAAATCCACGGTCCTGCGCTGCATCAACCGGCTCGTGCCGATCGACGCGGGCGAGATCATCGTCGACGGCCTTTCCGTAACCGATCCCGGCGTCAGCGATGTCGCGCTGCGCCGCCGGGTCGGGATGGTCTTCCAGCAGTTCAATCTCTTCCCGCATCTCACGGCGCTGGACAACGTGATGCTCGCGCCGCGCAAGGTGCGGGGCCTCGATGCCGCCGCCGCCCGCGAACTCGGATTGGGTCTGCTGGCCAAGGTGGGCCTTGGGGAAAAGGCCGCGAGCTACCCGGCCCAGCTCAGCGGCGGTCAGCAGCAGCGCGTCGCGATCGCCCGGGCGCTCGCCATGGAGCCGCGGGTCATGCTCTTCGACGAAGCGACCTCAGCGCTCGATCCGGAGATCACGGGCGAGGTTCTGGCCGTCATGAAGCAGCTCGCGCGCGAGCACATCACGATGATCTGCGTGACTCACGAGATGGGCTTCGCCCGCGAGGTCGGCACGCACGTCATTTTCATGGACGGCGGGGTCGTCGTCGAGGAGGGGCCGCCCAGTGAGGTGCTGGGCGCACCGAAGCACGAACGCACGCGCAGCTTCCTCGCTAAAGTCCTTTAGAACAAATCACTGCGCCGCGACACGCACGGCCACCAGTTTACGCAATTGTAAACATCGTAAAGATTACTTTACCCCGCCTCGTGTGATCCGGCGCACGTCGAGTAGAAAGAGAGAGCCTGCTCGCTTCACCCCCAGACGCAGGTATCACAATGCGATGTCCCCGCACGGCAACGATTGCCGCCTTCTCACTGTGCGCCGGCCTTTTCTCGCTGGCGCCCGGACGAGCGGATACGACGCTCGCCACGTTTTTGCCGACGCGCCCGAGCCACGTCCAAGTGAAATCGGCTAGCGGCGTGCTCACCGATTACGGTCGTGGCACGCAATTCGGCGGCTTCGATCTCCGTGACGACTCGACCGGGGTGATCGACCGGTTCGCGACTGCCCGGCGCATGCGCATCGGCGGCGCGTACGTGGCCTGCAGCGATCCGCCGCAACCGGGTTACGACCATTTCGCGCCGGGACCGGCCTGCCCGGACTGGCCGCGCACGGTCGTCATCGGCCGCACGCACGTCGTCGTGACCTATTGGAAAACGGTCGATCCACAGGGGCGGGCGACCCTCGTGAGCGACGTTATTTCGCCGAAGAATTAACCCCGAGCGGGCGCCGTTCTTTCATGACGAGTTCGCTGTAGAGCGCGTTCGGCCAAGCGAAATCGTCGCGTGTAAACGACTCGGGCCAATCGGCGTCGAAAGATTCGTGCAAGCGATGATCGCCCACGTCCGAGGCGGCGATGAAGCCCATCAACCGCGCAACTTCGGCCGAGTCTTGCGACGTCAGCGCTTGCACGATCAGCGAAAGCGGCCACACGTAGCCGTGCGGCGTGTGCGGGCTGCCGACTCCCGACGCGTATTTGCCGCGATAGAAATACGGGTTTCGGTCCGAGAGGACGAATCGCCGCGTATCGGCATATACGGGGTCGCGCGCGCTCAGGTAGCCGAAATACGGAATCGATAGCAGCGACGGAATGTTCGCGTCGTCCATGACGTTCGTGTGTCCGTAGCCGTCGACCTCATAGGCGTAGATTTTCCCGAACGGCGCGACGGTGACTTTCCCATATTGCTCGATGCCGGTCTGCACTTCGAGTGAAAGGCCCCACGCATTTGCGGCATCGCGCGGATTCTTGTAGACCTGTCCTTCGATTGCGGCGAGGCGTTGCAAGACGACGACGGCGAACATGTTGTCGGCGATGTTGTACTGATACCGGGCCGGGTCGTCGGAGGGCCGAAACCCCGTCCAGATCATGCCCGTGTAACGGACCCAACTCCCTTTGCCGTCGTTGACGAGGTCGGGGTGCCGATAGCGGGAGCGCCGGTCGTGGTGCTGCTCGGCGCGAAGCGTCGCGAGGACCCGCTCGAACGCGCGATTCACTTCGGGCGTGAAAATCGACGCGTCGTGGGTCGCCTGCCAATATTTATCGGCGAACCAAATCGGATAGAGCAACGAATCGACTTCGAACTTGCGCTCGACGACCTTGTAGTCCGAAGAGAACGCATTCGCGTACGGATCGATGAGAATGTATTTCGCTTCGCGCGCCACCACGCCGCGCAGAGCCTCGCGAACGCGATCGTCCTCCGCCGCTTCACCGATATACGGCTCCATAACGGCGCTCGCGTCGCGGAGCCACTCGGCTTCGATGTCGCCGGTCGAAACGTAGGTCGTGCCGTCGGGCTGGCGGCTGGCATGACGATTCAACGCCTCATCAAAGGCCGTAAGGTAGATCTTTTCGAGCTTCGAGGTGAGCGCTTGCGTTTCGGCCGTTACCCGGCCGGTCACACTGATACTCACCAAGGCAGCCAGAGCGACCAGCCCAAGAACCCGCACAAACCTCATCGACGCCTCGTACATCGTCGCTTCCGCCGGGCAAACCCTTGCATATCGAGCGCCGAATTGCAAAATTTCTCGTTAGAAAGTCGAACGTTCGTACATCTATGAGGCATCCTGCCCTCGTAACCGCCGCATTGCTCGCAACCCTCGTCTGGGATTGTGCGGCGCCGGCCCGAGCTGCGGAATCGTATACGGTTGCGGGACGCGACAGTATCTCTATCGGCGAAAACGACATTTCCAGTGAGGTTTCGTATTCCGGCACGCAGGTGTTGCGCATCGAGCGACGCGGACGGACGCTCCGCTATCGAGCGCACGTCGACTACACGCGCAGCGACGGGACGGCCTCGAACGCGGCGACCTGCGAGTACGTCGCCGACGTTCTACCGTCGGGGGAAACGCTCGCGACGGCCGACGGCGACCCCGACTATTTGACCGTCCTGAACCAGCCGTTCGCTGCGCGGCTCGATTCCTCGACCTTGGCCGACCTGCGCCGGCTGCGCGGCGCCATCCCCTTCGAATTCCCCTCGCCGTTCACCGGAGCGTCGTTACACGGCTTGCTGCGGCACGAGAGCAGCGGCTACGTCGGCCGCCGGCGCTCGATCGGCGTCCGGTTCGAGGCCGTGGGCCCGATGCGCGGCGCCCTCCCCGATCGCCCGGGGCTCACGCTCAAAGGCACGATCGCGATGCGCGGCACGGCATACTACGACGCGGACAGCGCCCTCCTGCTTGCGCTCAAGACGACCGTCACGATTTCCGGCAAGGTTTCCAATCGAGCCGGCGCGGACCCGGTGCGCATCGTCTTCGAACGCAGCATCCGGGCGCGCGAGTAGCGCAGGGGGACTTTCCTCCGGGACGAGAAGTCGCGCAACTCTTCACTCTCGGGTTGCGGTCAAGACACAGGTGAGTGCTCTCGGTCCGCTCCTTCATCAGGAGTATCGCTTGGTCCCAAAAACGGGGACCGCCGAGCGGAAGCCGGCCGCAACGAATGCACCGTCGCCGCTGCGGTCCGCGGAGGTCCCCTCGGTCGACCGGTTCGAGCGCATCGTCGACGAATTTCAACGCCGGCTCTACGGCTTCGCCTTGCGCATGACGGGCAATCGGGAAGACGCCGAAGAGATCGTGCAGGACGCCTTCGTGCGCGCGTTTCGCGCCCTCGGTAAAATGAATGCCGAGCAGCGGGCGGACCTGCGGCTGCAACCGTGGCTGTATACGATTACGTTAAACGTCACGAGGAACCGATTGCGGTCCAAGCGCCCGACGAACGTTGCGCTCGACTCGCTCGCCGATCCCGATGCGCTGTTGAACAACACGCAAGAGGGTCCCGAGGGGCCGGAGCAGATCGTCGAGCGCGGTACGGATCTCGAACTCGTCGAAGGGGCGCTCTTGCAACTACCGATGCACTTGCGCGAGGCGGCGACACTCCGGTTCATCGAGGGTCGCAGTCATCCCGAGATTGCGGAAATCCTCAACCAGCCGATCGGGACCGTGAAATCGCACGTCCATCGGGCCGTGCGCATCTTGCGTCGAATTCTCGGTCCGCAAGTCGGGCGGATCGTTTTAGCCGAGGAACCTGTCAATGCGGTGTAGTGATGTCGAAGCGCTTTGGGACGAACTTCGCGGCGGATTGGAACCGCACAGCGAACACGCGGTCGCCCACCTTCGCCGTTGCAAAGATTGTCAGGCCGTCTACGAACAATACGAAGGCGTCGCGTACTGCCTGACCTGTCTGCCGCTGGTGGAGCCGCCCGAGAATTTGGTTCCGCGGATCCTCGACCACATCAAAGCGTTGCGCAATCATTACCGCTCGAGCCGGTCGGACAGCATCGCCCGCGTAGCATCGCCGCTCGGCGAGCTCTGGATCGCTTGGCGCGACTCGCGGATAACCTTCGTCGGCATCGATCGCGGCCAAGACGATGAGGCGGCCGTCGCCCAAATCGAGCGCCGGCTGAGCCGCCCGGTTCGCATGGCGCAGGCGCCCGCGTGGATTAGCGAAGCCGTCGACGATTTTTTTGCCACGGGGCGGGTCGACATCACGCGGATCGACATCTCCGAATTGAGCGCCTTCGAGCAGGCGGCCTTGCGCAAAGCGGCCCAAATTCCGGCCGGAGAGGTTCGCTCGTACGGCTGGATCGCACGCGAGATCGGCCATCCTCAGGCGGCTCGGGCCGTGGGGCAAGTGATGGCGCGAAACCCCGTCGCTCTGCTTTTTCCCTGCCATCGTGTCGTCGATGCGAGCGGCGCGCTTCACAACTACGGGTACGGCGTCGAGATCAAGGCCAAGATCCTCCAGATGGAGGGCTACGTGAAGGTTGGAGCGTCGAAAGCGGCGGGACGCCTTTGAGAAGGGCTCTCAAAAAGAGGGTTTCGGCGGCCCGTAACTGAAATCAGCCTCCATACGACGTCCGCGGTCCCTTCAGAGATATACGAATGAAGGTAACAGACGGACCAAAGGGAGGTGATCATCGTTAGTTTCGAAGGTAATCAACGACCCAGCATTTTGGCCAATACGATGATTGGAGGTGCGCGGACCTAGTCCGTGCACACGTCTCGAAAATCAGGGCGGCGAAGCCTCCCAGCCCCTCGGGCCCGCGAAAGCGGGCCTTTTTTTGTCGCGACCGCGCGATGAGAGAGCGTTCGCAAAGAGCGCGCTACACTAGGCGTTATCTCATGCTTCGCGAAACGATTGCGGTAATGAGTACCAGCGACGCGCCCTCCTACGGCAACGTCCTTCTCTGCCGTGCGCTCCGCCGGGTGCCGCAGTGATGGAAGACCCGCGCATCGGGGCCCTGCCCGACAGCCATGGCCATGCCAAAGGCGAGCATAAACCCTTTGCCGAGGAGCGGCCCATTCCGTACACGGCGCGCATGCTGTTCCTCTGGTTCTACCACGCGTGTAAGCGCGGCGCGCCGCGCTTCATGATGGTTGCGGACCATATCAATTATCTGACGTTCGAGGATCCGGCCGCCGTGCACGTCGTCCGGCGCGCGCTGAAGCTGGCGCAGGCCGGGGACCTTTACGGCGCCGCCGAGACCGCGGGCGTCGAACTCGGGCACGCTTCGGTCGTGTCCGAAGGTCTGCGTAAGGGCATGCGCTATTCGATCGGCGCGGAAATGGATAACGATCCGCGCAGCCGGCCCGACGCGCAAAACATCGTCGATGCGATGAAGCCGGACGGCTTGATCCGCTCGATCCACTTCCTGCCCATCACCCATCCGCAGCACGGCGAAGGCTGGATGTGGCCGTTCGATAATCCGGAATTCAAAGAGTTCTACGAAATCGTCGGCACGGAGCGCGTTTGGGAACTCTACATGGAGACGCTGCTCGAGGCGATCGAGAAGCTGCCGGGTCATATCGTCGGCCACTTTTACGTTCCGGCGAAATTCGGCCATTGGCCCGAGGACGCGGTGCTCGAGACGTATGAGGATCGCTTCGTCGACGCCTGCGCCCAGCGCGGGATGGCGATCGAGATCAACTCGCGTTACCTGTACAAATATTATGCCGGCGACGAAGCAGACCTCGAACGATATCGCACGGCGCACCTGCGCTTGATGCGGAAGGCCAAAGAGAAAAACGTCATGATCGCGGTCGGCTCCGACGCTCACAGTCCGCGCGATCAGGGCAATGCGTTCGAGGCCGTTCTCGCGCTGCTCGACGAAGCCGATATCAACGAGATCGCGTTCCCCTTAAACGATCGGGTCGCGCGAGTCGCGTTGCGCGCGACCGAAGAGATTCTGCGCCAGCACAGCGCCGCGCTCGCCGCGCTCGCGGCACCGCCGGTTTCCGCCCGTCAACTCGGCGGCTCGCTCGACGCTCCCGACGACGAGGACGAAGACGATTCGGTAGCGCCGCCTCCGGAAGCGCCGCATGCCGAAGCGGCCGAAATCATCCTTCCGCCCGGCACCGAGAGCAAGATTGCGGCCGAAGCGGCAGAACGAGCGGAAGCCGTTCGGGCGGCCGAGGCGGCGGAGGCCGCGCAAGCCGAGGCGGCGGCTCGACCCGCCCCCACGGCGAAAGCTCCGGCGAAGCCGCGCAAGTCTCGGGCGAAGCCCAAAACCTCGCCGCCGGAAACCGCTGTGGCCGCGGCGGTCACGGGCGACGGCGTACCCGCCGAGGACCAGGCGCCCACGGGTCCCGCTCCCGTCGCCGTCCCGTCCGGAAGGGTCGAGCCGATTCCCGCGGGCGAGATCGAGCCGATCTTCAATGGAGATTCGCAGTCGGTTTCCGGTGACACCGTCGAATCGATACCCGACCTGGTCTTCGCGACCGAACTCGCACCGGCCGGTGGGCGCCGCGCACCGCGCCGCGCCCCGGTTCGCCCGACGGCCCCGGCACGTCCGGCGGTCTCCTCCAAAGCAGAGCGTGCCCCCGCTGCAAAGCCGGCAAAGAAGTCACCGCCTTCCAAGACTGCCGCAGCGCCTTCCAAGACGGCGTCTCCGCAACCGTCCCGGAAAACCTCCGCGGCCGTGGTAAAGGGCGGCGAGAAAAAGCCCGCTGCCGCGAAGAAGGCGCCGCCGAAGAAGCTCTCCGCGCCCGTCAAGAAGGGCACGGCGAAGAAGACCCCGCCCCTCAAGAGAGCCGTCGTCAAAAAGCCGGTCGCGAAAAAGCCCGTCGCGCAAAAAGCCGTCGCCAAGAAGTCCGTTGCGAAGAAGGCCGCGGCGAAGAAGGCGCCCGCGAAAAAGGCGGCACCGGCTCGCAAGAACGTGGCGAAGGCTGCCGGCCCCGCGCGTGGCGCGAAGACGAGCAAAAAGACCGCCGTCAAGAAGTCCGCGAAAAAGAAATCATCGCGCCGCTGACTCCGGCGTTCCGCCGCCTTGCGGGGTGCGCGGCCGGCCTCATCTTGATCGCCTGCAGCCGGGCCGGCGGTCCGGGCGCCGCGACGCCGGCCCCGGGCGACCGGCGGCCGTGGACGCAACCGCACCTCTTGCGCATCGGCTCGCAACTCACGCCGAATAACCTCGACCCGCTCTTGGCCTCGAGCACGACGGAAGCTGCGATCGATCGCTTCATGTTCGACGGCCTGGTCTCCGTCGATTCCGACGGGAAACGGCAAGTTCCGATTCTCGCTGCCGTCGTGCCGAGCCAGAGCAACGGCGGCATCAGTAAAGACGGCCTCGCGATCACCTATCGCCTTCGCCGCAACGTCCGCTGGCACGACGGCGCGCCGTTTACGAGCGCCGACGTCGCCTTTAGCTGGCGCGCCATCATGAATCCGCGCAACGACGTCATCTCGCGCACGGGATACGAACTCGTGCGCTCCGTCGATACGCCGGGTCCCTACACGGTGATCTTTCACATGAAGCGGCGATTTTCGCCGATCGTCAATACGCTCTTCGGCGAGAGCGACTCCCAATACGAGGTGGTCCCGCAGCATCTCCTCGGCAAGTTGCGCGATATCAACAGCGCCGCTTTCAACGCGAAGCCGGTGGGCACGGGCCCGTTCAAATTCGGTGAGTGGGCGCACGGCGATCACCTCACGCTCGTGCCGAACGACGCCTATTTTCTCGGGAGACCGAAGCTCCGCGAAATCGTCGTCAAGTTCGTCCCCGATGAAAATACGGAACTCAACGAATTGCGCACGCACGAACTCGACTGGCAGTTCGAGGCCTCGCCGCACGAATATCGCGAATTGAAAGCGATCCCCGGACTCGATCTCGTCCTGCAGCAGACCAACCAGTACGAGCGCATCGAGTTCAACACGCGCCGCCCGCCGCTCGACGACGTCCGCGTGCGGCGCGCGCTCAGTTACGCGATCGACCGTTCGAAATTGGTAAATGACCTTACGTTCGGCTCGGCCGTGGTCGCCGACGAGGACCTGCCGCCCTTCATGTGGGCGCACTCCGAAGCCGTCGTTCACTACAAGCCGGATCCGGCGCGGGCAAAAGCGCTCCTGGGGCAGGCGGGCTGGCTTCCCGGTCCCGACGGCGTGCGCCGCAAGAACGGCCGCCGGCTTTCGCTCGACATCGCGTTCAACGTCACCAATGCCACCCGTCGCACGGGGGTCGTCGCGGTCCAAGCAATGTTGGCGGCAGTCGGCGTCGAACTCGGCGTCAAGGGCTACCAAGGCGCCCTGCTCTTCGCCCCGGCGGGCCAAGGCGGGATCTTGCAGAACGGGAAGTACGACCTCTCGTGGACGGGCTGGATCTCGGGAATCGATCCCGATAATTCGTCCGTCGTTGTCTGCTCGGCCCGGCCGCCGAACGGGAACAACACCATGTTCTATTGCAACCCGGACGTAGATAAAGCCGAAGCGCTCGCCCTCGACCGCTTCGACGTCCCGGCCCGCAAAGCGGCGTACGCGCAGATCGAGTCGCTGCTCGCAAGCGACGTTCCGATGCTCCCGCTCTGGTGGCCCCGCCAGCTCCAGCCGATCAACCCCGATTTCAAAGAGTTCTCACCGAATCCGGTCACGGAGTCATGGAACGCGTACACATGGGATATTTAGAGCCGGAAGGCTCGCGGCTCGGCCGCATTCCGGAGATCAAGTGGCTCGTGGCGACGATCATGGAGCGAGCTCTGACGCGCGGCGACTACCTGCTCGCCGGCGGCGCGCGCAGCGATTACTACATCGATAAATTCAAGCTCTTCTCGGATCCGGCGATCTTGCGGCGCATCGCGCGCCTCTTCGCTCCGATCGTCACGGAACTCAATCCGCACCTGATTGCAGGCACCGAACTCGGCGGCGTGATTTTGGCGACGGCCGTCTCGCAGATGGCGAACATTCCGATGATCGTCGTACGCAAGGCGCCCAAAGCGTACGGCGCGTTCGCCGAAGAATACGTCGAGGGCCCCTACACGCCGGGCCAGCGCGTGCTGCTGCTCGAGGACGTGGTAAGCAACGGCCGGGAAGTGATGGCGGCGAAGGCCCGGCTCGAGGAGTTGAACCTCAGCGTTACCGTCTACGCGGTGATCAATCGCGGGCTCGCTCCGATCAAATCGCTCGTTCAGTTTTCGCTGCCTCGCGGCGACGCGAAGACCGACAACTAACTCTCGAGCGTCGTCACGAACCCGTCGTCGACGACGTCGATCCGGCCGTCATAGGAAGCGCCCGCAGCCGCCTCCATTTGGCGCACGTCGGCCGACGCGGGGTAATGGGTCAGCAGGAGCCGGGCCGCGCCGGCGGCTGCGGCCATGCCGGCAGCTTCTCGCGCCGAGGAGTGGCCCCGCGGGCGCTCCGCCTCGCCCCGCTCGTTTAAGGTGGCCTCGCAGAGAAACGCCGTCGAGCCGCTCGCAAGTGCGGCGACGCGGGTATCGGGAGCGGTGTCGGCGCTGTACGTCAGGCTCGCGCCACGCGTCTCGAAACGGATCGCAAAGGTCGAGATGTAGTGCGAGGTCGGCGCGAAGCGCATCGTCACGTCCCCGACGCGGAGCTCGTTCTCGGGATCGTACGCGCGGACGTTGAAAACGTCTCCGATGAAATCGCCGCCCGCTTCGGAATGGAACGCGCCGGCGAGTTTGCGCAACATCTCCTCGCCGCCCGGAGGTAAATACAGTTCGACTTTCCGGTTGCGGGAACGTTCGCCATATTTGAGCGCGTAGCGCAGCGGCACGAGGTCGAGAAAGTGATCGGCATGCATGTGGCTGATCACGACCGCGTCGAGCGAATCCGGGTCGCGGAAACGGCGCAAACTCGCGAACGCGCCGCTGCCGAGATCGGCCACGATCGCCGCCTCAGCGCTCTCGACGAGGTACGAACTGCAGGCGCGACCTGGTCTTGGGATCGAGCAACTCGACCCGACGACCGTCAGCTTCAAAGTTTCGACAACACGTCCTCGGCATGGCCGTTCACGCTCACCTTCGGCCAGACCGCAACGAGCGTCCCGCCGCCGTCGAAAAGAAACGTGGAGCGCTGAACTCCCATGCTCTTCTTCCCGTACATATTCTTCTCGACGATGACGCCGAACGCGTCGCAGAGCGCCGATTCCGTGTCCGCGAGCAGCCGGAACGGAATCTCGTATTTTTTCTTGAATTTTTGGTGCGAGGCCACCGAATCGCGACTGACGCCGACGACCTGCGCGCCCTTCTTCTCGAAGTCGTCGCAGAGGTCGCGGAACTGGGTCGCTTCGTTCGTGCAGCCGGGCGTGTCGTCTTTGGGATAAAAATACACGACCAGCGGTTTTCCGACCAAGTCGCTCGTGGAGATTTCCACGCCGCTGTCATCGGCGAGTTTGACCGACGGCAGCTTTGCGCCGGTTTCTAGCATACGGGTGGACCCCTTGTCGAACGAAAACGAAGGCGTGAGCCGAAACGATACTCCGGCGGGGAAGCCCGCGCCTGTGCCGCATCCCTTCGCCCAGGAACTCGCGGAATTGCTCGCGGTGGAGCCCGGCGCGCGCGTCCTGCTCGTGGGGATCGGCAACGGCCGCAACCTCGCGCCCTTCATCCGCGCCGGCCTGCGCGTCGATGCGGTGGAGAACGATGCCTCGCGCGCGCGCGACGCCGCGCTCCGCTTCGCCGCCGAACCCGCCGTCCGCGTCACGCGCGTGGGGTACGCCGGGCCGTACCCATTCGCGGGCGGCTTAGCGGGGGCGCTCTGCACGAGTGCGCTGCTGCACGGCACGCCGCTCGAGGTCGCCCGCGCGCTCGCCGCGATTCGAGCGCGCCTGCGTCCGAGCGCCCCGCTCTTTGCGACCTTCGGTTCGACGCGCGACCCCCGCTTCGGCCGGGGGACGCGCCTCGACGCGGCCACCTACGCTCCGGACGACGGCGCCGAGTCCGGCGTGCCGCACGCGTTTTTCGACGCCGAAGGGCTGCGAGAGGTCTTGGACGGCTTCGCGCTCGATACGGCTCACGAAGGGAGCGCCGCCCAAACCGCGGGGCGGTGGGCTCACGAGCCGGAGGAAGCGGCGGCCCTGATCCACTGGTTCGTCAAAGCGCGGCGCATCTAAGGGCGCGCTCTCCAGGTCGTGCGGCCACAGCGCGCTCTCGAGGTGGTGCGGCCGTAGCCGCAGCCTCGATCGATCAATAGGTCGGCACGCTCGGGTCGACCTCGCGGGACCAAGCATCGATGCCACCCGCGAGATTTGCAACGCTCGCGTAGCCGTTGCCCCGCAAGAACCGGGCGGCGTGATCGCTGCGCACGCCGCTGTGGCACATCACGACGACGTCGGCATCCACGGGAATCTCGGCGCGGCGTTCGACGAGCGAGCCGAGCGGGACGTGTACGGCGAAGGGCACGCTCGCGATCTCGAGTTCGAAATCTTCGCGAACGTCGAGCAGCACGAACGCCGCGTTCGCCGCGCGCATGCGCTCGAGTTCGCGCACCGAGATCTCGGCCGGCAAGGGCGTCAGCGTGCCCTCACGGGCGGCTGCCGATGAGATCGTCGAGCGGACTCGAGGCGCTGGCGTAGAGGCGCCGCGGCATCCGGCCGGCGCGAAAAGCGATGCGACCGGCTTC
>Ga0116227_10008822_pt1 | contig 18725 bp, 15 predicted proteins | sample S1TSphgellanicum_FD_89693 | JGI IMG/M metagenome (GOLD analysis project Ga0116227, IMG submission 89693) | Host-associated microbial communities from peat moss isolated from Minnesota, USA - S1T2_Fb - Sphagnum magellanicum MG | ecosystem: Host-associated > Plants > Peat moss > Unclassified... | reverse complement strand
TGGAGGGAGTTTAGTAGCCTCTCTCAATTTTTTCCTAGTGGACTTTTTCATGTTCATGGATGAGAATAAGGGCTTTTTTTTTTTTTTTCAATTTTTTTGTTTTAAAAATTTGGTTATTTTTTTCATTATTTTTTAATATTTTTTTTTAATTTTTTATTTTTTTCATTTTAATTATTTTCTTAAAAATTAAAAAATTAAAAAAAAAATCACCAAACTTTTGAAACCACAAAATTGGAAAAAAAAAAAAAAGCCCTTATTCTCATCCATGAACATGAAAAAGTCCACTAGGAAAAAATTGAGAGAGGCTACTAAACTCCCTCCACTTGAGCCACTCATAATCATCAACCAATCCACAAGAGTCAATTCCTTTTTAAAAAAAAATTTGGAGATAAAAAATTTTGGGACCATATTTAGTGCATAATAAATTTTTTTGGCACCATTCTAATGTAAAATTTAATATAAAAATGTTGTTTACTATTGTGGGGTGGGGGGTGGGGGGGTGAGTGAAGATACTCTAAAGGCTTTGTTTTTCCTCCCTCCCTTTAGACAAGTTCAAATTCACTCCCTTCATTATTATGAAAAATTCAAAGTCAATATAATTAAAAAAACTCTAAAATCATCCCAAGTTTTTTCACCAAGGAAATCCATGTAAATCCAAACCTAATAAATAAATAAAAAGCAACAATGAACAATTAGATGGAAAAAAAAAATAAAAAAAAAGGAAAAAAAGAAAGAAAGAAAAAACAACAACAAATTTGTTCACCAAATACATATCCATTAAAAGTCCAAAGCCAATGTTCAAAAGAAACCCTAAAGTCATCCCAATTTTTTTCACTAAGGATAAGGATATTCATGAAATTTCAAATTCAATGGATGAACAAAAAGGAGGCAAGGTATGAATGGACTATGAACCAACAACAAATTGGATGAAATAGAAAGAAACCCTAAAATCATCCCTCCGTTTTTTTCACCAAGGATATTCATGAAATTCCAAATTCAATGGATGAACAAAAAGGAAGGTATGAATGGACTATGAACCAACAACAAATTGGATGAAATAGAAAGAAACCCTAAAGTCATCCCACGTTTTTTTTCACCAAGGATATTCATGAAATTTGAAATTCAACGGATGAACAAAAAGGAGGCAAGGTGTGAGCAAACCATGAACCAACAATTGGATGAAATAAAATGTAATGGATGACCTTTTTCATGTGGACTAATAAGACCACAAACTTATATGCGGATGACAACATGTTTATGTAATTCTCAACCTACGGTCTCCATTTTTCCCTTACGGAATGGGTCGTGTGGTGTCATAAGTTGATATTTACGTCTTCTACTATGTAAGAAGAATATCTGTGGTCTATTGCATCATATGATCACATATCCGGATTCTGAACCGAAACAAATAATTTTTATTTATTTTTCCGGGATGTGGCCTAACCTCGAAGATACTTCAATTTCACCCGGACAAACTTTAAAGCGGTGAGTCAGTAGTGTTGGGTGCTCAATGGTTAAGCAAGATGATTGGCCATTGAAAGTCCGTGCTACCCACGGAACGAGTGATTTTTTTTTTTGGGGGAATGGATGGTGGTCGAGTGCCGGGTCACCACGACCCCATTGGTGATTGGATGATTGATATTGTACATCCAAGCCACGTTGTGTATAGCATGTACGGAACTCTAATGTAAACATTTCATCCTCACTAGTGTGGCTTTGTGCCATTGGCTCAGGTGTAAACTTGTTACTCAATTAATTTCTTATGCCCAAAATCAGTTTTTTTTTTTGGTAATTTAATTGAATTTTCAATCACAAAATCATTCAAAATTCAATACCTCTTACACCTTAGGTCTAAAAACTAAAAAATATCTTCATAAAATACTACTCAATGAGGGCCTTACAACGAGACAAAGAGTGTGCCCCAATTTTTCTCAAATATTTAATAATTTTTACACCATAGGTTTAAAAATTACGAAACCTATCAAGGGCTTTCTAATGGTATCAAGAGCATGATGGGTGTCGATGTCATTACACCCTTATTTGTTGTGGGCTTCTTAATGTTATTAAAAGCACGATGGGGTGTGTTATGGTTTGAAACATCTCAACTTAACTAACAAAGAAACAAACAACCTTCCTTGATAAAACAAGACGTGGAACATACCCTAGTACTTTGGCCAATTCGACGACACTAATTATATTATTTTCAAAAATGTTGAAATTTTCAAAAATGATTTCTTCCACATCAAAAAATATTGTGAAGGATAATAGCGAATATTTAAGAATATTCACCCATTGGTTGAAATGAAAATTTCAAAATAAATTAATTATTTGATGGACATGTGTCGAAATGGCCAAGGTACTATGGTAGTAGCACATCTATCCGGTGCCCTAAATCTCTGATACCAGCACTGAATAACTTATTGCCTATTATGCATGTATGCACATCTGCACCTGAGTCCTGGTTTGATAGACTCCGAAATAAAGTGGGATGAGGAAAGAGAGAAAACGTACTTTCTTTGCATCAACCCTATTAGAGTCTTGATCTGAATATCTTCGGTCTTCTTACCAGTAGGCTGTGGAATTTGTAACTCGCTGGTGAGAGTGCACAAGTTATTGTGAATAATTGAGGCACAGAAGCACCAAGACGATTCAAAGGAATCGTCGTCACCAGTGTGCTCAGCCAGTTACTCGACATGACCGGCTCTCAAGAAAGTAACATTTTATTTTCCTATTCAGAATTTCTCTTTGTTATGGCAACGACCTCCGTGAACTCGGCATCTAAATGTGACTCGGCATCTAAATGTGACGACATTTGACTGTTTTTCTTCAAAATTCAGCGACTTTTGGAAAAACAAATAAAAATTCCCATTGTACAATTCGCACGTGCCTAATTTTTTTTTTTTTGGGGTCACTACAGTTATTGTGAAAATAATTTATTTAAAAAAAAAACCACTGACTATGATTGTTTTGTATAGCTTGCAAGAAGGTGTTTGAAATGTCAACAAGGGCAAGATAAACAAATCGGGATGAGCTTAAAATCGGTATCTAGATTCTTCCACACCACTCACTCGGTCGGCCCGTGTGACACGAGTTTAAATGGAAAATTCAAACAGATGCAGAGTTAATTGCGGTTTACTTTACTTTTGGGTGGATCCGGTCGGATGGCCATTGAAAGACAAATAAATAAATAAATATGATGGATGCAACATAAAATAAGTGATACATGACCAAAAAAAAGGCCCCACTTCTAGGGGCATTATGAGAAAAATAAGTGTATAACAATAGCCAATTGTGGTACATGAATCCAGGTTACACCCTTGACCATGGGTGAAGGGCGTTATGGTACCTAAAAAGAATGGCTAGAATTTTTTGTTTTTATTTTTTTCCTCCAACTAAAAACATGAAGAAACCTTATGTTTGGTACCTTGGCTACAATTTTTTATTTTATTTTATTTCCTCAAGCTAAAGACATGAAGAAACCTTATGTTTGCTACCTTGGCTAGAAATTTTTATTTTATTTTTTTCCTCGAACTAAAAACACGAAGAAACCTTATGTTTGATACCTGGGCTAGAATTTTTTATTTTATTTTTTTCCTCCAACTAAAAACACGAAGAAACCTTATGTTTGATACCTGGGCTAGAATTTTTTATTTTATTTTTTCCTCCAACTATAAACACGAAAAAACCTTATGTTTGGTACTTGGCTAGAATTTTTTATTTTATTTTTTTCCTCAAGCTAAAAACACGAAGAAACCTTATGAACATTTATAAAATGTAATATTTACTCCTTGAAAATGGAAGATGCTTGCTTCCCTTGGACCGAAGTGAATCTTACCTTTCTTTCTAAGGTAGTCTCCAAAATCTGCTTAGAAATTTCTAAATGGAGAAGTGGGCCACCAAGAGAGTCTAGTGGGGTTATGTTTGCTCGAAGGCAAAAATAAAAAGGAGACATAACAACCGACCGATCCACCAACCGGCCAACAATTAGCACCAAGCACCCAACAAGATGTCCGTGATTATTCATTCACCCCCAAAGCCCCTCTCCATATAAAGGTTTCTTCGGTTATACTACTTGCATGCACAAGGCTGATTGAGTTCATAGATGCTTTGCACCAGCCCTTTTATATATATAGCCAAAATTCTATATTAAAGGTTGAAAGTGCTAAAATCATGTTCTTCTCGAAGTTTTCAATTGCCAGAATTTAAAAAAAATTCAAGAAAAATCATTGCCAGATTTTGTTACATGTGTTTTTCAAGTGGGGTAGCCAAAAACTATAGGAGGATGTTTTTAAAAATTTTACTTCTAATGTTTAACTTGTAACCAAATTTGGCTAAATCTTCTTCCTGTGGATGAATCATCCAAGAACACATTAAAAAAAAGGCAGTCAGAATATGACCTAGTGGATGACACCAAATGAAAAAAGATGATAAAATGCACAATTTGGATGAAGAAAGTGTGTGCATTTGTTGTCCCGCGGACGTTGCCTTGCCTTCTCCCTCGAAGGAGAAAGTGGATTGCGTAGGCGGGAAAAGAGAGAGAGAGAGAGAACGAGAACGGGGGCTTGATCGTGATCGAGATCGAGAGAGAGAGAGAGGAAACGAGAACGGGAGCTCGATCGAGATCGAGAGAGAGAGAGAGGAAATCCCATTGCAGAAGAGTACCGTCGTAGATTTGAGGTCAGGAATTATGGCAAATGCGGAAGAGGTCGGGGAGTTTTACGTGCGGTACTATGTAGGGCACAAGGGGAAATTCGGGCACGAGTTTCTGGAGTTCGAGTTCAGGCCGGATGGGAAGCTCAGGTACGCCAACAACTCCAACTATAAGAACGACACTATGATCAGGAAGGAGGTTTTCCTCACCCAGGCCGCTCTTCGCGAGTGTCGTCGCATTATTTCTGATAGCGAGGTCAGTTTTGTCTTACGTTTTGTTCTCTCTCCCTCTCTCTGTCTGCTCTTATTCTTTTCCTCCTCCCTCTTCTTTTCTTGCTTTTTGTTTCACTTGTGTTCACTTGCTTGTGGCTGCTGCTGGAAGGCGAAGGGTTTTAGGGCCTTAGGGTTTAGGGGTTAGGGTTAGGGTTTGAGGATAATAACTGGCAATAGACACTACTACTGTGTTTTGCTGTTACGAGGTTTTTATTTTTTCTTTTTGGTTTCCTTTTTTTGGGCGAGGTCTCTATCTATCTATTGTTGTGTAGATATTGAAGGAAGATGACAACAACTGGCCTGAGCCAGACAGAGTTGGACGGCAGGAGCTGGAGATAGTCATGGGCAATGATCACATCTCTTTCACCACCTCCAAAATTGGCTCCTTACTTGATGTTCAGAGCAGTAAAGATCCTGAAGGCCTTCGCATCTTCTATTACCTTGTTCAGGTAGCTGTCTTCTTCCTTTTTTCTTCCCCCCCTTGTTTTCACAGCTTTCTTTCTTCATCCTGTGTGTGTGGCTGATGTTTTGTCGATGTTTTGCATCAACGATAATAGCAACTGCAATTGTTGTGCAATCATGAAGCTCTGACACCCCTCATGGGAACATGTATTGGCTAGGTTTTCTTGGGATGCAGCACTAATGATTTGTTTTTCCACCTTGCAGGATCTGAAATGCTTTGTGTTTTCCCTCATAGGTCTGCACTTCAAAATCAAACCCATCTAGTAGAATTGGAAGTCATCTTCAGCAAGTGAAGATACTCTATACTGCTGCTACGGTTCTTTGTGTTTGATAAACTTTGCTCCTTACATGAAGTGAAGAGGGAACAATAGTGTTCATGTGAGCACAAATTTTGTATCTCTCCTTATTGCCTCTGACCTTCTTTGATATCAGCTCCTCCACCACACTGAGAATGATCTGTAGTCAGACAGTGGAGAGTATTCACAAACCTCACACAACATTGTCAGGGTCAGGGAAATCCTGCATGTCATCATAGATTCTGCAAGAAGGTGCAAAACAGAATTCCTGAGGTGTGTCAGATTCAAATCTGTGCATGGGTTTGTTATATCTTGATTCCAAAGTATGTATGTTTTTAAACAAACCAGCATGCTGTATGTACTCTACTGGAGAGATTGACATATTTTTACACTGTAAATGTTGTCCTGTGAACATTGAACCTTTGCAGAGATTAGTGAAGCCACATATAAGCTCGAGTCTTGTGAGATGTAACAGTTGTTGTACATCTCATGTGCTGAGAGTGAGAATCAGCTTGATGATCTTGTGTGCTCTGCCATCTTTTTGGAGATGAGGCTGCTGCCTGTCTTGTTTTGGTGTCTTATCTGATCTTATGCCATGGTTGAAAGATGCAATATTGTGGTTACAATCAGTTAGGCAGAGATGAAGGTCTTGCCAGAAAGTGAACAGTGGCATCAGCGAGGGGTCATCTCACAGAAAGCAGGGAGGTCTGATCATATTCTACCTCATGAAACACAATTTCTTGTCTTGAGATTCTGAATGAGGTGTGAGAGAGAAAGGTTGCCAAATTCCTGACAATGGGATTCTGCTGTTTACATTGCAGCAGTTTGCTTGGTGGCCTTGCAAATCTGTGATGTTAAGCTCAGATGTCAAGCTCAGCTTTGCCCTTTTTGTGGTAGGTAGACTTCCATTACAAACTTGCCAGACTTTTTTTCTGTTTCATTATTGCTGCTGCAGTTTTAGCTCAAAGAGAAATGAAGCCCACATATGATGATCTTGATAGTGAGTGATCTCTGACTCAGAGAGAAAGCAACTTTCAAGGTTTTATTCTTGTGTGAAACATGACCCATGAAGTAGATCAATCAATCTTCAAGCACTGTTTTTTATGGTGTCCAGCAGCAGCTATGAGCACCTGGAAGCAGATGCTCAACACTGTCACTATGCCAGCTATGCAGTAATACCATGATACTGTGAAACTGTTAACTATGTATTCACAGTTTGTAACAAAGTAAAACATAGCAGAGGCCTCCCAAGGCTCCTTGATTCTACAAGAATCCAGAGACTTTGACATGGAGAGCAAGCCACCACAGAGAGCACTCTAGAGGAGACCATAGAGTACAAGAAAGAGCTCTTTTCAAAAAAAAAATTGGAGGTTGAAAATGGATTAGAGGTTGACAAGTTCATTCATGAGTTATCTTTTGGGGGCACCAAGCTCTCTTTCTTCTTCTTCTCAAGGTTTGGGTTTTCTCATGGTGACAATGTGTTTTTACAAGTCCTATCTATAACAACCCTATGTACTTCACACCCTCACAATATCAGTGGGCTTCAATTTCAAAACCTGTGCTTATATCTCAACAGAGATTCATGCTAATGGCATGAGTGGAAATCAGCACACTCATTGCTAGGTGTACATGTGGTTTGGCTTAGAACACTTGCTCATGAGATTAGTGCTGATCCAAAAAACAACCTTGGGGTGGTAGTCATTTTTTAGATTAGCACTGATCTCTTGGAGTGTCTCCTTACTCTTTACCCCAAAACCACAAAAGAATCTCCCAATCTACAAAAACAAATCTCAAACCAGGAATTGCACAAGCAAGCACCTTGAAGAATCTCTCTCCCATCTTCTGAGAAGAATCTCCCACATTTTGGGAAGCAAATCCCATCGTCTACTGTGAAGAATAATCACCCATGTTCTGCTGTGAAGAACCTCCCACATTTTGTGAAAGAATCTTCCATCTTCTGCTGGTTTTGAATCTTTCATGTTCTGCTGGTGCTCCTCCTTTCCAGGATTCAAGGTAGAATTGATGGAGACAACGGAAGATGGGAGCTTGAAGATTGCCAGTTGCAACAGAGGAAATGGTCTAGAAAACCATGAATTCAGTACTTGCAACAGCTTTGTAGCATTCTTCTTCTGAGTCTCTGTTCTAGGGTTTGAAAGGGTTTGCTGCTGGAGGACGAGGAGGAGGATCTGCGAAGAAGGGGGATGCTGCTGCTGGACAAGGAGGAGGATCTGGGGATGATGGGAATTTTTCTTGTGTGCCGCACAATCGGGATGGCATCATCTATGACGATCCTGCAAGCGCGGAGGAGATTTGGATGGTGGCAATTTGCGAGGGCATCATGTTCTTCTTCTTCTTGGAAAGATGATGGAGGAGGAGGTGAGAATGCTTACACTATCTTAGGGTTGCAACGGAGCTGCAGTGTAGAGAGCATCCGGGCTGCTTTCCGGGACCTTGCCAAAGCGACACATCCTGATCTGCAACCAAATTGTGCTGATGATGATGATAGCCGGAGGTCGAGTGCACAACAGTTTGTTCGCGTGCTCGCTGCTTATCAGGCAAGCATCTTCATTCTCACACCTTTGTTTCCTCGAGGAATTGCATCACGTTCAAGAGAAGCGGAGGGGGGGAGTGAGATTCATTCTGGTTTTTGCTTGTTAGATTCTGGCAGATCCACAAAGGCGTGCAGCTTATGATGCTGAGCTTCAAGCTGAAGCAAATCACAAAGAATCCAAGGACACTATCCGGGAACGACAACAACGACAACAAGAATCTGATAGCACAACAGGAGGAAGAGGAGATCTTGAAGTTGCAGAATGGTTGAAGAAGTATAAAACATCTGCTGTTCTAGAATCTGTTGTTCATCCCCAAGGATTAGGGTTTCAAGAGCTTCATCTACGAGGTGAGCTACAATCTGCTTTGCTGAAAGCATTTCATGGTCCTCAATTGATTGAAGGATGGCAGGGAAGAATCCCGGACTGTTTTGAAGCGGATGAGAGAGCCGGGCTTGGAACAGATGAGATTCTTCATCTTGTTTCAGGTCGGCAGCTCTTTGGCTTTGTACGACAGCAGCAGCAGCATCATCATCAGCAGCAACCACCTCTGTTGTTGCAAGACTTGCATTGTGTAAATCCTCCTCTACTGGATTCAGATGATGACCAGCAGCTTCCTTCTCATCCTCCTCCTTCTGCTTCTGCAAGGAGGACATTCTTCAATCTCAGCAATTCAGGTCCCACCAACAAGAACAGTAGAAGAAGAAGATCTCCATCATATCAAGAGGAGCTTCTTCATTCAACGGATGCATCAGCTTATGTTGACCTTGAATTGCACTTGTTTGGAAAATTGGTTGCAAAAGCAACCAGGTCACGATCAAATGCAAGCAATAATGGATATACGGATGGGACTCGTTCACATGACTTTGTGTCCGTTTTCTTGACAGCAGAGGCGCTTGCTGCTCCTGCTGCTGCTCCTGGAGATTCTGAGCCTGCTCAAAATTGGATCTCAGATCCCCAGACTGTTTATGCAACTCCCAGTGTCAACACAAAGTTCTTAGGGACCATACATGGCTTGAGTACAACAAAACTTGGAAGAGTTTGTGCAGTCTATGGTCCTGACGGTAGAAGAACTCACAAGATTGTGCAACATCAAACACCGCTGGTGGGTAAGAAGAAGACACTGATGTAGTTTATACCCATTTCAATGGCTGTTGAGATTTTTTGATTCTGCACTTTGTTTCCAGGATAACTGTTCAGGGTTTTATTGTCATTTTACCTTCAAATTGTTGTTGTGGAGATTCCTCTGTAGGTATATTCATAGATATCTGGAGCAGTTATGATCACTGCTGTGTCTGTCAGTGGCCATATGTTCTTCTTTACTAGAATGTTCACTTGGAAGTCAATTTTGCAAATTTAGCTCCAAGTCTTCTTCAGCTCTGGATGAGGACGTATAGATATCAGTTTGCCTTCCTGTTACATTTAGAATTCTAGTTTGCTGAATGAAAGGATAAACACTACAGTCTCATCACAGTAAATACAAAGTTGTACCTTCCATCTTGTGCCTTTCTCTCCCCCTTTTTGGATGCTTTGTTTTATTTACGTTTGGCAGGTTCTCATCAATGACAATTGCTGATAAGCTCAGTGCATTCACTACAATACGATATATGGTTTCTGATGGTGGTCAGGTGAAGCACATGTGGTGGTTCAAAGAAGGTGGTCGTTGTGAATGTCGATGCCGTCGTGCCAGCTTGCCCTCGAGCAGGTAATTGACCAAGTTTGCCTGAGAAGTTTGATATGATATGCTGATTTGCTGTGTTGAATGAAAGCATACTAGCAGGGTTCTTCTGCAATTGGAGGACTTCTTAATTCTGGTTTTGTATTCCTGTTGGAAATTTGAGGAGGATGTCTGTTGTCTGTTGATTATATATTTTGCTGGGATGTGTGTTGGGTCTACAAGATTCTGGATTTTCGCACCTCGCTCCACCACGCATGATGTTGGGGGTTGGTACATTGAGACATGGGAAAAGGAACATCATGTCCCAAGGAGAAAGACTTTGGGTTTAAGGGAGCATAATGAACAAAGGTATGAGTTGCCAACTATTCACTCCCTCACTCAAACTTTGTTGGCACCATGATGAAATTGTTAGATGCTTTTCTGTTTACTCTGGTGTGAGACTTTGTGTAATGAACTGGAAGTGGCTAATGGGGATGAAGATGGAGGGTGCAGGTTACACCCAGCAATGTTCATCATGGCTGTAGCATACAAGACTTTGGATTCAGAGACTGGAAGAACATACGAGAAGTCTTTGGTCTCTAAGATAGCCAAAGTCAAAGATACTTTGTCAACCTTTTTGAAGTGGTGGAAGACAAGCTAGATTTACTGTAATGCACCTTGCTCCTCATTCCTCTTACTTTCTCCTCATGTGCATATCTGTTTCATAGTACAATCACTGGTCCAATCTGCAGTACAAAATGCCATCAATTTTGGCCTGGATTCATATCTTGCCCAGAACTGGACAGCATAGATTTTTCACTTTTCTGGGGGTCTGGCAACTTGAACTGATGAAGAATCTTGATGCGTGGATTGAATCTTGCCATAGTTTTGCCAAGTTTCAGTTTTGGCATTGGGTGCAATCATATTTACAAGCAATTGCTTTCAACATGAACACCCATCAATTTAGATGAAATGGATTTGGTCACCAAACTGTGCAATAGTTGGATAGATGTGTTGGAAGGACAAATCCAAGTTTCCTTCACAGGCTACATATTTTGTCAGAACCACACATTTCAAGTTTGCTTATTATGTTGTCAACTCAGAATTCTGCTCATCTGCTCTTTCTGTACACCTGTGGACTGCCTGTCCAATCTCTGACTGACTCGGAGAATTGCATTGAGTTCAACCAGTTGCATGAGATCCCTCGGCTCTCTATGTACGTGTACTATCATTTTGCAGGGGAAATTGTCTTTTGGTTCTGGAATCTACTATCAATATCTTTGTACACAGGAAAGAAGAAACCCCATGTGCTCTAGCTTTGGGCTTGCATGAACCCACGAATGTGCGTAGCTTGGAGAACAATTCACCAAAGAGCTAGCTTGAAGAGAGCAGCCTCACAGGTTGGAGGTTTAGGATTTAGCTCCTGTGGCCACAGGATCAGAACAGGCACTTCAGAGGGCTAGGAATCCAAAGTGCTGTGTAATATGAAGGGTGCCAACTGATGGGAGACCTCTTGATTTTGCTGCACAAAGGGGGTAATATGGAGGTTTACAAATATATGTTTCCACTATCTCAACTTCCAGTGGACATGATGGACAATGATGCCTGACGGAACTGCAATACCTTGATGGCAAATTGCATGGAGTACTTGAGAACAAACAGAGCCAGTGGATTGTCTGGTTCATCCCTTGGATTACCTTGGAGCTGAAAATGAAAATGACATGATGATTTTTGGTTGGGTTGGGTTGGTGGATCATGACATGTGAGGTGGAGCTGATGAAGGTGTTGGTGGAGAAGGGAAAGCAGGTAGTGTTCGGGTGATGAAGTGCCACCTCACATCTTGGCTGCTGGTATTGAGGCCCTCTTAGATACCCTGTTGCCTGGCCCCTACCTTAAGCAGACACATTCTTATTCACTATGTCTTGTGCAATAGAGTTCTCATTCCTTCCGGAAGGCATCCTGTTGTCTTCTCCTCTCTGGGAATGTGTTGTTCAATTACATTCATATATAATCATTCAGCTGATTTGCAGTTCATGGTATGGAATCTCTTTGTCTGTGCAACATTCTTGTTGAGTTGAGTTAGTTCTTGAGCACCTGACTCTTCATTCTGTTGAGATGCTAAAATGGAGTCCCATAGCTGCAGCTTAACAATTCCTTCTAGGAGGCTTGCCTACTTGTATTTCAAAAAAGTTCACAAGCTCTCTATTTCCTGTTGCATTCTCACATTCTCCAAGTCTTTTTGTCTGTTCTCCAACATAAAAAACTTGTGCATCAAGTCATCTCTTTTGTTGCAAATCTTGACGACCTCCCATGGAAGTTTGAAACCACAACCTTCTGAATTCTCATGTCCATCCTCGCACTATCTGCCTGTGTGTACATTGTGAGCAAGGTTTTGTCATTGTCCTCCAATTCCATCAATTCCGAAGATGACCACAAACTGTAATCCACTTTGAAAACACAAATCAAGGAAAAGTTTGCGCCAGAATTTTCCACCAGCTGTGATTTGCTATGTACTTATCTCTGCTGTAATTGAAGTACCCATTGAAGAAAAAGAATTCAGTTAGAATTCAGCTTCACTCAAGGGACTAGTTTCCACCACTATTGTTAAGCCTAAACATATAAGAACCATTCATACAGACAGCCCATTCATTAGCCACATCCCATCATCCACCATATGTAAAGTTTCAAGTTTCATTGTTATCATTTGAAGGACATTACAAAACCCTAGTTTTCACCCAATATTTGGTGCCATACCCCCTGGCATGGAATCGAGCAGACCATGTTTTCACTGAAAAAGAGATGAACTACCTCAAGTAGGGTTCTGTCCTCTATTGGGTCTTTTATACTTTACTTAGTTCTATAATTTGGAACACATTCGGAAAATCAATATATACCTCATACCCCGAAAAACATCTCTGCCAAAAAGACTATAACCTCATCCTGAATTCATGTGAGTAACATGAAGACAGGACCAAAAAAGTTCACCCTCTCTGCTGGGACCCTCAAAAAGAAGGGCCAATAAGAATTTCTGAGAGCTCAATTTACTCTATTGGATCCTTGTCTAAAATGATGGTATATCTGCTGAGAATCTGAGCAGAGAAGTGGAAATACTATTGACAAGGTTCAGATTTTTGGGTGTTTCAAGTAAGACCTCCACAAATTTGGAGCATAGTAATTGCAGGAAGAAAATCATAGATTGGAAGGAGAAAAAGCTTTTGGATCTTCACTTGGTGTGTAGGAGGAGGGGAAGCTACACAACCTAACCTGCGATCAAATATAAGCCAAGACACAGTTTCTGAGTCTAGATTATGATTTAAATAGGAAGCAAACCTGACACTAGAGCTAACTATATTTGGTTGGCTGTCGCTGCCTCAAGTTCCCTGTCATGTGATCACCATTTTCAAAGCTGGACTCTGACACAGAATCTGCTGCCATATCATTAAGCTGAATATCTCTATGCTGAACGCCATTTGTGTTTGTACCATTAGTCTGATTGGAGCCTGCACCTGCATCCACTCCTATTCTCTGACCTTCATCGGCAAGCTTCTTCAATAAGTTCATCAAAGTGGGGAGCAGCTTTGATGAGATTGATAGAATCCCTGGTAAAAAGCCATGATCAAATTCCCGCTTGATGTCAAGCTGTACCCAAACAGCCTTCAGGAACAGATAAAGGACAAATAGAATGGCTATGTACAAAGGGTTCCGGAGAAGAGCCATAAACTCATTGAATCCAAGCACCACCATAGCACAGATTGCCCATGGAGGTGGCATCCATGATTTTCCTCGTTTTGCAGCATCTTGTGCAGCAAGAGCTTGGCTAATTGTATACTCTGTTTCATTCTGGAATTGCCGCCATATCGTTTTGCACTGCACAGGAGTAAGTAAGATATCTGATGGAGAAATACCTGGCCATGTACTAGCTGCCAATACCTGTGAACCTGCAGATGCAGGATTGGGATTTGAAGTTGTGCTATTGACTGATAACTTTCGTGATAGTGTTCGCTGCAAAGAATCCTGAGGTTCCCCCACCAATGTCAAGAGTGATGTTTCAATCACATCAGAGCTTATACCCCTTGGTTTCAAGCGTACAGCAGCCAGAACTGCAAGAAGCTTCACAGAAGCAACTCGAGCATCTCTTGTGATAGCTCGAACATCATGTTCCTCTCCCCAAACCCTAGGCATATTGTCTGCTTCATGCCCAAACACACTGGTGAAGCGATCCTTCATTCGAATGATCACTTGCCCAGCTTCTTCCCTTGCCTTCTTCTCCACAATCCCTCGGCCATAGGTGAATATTTCAACCAGCATGGGTGACAGCTCTTCTGTAGTGGGCTCAAACCCTTCAATTGCATGTTTGAAGCCAGATGTTGCCACTGCAACTTCATGCTCCAGAAGCTTTGTGACAGCTGGCCAAGTGTCAGGAGAAGCTGCATCCAGAAGAGAGGCAGCAGGATCCCCAATGGCCACATCCAGCTTCTTTTCAAATGTTTTTGTGAGTTGCAAAATCTTCTCTGCACGCACTGATCGGCTGTAAGCATCAATGTCCCGACGAAGCTTCTCTTTCAACTTTGATGTGTCCCAGTCTGCTTCCATGATTTGAGCATCTGGACCCAATCACACATAAGACCAATCAGCATCTCTCTTGCAAGGTACTATAAAATCACAACAACAGTTAGAGAAGCTCACCATTGAACCCTGGTCGATATGACTCTGCATTATGCACATTGCATTTTGCTTCAAGTGGTAAGTATGCAGTTATGACAAGCTTCCACAGCTGCCACTACTTCTACCTGACTCTTTGGACATGGAAATGACCAATTCAACATGGATACTGCAAACCGCATCTCAACAAGTTAAAGGCTTGCACACAAAACTCCATGCACAAGCAACTCCAACTTATAATGACTGGCCTGGAACATACACATCTCAGTATGCGAATCCCCAAGCACAGTGCTAGCAACACAGCCTTTGCTCATCCTCAGTGGAAGGAATGTTATACTGCAGGATTTTATATCTGGCATATATCATTCATTACATCACATGCAAAGGAATTAGGGTTCCTAATTAGGGTTTTTTTCCCATCAATTACCTGCACAGCAAGCATCAAAATCCACCATGGCAGCCTCAGAACATTGTCGCACAAGGATGGCAAAACCTAGTTTCTGTGAAGAAGAATCTGTTGCGCTGTTGAGCTTCTGCTTGAACACACTCAAGGTCTTGACCCGGTGGTGCCCTAATACAGTTTGGTAACTAGGTTGCACATGATCAAGAAGCTTTGACATCAGAAAAGATCGCTTCACCATCCTCACTCCTTCCTCAAAGTAAGCAGCCTCTGCATCATACTCCAACAGATACCTTTCCAAGATGGAGCTGACAGCCGAGCCAAAGTGTGGAACTGGCACATCATCACGTACCCTTTGTTCAAGCTGTTGCCATTCAGGATTCGATCCCAGTGCCATGATCTTCTCATGTGCAATTTCCTCACATCGCACTGTTGCCACCATCACCTTATGTGCGGGCAGGTCAAGGTCCTTATTCTCCTTGATCACCTTCCAAATCTGCTGCGTGGAGAAAGGGAAACCCGTACCTGGGATGACAGCACGTCGATCCCCAGCCAATCCACCAGGTGCAACAGAGTTCATGAATCGAGTGCGCAGCTCTGCGACTTGTTCCTTGAACTGCTCCTCTTTCTCCTCAAAATTTGCCAGTGCTGTGACTTGAACATTGAAGAACTCACTCAGTGGTGTGTGCTGGTACTTCTCAGGCTTGGGTACAACATCCCAAATCTTCTGGATGTCTTCGCGCAGAATTGGCTCCAAAGTCTCAAGGGGAGTGCGGGTTTTGTCCCTGATGACAAATAGCAGAGTGGTCTTGCGTGGCGTGAAGAGTCTCATCATGACCTGGAAGACAGTCTTGAGCAAGGGTTTGTTTGCTGCTTGTTCCCTTCCAATGTCATGGCACCACATGTTGATGAGCACAATGTCAGAAACCGCTAGGGCAAACAGCGAGCTCTGTTTCTCGAATGCAGTATCATCTTCTCCTCTCTCTCTGCCATCCGTCCCTTCCAAATCCATCACTAGGGTACACGGATCCACGCCGCCCTCAGCTCGCGCAAGCCATACTCCTTGTGTCGTCTGGCTGCGACCCTTGAACGCATCCATCTCCACAAACCGGGTCTTGAACAGATGGTTCATCAGCGTCGACTTGCCTGAGCTTTGTGGTCCCATGATTGCTACAACTGCATACGAGAGTCCGCATTCCGCTAGCCTCACTTCCCGCACGAAAGCTTCCAACCCCTTCTCGTTGAACGTTCCCGATCCATCGATCAGCTGCAGCGTCGTCTGTGCCGCCGCCGCCGCCATGCGAGAGACTCCCCCCCAACCCCCCACACCCTCCTCCTCCTCCTCCTCCTCCTCTTCTTCCTCCCCTTCTTCAAGACTTTCCCTCTCCAACTACAAACCACAGACTGAAAGAAGAGGAAACACGCAGCAGGACCGTTAAGAAGCCCCAAATTCACGGATTTCCTGCAGACTGCAAACCAACGTTCCTGCTTCCGAATCTCTCCGTAAATCCTTCTTCTCTAGTGCTCGGGAGCTTCAGATTTCGGATTGAAACAAGGAGCTACGGGAAAAAAACACGGACACACGGTTCTTCTTAACTGTCGAGAAAAAAACAAAGGCTTGGTTGTGGGCGAATTGCAGAAGAACCCAATGAAGAAAAAAAATGCTGAACACTGTAGAATGAATCGAAAAGCTAGATAAATTGGAGAGCGCGAGATCGAAGCTTGTTTCCGCTGAGAATCGAGAGAACGACGAAGACGAGAGAAAGAATCACGAAGAACAGGGAGAAGAGTACGAAAGCTCTCTTGCTTACTCCGTGCTCCTTTCTTTTCCCTTTCTCTCCATCTTTCGAGTTATTTCTTTTCAGTATCTTCGGTCCCTTTCTTTTCGCTGTCCCGCCGCCTTCCAGGTCATTTCTTTTCGGATTTTCGGCCCCTCTCCTCTTCCATTTCTCTCCATCTTTCGGGTTATTTCTTTTCAGTATCTAAGTTCCCTTTCTTTTTCCCTTCTCTCTATCTTTCAAGTCATTTCTTTTCAGTATCTTCCGCCCCCTTCCCATTTCTCCTTTCTCTCTCCATCTTTCGAGTTATTTCCTTTCAGGAGCCTTCTTCGGGTTTCATCAGGTCTGCCGAAAAAAACATTCTCTCTTCAGTGACCAGGCAATTTCATTTTCGTAAATTTATTTCCTTTTTCTTAAAGTAAAACAATTTTTATTTTTATTTACCATTGTTTTCAATGGATGTTCATCCCATCAAGAATTGTCACTTTTCATCCTGCAGATTTTTTTTTAAAAAAAATTCCATTCAAAATGCCCAAGTTTTATGAATATTTCCTTTTTTTGTGAATTGAATGATAAATATTATTTTAACGTTATTGTTTTCAATGGATGGTCATCTCATGAATATTTTGTTGTTTTCATCTTGGGAAGTATATTTTTCATCCACAATGGCTGAGTTGCATGAATATTTCCTTTTTTTGGTGAAGTAAAAAAATAAATATTATTTTAATATAATGGTTTTCAATGGATGTTAATCTCATGAAGATTTGTCATTAAATTCATCTTGGAGACCTTTTTTTTCTTCTTTTTTTCATCCATAATGGTGAACTTTCATGATTTTAACCTTTGAGAAATTCACAATGGACAATGATCATAGTTTATTTGAAGGTTAAATTCAATTCATATTTTCATATTTGTCTTCCTTTCTCTATAATTGTTTTTTTTTAAAAACCCCTCATGTTCAACTCATGAAAAGGGAAAAAAATATCATCCAATGTTTGTCATTCCATAACAAAAACCTCATATCCATTGTGTACTCTTTTTACAAAGTTTTCGCTAACATAAATTAAAATTCAACTTCCAAATTTTGGTATAATATATATCTAAACTCTACAAACTCAGCATAAAATAGAAATAATATTTTAAAAAATTCTTTATTATAGAATAATAATCAATTTATTTTGAAAATTTTCAACTTTTTAAAATTCTTCTAATCTGTTGATTTTTTTCAAATAAAAATTAGGCTAAAATTAATTGCATTAGAATGAAGCATCTAAGTTAGAGGTTATTGAATTTTATGACTTTGAAAGCATGCCAAAGTCCAATACATTTTTGTTAGGCAGACATGGGTCTCGTTTTTTTGTATATCTAATAAATGTCAGAACTGGGGTTTTGAGTTTTCTAACGTCAGGTAAGGGAGTAAATACTCGAACTGATAACCTGAGGGTACACACAGCTGATTCTGATACTCGTACAACGTTGGTCAAGACCACTGCACGTTCGGGATGGTTGGAGTGACGTAGTCACGGGTACCACTAGTCAAGTTTATTTTCCATCATGTAAATATCCAAGACTCAAGTAATGAAAGTTTGTGTGTGTGTGTGTGTGTGTGGGGGGGGGGGGGGATTGTCACCATGGTCTTGGTGTTCGCCTTTTGCATGCACACGCACACTTACATTTCATTGTGCTCATGAAAGCAAGTAAGCAAGAAAGTCCATTATTGTACGAGTGAAGATCACATGGATTTTTTTGTCAGTTCATGTTAGTGGGTGCCTAGGGGCGTTCAATTGTCCTCTCCAGTATCCCCGTTTTCAAACACTACCTAATTGACCAAATGCCATTCACATTTTGCTTGACAAAGTCTAACCATGTGGATATCACCAGCCAGGAATCTCACTCATCCAGGGCTTTTCAACTATACCAAAAGCTCTCCCCCTCCCCCCCCCCCCCCCCCCCCCCCCCCCCCCCCACCCCCTCCACTTTTTTTTTTTTTTTTTTTCT
>Ga0116227_10008821_pt1 | contig 18726 bp, 20 predicted proteins | sample S1TSphgellanicum_FD_89693 | JGI IMG/M metagenome (GOLD analysis project Ga0116227, IMG submission 89693) | Host-associated microbial communities from peat moss isolated from Minnesota, USA - S1T2_Fb - Sphagnum magellanicum MG | ecosystem: Host-associated > Plants > Peat moss > Unclassified... | reverse complement strand
TCGATCACGTACTCAACCTTGATGCCTGGGTCGTGACTGGCGCGGGCGCGATGGAATAGCACGTGCCGGCCAAGATTGCTGAGCTCGTCATAGTCGACGAGGGCAATCGCCAGATCGGGTATCTCGCTGACCGACGCCGGCTCTTCATACATGCCCGTGTTGTAGCCGTGGTGCGCAAGCAGCTGGGCGATGAAATCGCCGGTTATCCAGTATGGGCCGTGCACCGGATGCCGAAACCGCCTGATAGCGACATTGCGAACTTCTTCAAGGGTCGTGCCGCAGATCATGGCGATGACCGCGAACGGACAATCGAAGTCGCCGCATTGCTGCACGCGCCGGAACGCTGGCACGAACCCGGCTCCAATCATGGTGACCGTGGTTGGGATAGCCGGCATCGTCAATACTCCGACGGGAACAGCAGGGTTGTCGAACTGCGATCAGCCTCGGTGATGAGCCATACCCGCTCACCTGCGACCTCGTAGGACGACAGGATGCGCGCGCCGTGCTGTACGGCCAGTTGGTTCGACTTTGCATCTTCGGCTGGCACGTCACCCCAGTCGCCGGTCACGTGCCGTCTGAGAAACGGGTCGGCCACAACGCCATGATGTTCGAGATGCGCCAGTACCCCTCTGGTCGCTACGATCCGCCCCAGCCGGAACAGCGGCGGCGGCTTTTGCAAGGTGCGGCACGTTGCGGTGCCCGGTTCGGGACTCTGGTTGTCGATATTCATCTGGTTCTCTCCATGAATACTGCGTGGCGGCGAAGATGTGCGCCGCCAGAAATGCGAAAGGCCAGTGCGTTCAACACTGGCCCCTGCTGCGATGGGTAGCTTTGGCTCCGGCAGCGCGACTACTTCCCCGCCGCTTTTGTGTTCATCGCGTGGATGCCAATCGCCCAATGCCCGGCGATATTCTTGAAGTTGGTTCGAACACGGTCAGCCGGCTTGCACCACGGCGCGGGATCGAGTGCGTACTCGATTGTTGAGCCGGAGGCGTGACTAGCCTTCGCCCGATGGAAAAGGATGTGCCGACCGACCTCCATCTCGGCGTTGTAGTCAACCATCAGAAAGGCGATATCAGGAATATCAGCGACGCGACCGATCTCCTTGTACACGGTCGCAACAAGCCCTAGCTGGGCAAGCAGCGCTGCGATCTGCAACTCGCCAAGGTAGTACGGACCTCGCGCGGGATGCTTGGTCTTCGCGATGGCGATTTCCCGTACTTCTTCGATTTTCTTGCCCGAGAGCATGGCGGCGCATGCGAAGACGTCATCGAAGTCGTTGGTCTGCGGAACGAACGTGAACGCAGGGGTAAAGGTTGTCGGGGTGCTCTCGACCGTCGTCGGAATGGTGATGGCAGGCATAGAGGATTCCTTATGAAAGTGAAACGCGCAGCAACGCCTGCCAGGCGGCATCGGACATTTTGGGCGAATCAGGAAGAGAAATTCGAAGCGAAATCCGGCCAACTTCCGGCGGATTTGCTCAGGCATGCGCTGCGGCGCGAGCGGCGAGCCGAAAACCCGCTTTTCGTCGGTTTTTCAGTCGTATCGACATTTTATCAGGGGTAACTCGCCCTCTCAACGACCAAATAACTTTGGCCAGGCACGTCAAAAAAATCGAATTTTCGCCTAGTGGCCTTCTGGCGCTGCGAAGCGCGGCCTGTCAAGAGCTACATCCGCCGGCAGATCCATCAGGCAACGCTCGAATCCACGAACGCCCCGACAGCGCGGTAATATATATACACTTTGACACTGGGCCAGCAAGAATTTCCGCTTCCGCAACAGCATCTAGGGCACTCAAATTCTTGGAATTTTCAAACAAAGACGATAACTAGGCATCATCATTCGCCTTTTTCACCAGCCGGAAGGATCAAAGATGAAGAAGTTCGTTTCCAGCCTGTTCCGCTTTTACGTTGACCTACCATTGCTGGCGGCCTTCCTGCTACTGATAGTCATTTTTCGCTCTGCGCTTCTAGATCACCTACTCCTACCTGTGGCAAAGCAACTCAGCGCAGCGACATCCAACTCAGTCGGAACCACACTGTTATTGGGAGTTATCTCGAACGTTCTTACTGCACTTTTGTTGGCGCTTCTTGCTCTTTCGTTCTTTCGTCATCTCGCGCGAGCGAGGCTCTCCGGTGAGTACAATGCGTTCCAAATAGATGGCGATATCGTAACGCCCTACGGCAAAGCTACTATCCTCTTCTCGCCATTAGCCCCCGATCGGGGAGGGGTCCCTGTCAAACTAAGGCTGGAAGATGGAGACATGAAATTGGAGGGCTCCGGGCTCATTGTCAACAACAGACTCTTGATTGGTCACTACACTGAAACTGGCAAGCCCGAACGGCGCCGTTGCGGAAGCTTCTTCTACCAACTCGACGGGAACGGCCATACATGGCAAGGTCAGTTTCTATACATCAGCCCAGAAACCGCTGAAACTATAGCTGGAACTGGGCGATGGATTCGCACGTAGCCCAGTTCCACCAAATACGATTGAACACTGCCGGCACGGTCGTCATTTACGAGCCGATGTGCGGGTACTATGTGTGGATCGAACTACGTGTTCCGGTAAAGCTTCGCGGCAATGGCTGTGCGCGCGAGATTGTGAATGCGGCGCTCTCGCTACTTCCCGGAGTCCACTTTGTGGAGTTTGATCCGGCTATTCGTACATTTTCCGCAATTGCGAGGGCTCGCCGGTGGCGATTAGTTGGTGAGTCTTCTTGGTTTGCTGGCTGTTTGTCGTACCGAGTGCATAGCCGTGTCCCTCAGAAGTCGCCAATCAAGCTAGAGTACTCCCACAAGACGTACGAAACCTGTCCCAAGGTCACATCGTTTCACTCACCTTCCACTCTGCAGAGTTGCATCAAAGCCATTCTCAGAGATATTGAGAAGCTGGCTCGTCACTCGAACGACGTCTAACTGTAAGGGTGGCCGCTTACGCCAGCCGCGCGTGTCGAGTGATCCACGTCCGGGCGCCGAAGGAATCCGTGACATGAACTCCGCTATACTGCACGCCACAGATATTATTGCGATCAGTTGTATCAGTTCGAGACATGCAAGGCCCTTTCAATTATTAAAACATGGTGCTGAGAAATGGGTGGTCAAACGGTGGGGCAATTTGCTGCGGAATTGAAGATGCCTGCGCTGCTTTTGCTCGAGCAGATGCGAGCCGCAGATATGGCAAAAGAATCTGCCGACGACGTCATCTCAGAGAAAGAGAAGGCAAAATTTCTTGATTATTTCCGCGCCTCGTCAGAGACTTCCGGCCGAAAGATAAGCTTGACCAGGCGACATGTTTCGGAGGTTTCTCAAAAAGACGCTAATGGCAAACCTCGCACGATACAAGTCGAAGTGCGCAAAAAAAGGACCTTTGTCAGGAGGCAATCGCCCGAGCAAGTGCAGGACCCCGCTCCCGCAGCAGTGACCAACATCTCTGTCGACCAGCTTAGTCCACAGATAGACTCGCGGACTAAGAAGATACGTTGGAGCAAGCTTGCATCCGTCGAGATTTCCAACTTCAAGGCGGTAAAAAACCTTCGCGTGCCGCTTTCGGACGTGACCATCTTGGTTGGCCCGAATGGATCGGGCAAATCATCCGTACTCCAGGCAATCCATTGGGCAACCCGCGCCGCAAGCTACATTCCTCCGCAGAGCCAATCTGAAGTCGTCTCGTTCGAGAGACTGGATTATTCGCCGTCTAGCGAGCCCTTGACGACGGCGCACCGAGGAGAGCTGTCACCCGAACGATCGAGTCAACCTACTTCGGTCGCATTCACGCACACCGGAGCCGAGGACGAAACGTCTTCGACCGCTACGGTCAGAATTTGGGCAGCGCGTAATCGCGGAGGGATCTCGGTGCATATTGAGGGCGGTAGCGCCGTCACCCCTTTCAAGCAGCGCGAGGAGCTGATTACGACATATATTCCGGGATTAGCAGGTTTGTCCGAGAAGGAAACTATTCTCGTGAAGCCCTTGCTAAGGCGGCAGGCAGCTGGCGGCGATGCTGGGGGCGTTTTGCGAAATGTGCTGTTTAACATCGCCAGCCGCCAAGCCGCCGAGCCGGACAATCGCATGGCCGAAGAGCGTCTCCAGCACCTGAACCGCCTCGTCCAGATGGTGCATCCTAATGTGCGAGTCGAGGTAAGTTTCGATGAGCGGGAGGACGTGCACATCCAGGCATCGTTCGATGATCAGATGCTATCCGGTGCCAAGCGCCCGCTCGAGGCTGCCGCGACTGGTGTCCTGCAGATCGTTCAGATTTTCGCATACCTTGTTCTGTTTCGACCGAAGCTGATCCTTATCGACGAGCCTGATGCACACTTGCACCCGGACAAACAAGAGCGGCTGATTGAAGCCTTGGAACTTGCCGCGGACGAATTTGATGTCCAAGTGCTTTTGACGACCCACAGTCCCCACATTGCGAGAGCAGCTTCCCCCGCAGCAAGCTTGCTATGGGTGAACAATGGTCAAGTAGTTGAAGAGCAGGACGAGGCGATCCGTTCGTTGTTGGGATGGGGAGGACTCGATAGGAAAATTCTTTTCTTCGTTGAAGATGAGAATGATCAAGCAATTCGAGCACTACTGAGGCAGTGGCCACGACTAAACCGGCAAATCACCATCTGCCGCTGCTTTGGCGTCGACAACTTACCCAAGAATGCATTGTTGAAAGGATTGTTAGGAGGAAAAGCTTTTGATCTTAAAATCGTGATACATCGTGATCGCGACTTTATGACGGAGCAGGAAAGCGAGAAATGGGGAAAGAAATACAGCGCTAGTGGTGTAGCGGTGTGGGTTACGACGGATTCGGACGCAGAGGCGTACTTTTGCACGCCGGCATATCTGTCCGCGCTCTATGCCGTTTCTGAGGAGACCGCCAGTGGATGGGTTGATGTCGCGGCGCGATCATATACCGATGGCAAGAAAGTATTTTTCGAAAAACGGAAAATCATCAATCGACTTATCTACGAGGACGGAGGGTCTCCCGAGTCAGAGAAACTCTGGAATGCCCAGGTGGGAAATATCTCGAAAAACATCCTCGGGAAGACTCTTCACAAATCGCTTAAAAACATCGTCAAAGCAAATGGCTTCGATGACAAAAAACTTGATAGATTCGTTGTGTCAACGGGGCATGAACTGGCGCCAGAACTTCGCCAACAGATTGAACGACTTTTGCAATAGAGTTTAACATTCTGTACGAGCGCTTAGTGACGCATGCCGTAGTGCTTCAAGCGCGATCCTTCGCGGCCGCGTTTGAGTGAGGAATGTCGAGATAAGAACAGCCCTCGCGATAGCGTGCCACTGGTTTCGAGTGTAGTCGTGCTATGGACCCATCCTCGGGTCGAGCCGTGGAGTTTGACGTCCTCGCCTCTTCGGAGACCCTCGCCTCTAGCAGGCAGGCCCTTTCGATTTGCTATGTACGGTAACTTGGCAGTCGTGGCACCTCGCGCCGCAAAATTTTCTGCTATCGCCGCCTATACTCCAAGGATCCGCTTGACGCTAAGGCAGTCACCCAGCCACGGCACACGAGCGACTACTCCTCGCCGATAGCTCCAATTCGATAAACGCGCCGCCGCGAGGATGTTGGAATTCTCAATAGGCAGCTTTTCGGCGGTTTGCGTAACCGCGTACTACCGGCCATTTGCCGCCGCTCGAAGCGTTTCAATCGAGTGACGGCTTTCCGGCAGCAGCCGCCATTCGTTGACGGATGCAAATTAGTGGCATCGACTCTACCTGCATGCACGTGCGATCACTTCGACTCCTTCATCGCTAATCGCACGCAATGCCGCGCCAGTATGCTGGTCGGATCCACGATGGCGACGGTCGTGCCGTTTACGATGTACGCATCCTGTTCTCGGAGGACGAGCGGCAGTTCCGTGCAGCCGAGCACTACGACTTGTGCGCCGCGCGCGACCAGATGCGCGATCGCGGCGTCAAGTTCGGTGCGGCAGGCGCCTTCAGTGAATCCCGCTTTGACACCCTGCGGGCCATAAATCGCCTGCATCACGCACTGCTGGAATTGTTCGTCCGGTGTGATCAAGGTGAGTCGCGCATCGGCGGCATCGTGATACACGAAGCTTTCGATCGTACCGGACGTTGCCAGCAGGCCCACGCAGGATCCAATGCCAAAACGGCTCACGATGCACCTGACGGTTTCGTCCAGCATATTTACGATCGGCACTCCCAGATGGGGCTGGATGCGTGCCACGAATGCGTGCGCCGTATTGCAGGGCAATGCGATTGCGCTTGCGCCGCCCTCTTCGAGGCGCACACAGGCGGAGAACAACGCGAGCGAAGGATCATCTCCGTTATGTAACAGATGCGCAGTGCGATCGGGAATCTGTGGATTATGGTCAACGAGCATCCGAACGTGCGCTTGATCAGTACTAGCGGGTGTGTGACGCACGACTTTCGCCATAAAGTCGACAGTTGCGGCTGGGCCGATTCCGCCGACGATCCCCAGCCGGAAACGGGAATTCGCGCGGGAAGCGAGCGCGCGGCGCGCCCATCTTGCGTAATGTCGACGCGGATCCCCCGACACATCAGTAAGCGCACCGCCGTCACAGAATGCATCGACGGTGCGCATGTCGCTTACCGGCATGTCGAGCTCGGTTTCTAGGGCGACGACGACCGAACGCGCGCTCGCCCCGGACAGAAGGATCGCGTCTGCGCCTTTGGCCAAAAGTTTTCGGCAGGTGCGCAGTAGACGGAACACGTCATCGTTCCATTCGGTATGCGAGGATCGTGACGCCACCGCTGCGATATCATACGGATGGGGCTCAACGACGACGCGCATGGTATCGCTGGTCTGTGATGTGGCCATTGAACTGTCCGGGTCATCTGGAAAAGAGACGATCCCTAGTGTCAGGTCTTCGCGGTTCATGCAAGCCTCGCCGGACGATCTGCGCTAGCCGGACGCCATGTCCATGCCACTAGCACCGCGCCGAGTGCTGCGACGAGCAGCGCCGCGTAAGCACCAAGGTAGCTACCGGGCGTAAGATCAACCAGCATGCCGATCATCGCCGGCGCGATCGCCGCCGCTAACTGCCCGCCAAAATTTATGATGCCTGCCGCCGTGCCGACCGACGTGTCCTGCATATGCTTGAGTGGAATCGCGAAGACGGTGCCGTATATGACCGTGTAACCGACCAGACATAACGTCCACATTGCCAGCAACGATGTCAGCGAATGCGCTAGCGCCATCGCGGCGAGAAACACGAACGCTGTCGCACCGCCCATTAGCATGAATTGACGCTCGCGTCCTTGCCCGGCTTTATCGAGCAGCCAGCCCACACCGTTCAGACACGCAAAGGCGATGAGATAGGGAATCGACGAGGCGAGGCCTGCATGCAGGATGTCGATATGGCGCGTGCGGATGAGGAATGCGGGCATCCACGATATGAGCGCGACGTAGACAATGTTGCTAAAGAAAAAAATCAGCATGGTCTTGCGCAGCATGGGCAAAGCAAACAGCTTCCGAAAACCCGCTTGGCCCGCAGTACGCGCGCGCCGCTTCGCAGGTTTGATGGCGAACCACAACACCACCGCCACGATGATCCCGACAACACCGAACGCGTGATACGCGTAGCGCCATCCGTGATTATGGATGAGCGTGGCGATTGCGCTTGACCCGACTGCGCTGCCCAAAAACGACGCGCCGATTACAAGCGACTTGGCCCGCGCACGGTCCCTGTGCAAAAACGCTTCCGCGATTGTGACCGTGCTGGCGGGCACAAATCCCCCTTCGCCGATACCGAACAACACACGGATCGCAAAGAGCGCGGCGAAGGTCGAGGCAAAACCAGTCAGTCCGGTGAAGACCGACCAGCACGCCACAGAAAAGACCAGCACCAGCCGCGAGCCGAAGCGGTCGCCAAGCCATCCGGCGGCGAGCTGCATCAGCGAATAACTTACGTAAAAGGCACTCAAAACGAGGCCGGCTGAACGTGCGTCGAGGTTGAAGTCCCGCGTGATCGGCACGATTGATATGCTCATCGCCATGCGGTCGGCATTGGCGAGTATCCATGAAGCGAGCAGCATTATCAGCAGAAAGGTCTTTCGCGCCGCCGAGTACGGGGTGGACCGGCACTCGCTTGCGCCGAGATGCGAATTTGCTGCACTGACGGCAGTTGTCTCAGTTGAGGAAGACATGAGGGCTCTCTCTGATGGAAGGATGTGAAACAAGCTCAGTGCGCGCGACGGATCACCTGACCGGCGTGCACGTCGTGCGGCTCGCCGTCGCGGTACGCGAGCCGTCCATTGACGAATACGGCGTCGATGCCGGCACACGCGAGAGTGGGATGCGTGAAGGTTGCTCGATCGGCGATATGGTGTTCGTCAAACACAACGATGTCGGCGCAGTGACCCGGAGTAATGACGCCCCGCTTGTGCAGTCCGAAGCGTCGCGCACTCAGGCCCGTCATTTTGTGGACGGCGGTCTCGAGCGAGAATAGTTGTCGCTCGCGCGCGTAATGCCCAAGCACGCGGGGGAACGTGCCCCACAGGCGCGGATGCGGCTGAACATCGTGTGCCAGGCCATCCGAGCCGACCATGCTCATCGGATGAGCGAGGATGCGGCCTACGTCTTCCTCGCTCATCGCGAAATACACGGCGCCTGCCGGTGCGAGACGGCGCGCCAGAACTTCAGGCGACACGTCGCGTTCTTCGGCGAGCCGGAACAATGAGTGTCCGGCAGCAGACGGATCGGCTTTGGACCATGTGACGAGCACCTCATCGGACTGCTTGACGCGAGCTGGCAGAAGCATGGTCGACGACGCGTTGTACGGATAGCAGTCGAAGCACACCGACTGATTTTGCGCTGCGTCTTCGAACATGGCGAGCGTCGCTGCGGAGCGACCATGGTTGCTCCGCCCAACGAGCTTGTGATGCGAGACGATCGTGTCGATCGCCAACTCGCGGCCGATTTGCAGCGCTTCACGCAGCGCTTCGTCGATGGCGTCGGCTTCGTCGCGCAGATGCATGGTCACGATCCCGCGTGCCGCGCTCAACGGCCGGCCAACGTCGATCACTTCCTGCGTGCTCGCCGCGCGCGCTGGCGGATAGTAAAGTCCGGTAGATAGGCCCAGAGCACCGGCAGTGAGTGCGTCGTCGAGGTCGTGTGTCATGCGGGAGGTTTCGTCGGACGTTGCGGGGCGCTCAAGGTTCGCCACATGACGCACGCGCAGAGTCGAATGGCCGACGAGACAAGCCGCATTGAGTGCGGGCCGCGAGGCATCGAGCGCGTCGAGATAATCGGCAAAGCGGGCGAAGTGCCACGCATCGTCGCCAAGCAGATCGAGCGGCGAGGGCGGCCGCGCGGTCACCAGCGGTGCGAGGCTGATGCCGCAATTTCCCGTGACGACCGTTGTTACGCCCTGCGACAGCTTCGGATGCGGTCCTTCCACACGATTAAGCAACAAGCGGTCGTCATGCGTATGGACGTCGATGAAACCTGGCGCGACGATGCGCGCACTGGCATTGAAGCGCTGGTGCGCCGGCAAACCGCCCAAATCGCCGAGCATCGCGATGCGGCCATTGACTACACCGACATCACATATGCGACGCGGTGCGCCAGTGCCGTCGATCAGCGTGCCGTTTTCGATAATGAGATCTATCACTGTTTCATGGCTTCCGATGTCAGATGGGCGCAATGATTGGCCGGCAATAAACAGCGGGCAAACCATTTGTCCTGCGGTCAGCGTGAGAATTTCTCATGGACGGGCCATCGATTCCGGCATAATTGGCTGTTCGACGCGCGAAACGATGAATTTTCGTATTGCGTGGGCAATGTCTGTCAACGTGTTGGTAAGGATGCGCCTCATGTTTCATGCCCCATCCACTCAGTCGTTGTTGTGCTTCGAGTCGAGCGCCCGTCTGCGCTCCTTCACAGCGGCCGCTCATGAACTGCATCTAACGCAAGGCGCGGTGAGTCGGCAGATAAAGATGCTCGAAGAGCGTCTGGGTGTTGCTCTGTTCGTGCGCCGTCGCGATGCAATGACGCTGACTGACGCCGGCCGGGAATACATCGCGGAGATTGAGCCCTTGCTCAAGCGGCTCGAACGCGCGACGGTCAACGTGATGGCGCTCAAGGGACGCGGCGGCGCGTTGTCGCTGTCGGTGGGATCGTCGATCGGAAACTATTGGCTGATTCCGTACCTGCCGACATTCACGCGCGAGCACGGCGAGATCACGCTCAATCTGCGCACGCGAGTTGGCGCAGTAGACTTCGCGTCCACGAGCGTGGATGCATCTCTCGAATTCGGCGATGGCAAGCGACCGGGACTGCACAGCGATTTCATCCTGCCATTGCGCCTGTTGCCATATGCCGCGCCTTCGTGGGTAAAACGGCACGGATCACGAATTGGGCCAGCAACGCCCCGCGCGGACCTGATCCAGCATTTGACCTTGCCAGACGCTTGGGACGGCTGGTTCGAGCGCGAACGAATCGCGGGCGATGCAGGCAAAGAGGGCCCGCGCTACGAGATCATGTCGATGGCGTTAAATGCGGCGGCGGCAGGCCTGGGCGCCACGTTGCTGCCCGCGTATATGGCAGACGACCAAGTTGCGGCGGGACGACTGGTGGCGCTCTCCGATCATGCTTGGGATTACCCGAAGGGCTATTACCTCGTGTATCCAGAAGCGTCGATCGGGATGAGATCTTTGCAGACGTTCAAAAGATGGATTCTTGCGTTGGGAGAGCAAGAGCGCACAACGCTGGCGGTGAGGCTAGGCGCGGAATTGGATAGCTAACTTGCCGCAGAACCGTTCGCCGTGCATTATCCGCGGTCTGTCCACGTCTACCGCCCGGACGGCACACTAGCGCCGTCACTTTACGATTGGGCATGCTCAACGCGAATTCCACATAACGCAGCGCGGGTAGAGATTTCGCTGACCGCATATAGCCGCGAAGGGGTAACAAGTGGTATCGCCATCGTCGGACTGAGTCGTTCGACGACTGCTTCGCTTTTATAACAGCCGTTGAAGCCTTAATCGCGCGACCGGCAGCAATGGGTCGACATGAGCCGGCTGACATGGCCCAAAGCGATTCACCGCTCCGTCACCCCTACCGGCGTTCGAGCGGAGACGTCAATCCATTACCGTCCACCGGCGTCTCGCTACAGACACCGTTAAGTGACGGTATTTTTGACGGTATACTGACGACTTTTCGCGAGACCGCCTTTGCGAGGCAAGCGTTTCAAGCCAGACTCAACATAATTGCGCGGTATGTGGAGAGGATGCTTAGTACGTCGCCACAATAGTCGTGGCCACCTTAATAAGGCTGCGGGTTCCAATCACTTGATGCGGATCAGATCGCGTAGCGCAACCGGTAGCTGGTCCGTGGGCGTGCTTTCGTCCGGCTGCCCTTTACCCGCTTCGTATCGATAAACGAGATACTTCTTGTCCGTCTCATCACCCTCGTTGGGAATAATCACCAACATCTCCTTGCGCCCGGAATACAACCAGCGAGGTAAGGCTTTCTCTGCAAAGTAAATTCGTTCGTCAGCGTGCGTTACCGGGTTCTGTCGAATTGCGACCCCCTTCAGGTAAGGTGGTCCGTAATTCAGCGCAAAAATGAGCGTCTTGCCGACACATTTTGCCAGTGCAATGTGACCGACAAAATCGGTACGTGGCATGTCAAGAAACGCACGCTCGGTTTTACCCCCCACCTGTACGAATAACGAATCTCCATCCAGACCGTGCGAGCTTGTTTCAAGTTTTGCGCGACTTCCGTCTTCGAGGACACACGAAAGCACTGGCCGCAGGGTGCCAGCATCGCCGGCGTCCGGCGTTGCGCCGAGTGCGGCGGTAGCGACCAGTACAAGGCTGAGAGCGAGACTTTTCATTTCGTCGTCACCATATCGCGGAGAACCTGCATTGAGTCAGGGTCGGCGGCGAGCTTCGTCGCAGCAGCACTAATTTTCTTGTAGTAAATCCCGTTATCTACGCCTCGATACGCTTTGTACGCATCTTCGATAGAACTGGAACGATCAAGCCAATATTGCATGTACTCTGTCCCGAGCTGTATGTTCGTTGCTTCATCGAAGATTTCAGGGCTGTCATGCATGGCAGCCCCGTCACTAAAAGCCTGCTTTGTTTGCGCGTCGCTAGGCATGCGCCCACCGCGCTCTTTCTGCTTCCTGTATTTGTAAACCTGCTGGACACCCCCGAGTTGCATCTGGAAAAGCCCCTTCGCATCGTGCGAGGCGCCAGCATGCGCGTCAAATCTTGATTCCATGTATATCTGGCAAATGATCAGATTCTCATCAAGGGTCGAGTGATTGTTCGCCTCGACCAACTTTCGGATTTCACGCAGTCTTGCTGAATCATCGACCGGCACGGTAGCCGGATTCTGATCCGACTTGGGTGTCAGCTCCGCCTTTTGCGTCTTGATCGCCTTCTTCCCATCTGTCATAGGTGTCGATCCCAGTCGGGGTCCAGCGGCGCATGCTCTTCGAACACGTCGATAGTGGCGGTCACGGCACTGTCTGCATACACCTTTTCGGTGTGTCCGTGTTCATCGGTGCGACCTTCGATCTCTTCCCCGTCGTCAGTCACGATCTTGTAGGGCGTATTCTTGAGTGGATGACCAGTGCGCTCGTCTTTCAAGAGAAAATGCTGATCGTAGGATGCATCGCCGATGTATCTGCCCTGAGGCGTGTACCCCATCGTCGCGAGTTCGGCCGAATCGAAATCCATGAACGCGTTGCTCTGCGACGCAATCAGCTTGGGAGGCGGGTTACATTTGCAGATACAGAGGTCGTTTTCCAGCGCGACCTGCTTGCCCATCAATACCATCGGTCGGTTCGGGCCGACGTTACGGATGTATCCCTCCGATTTGCAGGCGTGACAATTGACCTTTGCTTCCTGATACGCGAAAGGTTGCCCACGCGCGGTCGAAACGGGTTCGCCTTCAAGCACGACACCGTCCGCCGTCGTCTTGTCACCCAGCATAATGAGGTAACGCCTCACACCATATACTCCCATCAACTATTTGAAGCCGGAAAAATCAAGTCACATATTAAAAGACGAGAAATTGCATTTCGCTACCACGCAAGATTCTGGCAGCCTATTATTACGTGATCACCCCCATTATTGTGACCTACCGCACTAAAGATAGTATAGGGAAACTGCTCTTTTCCACTGCCCAACTTCCGAATATAGCTAGCATCGAAATCCTCGAAATATCCGTACCCGTCCGGATTGCCCCTGGGAACGGGATTGAGCTTCAATTTTTTATTAATCGCAGCCAACTGATTCGAGTCAGTCCGCAGAATTACAAAAAATAATGTAGTGCTCGAGTCAAAATAACCCAACTCACTTGCCTCATAGCCAAATACTTTGACGCCCGGTGGGAGGAGATATCTCATCCCGCCATGTTTGTCCTGGCTAACTATCTTCACCCCTAAAGCTTCGAGTGGCTTTTGTGGATCGTCAGGACCGCCATCAAACTCACCTCCACTGAAAATTCCAATCGCTTCCGTCTTGCACATCACCGCATTTTCCAGTGCGACCTCCAAACTCTTCTGAGATGAAATTGTCTCCTGTGCAAATGCAGTTAAAGAGAAACTCAATACGCACATCAGCATCACACCAAAAATCGCTCTTGGCAGCCTTCCATCCATGTCCAGATGCATAGCAAGTCCATCCTCGCGTCAATCAATTCATTATTAAGAATAAAGTACACACAATCAACCAAACAACTCGACGCTCATTCATACTTCACCGTAATGTGCATATGAGTGTCGTGTGGTTCGACCCAATTGAGCCACGGCGTATAAACGTAAGGCGCATCCACTTCATTGTCGCCGCGCAACTCTTGATAGAGTCGAGCGAGCTTCTGCCCACCAGCACTGGTAGGGAATGGGGCCTTACGCTCTGCGTGGCTGTGATTGTGAATTTTAAAATCGAGACTCTCCGCCGAATCAACGATCTCCGTAACATCCAATCCAACACCCATCTTGTGCAGTCTGGAGCCGAGCATCGGTCGCCACGAACTTGAGAGATCGACAGTGTTGATATTGAGACGCCATGCTGCTTTCAGAATCGCCGCAAATGCACGAGGCGACGTCCGCTGAAGGGCTTGTTGCACAGTAGTATTGGCACTTGTGTTAATAGCATTCGCGACGGCTCGCGCGGCAAATTTAAGTGTGATGCCCAGTTGGGAAATCTGGACACTGAATGCGTCCATGGAGCGGGAATCTACTCCTGCACTATAAATGGGCTGTAGCGTGGTCGCCCAATCGATCGCTACACTTTGAGGCGCGGCAACGCTTTGGGCCACATTTTGTGGCGTGACTCCGTTTTGGTCCGCACCTTGAGGGATAGTACCGCCTGCTGTTGCACTTTGAGGAGGGGCACTGCCGCTCGGGGCCGAACTGCCAAGCGTTGGCCGGGATAGCGTTTCTGGCGGGCACAGCCGTGTAATTTCATCATTGGTGAATTCGTGGCTGAGTTTTAGCCACAGGTCGCCATTCAGATAGCCGAAGTATTCGTTGGTCGCCCCGGGTTTCGCTACGATCTCGTTTTCTGCCGGAGTGCTTCCGAGACTATTTTCTGTTGAAAATTTGTCCTGTAAATCCGCTCGTATCTCATAGATATGCACCTTGATGTGCGCGACATCCGGGACGGTCCACGGGAACCGTTTGAATGCCAGTGTGGTTTTGCTGACCCGTTATACAGACGCGACATCACCACCGGCCGGTCACAATCCCCACCGATGTGATCGATCAGTACCTCTTCGCCCACCCGCGGCATATGCACGCCGCCATATCCGTTACCCGTATCGGCTTGCGCCACCCGCACCCAGCAAGATGCCTTCTCGTCGCCGCCGTTAAGTCGATCCCAGACGAACTGCACCTTGATGCGGTTCAGTTCGTCCGTGTAGATTTCTTCGCCCTTCGGACCCACCACTATCGCCGACTCCAGATGCGCCTCCGGCTTCTGATGGTCGAACGAACTGCGATACGGCACGCTTGTGCGCTGCGCCTCGATCTCAGCCAGGTAGAAGCCTTCCGAGCCGTCCGCGTGCGTCACCTTGAGCCCGGTATCGCTGGCGTGGCTCGCGCGTACCTCATCGAGCGTGCCCTGCAGGCTGTGCGGATAGTCCGGCCCCGGGTTGCCGGCCGGCACGTTGTTCGCGATCACCCACGACGCCTCGATCACCGCGAACTCCTTCTGGCTCGACTGATCCCGGTCGTGGTCCGGGTGGCCGCTGAGGATAAAGCGCCGTCCCGCATCGATTCTTCGAACCCCACCTACGCCCTTAAAGCGCTTGGCTCGCGACTCCCACTCCTCCATCCGGGTCCCGGAGAGCTGGTCGCCCCGGTCCTGTTTCGGATAGGTGTACGCGCCGGTGTATTCGTACACCTCCGCCTGATCAGGCAACGCGCCCTGGTTGGGCATCGTCGGCACGTTGGTACTTTTGGGGTTGAACTGCGTCGAGGGGCTTTTGTAGTCGAATGTACGCGTGCTCAGCGACGTGCTTTGCAGCGTGCGTGTGCCCGACCATTGGGTGAGCGCATCCGTCTCGCTGCCAGTGCCCGCCCGGTAGAACGGCACTGTTTCCGGCGACAGCGCATCGAGCGTCGCGAGACGGTCGGTGATCACCAGCGTGTGCGATTTGCCATCCTGCGCCTGCTGCCAGAATCCATATAAGCCTTCGGATTCGAGCAGGCGGTGTACGAAGTTCCAGTCATCTTCGTCCTGGCGGCAGTACGAGCGCGAGGGCAACGGCTTTGAGAGTGCGAACTGGAATAAACCTTGGGCCTGGGGATGCGTGTTGAAGACGTCTGTGATGATGTCGTCGGCGGTCTTGTCCTGCCAGATCCGCTGGTCGCGGCGAAACTTGAGGAAGTGCATCCAGGAGGCGAAGCCGAGCTGGTAGCTCGTCAGTCCGCTGTTTGAACCGAGGCGGCGTGCCGTATGCACATAGCCGTTGTGGGGCAGGTAGGATTTGTCGGCCTGCTGGATCCACAACGTGACCGGTTGCGCGATCAACGTCTTGAGTTCGATATAACTGGAGGTCGATACCACGTCGACCGTGAATTCGAAGTGGCGGCCGAGGCGCGAGCGGCCCACCACGCGTTGCGGGACCAGCACATTCGACCCCAACGGTGTATCCAGTTTCAGCAGGCGGTCAGTTTGTGAAACGCCGCCCGTTATTGCGCTGATTAAATCCTGTGCTCCCATGCCACCCCGCCTTTCGTCTTTCTTGTGTTCAATACGCGCTCCCGCGTTACCGCGCGATAGTACAAAACTTCAAATTTATTCGCCAGCGTCAAAACATGTAAAACCGCCGTATGGCATGTATTTCCACAGTTTGCATATGCGTCGGGCATATCGGTAAATATCGTCGAGTCAATCCAGCCGTTTTCCAGTTTGCACCCGATTGTCATGCGGGTTTAAAAACGCAGCATTCAGACTCATGTCGTGAAACAGTAGCAAATGGCCAGCGCCAAAGAAGTCGAATCGAAAGCGTCTGACTACACCGTGCTGTTGCTGCACACAGTCACCTATGTGCGGAGACCCGTTTTGCACAACCGCCTCTCACTGGCCGCCTTTCGAACCGGCTCGGGAAACCGAGACTTGCCAGCCTCCCCAAAGTCAGCCCCTTGCTCACCCCACCTCACCGATTTTCGTCATACCGCAACCGGTGGTCTTGAATGCTTGCGAGGTGCGCCCTCGCCCATCTCGCGAGTTGACGCACCGGTTCGGACAGCGATAGTCCAAGTTCGGTCAGTGCATAGTCCACTTGCGGCGGCGCCGTATCCCGAACTGTACGCACCACCATTCCATCGCGCTCAAGCGTCTTGAGCGTGCGCGTCAACATCTGCTGCGAAATACCGGCCACATGGCGCTTGATATCGTTGAAGCGGCGCGGCTGCTCACGCAACGCCACCACCACCTGTATGGTCCATTTATCACCGACCCGAGTGAGGATTTCGCTCACCCCACGGCAATCGTTGGGCGGGTCGCGCGGCGCGGTCACATCCATATGACTTAGTCCTGAAAATATGCGTTTTTACCAAGTAGAAAATGATCAGATACTTGGCCCTGACCAACAATCCCGATTGATCAATCCGAGAATATCATGATCCTTTTTTACCATCCTGGTGCTTGCAGTCTTGCCGTTCACATCGCGCTTATCGAGGCGGGAATTCCATATAAACTGGTAAGCATTACGAAGGATAAGCGAACATCCGACGGGCGCGATTTTCTAAAAATAAATCCGAAGGGCTTCGTCCCGACTCTGGAACTCGACGATGAAACTGTGCTCGGCGAAGCCCTGGCCATTCTCGCCTACGTCGGTCATCGGACAGGCACGCTGCTACCCGAGGACGGGCGTGTCCGTTGGCAAGCCCTGGAAGCGACCTCCTTCATGACGACCGAGGTCCACGGCAACTTCAAGCCTTTCTGGAAGAACGCACCCGAGCCGGAGAAGGAAAACGCCCGGCAGGCGTTGGTCAAGCACTTCGATATCCTCGCCGGGCAGCTCGGGAACCAGGCGTTCCTGACGGGCGACCGGATGACCATCGCAGACCCTTACCTGTTCGTGATGCTAATGTGGGCGTCCATACACGGAATCAAAGTATCGGAGCGATTCGATGCTTTCTTTACCCGGATGAACGCGCTGCCCTCGGTCGCACAGGCGCTCGCAGAAGAAGGTCTGGCCTGAGCACGACCGCTCGGCGACCCGTTGAATCCGCAGCCCGTTCCGGTCAGTCAACGTAGGCGCCTGAATCGACAACAGCCTCAAATCGGTCAACAATCGGTGACGTCGACAAACCAGCGTAACCTGAACGATCTGGAGCGATGCCACATAGGAGATTACGTGAACCCCGTTTCCGATCTTTCTGTTTTGTTGAGAACATTAGAGCCGGTGCTTAACTCAGGCGTGTTTGTGTTTGCGTCGGTCAAGGATGGTCATGCTATTGACCCGGCCGTTATCGTCGCATCGATTCGAGAGCCCGAGGGTTTGTCGGTTGTTGTGAGCGAGACTGACGCGGCGATCAGTGGTTTGAACGCGTTATTCAAATGCGCCTGGATTACGCTGACCGTGAATTCAGCGCTGGATGCGATCGGGTTGACCGCAGCATTCGCCAGTGCATTGGGCCGCGCCGGCATCAGCTGTAACGTGGTGGCAGGCGCGTACCACGATCATATTTTTGTTCCTCTCGAATCGGCACAGGCGGCGATGCAGGTGCTTCATCAGTTGCAGACGAACGGAGGCGCGGCGTAAGCACGAATTCGACCGGCTGTTCGATGAAGTGTGTCGCTCAGGAACCGCCGAACCAGTTGTAACCCTGGTTCTCCCAATAACCGCCGGGGTAATCGTTCGTCACGATGATCGCGACGACGTGTTTGGGATTCTTGTAGCCGAGCTTGGTGGGCATGCGCAGCTTCATCGGAAAGCCGTACTTCGGCGGCAGCACCTGGCCATCGTAGGTCAGCGTGAGAAGCGTCTGCGCATGCAGCGCGGTGGGCATGTCGATGCTCGTCCAGTAGTTGTCCGCACAATGCAACGACACGTAGCGTGCCGTCGTATCCGCGCCGGCGCGCTTCAGGAAATCGGCAAAGCGCACGCCGCCCCAGCGACCGATCGCGCTCCATCCTTCAATGCAGATATGGCGGGTGATCTGGTCCTGCTGCGGCAGCGCGCGCAGCTCGTCGAGCGTCCAGACACGTTTGCCATGCGCAAGACCGCCTACCTGAAGCCGGTACGAGGCCGGGTCG
>Ga0116227_10008820_pt1 | contig 18727 bp, 10 predicted proteins | sample S1TSphgellanicum_FD_89693 | JGI IMG/M metagenome (GOLD analysis project Ga0116227, IMG submission 89693) | Host-associated microbial communities from peat moss isolated from Minnesota, USA - S1T2_Fb - Sphagnum magellanicum MG | ecosystem: Host-associated > Plants > Peat moss > Unclassified... | reverse complement strand
AAGCTGTTCCGTCCCCTATACATTAAACCGTGAACCCTGAACCCTTCCATTATAAGAGCAAAGGGTGGTATGATCCAATCGCAACATTCTAGCAGCTAACTGGATCATACCCAACAAGAAGAAACCACCCATATCGGGGGCATTGGGTACTCAGTGCTCACTCATGAAGTCGATCACGAGGCGGCCATCGCAATAGCGGTTGACTGGACGACCGAAGAAAGTCTTTCCGTAAGGCCAGAACTCAGCTGCGGTTTGAAAAGGGAATGCGGTTTGCATTTGGCCCGTGTCTGTCTTGGAGTCCCCAAAGCCGAAGATGGTCGAATAGCATTTCGCTTCTGTTGTTCCGCCACCATTGAGCAAACACAAGAGCACCAAGTATATAACGGGAAAAACCCATTGAGAAGTAGTAGAACTACTACTACTACTACTACAACTTGCCATGAAGAAGACCAAAAGCTTCACAGAAAACGGATCAAAGACTCAAAAACACACACACAAACCCACACACACACAATGGGAGCATCATCTCCTCTCTCTTGATACACACACATGACATGACATTGGAGTGTCTTCCAATCTACGCATATGACGACATGACTCTTCTCTTGTAATAGGCACATGCTTCTCTTCTCATCCCCCCCTTGTAGGCAAGAGAGACTGGGCCTGGCAAGCTGGCCTGGCAGCTCCTTGCCCCCAGCAACAAGTCTTAAATGCAAGTTGTACAAAAGTAATTGCTATATTTCTTTTTTTTCATTGTCTGCCCTAAACATGATTCACATAATTTTTTTCCCAAAAAAAATAATGGGTGATGCCCAAACACATTTGGGTCAGTGAAGAATAATTACACACCCCAAAATGGTGCATAACTCAGGGATGCAAACACGTCTGGGTTAGTATCTATATGTGTCTGGGCTTCACCAGAAACATTTTATTCGGGCACATGGGCAGACATGAGAAAAAAGAAATGCAGAAGTACTACCTTTTTTTGTACTGCCCGCATTTTAAAGACCTCCTGTTAATTTTAGGTGTCAGCCTGGGACCAGGCACATGCCCCTCTTTTCTCATCCCACTTCTTGGCACTAGCATTGTCGGTTGGTGGGGAATTCCTTTCTAGAATAGAGAGCCGGTCTTAATATACAACATATCCAGTTGGATCCCCACTTTCACCACCTCCTTTTGATCTTATCCTCTACATAAGCTATGTTGTCCTCAATGAGTCCAAATAAGGGACCAAATTGGAGGCGAAACCCAGGATGGGATCCCCAAACTAGGCACAACTTCTTTTTTTTGGGGGGGTCAACAACGGGCTGCCCACCCATGAGCTATGAAATGGGGGCTGTATGGGCTAAGGCTAGGAGGTTAGAGGGCTAACGACTAGGGGGTATATATGGGGGCCATTGGCTACATAGCTATGGCTATTGACTAGTGGAAATGGCTATGGCTATTGGCCATTATGGCCATTAGTTATATGGCTATTGGCTATTGGAAATTGCCAATTGACTATCAATTATTGGTTAATGACTTTGGCTACTCGTTATGTGCACATTAATTATATGAGTATTGGTGATTGAAAATTGACAATCGCCTATGGGTAGTGGCTATTGGTTATAGGTATATATGGCTATGATTATTGACTATATGGATAGTGATAAAAAAATGGTAATTTTGTGGTTGCCACTCCCACTTCTTTGGACCATTCAAATATACTACCCATTGTGCAACTAAGTAGAATGTATTGTTTGGGATGAATGTGGAATTTTGTTAAATCGAAATTATTTATGAATTGCTTACAATAAACTGTCCAAAGTTTTTAACAGCTATTTATCATATTATGGTTCTCTAACCTCACATGTATTTAAGGGTTCCAAATAAATGAATACCAACAAGCGTGCATATATCCTATGCCATCTTCCCAACAACCTCCATGACCGAAAGGTAGTCATTGATTCACCTAATTGAATCAAATACCATAATTGACACACATGTGTAACACCCAAAATATGAAAATATCAAAAGAAATGGGGTCCAATTACCAGCTTTTATTTTTGGCACATTTTCATCACTTGGGTGGTGGTGTTGGGGGGGAAGAGAAATCCAAAGGAAATCATACAAAGGAAATTTGTGAAAAAACGCATCACTATTGCCAAATTCGGAGTAATTCCTCTTGTGGATGATGGCCAGCCAGTGTGATTATATCACAAAATTGAAGAAAAAACCCATAGGTCCAATAGACCCACAATTCCAATGTCTCAAATTCAGAAAATTGCAAAACATAATTTTTTTAAAAAAAATTTAAAAAAAAAAATGTAAATCATAAAATGCAAAACTTGTGATATATATATATATATATATATAAACATACTACAAACTATTTCCCCTTGAGCATTCCCATTTTGAGGAGGATGGGTGCCTCAGATCCTGGGCAGTTGAGGTGAGCACCTCAAGTCCTGGGCAGTGGACAGGTGATTTTCTACTTGCTGGGTTTTCTGGAAGATCTCTGGTGGATCTGCCTCTCTCATGTGGGGGTGTAATCAGCCAAGGTTCTTGCTTCATGTTCACGTGCTATCTGTGACTCCTTTCTGTCTGTCTGTCTGTGTGTGTGTCTCTCTCTCTCTTGTTTGTTTCTCATTATAATTTTACTGTACTATTAAACAAAAGGGTTTTAGCTCAGTGCTTGTGCACTTTGTTTGCTTTGCTTTGTAGTTGTAGCTCTGTGAGATTCTTTCTTCTGTGGAAGCCTAAATGCTCATGCCAAGCACAAGCTCCTCGTGTTGTAATCCAGAATTACATGTTTGTTATTGATCTTTTGATGTGGCATTTTAGATAGCAATTTTCAAACCCTTGTTAAAACATCCCATGAGGCCCCCAAACAATATCAGAACAATATATAACATTGATTCTTTTACAAACACAAATTGAGAAGGTATTCACAAGCAAAACACCCTGCACTCCTAGGAACATCATCAACTGAGCCTCTAACAACGAAGTGATTTCGCAAAAAATAGAATATATGTTCAGAGCTCCCACATTGATATCTACTCAACCTCCCCATATATGCACAATTCACCACAAAAATTCAAGTATATTGAACTTGAACAACATAATGCCACAAATAGATCAGCCCGCATTGATGCCCTAGAGCTTCTCATTAACTCCATCAATGCCTCTAATTTTTTATTACATCCAACTTTCTATTTACCAACTCTCATGTGTAACATAAATCTTGGAGATTGATGCACATGTCCAATAGAATTCACATTCATGCATTTTTCCCATCAATGTGACTACAACACAAAATAAGAATAAAGATAACATCAATGTCCTTGTAACACACAAAGCAAAATAATACTTAACTTCTCCAAAGAGCTCCTTCTTATTTTCATCATTCTTTTGCTTTGCTCTAGCATTGGCATTATCCACATCCACACACAAGAAAAATAAATCAAACACCAAGTTAATCCCAAAAGTATCACTCTTTCATAAACCAACGTCATCATTGTAGTAGCACTCACAAATCATAGAGCACTCTTGTGAATGATAAAACAAACACCAAGCTAATCCCAAAAGTATTGCTCTTTCATAAACCAACATCATCGTGTAGTAGCACTCACAAATCATAGAACACTCTTGTGAATGATAAAAAACAAAGTAAGAGATGATTTTTAATGCTTAGGACAAACACATGTACGTCTCTTTTCACACCATAAGCTCATGAGAGGAGATTTGGAGTGATGTGATCCACCTTATGCCAATAGTTTTAAAGTTGGTAGTTTAGTCAACTATGGGCAAAGTGTAAGAAGAAATATAAATATGTGGTGTTGTTGTAGTTGAATGATTTTTAAAGACATCTATCTATGAGTTTTTGCCTCTCGATGATGAAAGTGTCTACCATTAGTGTTATGCCTTCCTTTTTGGTTATAATGTGTCCAAAATGTGTTTAATTCATGGACCTAAATGTGTTTAAGCAACAACAATATGTGTATGGGCTTCACCAAACACATTTTGATTAAACATTTGGGCAGGTATGAAAAAAGAAATGCAACATTACTTTTGTATAGCCTACATTTAAGGCCAGTTGTTGATTCAATGTTGAGGGTAAAAACACAACTCATTGATTAACCATAATGATCCAACACCCACCAATGCACCATCCATTGGATGCCCATTATTATTCAATTGTGGATGAACATCAATTAAGTTAATATTTGGTTTCACCTTGGTAACCAATTATGTAGAAAATAGGTTTCATACATAAGTAGATAGCTAAAAAAATAGATAACTATTAGGTCAATAGATGGTTTATACATAAGTAAAGACTATTTTTTACTACCTACCTAATAACATCTTATGGGTTGTTAATAGGTAGGTAGGGGAAAAAACAATTGAATTAACCACCATGGTTAACTAAGGAACTAAATCCCAACAAAAAAATGTTTTCTGACTAGTTATCATTCATGTTTCAGTGTGTGCTTATGGGTGTTGGTTCACTATTGCCTAGTTGAATGAACCATTGAACATCCAAGGGATCCAATTTAGCTTCAAGCTTGGCAAAAGAAGAAAAACATCGTACCCCTTGTGAGATATAATGTCTTTTGTTATTTGATTTATGAATGGGTTAAGGTCATTAGTTTTACATATTTCAAATCACTACAGGAATAACCAAATCTTTCATGGTGTTTTAAAGGTATGGTAATCTGGGAAATTTTAAAAATTGGCAATTAACCTAATTTATTTTTTAAATAGTTGAATTTACACTATAAAAAAACTCAATTTTTTTTTTAAATGACAAAATTTCTCCCAAAAAAATTAATGATGTATTGATTAGTTCCATCTTTCTTTCCCTTTTATGATTAAACAATATAACATCATATTCAAATTTCAAACATCACAAAAATGGAAGTCAAAGCTTTACCAAAGTGATGTGAAAAATGGCATTTGAAAATTGAGGATGAATATCTTAATAACATAATGATGATCAAATGAAATTGATTTTCAAAATATCATTTTTTATCACAAATACAAATAATTTCATTATGGCATTTGGGTTTTATTTTCTCATATATATATATATATATATTCATTTTGACAAAGGGAACTCATCAATATGCCAAAGTTCATTAATTTAACCCAACTATTAGCTCAAGGGATTCCAATTTTAAAATGGGCTTGAAAATTAACACTAAAAAGTCCAAAGAAATTGAATTTGAAATTCAAATTTGGTATCCCATTTAAATTACTATTTACATTAGTCATGTTAAGATCCTCTTCATTTTTTTTCAAGAATTTACAATTTTAGCTATTTATTGCCGAATATTGATTTATTTTTCACTTTTTCACTTTGACAATAAAAATTTAAAAATTAAAATTTTTGGCTATAGTAAATGTGAAAAAAAATAATCAATAAATTAATTGTTGGATATGATTACAAAAATATATATATTAGTTGTGTTTGTAACAACTTATTTTGGAACTCTAGCTTTCATTTGCAATGTTTGTTTCACATTCTCATATATTACACTTGTTGATCCTCCCCATTTTATTGTCCATTACATATTTAACTTTAATATTTTTTGGATATTGACTAACAATGAAAGACAAATATTCATTACTACTTGATTTCCAAAAAAATCAAGGGAAGAAAGAATGTAAATTGTGGAAAAATAACTTGTAGAAATGAAAGAATGTGGTAGTGCAAAAAGAAAATCAACCAATTGGTAGACCTAAAAAATAACAAACTTTGAGGCTTTTAAGTGAAAAAGGTTGTTGAGAGCAACAAACCATCAAAACGTAATAAAAAATAGAAGGGAATATCAAAATTGGTTCTAGCCACATTTGTGGCCACCAATTTCAATAGTAGTGAAAAAATATGGAAATAACAAAATTGCTTTTACATTCTTATAAACTACTTATAAATTACCATGTGTTCATAATCCATATGCAAAATTGAATAATGGAACAATGTGCGAATGGTTTACAAAGGATGGGGTGCTAGAAGAAAATGACATTCAAGCTATAAAGTGTGGGACAACAAAAAAAAATCCCAAATTGAACATGCTTGAACTCAAGGAACATCCCAAGTTGAAAAATGGTTTTTCTCCTACAAAAAATGAGGCAAGCTAACAAACCATTATCAACAAATATTGTGCAACCCATCCTCAAAGTATGATACAATTCTAAACTCATCAGACCTAAAAGTGGAAGGTTTATTGCCACAAGAAACTGGTTTAAACAATTCATGAAATGATACATGTGTTGGATGTACCATCTGACAACCATCACTACTACAAAATGTGGGTGCAGTTCACTAATCCTCATTTAATGGACCAATGAATTCATTGCATTCCCATTAAGTCTTGTTCACTTGGACTAATGAATTCATTCAAAATCCAATTAAATCACTTAACGTATAAGGACACATTTTGTTGTAATGCATTGTTACAAGCAAACTTCCACTATATTGGTTTGTTCAAGGCTACACCATGGCTTACAAGGTTGTTTATTTGGTGAAGGCATATTACATTCCATTAACACTTGTTAACATCAATTAGATTGGAATCCATCTTATGTTTAATCATGGTGAGAAAACTTGGGAGCAAAAAGGAACTAAACATGTCCAAAAATTAGGTTTGAAATATAAGAGGAAAATTATTATGGTGGTATCTTTTAATGCTACAGGGAACATACTTCCACCACAAATTGTGTTTACTAACATTATATTTAAAACATTTCCACCAAACAACCAAGGAAAAAGAAATTGCATCAAATATGGTTGGGACCTCACCTTCATTGAAAACCATTGGTCATCCTTGGAAATAATCAAATAGTTTGTCACAAACATTCTCCTTCCCAATCTACAATCACATATTCAAATTTTAAGGTTAAAGAAGGAGCAAAAGATGGTGTGGATCATGGATAGATGGAGTGTCCACAATTACAAATATTCTTTAGATTTGATAAAACAAAATTTAAACATCTTGTTGATTTTTGTTCTTGTTAATTGCATAAATGAATTTCAACCGACAAATGTGATTTTGTAGAAGCCACTCAACCACACATTCAAAATTCATTTTAGTTCTTGGACTTCTTAAACAATCAAAGACATGATTGGTGATGGGCAAGAACCAAAGGTAGATTTCAAAATGGACAACTTAAAACCTAGAATTTATGTTTGGTTACATGAAGGATGGACAAAAGTGAAAGCCATGAAAAGAACAATTATCAAAAGACTAGACAAAACAAACATCATTTTAAAGTTTTTTTACCTAAATTTTAGCTAGCAATTATGGAAGCCTTGACACTACAACACATTCTTCAAGGAAACAATAGAATTGTAGAAGAAAAATGGAAGCAAATTTTGATGTTGATCCAACTTTTCCAATGTCAAAAGTTGTGGAAAATTACTTTCAACCTACACCTACACCACCATCCACAAGTGTAAGGCCATTAAAAATAATACATAAATTATGTGCACAAGTTAGGAAGAAAAAAATTAAGCCAAGTATGGAAACATGCATTTATTGTTGGCATTTATTGAAGTTTTTCTTGTTGTTATTATTGGCATTGTTGTAGTTGTTATTGTCATTGTTGAAATTGATTCAATTGTTGAGATATTTGGTGTGTGTTCAATTGTGTTTCCCATGTTGTTGTTGTTGTTGTTGATATTTAATGGGCTTTGGGTACTATGTTGCTTGTTGTGGTTGTTGGCCTCCAAGCACCACCAATCCTTGCATATGTAATGTTGTTGCTCTTCCCACTAATCATGGCACCTTTAATAGCTACAAAACTTACAAAACCCCAACATTAATCATTCCATCATTAAACCTAGTCAACAAAAAAAAAACTTCAAACCATATTTAGATGGATTCAAATGGGGATTATTTTTTCAAAGCCATGGATGGCCTCATGAAACAAAATACATAAATGCAATTATTATAGTATCAATTACATTTATTGACAACATGTGGCAAAAGTTCAAGAAATATTATGTGAATATATTGGATTTAGTTTTTTGATAATGTTTTATAACATAGAATAGCAAAGTTAGATATTTGAACAATCATGGAAAATTATGAAACCTTGTTAATCATATCAATAACAACATGTTAACCTACAATACTTGCCCAAGTTGTTTAAGTCAATGCCACCAAGTGTAAAGTTCAAGTCATTTGCCTTTTGAGGAACAATAGTTTCTAAGATTCCATGACCCAAGGCCATTAATTCTTTCCCTTTCTTTCACCTTTTGTTATGCCCATCCCTAGTTTAAAGCATCACATAAGAAGCAATTGATTAACAATGGGTTAAAGAAATCATAGAGCAAAAGAAGTTAAATTCAGTGATCATTGCCTATTGTTTGATTCATCTTATCATTTTTTAATTAAAGAAATGAAATGCATGTGAGATAAACCATTTATATTTCAATGATTTCCAACCCAATCCTACATGCACCCACATTAGGAAAAAAAGGGCATTTTCTAACCAACCAATTTTTGACTACATGTTGTCCTCACCTTTGTTTCAACTACACAATAATATTTATTTTTAAAAATTCCACATGGATGGGATGGCATCTCATATGAGTTGACATGTCAACTAGTTTGGTAAGTGGTATTGACCACTAATGGATGTTGACCATCAAAATATTTTTTAAAAACATATATAACCCAATTGAAGAGAAGTTGAAAATTCCACTTTGCCATGACATTATGCCATGCCAAGTCAATTTATTGACTATTTTGGTGGACCTTGTTTTTGAATGGATGAAACAGGGCGTGCATTTTCAATTGTATTTCAACTTTAATTATCATTACTTATACCCTACCCACATATTACCTACTCACCTACCAACTTATCGTTACTTACACCCTATATACATGTTACCTACTTATTATTGTAACTTATACCTACATATTACATACCTACCTACCTAGGTACCTACAAACTATTGACCTACATAACTTAACCTACACCCTACTTTAAATCACCTATGTTATAATCTAAATATATTTAACGTACAATTTATTTCCTACCTATAATTAGCTTGGTAATATATGTAATAAGTACTTACCTAACCTACAAAATATTACCTACCTACCTACCTACCTACATATACTTAGAAGCAATTTGCAACACGTGTACTTACTTAACCTACAACCTACCTAGGTAGCTAATGAAGCATGCAAGCATGTAGGCTACCTTAAGTAGCTGGGTTAGATAGCTAATGAGGTTAGATTTAAATGGGGTGGCAAGGTAAGGTAAGTTATGACTACCTACCTATTTATCGTCTACCTAGATGCAATAGGAGATCCCTAGGTAAGTAATAAGTAGATATGTTAAGTCAAATGTAGGTAAGTAGGTTATTTAAATAAATTAGGTCTAGGTAGATAGATATTAAGTAACTAGGTGAGGAGGCCAGGCTTTTAGGTAGGTACTTACTTGATTTTTGTTTAATCATGGTGTCACGACTCACAACTTACCTACTTATAGCTACCTAAGTGATTCACAACCTACCTATATTTAATCTATCACTACCTACCTAGGTCTACATAGGCTTTAAGTTAGGTAAGGAAGCTAATTAGACTTAGGCTAGGATAGTTAACTAAGCTAGGCAAGCTTCTTTAGCTTAGCAAGGGTTCAATTTTGTGGTACAAAATAATTGGTATATAATTTTATGGCATCTTACATATTCAATAAAATGCCACAAATTTAAAATTATACCATTTATAATGTTTAAAATATATCATAAAATGTCATTCATTTATAAATGATTCCATTTATGCCATTAAATTGTCATATAATATATATAATGCCATAATTAATTATGAATGGATGCATTTAATGTGGCATATAGTATGAATGAATGAATGATTGAATGTGTCAAATAATATGGATGAATGGATGGTATGACATATAATAATGGTGGCAATGTGTTGGTGAGAAATTCAAAATTTGAATTATAGTTGAAAACTACTTGAAACAATGTCAACTTGCATAGTTGAAAGTTAGTTGACATCCCAACTATAACCACATACTTCATCCATCCATGGATGAAGGGATTGCCCTTATATAACATTATCAGTCACTTTGAGTTTTTTTTGCGCTATAGTTTAATTTTTTTCACCTTTTCAGAATTTGTTTTGTTTTATTTTGCTTTTCTTTAGGCCCAACTTGTGTTTAGAAATTTAAATCATGTAGTTTAATATCAATTCATGGATTTTTTCAAATGAGTGCATCATGCCTTTTGCATGAAACATACATGTAAAAGTTACACATGGAAAATATAAGGAAAAATACCATTTCATTGAAGCCCCAAGGTTGAAATTTTGCAACATGGGCAGTTTTCAAGGTGAAAAAAATTGGAACCCATTGGCCTTGATCACAACTAGCTAGATCATACATTGTATTATATGCCATAATGAGGTGGTTGGTTTAGAAATTATGGCCTTGTGCACTAGTTGTCACAAAGGCCTAATTGTTTATCACAAATCAAATGGCATAACCATGAAAAAACACCTTCAGGTGGATCACAATTTGTTGTATAAGAATTAGTCATAATTAAATGCCATAGCTACTCATGTTACTAAAGGTCCACATGCTCAGGAATTGGCCACAAAAAGGGGCACAACATAAACTCCAATGGCATTTCAACGTTTTTTTTTCAACCAACCCCTTCAAGAAAGACCATAAAACACAAAAAGTTTATTTGGAGGATAATATTAATTTTAATCAAGGAATTTCTAACCTTGATGATTGTTGAGTCCATTTGGTTGCACATGTTGACTTACATATTATGCCCATGGGTGTTATTTCCATCCAGGCAAGTATTTGTGAAAGATGTGTTGTTTGCATTGGTGCAAAAACCTTGGTTGAGCATGTGCAACATGCTTAATTACATGTTTATCTACAACATTCTCCTTTGACTTGTAAACGTCAAAAGGTGCACACAATATATTTGCCATGGTTGTGAATTTTCTTTCCAATGACTAGTAGACCAAACACGTCACCATTGGCTTGTTTGAAGCATCTAATATAAGTGGTGCAACCATGGTTTTGAAGTTGTAATAACTCCTAGATAGGTTTTCCCTTACTCAAAAAATTATTGTTTACATTAAGGATGAAAGGTCCAATTTACAAACATGTGCCACTATTTTTAACTCAATGGGTTTTTGTAATGCATTTGGCATGTTTAAGCCATTTGATGACTATTATTTTGTGTATTTTCTTTCAAAAGTGTCTTGATATGTTGTGATACAATGGACAAAAAAGTCTCCTATGGGTCGAGTTATGTATTTGTTAAGATTACCCAAGTTAATATTCAAAAAATGCATTACATGGCCAAAAACATTTGATAAAGGAGAGACATGCTTGGGACAAAGCATGTGTGGATTTTGGGTTAAGGCCTAGAAAGCTAAACACATTGGTGAAAACTAGGTATATGTGTTGATTTTGTTTCTTGCTTATTGTGTTTATTGTTTTTTCATATTCCATGCATCATGGTATCACTTTCACATTTATTTGGGTTTTTGTTTTTGTTTTTTCTTTACATTGCAGGTTTTTAAGTCATGTAATTTTGTTTCAAGATGCTTTGACATTATGGGCCCCAATCATTGCTTTGTGTTATAGTTGATACTTTAGGTGGCATTGCAAAGGCACATTCTATCTATGAGAACTTGGGCAATTTGTGAAACAATGGTGAAAGTGTTGTCACAGATTGTGACATATGTGTTGAATTAAAGTCATGATCATTAACTTGTTGGATATATTTTGTAAATCATTATATCCACATGTTGTGGCTTTGTGATGAGCTTTCCCACCAAATTGTTCTTGAAAGGGCATGCATTTGAACAAAATTATGGTGTTGCTCTTAAAGAGGTTGAAAGTTGAGAATTTAAAAATTAAAATACATGCTTACATCTTTCTATGCATCTACATTTTGAGTGGGATTTAAATGTTATGCTTTGAAAGCTTTGAATAGCCACTAACATCTTTCTATGCATTTGCATTGTGATTGGGACTCAAGTGCTACTCCTTGAAAGTTTAGAAACTAAAAAACCCATTAACCTTATGTTTATGTATATACATTTTGAGTGGGATTCAAGTGTTGTTCCTTAAGAATTCAAAACTCAAAAAAACCATTGACAAAATTTTGTGTAAGTGTAATTTGAATGGAACTCAATTGTTATTCCTTGATAAGTTAGACGTTAGAATAATCATTGACATTTTTTTATGCATTTGCATGTTGAGTGGGATTTAAGTTTTGAGAATGAAGAGTACTTTAAAATTTAAAATACCCACTAAAATTCATATGTGCACTTGCAATTTGAATGGAATTCAAATGTTGAGAATTGAAAGGTTGAATGTTAAATTTTTAAAATACCTATTGGCATCTTTTTTTGCATATACATTGGGTGGTTATGTGTAGGTAAAGGGATGAACTATTGTAAACTATAACCAAATCTGATACAACCAACAAACAATTTAATTTATAAGTCACTTATCACTTGATTTTTCCTTTCCTTGTTTCAACCATTTTTTTTCAATTTAACCTTGTTTTCTTGTAAATTTGTTCCAGTATACCAAATGGAAATTTTAATTTAAAAATTTCTCTTGTGTTTCGTGTTTCATATTCTTTACGCGGAAATAATTATATGTGCATGTGTTTATCTTTGGGAATTTGTAAATAGGTGATGTGCATGGATTTTTTTATGGTTTTTTTTGTGTAATGTGATTTTAAATCCAAGAATTGGCAAGTTTAAAAACCTAAAATCAATCTATGAACATGGTATTTGACAAATATTCGTCCTCTCTATTAATGAAACACCCAAACCCAATTCATAATAGTTACAAATTAAAAATTTTAATACTTAAAATTATTTATTATTTGGAGGTGAAACAAATTAAAGGCCCAACCTCATATGGTATTTAAAAGATTAAAAATATTTTATATATATGGCTAGTATGTGAAAAATCAAATACCTACCCAACACTAATGTGAACCCATGGAGTTGAAATGGAATTATGTTATCCATTTCATTATGTTTAATTGTGTAGATTGAGGTAGGTAGTTGAAAGTTAGACTTGAAATGATAATTCATTTTAGAACATCTTTGGTAATGTTTAGTATATGACTTTGAAAATTAAAAGTGGATGAAGAAAATCAAAACATGTTAATTTTCAACAAAATGGTTTTGGCACAACATTGTTGCACAATTTGTTGAGGATGATGTAAAGCACAATAAATCCTAGCACCTATTAGGAAAAAATGCAACAAGTATGTTTTGATTGTTGTTCCATGCTTGTGATTGGCTAGTCCAAGTGGTTTGTTATTAGTAATTTCCCACCTATTTGCAATCCCATTTTTTGTTTTATGGGTACGAATAGAAAAAAAGTAATGATTAAGGCTTGCTATGGTGAGGGACCATGACCATAAAATGTCGAGAGCCTTCAAACCACATCCACAAGCTATTTCATGGAAATTAAAAAATCATTTATATTTGGGTTTGAGTTTTCAAATGCAATGTAAAGTGAAAAAAAATATTATTGAAGTACCAACATATTATAATGGAGCTTATATATATATGATGTAATTATTTTATTTTTAATTTGATATTATATCTAAATTTTTTATATTGGTGGTTTAGGGGTTTTCCTTTCTTTTTCTTCATTTTTTCCATTTCAACAAGTAAAACCACCATGAATCATAAAAGAGAAAAAATATTGTTAATTTTTTGTTACCATACATGCCCATGGGTTAACAAACTTCATGTCGACCTTTTATTTTAGATTATTTTTTAAATGAAAAAAAAAATGTAAGAAATCACATCCTTTTTGGCCCATTGTTTATGTGCCCATGACCTTTGTGCCCACCTTGAAAAAAAATTATTAAAAAATTGGAAAAAAATCATGACAAAAAGTTTATAAACCAATCATGGTTTTTATCATGGTCTAACAAATGTCCAACCCACCTCTAAAGAAAACTATAAAAAAAAAGAATTCCAACCATCAAAATTTGACCAATCATGGTTTTTGAGCTCATATAAGTTTAACAAACTTGTTGCCATGCCCACTTCAAATAGATGGGCTTGACAACAAATATGTTAAATCATTAAACATTTTCCATTGTGTGTTTAATGTTGATTTTTCATCCATTTACATTTCTTTGGTCCCTTAGTGTTTGAACCATATGTAAATTAGACTTGAACCTTGAAATGATTTTTCTTCCAATCATAGTCATCCATTTTGATGATCATGGGCTTTTCAAGCTTTCGTGTAAAGGGGGCCTAAACTTGGACTTGACGAATATTTTTGTAACATCATGTATTGAACACCACTAAGAATGTTCTTAGTTTTCACCTTATAATCCTTGACCTCTTTATTTAATCATGAGAATCTAAAGAACGTGCCTTAAGATTTTACATTCTTTTACCAAATTTAGAATCAAGGAGTTTTAATATCATTAATGCCATTTGACAAACTTGGAGGTGTGTCATTCACTTATCCACTAGCACATACAAAATAACTCCAAAATATTGGAATGTGTCCACAAGTCATTGTGGCTAGTATTGAAAAGATTAAATAAGAAAGTGGAATGCTTTTAATTTTAATCACAATGTTTTAGGTTTAAAAAGTGCTTGGGCTTGCAATTGTTTGGAATGATTGATTTTGACAAGGCCCCTTGTTAGTGTTTTGGTGTCTTTGTTTTGAAAATTGGTAGTGCCAAAGACAATGGGTAAGGTGAAGATCCAATGTTGGAAATTGGAGGATGTGCTAGCATGATTATCATGCAAGTATTATAGGGGGCAAGAAGGAACTTTTGATGGGGAGTGACTAGTTACAAGGAAGAAGAAAGAAGAAAAAGGTTTTTTAAAGTGAAAGTAAGATCAAGGTATTTAATCAATGAAATTCTCATCACTTAATGCATTTTCTTTTCATGGTGCATTATTGTAAACAATAGTTTTGTTTGGATTGTTAACATTGGCAATTTATATTTTTGGTAATTGTTGAAGAAGGTTTGTGGTGTTTTAAAATGTTGGTAAATTTGGTTTTGTTAAACTGATGTGATGACACTAATCTTAACACTATTTTTTGGCGGAAAGCGTTATAATATGTTAATTAACTCACAAAAATTAGGAGAATTTGGGAGGTTATGTAATGTTAAGGATAGTTTATTATCCTTTGATAATGCATTATTTGATAAATATATGATTAGGGAAATGATGAGATCATAAAACAATTGAAGTGAGGTTTGAACTATATTGAAAATTTATTACTTCAAATGTAAGATGTGTTTTTCATTATTAGGGTAGTTTGATTGTAGGAAAATGATTTCAATAAGACTAATATCATATGTGCATCTCATAGTAACAAATTTTTTGACTTGGGCGTCTGTGATATGATTGATCACTTATAAGTAATGTGCATTTTGTTGCAATTGTTATTTTGTTGGTTTTTTTTTTTATAGTTCAACAATAACATTGTTACAAGTCAAATTAATTGTTCAAATCATTTTGTAATCTAGTTGCTTGTGAATGTTATATGTTTTGGAAATTTGTTAAATCCTCTCCTTGGCTAAAGTGAACACATAGCCACCAAAACATGGTTTATTAAAAACATGTCATGATTCATTTATAGATGAACCTCGTCCAAGTTGATTGTGGATGTTAAATTTTTCACCTTGGCAATCTGTCCTTAAAATCATGTAAATGATGAGAGAATAGGTGGTTATTAGGTGAGTAGATGCATGCAAATGGATAATATTTAGTACATACATAAATGCTAGTGGGTGAATGCATTAATATGTGAACCAATATTGACGTCACAATGCAATTTTTGCAAATTAATTTTCTTTAAAACCTTTTGGTTGGTACCAAAATCAATATTCTATCCAATGGACATTGGTTTTAAGTTATCAACTTATATACGGAAATATATATATGTGACCGTATTGTAGATTAATGCCTTCAAGTCATGCAAATGGACTTTTGAAATTGTAACATGTGGAGTGTTATTGCAATCGTGGGTTTGTATATATTATTTTTTTGGTGAACTTTTCAATATGAATTCAATATCCTTAATAAAAAAATTTAAAATCCAAAATGAAATCTTTTTTAAAAAATATTTTGTAAAAATTATAGTTAATTTTCAATTGTAGAAATTGAAATGTTAAAAGAAACTATACAAATTTTTTTAAAAAACTATTTTCAATTTGTGCATATATGTACAAAATATTAATATCTAGTCACGACTTTTCATATATATATATATATATATGAAAATGATAGATTATGATTGCTTATATTTAATCATCCCAAACTTGAAAAAAATACAAAGAAAATGAACTCATGAAAATGTTATCATTTGCCAATTTTGGTCCATTCATTCATGCATTCATTTGCCCTAGTGAATGTTAATAGGTAGATAGTCAAAACAACAATTGAGATAACCAATGATGGCTAGCCAAGGAATTAGAACCCAATGAAAAGTTGTTTCCTATTCACCCACCATCCATTCCTTGGACAACGCACTAATGGTTGGTGGTTCATTCTAGCCCTTCTAGCCCACCTTTTTTTTTGGCTAGACAATTCTTATGGTGTGTTTTCAATGTACAACCATCTTAAGGCCCATATTCTTCCGTCATGTTGTGGTCATTATTGATGGTGGTGCGATAACTTCATTAGTACAAGGCATTTCATCTTTGAGGCCATAAGGGGAGAAATGTATGTTAACACTCCAAAATTGTTGAAACATGAACACAAAATTTATATTTTCATTCACATTTTAATTTTTACAATGCAATAAAACAAACACAAAAAAAAGGCAATATAACCATAGCCTTGAATTAACCCTTAGTGGACATAATGGACCAAGTTAGTCCAACACCTAGCTTGTACACTTACCTACAATAGCCTAGGTTGAAAATTAACTAGACCCATTTTAAGACTTCACATGTTCTTGTCATTCTTGCCAACATGATGTCTTTCCCATGCTTTGCTTGTTTAAAACTAAGAACTAAATGATGTTTGTAGCATGAGAAAAAGGTGTGGAGCTTGAGAAGAAGCTTTGAAGAGAACAAGATCTCTTTACTTCTTGGGTGTGGGAGAGATGCATTCTCAAAATTGAGGCTCAATGTGCATTAGTTAGGAAAACATGGTAAATGTGGCTCAATGTGCATTAGCTGGGAGACCATGCAAGTAGTCTCACCAAGCAACATCTTGTTAGGTGAACAACTAGGTGAAATTGCCATTGATGGTGGGAACTATAGCAATGGTTGTAGGGAAAACAATCACATTTAATTGTTGAAAAAACTTGAACGTCGGTTGAAGGACAACAAACAACAACTAGATCTTATTTTAGCACAAATTCTACCATTCATTGATGATTGCTCAAAATTAAGAAGCTGAAATGAGTGTTGTGCCTACGATTATAGGGTAAAAATATTTACAATTTTTGTTGTTGTTACATAGCATGGTTGCTTGGTTGGGTACGGAAGAGAAATGAAGTGAAAGCAATTAGCTTATTTATAGGAATTCAATGACATTTGTGGGACCACTTTTTGTGGGAGGAATGGTTCTTAGACTAGCCAACAAGAGATATAGGATGCAAGTTAGAGAAATGAAATGGGGAGTTTGCAAGGTTGCAATGGCAATGGTGGCTTGGTTTTTTCCCTCCCCCTTCCTCGGCACATTCACACTAACAAATTTTCTACAATGGTGTCACAAGGCAAATTGCATGCTTGCAATGGTGTTGTCAATGATTCTTTTTCCTACCAATAGTCACTGACGGGTTAATATCCTAGATATAACTAAAACAAACATGCTAAAAATGATCTAGACATAGTTCGCATCAACAATTAGATTACTATGCTTTGATTCACATTTTGTATGTTTGTATGTTTGACATTCCGTGAAGCAACATATTTGTTCTTTTGATATTCATCTACACCATCACATGATAAAATAAAACATGGCAAGTCACAAACTTCCCACTTCAATTACTATCAGTGACTTAACTTCAATCAACTTAATATGTGCACCAATTCATGATGTAGATATCCATCGTTTATCCATGGATAACACCAAAATTCAAAGATCATGACAAACCTCACAACAAATAATAAGTTACAACCACAACAAATGTACATAATCTACTCAAAACTACACAAGTAATGATCTAGTTATTGCTTCATTTGTAAATTACTAAGTTGGAAAATATATGTAGCAGCAATGGAGGCTGTCAGGAAAAAGGAAAGACTGGCGTGAAACTCAGTTTACCACCTTTTCTAAGTTCCCCTGCGCCACCCCACCCCCCTTTGAAAGCTAATGTACTTTTTGGCAGGTTTTTTTAAAAATCTCACCCCTTGTATGATCAAACTTAGGGTTTTGATGCTGTGTTTTCCCTACTTTACAGATAACTCTAATATAGCCAATGTCAATTAGAAATGTGGAATCCATCATCAAGAAAGATCATGGATGAAATGAATGCCCAAAAAGATGGAAGATTTGACTGCTAGCATATATTTACTGACCTTCTAGACATGGTAGAACTTATTAGAATTACCAAACAAACCACTCACATCTCATGCCATCTAGGCCTGGTCAAATTAGTTGGGGCTTAGTCTTCTCCCTCTGGATAGATCTTGTAAATAATCCTAAGCCATTGCAAGAATTGGCCCCAGCAATTCTTTGAAAAAGGTCAAAATTTCCCCCAACTTCATTTAATATCTCAAATGCTT
>Ga0116227_10008818_pt1 | contig 18730 bp, 20 predicted proteins | sample S1TSphgellanicum_FD_89693 | JGI IMG/M metagenome (GOLD analysis project Ga0116227, IMG submission 89693) | Host-associated microbial communities from peat moss isolated from Minnesota, USA - S1T2_Fb - Sphagnum magellanicum MG | ecosystem: Host-associated > Plants > Peat moss > Unclassified... | reverse complement strand
GCTCCCGGCTTCCAACTCTAAAAAGGGGTAGAGGGTCGAGTTGGGAGCCCAGGGATTAGATTAGGAAGAGGGACTAGCTTAGCTCGTGTGAATTTGCATCCAAAAACCAACCAAATCGGGTTAGTTTAACATTCGGAACACCCTTAGGTGTTGGGACTTGTCACGGGCACTTGGACACACAAGACTCACCACGGCCCGAACTCGGAGGAAGCCACCACCTTCCCCCTTATAGTATTCTCTACGGCCGGTCACGGAGACTACATCCGAATGGCACATTTTGTAGGGACTCCCGAAATGGAGTCCCGAAACTGTCCCGGCTGGACTCCTGGGACTTTGAACAGCCATAGCTCCTCGCCCCAAACTCGGATCGGGACAAATCCTAAATCAAAGTTGTAGCTGTCGTCAAGAGCTTTTCAACGCCGTGTTGCACTCTTCAAGGTGACGTCGGGAAGAGGTCGATTCTTGACTTTTAATGGTCGGGAGTCAAACTGTCAATTTGACTCCCGGCCCTTCTTTTGCCCATAACTTGGGCTGTAGATGTCCGAATGGTCAATGCGAGGCCATTTTCGATATTTACGTTTCAAGACCTTTTCAATGACACCAAGAACACCCCAATGAGAGGTGTTTTGGGCCTTGCTGTCGAGCTATGAACATTTGGGAGTCCCGGAGGACTCCAAATCCTCACTTTTTCCAAGTGTTGGGCTTCACTGCCACACTTGGCCAAAGTGGGGTTGCGACAGTGGTGGATGTTAATCTTACCACAAGAAGTAAAGTAACTAAAGAACATGTGTTCAAGGATAAAGAGCCAAGAAAAATAAAAAGTGTTGTTGATTAGGAGAAATAAAAACGGTTGAAGAAATCAATGGTGGAGACAATTCAATAGATTTAAAAAACACAAACCCAAACATAAGAACCATCTACATCCATGGAGGGATGGAACACAACCTAGCGAGGTATGCCAAATACTACTCTTGTGGAAGCATGAAAATATTAGGAAGTAGTGAATTCACAAGAAAAATTGATCACTATAAAAGAGATTTTTTTGGACATTGGTAAGCAAATGCTAGAAACAAGTTATACTTTAAGCTTGGGACAATTGCTTAAAATAACTTTTGAATTAAAGAGATATCTTTGATAAAAGCTAAAACTAGATAAAACTCATAAGTTAAGTATAACAACCAGAGATAAACAAGTTGGTTCTTCAATACTAGAGGTAGGGACAACTACTATAACAATAGATAATCATATGGCAATTATCCAAGTACATATTGGGAAGAATGCAATAGAGGATGTGTTACTGGAGGGAGGTTTTGGAATTGATATTATCATAAAATAGTTGAGATTAAAGTTTGGGCTTCCAAAGCCTAAACCTACACCATACAATCTGAGGATGGCAGATCAAACAACCACAAAACCCGTGGGGTTAATCAAAGAATTAAAGATATATGTTCATGGCATTCCTTACATAATTACGTTTACTATAATTCAGAATAATGTGGTAGATTCTAATTATTCCATGCTGTTGGGGAGACCATGGTTGAGGGATGTTAAAGTGGCACATGATTGGGGAAGTAACATTGTTACCATATAAAGGAATGGGACAGTTAAAACATTTAAAATCACCAAACATTTGGAGGTGAAGTAAGAAAACCATAAGTGTTACTATGCTACAATTATCAAAATGGCATCATAGATGAAGAAGAATTTGGCTTTAATTGTAAATAGCTAGATGGACACTAACTAAAGATCAACAATTGATAAAGTTCAATTTGGGAACTGATGTAGAACCAAAAATGGTGAAAATTAGTGCATAATTAAAAACAAGCAAGGTGTTGGAACTAGAGCAAATGTTGAAGGAATTCAAAGATGTTTTTGCATGGACATACAAAGATTTGAAAGGGATTCCACAAAAGTTGGCATAACACAAAATTGAGTTGGATATTACTATACCATGGGCACATAAGGCTAGGTACAATTTAAATCCAAACTATGTCACAACGATCAAACAAAATGTAGACAAGTTAGCAACTAGATTTATTCAATATGTAGAGGAGGTTACATGGTTGTCACCCATAGTAGTAGTACCCAAGAAAAATGGCAAACTAAAAACATGTATAGATTTCAAAAAATTAAATGTAGCCATAAAAAAGGATCCATACCCATTACCTTTCCACAAATGAAATGTTGAACACAATAGTAAGGTATGAGGCATATTCGTTTTTAGATGGATATTCATGATATCATCAAATCTTTACAGCTCCAAAGGACATATACAAGACTGCATTTGTTATAGACTAGGGGGCTTTAAAATGGAAATGATGTTTGGAATGAAAAAATGGACCTCCAACTTATTAAAGAGGTGTTACCAAAGCACTCAGAGAATATTTGGACAATTTTATGAAGATATTTCTAGATGATTTTATAGTGCATAGTGACATGGAGAGTCATCTACAAAAGCTTAGATTATGTTTTCAAAAGTGTAAAGAATATGGCATTAGTTTGAATCTTGACAAATGTGCATTCATGGTATTTTCAAGGATGATCTTGGGTTTATTGTTTCCAAAGAAGGGAAATTATTAGATCCAAAGAAGATACAAATAATAGTAAACATGCCACCACCCAAGAATCCATAACAGATTCAAGTATTCAATGGGATGGCACAATTTATTAGATGTTTTATCAAAGATTTTGTTGTTATTATAGCACCTATCATTAAGCTAACTAGAAAAATAAAGACTTTTCTTTGGATAGAAGAATGTTAGAAGGCTTGGGAATTGATCAAATAGAAGTATATTGAAGCACTGATATTAATATCACCAAACTAGTAGGTGGAGTTTCATGTCCATACGTATGCATCCTTGTTATGGGGACCATGTTATCTTACAACGTGATAAGGAAAATGATCAACCGGTAGTGTATACTTCTAGGCTTTTGAATAGAGCATAATAGAATTATAGCACAACAAAAAGAGAGGCTTTAACAATGGTTTTTGTTTTGCACAAATTCAAACATTATTTGCTGGGCAATAAGTTTGTTTTTTTATGTAAATCATATGGCATTGGTCTATTTGGTCAACAAACCATAGGTTTTAGGGATAATAGCCAGATGGTTGTTATTGTTCCTAGAATATGACATCATAGTAGTGTATAAGCCAGGCACAATTCATGTAGTTGTTGATGCATTGTCAAGATTGCTAGATATTACAAAACCCATAGGTGTGTTTCATCAAACCACATATGCAAGTTTGTTTTACATAGAGCCTGAATGGCTAAAGGATGGGAAAGAAAATTTGAGAACAAGACAAATTGAGGGCATGTTATCAATACATCAAAAACAAAGATTAGTCAGAAGAGCGGAACCTTTTACACTAAAGAATGGTGAATTGTACATAATGGGCTGAGACAAGAGATTGCGACGATGTTTGATAATTACAAAAGCATAGATGGTGATGAAAGAATTGCATGAAGGACCTTCAAGAGGGCATTTTACAACTTAAATAACATAGAGGAAGATTTTGGATATTAGTGGCCAACTATGTATAGAGATGTGCACGATTATTGTAGATCTTGTGATGCATGTCAAAGAATAGGAGGATTGGCAACTCAAAGTCTTGCAAAGCTGTAACGCTGGTCACAAGTTTTCCAAAGGACCCATTTATGAAATGGGGACTTGATTTTGTGGGGCCAATTAAGCAAGTAGGAAGATATACAAGAAACGAATATATTCTTGTAACCAGAGATTATGCTACCAAGTGGGTGGAAGCAAGAGCATTGAGAATTAATATTGTAATAATCACAACAAATTTTTTGCATGAATGCATATTAACCAGGTTTGGATGTCATAGATCAAGGAGTTCATTTCATTAATGATGCCATCAAATATTTGATAAATCACTTTCTATTGAAACATGTGAGTTCTACAACTTATTATCCTCAAGGGAATGGGTAGGTTGAGTTTACTAACAAAGAATTCGAAACACCATTAACTAAGTTAATTAGTGAAAATATAATATATTAGGATGAACATTTGTCGATAATGTTATTTTCATACATAACTACATACAAAATAGCAACATGGTATACACCATATCAATTTGTGTATGGATTACATCCAATAATGCCCATAGAATACATCGTTCCAATTGTTGGTGGAAATGAAAAAGATAGTACTCTAGTGAAAGTTTTAACTAACAAAATTACAGAATTGGAAAAGTTACAGGCAATGAGAATGTAGGCGATAGAAACTATAGGAATTCAGTTATGGAATAGAGCATTATGTAGTCAACAAAAGAATCCAGAATAGCAATTTAGTTTTGGTGATTATGTTTTGTGGTTTCCAAAGTGTAATAAGTCACACCTAGGAAAGTTTACTAGGAAATGGTTTGGACTATACATAATACAGTATGTGTTGCCAAATAACATTGTGTTATTAATGACAATTGAGAAGTTTGAAACTAACCATGTGTTAGTTTATGTGAATAAACTTAAACCTTACAAGTACATGGAATCTGAAATTAAAAAATAAGAACAAATGCTAGTACATTAGGAATAAAATGTAAGTGGATTTAGGCAAAAATTTTGATACTAAGGAGGAAGATGAAAATTATGAAATACAAAAACCACAAATGTAGAACATAGAAGATGAAGATTAGATAGAGGATCCTATAGTCAACACAATATTGATTTTCGATCTATAGATGATTAACAAGTCTGTGAGTAATAACTACAAAAGTGAAGGATTTGGGATGTAGATATTTGAAAATGATTTGTTAAGAATATTGGTTAAATCAACAACAATATTCATTCAGTCATCAAGGGTATTCACACAATCATCATATTTGTTGGCACAATCAGTAAAAAAATTGGTATAGTCAACAATGTGTGGTCACAATCAACAAACAAATGGGCATAGTCAACAAGAATGGAATTAGTACAGATAATAAAGAGAAATGAACAATGTGGAGTAATTGGAAAATGAAATCTGTGGCATTCATTCATAATGATGACATGAAGTGTTTCCACATGTCTATACAAGAGATACATAAACTTGTAGCAAATGGGTCCTATTAATTTTGAGGATCATGTGTTAATTAAAAGACGACATGCAAGTAAAAAAATGAATGTGATAGGTGGGATGTTCAAGGACGGAAAAAAAAAAGTAACCATTAAAAGCAATTTGTGTTTATTGCTAGAAGTTGTGTGCGTTTTCGAAGTTCTAAAGTTCACTACAACATGAATGTAAAAAATACCATTGAAAACCCACAAAGAATAACAAGGGAAAAGGAAGCACATAAAAGTGAGCACAAACAAAGCAAGAGGAGGAAGTGAAATTATTAAGAAGAATAGAAATAAAATAAGAGTTCAAAAGAGTAGAGAGAGAAGGCCTATTGAATATTCAACCATTGGTTGTAAGGTTGCCACCACATTCATCATCATTTTTGGAATGTGCAAAAGGGAAGGCATATAATGAGAAGCTGTAATTTGCCTAGAAAATAATTCAAGACATAGATACAACTAAAACATTTACAATTAAGTTTTTGTGTAGAAGTAGAAGACATTGGCATGTAAGAGAGCAAACAAGACCAGCAACTACATCAATAGATTTGGTGTTCATTGAAGAATTAGACAAAAACAAAGTTGTGGAATAGCATTTTGTGGAAGCACAAACAACATAAAAGGATGCAAGGGAGGAGAAACATTGTTGAGGCAAAAGAACAACTATCCACAAAAGTACAAGTGGAAGTACAACAAACCATAGAGGTGCAAGCGATTGCATAAACATAGCGAAGGGCAATGGAGATGGAGAGGCATGAATTGAAAGCTATAGCAAAAAGAAGACGCACAATCCTAGACAAAGCCACACTTTTAGAGAAAGGTATTAAAATTCTAAACCCTAAGCGATTTATGTGGACACAGACAAAACAAAACAATGACAAACATGTTGAATGAATGGATAACTAGAAGGATATTACTGAGGAAGAAGATTGGGCTTCTAAAGTAGGGTTGGTTACTTTGTGTCTAATGGATTGGCAAACACCAATGCTTGATGTAATGTTGGAATTTTTGAACACATTCGTGATCAAGGACCTAGATATTTACTTTGGGCATAAGGATAAGGTGTATGTAATTAACAAACAATCGATTGTAGATGTCTTTGGAGTGTGTGTGAAAGAGTATGTAAAGGAACCAAAAGGGTAGGTTAGTAAATCACTAGCAGTTTAAGCATTATAAAGTTGTAGACTTGCACCTACAAATTCTTCTACAAATAAATGGAATGTAAAAAAGTTTGGGTTTGCCATACTCTGTCAGGTATCTTGCCATTATATCTATCATTTATAAGAGAGAGAAGGTACAATATTTTAACAACAAAAATGTTATTACACTAGTGAGAGCAGAGAAGGGGTAGAAGGTAAATTGGGCACATATTATATTCAATAGTCTATGTAGTGAACTAAATCAATGGTATAAGTATGTCAAAGAAAATAAAGGGGATAAGAAAGATACTTATTAGTCTACATTGGTATTGGCAAAAATCTTTCAACATTTGTTTGTGCATCAAAAGGAAAATCCACATAAACCACCAACTAAGGTTAAAAGAACTAAGGACGAAATGTAGACAACATTGGAGAATAAAAAGAAAGCTACATCAGATTCTCCAAAAAGTGTTCTTAAGAGGAAGAATAGAGTTGAGAAGGAGGAGCCTCAAGCTTAGGAGTGAAGAGGGAATAGGAAAGCATAGATATGAAGGCATAAAAAATGATGAGGGGCATAGTGGAACCATTTGCACTATTAATAGTGGTAAAGGCAATGCCAACTATGGTACATGCAACTAGATAGACTATAGAGATGCCACATATGATGATTCCACATGAAACACAACTAAGCGAGCAAAGATAGGAGGTACCATAGATGACATCTCCATAAGAAAGACAACTGAGGGAGTAGAGCCAAGAAGTTAAGAAGGAACATGACACAAGGTTTGCAAAAGGTGAAAAAATATGCATTTTGATGCAAATGTATATGAAAATTGGATGGAAACCATTGCAAATCCACAACATTTGCAGCATTTGGAACAACATTTGCAACAACAACAACAACAGACATAGGAAGGTCTACATGCTATTCAACTACAAATGGAGAGAGTGGTGACACAACCTATTTTTGAAAAGTTCAAACTAGCAAAACTATAGGTACACCTAGTATATTACAATCTGCAGAGGGATTCGCATTTGAATTTGAATTGGAGAAAAGAATGGTGCGGGAGATGGGATCGTCTGAAAAAAGGATCTATAGATTCTACAACAGAGAGAAAAATACACCAAAGTCTGTGGAAGAAGTGGTTGCAGAAGTAATGAAAATAAATAAGCTACCTCAATTATTTCAAACCATGGTAATTTTGAGTTTGAATATGGGGAATTTGACTTTGGAAGTAAACACTTTGAAGAACAAATTGGCTATAGGGGAGAAGGAGAAGGCAATGTTACAAGAAGAATCGGATAAAAAGAGAGATTTCTAGAAGGGGTATAAACATAATGTGGAAATTTGGAGGAAAACCAAGGTAGAGGTTGAATAGAAGATTGAAGTGCTCATTAAAAAAATGCAAGATGAAAATGAAAAGCTCAAAGGTTGCATAGCATGGCTGAAGTTGCAAGATGAAAAATTGCAAGATTTAAAGAAGGTTGAAATTTGGGAAACCACAAAGAGGAAGTGGATAGAGGCATTGTTTCTTCATAAGAAATAATAAGAGGCTTTGGATAGTCAGGTGAAAGCACTAATTAAAGAAAAGGATAATGTTCTGACAAATTTGGAATTGACAAATTTGAAGAATTTATCTTTGTTGTAGCTTGAAGAGCTTAGAAGAAAGATAGTAGAGGTAGAATGAGAGAAGTTAATGGAGGACAAAAAGGAGTATCACAAAAATCTGCAGCATTCGCAAGCATAGTTGGAAATGGCATAAGAACAAAGGAAGAGTTTGGATCCAACTAATGTTAAGAAAAGACTAAAGGATGATGAACATATGTTGCAATACTATATCCTAATGAGGATGAAAAACAAGATGAAGGATTTTGAGGCAGAATTTGAAGAATGGTGGGAGGTTGTAAAAGAATATTTTACAAAGGAGTTGGAAAATAATCTAATTTAGCATAGAGCTAGAATGAAAGGACATAAGCAAGGCCAAGTGGAAACAGATCGAGAGGAGGAAATGTAAATTGAAGAACCACATGACTTCAAAAGTGGAACAATTCAGGAGGAGGAGGTATAGCTAGAAAAACCACATGACCTTAAAGGAAGGGGTCATGAAGAAAAAGAACCATAAGGAATTCAAGAACAAGAAAAGGTGTAGGTTATTCCAATATTACAAGAAAAGGTATCCAAGATACAACATTTGGAAATAGAACCATAGACTAAATTAGTGGGGGAGGAGACGAGAATTGCAGAATTAGAAGTAGATATAGAACCATTGGTTCTTATACATGTTGAGATTATAGAATTGTAGTAGGGGAGACAAATGTTTAAAAGGATATAACATACTTTATTTCATTTCTATCATTTTACAAGCGTTTTGAGGATGGAACCCAAAGTACAAAGGGGGTAATGTTAAGGGGGTAGGATGAGTACATGATTTTGGATGAACAACGCATTTAAGATAGGGACTAATTAGGGAACATTAATTTGAATTTTGAATTCTTGTTGGTTTTGATCATGATCAGGAGATTGGGGATTGTTAAAAAAAAAAAGTTTTGGAAAATAGGGAAGGAATTTTTAGACACACAATTTTGGAGAGAATAGTGACATGAGTTATAGGTATTTACAATAGAAAACCATGGACTTTGTTTTGATATACCATAAATTTTAATTGTTGTTTTGGGTTTTTTTCAACAAGACTTGAGGTTCTATTGTATTTTGAATCATGTTTACAACAATACAAAAAATCACAAACTTCTATAGTGAATTTTAATTTCATATTATTGTGTGAATTGTTTAGTATGAGAATATGATGAAATGAAATGTTATCTTGTTTCTAGAGTTTTTTACAATGTATTCTAAAGTGCAGATTTTGGTTATATGAAAATAACCATGAATTTGGTGTTTTAATGAATGGTAGTGTTGAAAATGTTGGGAATTAAGGCACGAATAATGAATGTATGCATGTGAAATGCAAATATGTTATTACAATAATGTGAAATATTTTATAGGAATTAAATTTCACTTCTACCACATTTCATGATGTTTTGTTTTTGTGTAAAATAGGTTTGAGGATAGGAAATAAATGAAGGATACAAAGGGTTTTAATTCAAACTTTTAAGGTGAGCAAACCTTACTTATTTAAATTATGATGAAGTTGTGTCGCAACCTTAGCCTTGGGCTCGTGACCAAGGCAAGGGCTTGCGAAGGTGCTAGCCAAGAATGAACCGGGGGTCACATTTCATACTCCCGGGAGTGCAAGAAAGTGTGAGAGAATGAACCTCCACACTCCCAAATGAGCTTCCACTTTGGGAATTGGAATCCCAATGGACTCTCGAATTTTCAGAAGGTGATTGTAAGGTCAAAATTCATTGGATTGAAAAGTTCTTCTTATATCATTGGAAATCTCTTGGAACGTAGATGTCTAAAATGGGCTTGCATGACCCATTTGGGTAATTAAAGCACAAGTTATGACCAAAAGAAGGGTTGGGAATCAAATTGTCAATTTGACTCCCGACCAATAAAAGTTGGGATTCGCTTTGACTTCCTTGCATAGAGGTGGTGTGTCACATATTGTTGGAAATTTTTCAATGAGGGCTACAACTTTGCTTTAGACTTCACCTCAATCAAAGGTCTACACACAAAGTTATGGGCCTCCAAAGTTGCGGGAGTCTTAATTTTTAAAATTTCGGGACTCCCGCTTGGGAGTCCTGGGACAAATGACACTTGGGTGTTGGTCCCGTGGCTAAACACAAAATATACGATAAGGGGGAAGGTGGTGGCTTCCCCCAAGTCCAGGCCGTGGTGAGTCTTGTGAGTCCGTGTTTACTCGTGGCTCATTCGTGCACCAAAGATGCTCCAACTACGCACTAATCAACTTCTTGTTTAGTTTTGTGCAAGTTTGTGAGAGTAATTGAATTGCTTGTCACTCTTTTTAATCCCCATCCTAGAGCTCTAGCATGCCCTTCTACCCCAGAATGCTGCGAGCTAGGGAGCATGCCCCAACTCCTAAACCTTTCTTTGTTTTCACTTTAGACTCACATTTGGGTCTATCAAAGAGCTTGGGAGCACATCAAGTTGCGATACATTGAAAAAACAAGAGTGCCACAAGAAATATTTTTACTTGAGATCATAATTCAATCAACCACCAAATTGATGGTTTCGTGGATTTTAAGGTCGAAAGCAAAATGGGTGGGTTATTTCAACAATTTTTAAATAATAGCTTTGAATGTTTGACATATTGCTTTTCAATAATGCTACTAATTACATAGTATAGCCAAACTATTATACTATATAGTCACAAAATACATTATTCCTTGGACACAATTAAGGATTTTATGTGGGTTTTTGGAATTGAAAAAATCTTCTTTTCTTTGTGTGTGGCACATCAAAAAGTTTGTCGGATTCCGGTAATAAACAAAATTATGATGGTGGATGAAAACATCAAATAAGTGTAATCCTTACAAGGCAAAGTTGAAGTAAGTTTACATTATGTTTAATTCCCGTTCTATTTTTACACTATAGGTTGTGTTTTGGATACATATGTATTATTTTCCACACCACTAAATGCTAAAACACACCCTACGATGTGTGATGGCCTATATTGTTAATGAATTTTACTACCTTTTTGTTGTTCCCATTGATGTGCAAGGTGTCAAATCTATTGGAATTTATCAATAGGTCTAAAGAAAAGGGAAAACAACTTAAGAATCGGCAAAAAGTTTGGTAAATGAAGGTAATGTTTTCATATAGTTAATTAATCATTGAGGTGGGATTCTAGATGAGGTCAAGTCCAAGGATCTTTTCTTGAAGTCATTTGATATGAAACTAGTAAATATTGACTATAGAATTTTGTGTATGGAATCACACATTTTAGGGATCTGTAAATCTTATATATAATTTGTTTCACATAAAATTAATAATTTGTTCACAAATTTTTTAAACCATAGCCCACATTTAGAACTAGAAAAATGTCAAATGCCCTTACAAATGGCCTATTGGATATAGATGAGATGTTTAGTAACTAAGAAGTGTGTTTTGTGTGGTGTTGTAGTGTAAAAGCATAAGGGTTGTGATACAATATGTAGTGACCCCACTCCACCCAAGCGTATTTATTGATGAATGGGACAATCAAACTTACATGTTCCTTGACAACTTGGAGAAAGAAAGAAGTCAAAATGATATAGTGGAGTCACTTGGGGCTACAAAAAAATCATTGTTGTCCACATCCACATGCTCCCAATGTCATTGAAAGAAAAACCTCTAATGCATGCATGGGCATATTTATGCTTGGGGCATGTACGGGATGATGATTGGTTCAAGTCTTAATGAAGTTAGGTCTTATGATTTAGTGATACACAAGGTTCTATAACAATATTAGATGAATGACATAATGTTTAATGACTAGGGCAAATTGTCAATTTAACGATAGTAGTGTATAGACCACTTTGTTATGTGAGTGACCATAGATTTACACCTTAGTGAAGGTAATGTATGTATCACCTTGCCATGGGAGTGACCTTCCTTGTGTGAAGAAAAATAAAATGACATGTGCCAAAATGACCGATCTTATTGATGAAGGTGTGGCATGGATGGGCAGTGATTTGAATCTTAGTGAAAGTTAATTGTTATGACTTAGTGACAAATAAGCTTTAGTGACATGATAGGATTGACATAGTGTTTGGTGATTGGGATAAATTGTCACCTTACAAAGGTAGTATATGAACCACCTAGATAGCTATGTGTGACCAAAAATACTTGTGGGAAAATAAACTAACATGCACCAAAACTTGAATGGATCACAACATGTATATAGGCAATGATTTGAATATTAGTGATGATGCCACTTGTGACACAACTCTTAGGGATTCAACCTTGTGAATTCCAATGTGATAAGTGATTATGCTGAAACATAATTAAGAAAAAGTGGTAATTTTAGCAAATATGAACTAAATGTACAATGTTGTTTTATACAAATGACATCTAAGTCGCTATTAAATGTAATGACATGCACTAGTATGGGGATCATAAACCCACCACCCATGAGTATAAGTTTGATTCCTATTGCACCTTGTAATGTTGAATGCTTTCAAAAATTTGATTTTGGTAGCAAAATGTGAAAGTAGTATGTTGATCCATCAAACTAGAATATCATTATAAGGGGAAGTGGAAATGTTGCACTAACCATTCCACTCGTTTATGTACATGGAGTGCAAGATCACTAGAACTAGTGGTTTAAGCATGTATGGTGGCATAGTAACGACTTGTCCTTTGCCACGTGACCCCAATCACTAACGCAATCCCAAACCACACCTTAAACCACTATAGTGGAATAGGTTCATTCCACTCAAATTTGGGTGGAATGGCTAGTGGTTGGGACCACATCCCCTAGTAGTGGATGTGTTGGACTAGTTGGGAAAATTCACTCGGTTTATTGCTTTTGATCTTCAATCTGGGTTCTAGCAGATACCCATGGCACCTAAAAACATCAAGAAGATTATAGTTATTACCAAGTTAGGACTGTATGAATCGAGTGTCATGCTTTTTAGCTTGAAAAATGCCATTAGTACTTTTTCATGAACCATGGCCAAAGTTTTTAAAAACCTGAGAAACAAGTTTCTAAAAGTCTTTATTGATGATGTCAACATCCATAGCATGAATTGGAGGGATTATTTGCAACATATCCAGATGGTGTTTCATTGTCTGAAAGAGGTTCATCTAAAGTTAAACCCTAGCAAGTGCTGTGTTGGGGGTGCATAACATTACTTTCCTCGATCATGTGTTGAGCGTTGAAGGATCTTACCTTGACCTCAAGAAAATAGTTGATGTGGAGAATTTTCTTGTACTTAGGACAGTAACCTTTTTAGGGCCTTTTTGGGGTTTATTAGCTACTACTACAAGTTTATTCCTAGATATGCAAAAATTGTAGAATCTTTATTTGGTTTGACCAAGAAGGAATGCAAATTTGTATGACACCCATCTACCAAGGGGCATTTGTAACTTTAAGGAGATGTTTGGTGGCATCTCTAGTTTTAACCAAGCCAAATTTCTCACAGCCATTTATTTTGGATGTGGATTGGTCCATAAGGGGGGTGGGAGCCATCCTATCACAAAAGTTTGAAAATAGGAATAGGTTATTGCTTATGCCAACAAAGGATTGTTTCCAATTTAGAAGCATTTCCATCCTATTGAAGGCGAATGCTATGCCTTCATATGGGGCATAATGCATTTCTGACAATATCTTGACCAAGCCTTTTTTCTTTTGAGGATTGACCACAAATCCCTTGAGTGGCTTGCCATTGATTCTGACACATACAAATGTAGGGGAAGATGGAGATCTATGCTCCAAGATTTTCATTTCAAGATTGTTCATTATGCAAGCTCCAAACACGGAATGTGGATGCTTTAAGCAAAAATCCAATGGACAATTACGAGGCAAATGAAAATTTTGGAAATGAGATACAATATTTGGTAGGAATCACTTAGGATGCTTCTAAACCAAGTTTTCTCAAGGATAATGAAATTGTTATCAATTTATTTGTGTTGACTGGAAAAGAAGAAGACCATGATGTTTATCATTACAAAAAGGGGGAAGAAATCATTGCTTTCAAAGCTGAAGCATCACCACAAGTTGAGATTGGTCAATAACTTTTTGTGAAAAAAAATCAGCAAAGTCATTGGGATTTAGCCTATGAGGCACAAACATTAATAGACAAGAATAAAAACAAGATCATCAAAGAACATGATGATAGTGAAGATGTGCAAACTCGCCATTTGGACATCTGGGAAGACGCTTTGAGTATGAGGTTGCTTATTGGTGGTGTTGGTGCATGATGAGCATAAGGAAGTTGACATTGAGAAAGCAAATAAAAAAATGATGCGCTACTACTAGCAAAAAGACATTATACTTTCAAAACCTAACGGTGCCAAAACTAGAAGACATATCACATATCATAGAGAAGATGCATAACAAAATTGGCCATTATGGAAAGGGAAGGACCATTTTTGAGATCAAACAACAGTTTTTTTGGCATGATAGAACATACTCTGTCAAAGAATTTGTCAAAGCTTGTGACAAATGTCAATTAGCTAAATAGACTAATAACTTAAAATCTAGTATTGAAGGTATGAAGAGTATACCAATCTATGATTTATTTTATCATGTAACACTTGATATTACAAGACCTCTACCTAAGACATATACTAGCAATAAATATGTGCTTGTTGATATTGACCACTATTGTAAGTGGTGTGAAACACATCTTGTAAAAGAACATGATGTTACAACATCAACTAGATTTCTTGTAGAAAAAATTAAATGTCATTTTGGAATGCCCAAATATATTTTCACTATCAATGACAATGAATGGATGAAAGAATTTGATGTTATTTGTTAGGACTATGGAATTATTCACCAATTCACTACACCATCATGGCCACAATGCAATGGAATGGTGGAGCGGTTAATATAAACCATCAAGCATGGTCTTATTGTGTTGTCTTCAACACAAATATAGGTATGGGATACCCAACTCCTAAGAATATTTTTTGGCTACCATTGTGGTGTGCATATGAATACAAGGTATTCACCTCACATGGTGTTGATAGGACATAATCCTAAACTGACTATTGACAATAGCTTGAATGGATTGTGTGATGTAGTTGATGAACATGCGGGTTTAGAAGCAATGGCTAAACAAATGATACAAAAGATGTAGTTTGTCTCATACACTCACCAATCTTTGCTTGAGAATGTTGAACAAACTCAGAAGAAACAATGCAAAGTTTATGCTTTTAAGAAGGGATTGCAAATGTTTGAAGGATTTGAGGGAGAAGGAGTTAAGGTCAAGATGCATAAACTTGGCAAGAAAAAGAATCTTGTAAGTAGTTGGGAAAGGCCTTATGTTTTGTCATGTACAAGGATGGGAAAGGGTTTTGAGGACCAAGATGAAGGTGGCAAGACTTGTGATATAAAAGACTTGGACGAAAAACACTAGGAAAGGGCAAGGAGAGACTTGCAAATATACCACTCTATAGGTTAGCAATAGGATCTATGAGGTCATAGGTTTTTAAGAAAGGAATGATGACACATGTGACTTGAAGATGCATCTAGTGTTGTTGGTGTGAATAGGGTCTAAATGGAATTTTGGATGAAGGATTGATGAAAGCCTTAAGGTTTTGGATTGATGGAAGGTGCCAAAACAAGAGATAGTTGAACATCATGAAGCGTGAAGGGTGTTGCCATTCTACATTTGTTGTGTTGTCTATTTTTGTTGTGATTTATTATTTGTAGGTAATGGGGTTTGTTTTCTTCTTTCATGGTGGTGACAACACTCAACATTGATTTGATTGAAATCTTGTGTTGTGTGGTGCTAGTGATGGAGGGAGTGCGAGCACGACAATATATGAATAGGTTTCCGGTTAATGAAAAACTAAGTTCCTAGATTTGAATGAAGGACTGCTTTTCTTGACAATGGTTTTAGGTCTATGATTTGAGAAGGGTTGATGGTTTTAGATGGTGGTGTTTAGACAATGGAGGTTTGTGAGGGAAGCTAGAATGCCCTAACTCTAGGAAGTTTTTTAAGTAGAGGGGACTATAATTATGTTGCACCATTTTCCTTTTTTTTGTGTGTATTGAAGAATGTCATATAAAATAGGGAACAATTGAAGAGGATGATGAATAGCCAAGGGGTTTCAAGAGTAGTTGGATTGTGGCGTTTGTGATGGGAAGGAAAGATGATGCATTTTTGGGATTGAATATGGATTTGGGGTGAGAGAAGGAGTACCCATTTTAGTGAGAGCTCTAAAAAAAATCATTGTGACTTGAAACTCTAGGGGATTATTGGGGCATACTTGTAGTTGATGATTGGGGTCACTGTTGTCTTTTTAAAAACTTCTTGAAACCTAGTGGGAGGGTGAAAAGGATTTGTGTTGGGAATACAAGTTAAGATTTTCAAAATGCCATAATACAACTGGTGGGCTCAAGAAAGAGAAACCGGAATAAGCTAATTCTTCATGTTCCATAAGGTTTGTTTCATAGCTACTGTTCAATTCATTATATGACTAGTTGTAATTGGTTATTTGAAATTTCATAGGAGTTTGCTATTGGCAATCTCATGGTCGTTCATTTGGCATTGCCCTCACTTTTGATGACACCTTATCGACAACTTATGTTCAAGACAAAATAACTCCGAAAAGGTCTAGTTGAAAAAAGGGAAACTTTTATTGATATTTGCCAAAATTGTTGAAAAACTATTTATTGTCTCTACCATTTATGTTGAAATTCTGGAAAATTAAAATTGAAATTGCCTAACCTCATTTTCTAAAATAAATAAATATTTGGCCAAGAAGTGTTGAACATTAGTAGTAGGTACAGTATTATTATATTGCGTGAGGACAAATAGAGTTATCCATAAAGTTGCAGTGTCTTTGGGACCTAGTTTGACCTTCTAAATCCTGTTTCATCCCCAATTTGAGTGTATCTGCAAAGTTAGCAAAACTGGGTACTGTTTCATGAAATTAGGTATCAGTTCAGAGAATTTGCAGGATGCTATTCTGACCAAGGCTTTGATTTAATGAGGAATATGAGAGGCAGTCAAGGTGCAGGTAACGCAAATCCAAAACTAGGGGTGAAACTCCCCCCACAACCACGTTAGGCTCCAAAATTAATTGGGTTCCTTGTTTCCTCTCTGTGTACTGTTTTCATCCTGACTTCTCATTTCGTCCCCAGTTTCAACGAAACTGGGGCCCAGTACCCCAAGTTTGGTGTACTTTGTGCATAAGTATCTCATATATATCAGCATCAATGAACAATATAGATACCCATTAAATTTATTTGAATTCCAGTTTTGCCATGTGTGTGTTGCCCTTGGTTTGCATTAGCCAATTTCACATGTGATCTAAAAGGGAAAAACTGCATAGATTTTATTACTTTGGAATATTCTCAATAAGTTGGCATTCCTGCCCATTTTGCCTCTGCACAGAGGTCCTTCCTGGGCTCTCTCTACTAGCCTAGTACCCATTGGATACAACATTTACACTTTTCAGATATACTCATGTAGGAAGAGAGAGTCATTCATCATCAGGTCGGCTTTGGTCTAGGGTTTCATCTACTTTTTTGTTATTAATTGGGCCTGCCCCCACAGGGACAAGGACTATTGCATTGGATCCAACTTTTGAAAGTTTTACCTTATTAGAACCAGTTTCATATTAAGTGAACTGGTTTTTTGGGTGAAAGTGTTTAGCTTGGAACGGATTCTTTTGGTGTTCAGAGTGTGGACACAGTAGGTAGATGTGCAACGTCTTATTATTGGCAGGGCCAGTGTGTTTTTGGTGCCTTGTTTTTAGTTGGGCTCTGCATTGCTATGCACTACCAGTGACAATCAACTAGTGATGGAAAAACGTTGCGAAAATTAAGTTTCATTTGAATGACAATATTGAATGACATTGCATGCAATTTGAATTTTATTAATCTTGTGAGTAATGATTTTAACAGATTAAAAATGAATAATTTAATTCATGTACACATGTTGATAATTCAAATTAAATTAAAATTCAATTCAATTGAAGAAAAATGAGATGCAAATTGGTGCTTAAGATATTGAAAATCTACCCAGTTCTGTACCCAAGTGGTTTGAGTTTTGGGGGGGTGGGGTGCGGAGGGGATGGATCATAGGACCCCGATTTCTTGAGAAAATAAAATAACTGTCTTTATAACTGGTGGTCGTTTACTGGTTTGTTTATGAAAACTGGTCCGGTCTTTATGGTTCTTGAAATTCTTGAAATACCCGGAACTGACGGTTCTTTGATTCTGATTTCTTTTTCTTTTCACAAAAATTGGAACCGCATTTGGTTTGAATTGTTTCCAAAGAACAAGGTATTCATAATGTAAAGAACTGGTCAAATGCCAACTGGGCGGCAAGGTTAACTGAAAAGAACTAGGCTCTACCTGGAACAAAGTCGCCAGTTTTGAGAGGAAAAAAAGTTTCTGAAATCGCCATATTTACAATATAGGTTCCAACAGGTTGCCAAAATATAGAAAGATCCTTTACTTTCCTCTCTGACCTGTAGCCAAATTTGGCTAATTCCTCTAATGGATCATTGCCAGTGCACGGGCTGCATCACAAATTAATTTTATGGTAAAAAAAAACCCTGGTTGAAACCTTTCACAAAATCCAGAGTTGGGAAGAGAGTTTCTCTTCAAAACCAAGAACCTGACAACAATGATGATGCATGACCATAACCCCACCTTGAGGAATTTTTCTGGGTGCTCAAAGATTGAAATTCTTGAATTGCAAAGTTTGTGTGGGTTTACAATTTTAGAGGAGCTTGGATTTTCTGTTTTTTGTTATGGAATTATTTTTCACTTTCATTCTTGGTTTTGAGAGTTGCAGCTTTTGCACAAGCACAACAATGAAATTAGTATTCATCTCATCAATGGCAATTTGCAGTTTTCTGGTGAGTTTTTGGTAGGGTTTGAGGAAGGTTTGTTCTCATTTCCCATTGCCAATTTGGAGGAGCTTGGATTCTGTTTTGTTGTGGAATTT
>Ga0116227_10008816_pt1 | contig 18735 bp, 13 predicted proteins | sample S1TSphgellanicum_FD_89693 | JGI IMG/M metagenome (GOLD analysis project Ga0116227, IMG submission 89693) | Host-associated microbial communities from peat moss isolated from Minnesota, USA - S1T2_Fb - Sphagnum magellanicum MG | ecosystem: Host-associated > Plants > Peat moss > Unclassified... | reverse complement strand
TTTTTGTTTTTCCCTTAAATTCTCCTCAACAAAAAGCAAGAAGAAAATTTCAACCGCCCCCTTAATCGGAAAGAAAAAAAAAAAAAAAAAAAAAAAGGTAGTTTTGGCCAAAACAAAAAAAAAAAAAAAAAAGATTCTAGGCTGTCCATGGCTTAAATATTTTTTTTTTAGTCTACCAAATCTTTTGCCTCAAAAAATTAGACTGCCCCTGATTTCTTTTTTCTCTGGAGTCAGTTACATCTGGGGAAGTTACATCCGGGGAAGCTCCAAGAATTTTCTAGGCACTGCCCACACAGACAGACATTCTCTGGAGTCAGTTACATCTGGGGAAGCTCCAAAAATTTTCCAGGCACTGCCCAGACAGACAGACAAATAGACACCACTGTTGCTTTAATATATAAGATGGTAGTTGGCACACCTTAACTTGGTTTCTAATGTATGCCAATTTTTGGCAACATTCATGACCCTAAAAAAATTTCAGAGGTTTGCTTTCCCTCCCACTTTTATATCCCTTCTTGGAACACTTTTTTTATCAAAGTTCCTTATTCTGACTTTGTTTTTGGGTTGTTGTTGATTTTGGGTTTACTCCATTGGTGTTTTGCAATTTGGATTGCATTTTGTATTGTTCTACATACTAATGTGGACATGCAAGTTTGGTTCTAATGTGTGTGGCTTGTGTAGGACTCAACTGGGCTGCAATGGGTAGGATCCAAAAGGATTGGGGTTTGATCCCCCCGTCCATTGTGCTTTTATGATTTTGTCTTCTTAGTTTTGTTTATTTGTTTTCTTCGAGGCTATGTTCTAATGCTTGTTTTAGTTCTAAGTTTTGTTGTTGAGGTCCAATATCCAAGTTTACTAAATCACCATTTGATTTAAAGAAATCTAAAATGTTCGCCAAATTACAAGCCTTTTGAAGCATTAGATTGCCATACAAATTAACACTGAAAAATTGGTTTTGCCAATTGACATTATCAGTTCATATCTTGCATCGTCCCTCATATTCAACCACCTAAATGCATAAGTAGCTGGAAATTGCCTCTGTATAATCCATCCTAACTGGTGCCACTTACCATTTGCATTTCAAAGTTGCCACCTCTACCTCCCTATCATATTTGTTGTAGCAATCAAACAGACCTTGGGATTTTGGAAAAAAAAACACTAATTTAGACTATGAAGTCTTAGAGGTCAGAAGAACAAAGCAGGATAGTAAAAAAATTCTACTTTGCTGGCAAACATCCAGTCCAGCTACTTGACAAAATTGAAAATAAAATATTATTAATAATAATAATAACCCTATAGAAAATTAGACTATAAATGTCTTTCTTGGTAGCAAATAAATCTAGACCTGGAGATCTAAGGAATTGCTTCCAAGTCACAATTATCTTTACTATGTTCAGGCATGGATCTGGGGGTGGGGTGAGATTTGTGTTGAAGATGCCTACAAACTTGTCACTGGATGTAGCAGCACCGCTGCTGTGTGCAGGCATAACAGTTTATAGTCCCAGGAAGCACTCTACTAGCTGGAGTTGTCACGCAAGCAGTTTGGAGTGATGGGTTTGGGAGGGTTAGGCCGCATGGATGTCAAGTTTGGCAAGGCCTTTCTTATGAAGGTGACCATCTACAGCACATCCTCAAGCAAAGAGAAGGCGGTTGGGGAGCTTCTAGGAGCTGATGATAACTTCAATGTCAGCAAAAATCCAAAGCAAATGAAGTTACCAATCAAAGAGCCCACCTTAAAGCTCTGATATATGTGTTTTTGTGAAAACACCAGATGTGTCTTGAAGACTGGTTATGACCAGTGTTGGCCGGTTATTGAGTTTTGACCTAGTTATCAACCTGGTTATCAAGTTGGTTATTAATAACCTATCAGCTGGTTCTTGATTTTTCAATAACCAGTTAAATTGATAATCACCTGGACCTATTGAATTTTCAAAAATCTAATAACCTACCTAGATGACCCAATTATCAGCCGGGTAGCTTATCTTTAAGCACTAATACAAAAAATTAAAAAACAGAGATTTAAATTTATTTTTTTTTAAAACCTTATGACTGGCTAATAACTGGTAGGATAAACATGTCATTATCAATTGATTATTTGATAACTTACCCTTATGCATAACCAATAGTTATTACCTTTTTTATAACCTACCCAACAACAAAAAAATTGATATTAATAACCTGTGTGGGTTGAAAAAACTTCTTTAAAAACCTACCCTATGGTTCTTAAGAAAGGAAATAATTGGTCAACACACTGGTTATGACCAACATTTATTATTGTGGAGAATTTTTGTCATTTGGTGAATTTTTTCTCAAAAAACTACTATGAAATATTCCTTTTTTTTGAATCGCCAAAAGTTGAAAAGAAATTCTAAAAAATTGTCATGTTTCTACTTGTTCAAGCAAGTAGCCAGGATATAAGAGGATTTAAATAAATTTTTACTTTCATACTTGATATATATAGCCAAATATGGCTAAATCTCCTTGTGGATGATCACCAGTGTGGCAACATTGAAATTGAAAATCAAAAAATCGAAAAGAAAATTGGTTATGACTTAACCACCATTTTTCTTTTTTCAAATTAACCCAGTAGATCCATTGGCGAAATACTCAGCATTAAATGCTAACTGTCCTAGGTGGGCTGTAAGAAAAGTGCTACTATAAGTGGCCACCTAGGAAGTGCTGAAGTCTAGATGTGACTAGTAATTTAATTATTTTTATTAAAAAAAGTGATGGAAAAAAACCTAAAAAATCACTAAATTTTTTTTCTTTCCATTTACTGATTTTTTTTTCACAAACTGGTGAAAACAATGGACTTAACTAATTACCATTTTGATATGGATGATTCGGTAAAAATTGGCTAGCAAACGCCTAATGTCAGATGTTGATTTCTTCCACCAAAAAAAACTGATGACATGGTCGATCAACACTTAAGAAATGTTGGATTTTTGTGTTCTTCTTAAGAAATGTTGGACCTACTTAAGTGGCTGTCCAACACTTAAAAGAAAAGTCATTGGTACTGATTTCTTCCGCCCACATTTCAGTAACTTATTGAACACTAAAATCTCAGCTGGATAGAGATTTTAGTTTGTTCCCATGCGGCCAGCCCCCTTTACCAGGAGCATCTTAATTGTTAAAGAAAAAATTGAGAAACTCATTAGTGTCCTTTCAGTTTTAGCCATTTCTAGATCCCTCTTAGAAGGTAGTAGTTGTGTACGTATGAATTGTACTCACAAATTACTGCAATACGGATCTTTGGATTTTAGAAGTTAAAGTTTAATGCTTATGGAACAGTCTGATGATCGTTCATTTGGAATGTGGGCTTTTTGGCACCCTGCAGCAAGCACTAATGATTCCATAAAGCCATGCTTGTTTTTTCAAAGTGTATTTGTAGACACATTTACAAAGCATAAGAAACCTGTGGGTGTTACGAAATCCAAATCTTTTATCTTCCCATTTCTTTCTGCATATTTGACAAACATGTGGACATATTTCTTAATGGCACACAATGCTAAAGTGTGCATCACATTGCATGTAAGGTCACGAGAAATGTCAAAATCGTACAAGTTGTACAACCTCCAAAGATATGATTGGCCTGAAATGCCCGCTTTGTGACCAACCTCATCCTTTAGGGACCCATTGGAAGTTCTCACCATTGTTTCAATGAGAATGCCATGTCCTTTACACGTCTCACGGCGAATGGATGCCTTCTTTGTTTTATGTTGTCATGGTATTCCACCAGACCTTTATTGCTGAATCGAAGCCGCCATTTTGATGTAACCTAGTACCCTAAATACGCCCCACTTTTCACTGCCCCCACTTTACATTGGGCATGATGATCACCAGTCCATACCATCACTATGTCATGCAAAGTAGCCAAACTTGAAGGCAATTCAGCAAACATACATTCACTAATTGATTCTACAAGATATGCATAATGGATGGGAATCCATCTACAAACAACCTTTCTAAGTCTATCATAGGAGGTTTTAAAAATTATGTCAAAACATGGGGGTCAACTTGTTTGATTATTTTTTTTTGAACTTGATGGAATGAACATAATAGGAATAGGATCTAATGTGTTTGCTTTTCCACAATTTAGTATGTTCAAATCCACTGTCCAACAAATTTTTAGACTTGTTTTTGCAAAAGAAAATCCATCACAATGGAACATCCATTGAATTTTAAATTTAGTGGATTGCCCTACATCTACACACACAATATATTAGTGCACGACAAGCAACATTGAATTTGATTGTTTTTGTTTATTTTTTATCAGATCCTCTCAAATCTTTGACAATCGATTATTACTAGTTCCTTAGCTTTGGTTTCCAGTTTTAAATTATTTATACAATTGGAAGCCATTGAGGAAAATTATATTTTTCAAAACTTAAAAAAACTCTATTAAAACATAAATGTTATAGAAACTTACTTTCAACATGCACCTTTGAACATGGATAAGAGTTGAACATTTTGAACATGGAAACTTGTAATACTTTGGATTTGAATCCCAATGTTAAACCAATTTTTCACACTTTTGAGTTGGAAGAAATGTTCGAAAAGAATGGGAACATCTGTTGTAATTATGAGAAATCGTGTCCATCAAAACCACACCACCCTACAACTAAAGCTCAAAAAACAACTCATATACAATTATTGTGTAATTATCCCTTAGATATTACAACTATTGTGCAATTATCTCCTTGGAAATATAAGGTATTAACAAATAAATTGCCATATCAGAAGGTTAGTTAATTGTATTATAGTTGCAAGTGGTAAATGTGCCACTAAAGCAACAACTATGTTGCAACTACTGTACAATGTATATACATGTGATCATACCATGTGTCCACATTTTCACTACCCATCAGGGCATACATTTGCAATTAATTTTTGACTATGATTCCCATTAATACAATTAGTAAGGACATTAGTGTGCAATTATTAAAATATTATTGTTCAAGTATGTTATGATTATAGTGAAATTATTTATAATTTAATAAGGATACATGTATTCATATGTAATATTTTATAAAAAATTATTTTTTCAATAATTTCACTATTAAATATTAATTATGTTTGATGAATGTAATCATATTAACATGTACCATTAGCAGTCATAATCACTATTTAATTTTTTGAATTTTTTATATTAAAAATATTATATATATAATGTTATTGTGAATACATTATATACATATCATAAAAATTTGGAATTAATCTAATGAGTAAAAAATATGCAATTTACACTTTAAATACTTGCAACAATTGTCTAAAAATAAATTTGACACTAAAAGAAAAATTTGAAAAAAAAACATTTATGACATATTTTGGCATATTTTTTAATATACACCTTATCATAATAATATCAATAAATAAAATTTAATTATTTCTTTTGAAAGATGTATTAAAAGATTCTAAAAATATTGTTTAAAAAACAACAAAAAAGTAATCGTCCTAAAGGGTGGATGTGGTTCCTTATAATATGGTTGGACCCTAATACATTTACTTATTTTGAACTTATTGATTATATTCAATAATTGACTATTAATATCAATAAATAAGTGTAAGTCATATAATTAATTTTACATTAACTAGAAAACTAATTACTTATTAAATAATAATCAGATATATATTTATCCAAGTTAGGGATATTTCATAATGAATTAGATCAATTATTTCAAATAATTACTAATTCATTAATAATTACCAAATTGTTAATAATCTGAACTAGTTACTTAATTAATTAATTGGATACATATAACTAATTTAAATGCAAAACTAAAATCAATGTGTATATTATATTGAAAATTCAATTCAGAGTACATATGGATATGCCTATTTATATCTTAATGTTTACTACCCAAATTCATATTTAATATTTAATATTTATTAATGAATTTTTTTCAATAATTTATTACTTATTAATTATTAATGAATATGTGATTTATTTAATTATTATCAAATAATTAATTAAACAGGTAATTAATTATTATGAATTATAAATTATTTTGATTCATACAATTAGTTAGTTAATTAATTAAAATAAATAATAAATAAATTCAAAAATTCAGATGATAAGTGACTAATTTTAAGAATCTGGATAATATATTATCAGAAGTCAAATAATTAATTATTTGAAATAATTATCTAATAAATTAAATTGGTTACATAAAAAATTATTTATTTAATTACAATAATGAGTTATCTGAAAATTTAATTAATTAAAATAATTAATATTAAATAATAAATTCAAAAATCTAATTATAATATAATTACCAATTTAATTTTATAATTTACATAATGGAAAATGAACATAAAACATGTGGGAAAATCTTCTTATAATTGTAACTCAATTTGCAACTAAAGAACAATTAAATATTAAACCCTAGCTACTAAAATAGATTTTTTTTACAAATTTTTTCCCCAAAATACAATTAATATGCCATGTGGCAAATTTTTTATTACATCATATGTTTCAATTTCGAACCATCATTAACAATCATAATGGATGATGGAGATCAACATTTTAAATATATATATGTCCAAAAATATTCAAAGTGCCATGTGTCATATTTTAATGGATGGATGACAATTAATGACATCAACATGATATTATGGGTGTAGTTATAATGGAGTTGCATAGTAGCTAAAATTGAGTTGTTTTGATAGGATTGCATTAATGAGTTGCACCATATATACGATGAATTGTAACCTTGCAACTCATGTAATTTGTTAGTTAACACTCACAGTGTATAAATACAATGAATTGTAAGGTGAGTCATAAAACACCTTTTTTTTTCATAGTGTGTTAAAACAAATTACAAGGGTGTCCCATTCCTTTCCAAGATTTCAAAATGCATGATGCTCATGAAACTTGCTACCATCAAAATGTTTTTCAATAACTTCTAGCAAAACCTTGGGATCTTTTCCCAACCACTTGTCATTAGCCTTCCATGTCATCAACATCCTTTCACAAGTCTTCCTACTTCAACACAACTTTGTTAACAAAGGTCCGATATGCATGTAATCATAGGTTAATACATATTTCCTCATTTATAAGCAAATTGAGCACCTTTGAAAACATCCTAGGTAGTCCTTCTTAAACTTTTGTCTTGAGTTAGGCCCACATTCATAGCGCACAACTTCAAAACCTTCATACAAATCCTCTACACTAAGGGACATCAAATGAAGATCATGTGGTGCTTGTGTAGACCCAATGCACAATTGCCACCTTTTTGTTGTTACAAGCCCCAACTCCTTATACAAATGTTGAAGTTGTTTCCATGAAGTTGGTAATGAAAACCGCCTAGTTAGCCCCAACTTTAAACTAACTAGTGTCAACAGTCTATTAATTGGCAAGGCACCATAATCAAATCTCCCATCCTCAAGAACATTGGGTTCCTCTTGTAATAACCCAAACAACCAATGTAACATATAATCTTGAATGTTGATGGGTACTTGGCTTACATCCCATTTTTTTTTAATCTTCACAATTTTGTTGGTTAAGGCTTGTCTCAAAGTCATAGCCTTAACTAGGCCTATTGGATGTTGGTCACTACACTGACTTGGCTCATTGGATGCTGATGAAGGTGGGCTAGACTCAAAGATATTTGTTGATGTATCCTAACTTGGTCCATCCAAAATAATAACCTCCTTTGTCAAAGTATTTCCAAGTCTTGTGACTAGATCAACCATTTCCTGTATGTGCTAGCACATTATCTTCTTGGACACCCTATGAGCCTTCGACATGTCAAGCAAGGACGTAAAACTGTTGTTGCAAAACTTGATTCAAGCTCATCCTTATCATTGTTGTCCATCTTGAAGTAGCTTCCTCACCTGTGAAAGTTCAAGAATCACCAAACATCTAATGTCACTTGAGCATTATCTCTCCTTGATGATTGTAGTGAACAAGCCATAATAAACTAGTTAGAAAATATGTTGTGCCGCCTTTCTTGCTTTTCCGATCAATGATGACCACTACAATGGCTCTTGTAATTAGACTTGTGCCACTTACTTTTGCCTCTTTCCTTCTCCTTTTCCTAATCTTCTTCCTCGTCCTTTATATTGTGCTTTCTACCCATCAACCTCAAGAATAATAAAGATGGAAGAATAGTGACAACATAGAGAAAAAGACAATGAACAATCAAGGTTTCTCCAATTTAAAAAAAAATGAAAAAAAACCAAAAAGCAAGAAATCTCATAAATTCACACAAGAACTTCACAATACAAAAAAAATTTCCTTAATGCATCTTCCTTCTACTACTCCCCTACTACTTCTACTTCACAATACAAAAAAATTCTCTTTGATGCATCTTCCTTCTACTACTCCCCTACTACTTCTACTTCATAATACAAAAAAATTCTCCTTAATGCATCTTCCTTCTACTACTCCCCTACTTCTTTTGCATGTTAGCCATTGCCAATTCCAATGATGTAAAAAAAATGCATCATGTCTTTAATGATGTTACATGTTTGGGTGGGGACAACAAAAGTGAGAAATATTAATTTAATTTCAATTCATCATCATGGTGTGGATAGGTTGGTGTAAAGTGAAGGAGGTTGATGTTCATTAAGAATTATGAAAATGTCACTTATGAAACTTTTTAATGTTAGGGTGGTGTTAGTTACAAACTAATGTTAGGTTGTTCTTAAATACAACACTAGTTTTTTTTCGATTATCAAACTAGCTATATAGGTGAGGGTTCTCATTTTGTGTTCAACCCCTCCCCTCAAACTTATTTGACCAAAATTTTGAAAATCAAAGAACTTGGAAAAAATTAGCAAAGAATTGTGGTTCTTTCACATTTTTTAAATACCCAAAATTGATTAGTTCTTTGATTCTGATTTTTTGAAATACTTGGAACCGATAAGTTCTCTAATTTTGAAATGCTCGGAATCGATAAGTTCTCTAATTTGAAATATTCGAAAGTGGTGATTTTTAAAATTTTCACCCAACACTGGTCTAAACATGGCAATTTAAATGTCTTTATTTCAAAAAATTTAAAAAATTTAGAAGTTAAATCTAAATTTGCCAAGTTGTGAAAATTCATCACCAAAAAACCATGATAAATTTGATGTATATTGAAACATGTGACAATCAAAACAAGAAAGCAATTTTCCTTCATAAATTAATCATAATTCTTATGCACCAATTTTTTTCAAACACAATTTATTTTGCAAAACATCCACAAAAATATTTTGCAAATATTTATATTTTTTTTGTGGGGGGAACAACACAATTGAAAAAAATAGTTTCATTCGCATTTTTATCTTTAATTTGTTTTAGGGTTGGGACAAGGGTATAGGGGCCATGTTTCTTTTAACCTTTAGCAAAATTTCACTATTTTTGATAACAAATTGGGAATCTTTTGGAAATCTTTTTTTTGGGAGTGGCAATTCAACTAATTTTGACACTTTTTGGTTTGAAATTCACCAAAATTTGATATGAAAAGATTGACAAAAAAACAACACTTTAGTAAATACTTCAATGGGTTTTGAACTTCAGGTTGGCTTTTAGAGTGAGAAGCAAGGGAGTTATTTTATTTTAGATTAAAATATAATTTTTCCATATGTATTGTGTTATATATATTTTATTTTAAATGTTTGGTTGAAATATATTATGTGATACAATTATAGTTATTGCAATTTTCAATTCAATTTGTATAGAAGTTTTTAGGAGGAAATCAGGTGTCTCCCCTTTGGTTAGAAAGGGAAAAGACTTGTGGTCAAACAATATAATGGGATAAAATTGAAGTGTTATTTGCAAGCACCCTAGGGAGCACATTATGAACTTTGGGGCATAAATTAAACATAATTGACAAAAAATTAAGTCATTTATGGAAAAAATCTTCTCATAAATTTAATTTTGCTACACAATTTAACTTATATTATTAATCTTTCAAATCGTGTTTAATTAAAGAAAAACAATGTTGAACATTTTCAACATGTGTTTTTAATGGAAAGTTTTACTATGAAAGAAAATTGGAAAGATAAATCTTGAGATTTATAAATAAATATTTTAAAATTTGATTTTAAATAATCCTTCTTTTGGTTATATACAATAATTAACACCTAACATTCATATTCCTGAAAGCACTAGTAACAAGAAGTCCTTATTCATCAAGTCTAAAGACATTTCACTATAATGAATCTATCCCCATTTCACCCAATGTTAGAGATTTGCATGATGATACATGTCACATCCCCTAGTATCGTTGCAATTTTTATTGTTTTTTTATTCATCTTTCACCCATTTCCATTTCCTTATTTATGACTTGGACTACCATTGTTCAAAGAAAAAATGCCATAATTGGTGCATTTGATTGCAATATTCATTTTCAACAATTAATTGGGATGAAATCATCGAATTAATTTGTAATTGTGCCAACATGGACCATGGCCCTCTATACATCATGACCTTTAATGTGGATTGATAGACTATTGGGTCTTCTAAAGAAATTTGGCACCTTCTATTACAGATAGAGCTAGCATATTCAACCTTATTAGCATGTGGCTCTTTCTCTACTTGACAACCAATCGAAGAGTGGTCACCGTAGCTGATTTTGATTGGAAGGCATTTTCCACTAGACCTCTTTGTCACCAAAACACCTCTTACTCCTCCACTAAACTACAAACAACCCACAAAATACACAAAATACATGCATGAATCTTAACAACTCTCCTAACTAAATACACAACATACCCACAACCTACCTCCCCATTACTTACTTTCACTTCAACAAAAACAACTGCAACATTTACATGATCAAAATTGTTTCTTTTGTAGTGCTAACCCTTCAAGTTTTCACTCCTCTCAAGCTCTCCAAAAGTTCCCTCAAAACCACACTCACATGTTTGCTTGAAATACCTCCAGTGCTTTGTCTTGTCTACTACCATGTCCCTCTCCTCCCCTGTCCTCTTCATCTCCCCTGAACATCATTGTCCCTATTTGTCATTGTTGAGATCTCCTTCCTCCATTTCTAAAACAGTTTCCTCCATTTTCAGACTAATCTTTTTTCCACAAGTAAACATTGACCAATTTAAATAATTTTCTAATACAAAATTTGCTAAACGCATTCAAATTTTGTAGGTGGTTGGCCCAAATTTTCCTTCTCTCATGGTACTTTACCTTTGAACCATCAATTGCATGCCAAATTCTGGGCACCAACTTTTCCTTCTGTCCCTTCAATATTTTGAATTACATATATTTTAGGACATATAACCTAATGGACAAATGTTCATTTCCGATCAAAACTATAGTTTAGACTAGTAAAATTCATTTGTATGTCATGTCAATTTATTTAGGTTAGTGCACAATTGTAGATAATCAAAAGTTAGGGAAATCCAACCAAAAGTGTTGAATTTCTACACTAAATTATTGCCACAACCAATGAACATTACTTCACATGTAATTTGTTTCAAGCACTTCCTCCATTCTTATTTGGATTGATAACACACATTCACCAATAGATATGTAATTCTTCATTTGATTATTCTTATACCATATCCATAACAAACACTTGATAGTTTTTGTTGAAATAATTAATCTTTTCAACAAAAATGGTTCAATAACTCCATTTTTAATTTTTCAAAATGTCAAAAGTCAATGTTAAGGACAAGAGGTGCACATGTTTTTCACAATATAAAATGATAGACTAGTGGTAGGGTTAGTCTTCAACTTGAATCAAATTACGAGTTCAATTCCCTAGATTTCCAAAAAAGATCACCCCTAAAAACAACTGTTGACATTTTCCTTTTGGGAATTACTTAATGCTGAACCTCAATGTGAGGTACAATATTTGGGGATGACAAAATCAAAGTCATAAATCAAATGGCATGAGTGCTATTAAAATTCATCAAAGTTCATCCCATGCACAATAGGCAAAGTACCCTAAATACTTGAGACATTGAAATAAGTTGGACCCACTCCACATAGTTGTAGGTAGGTTATTGGAAGCCATGAGCACACCTGCATTGGAAGGTTGTTTATGACTTAGTTTTGGATGAGACCAAACCCAATTGATGCCAAGTTTCATATTGTAACCTATTGTATAATGGATAAGTCTTGTAGCTAGGAATTGGAACCCAATGGAATAATGTGTCCTATCTATCCACCATACCCTCCAAAATGGTGTGTTGCAATGGGTGCTTGTTCACTTTCAGTAGTGTTTTTTTTTGATAGGTCATGTGTTTTTTTTTGGTGAGAGGTTACAAGTATTTTTTCCTTTTCGTCTCTAATCTATATTCTCCAACTTTATTACATAATAACATTTGCATCAAAACATCTAAAGTATCCATTTTCAAAGAAGCTTGCAAGTGGCTATTAATATTCTTTTGTTTGGAAAATCCCCTTTGGCAAATTGCAACACTTGAAGGAACCACAAGAACTTTTTGTCAAAGTTGCATGACATGTGGTCAATTGACATACCACTTGGTGATGCCTCCACACAATTGCCATGCTTTAGCCAGTGGTTTGATTTCAAATTGATACTTCAAAATTTCCATGAACTTAATTAACTTTGTTCACTTGCAGTTTCTATTAATTTGAATTTTAAAATCAAATTTTCCAACCATTGCTTCAACATAATAATATGAAACTCTTCATCACTTGGACATTACTTTAAATTAAAATCAGCTTCAAAATGAGAAGGTTAGGATATATCCACTCCATTTGTTTGCACATACTTAGCTCCCATCACCTTGCACTTTTGTGATGTGGCCTCTAAATTAAAAAAATACTTCCATGGTGTATAGGATGATGTCTATGTACTAGCAATGTTAGTGTTTGCCCTTCATCTCAATACACTACCAACCCAAGCTCCAAACATAAACAAAACCAAATTCTTGGAATCAATTTGGCCCATGTTTAGAACTTTGCCTACGACAATAATTATAAAGAATCATCATTCTTTCATAAAAATAAGAAATGGTGGTTCATATGATGTTTTGGATTAAACGAAATTCTTTCCCTCTTATGATGATCTTCTTGTCATGATATGTCCTACTCCTACTTATACCTAGAGGTGAAGGGCTATTGTTGACCTTGCCTTTTAGAATGAAGGATTTGACCAAACTTTTCCTTTATAGAAAAATCCATAAATACATTTTGCATATTAAATTTGAAGTGGAACCTAAAGCCCAAGGAGGGGCCATTTCTCAAAATAAGGGGCTTAGGACAAGACAATAATTGAATCCAACCCTACATTTGGAAAGCATGACACCAAAGTTATCATGAATCAACGCATTTGTAGATTACCAGTCATAGGAGGGGGAAGGTTCTTAAATCTATAGTGGGAGAGACCTTACACCCAAAAATACGCATAGTTCCTCGGCCATTAAGGAGTGAGCATAAGATTCGACCTTTTTTTGGGAGGAATATTCATAGAAATAATGTACCCTTCAAATACACTAAGAATTTTCTATGAGTGCAATGAAGAATCTTATGCTTCAGCTCCAGTGGTGCTTAGTATGTGACCGTGCAAAAACATTTCTGGCATCCAAGCTTGGTTACTTACCTTTTTCCAAGCTCACCCATAAAACTAAAATTGGGACTCCAAACAAGTGGAAGACTACTAATAACAACCCACCCGGACCAATCAAACTATCTAGCCAATCAATAGCAGCTGTTAGGCTCTGCTGTGCCTTTTACCAGCCTCAACATCCTTTGGAAAATGTTGGGGCAAAGGCATTTTGCTGAACCAAATTAGCATGTTTGATTTTTCTTCATCCCTTTTGTTGGGCCGCATAGACAGCTGCAGCGGGGCTGTTCTAAAAGTCTTTAATCTTCAATAGTGGCAAAAATTTACCAATGATTATCAAAAGCTCCATAATAACACTAAGTGTGGATGATGCATGCTTGCATGTGGATCTCAATGATTAGCACAATACAAAATAGCTTCAACACATGTCTGATTAATTTTAAATATTCCATGTCAATAGCTACAATATTTTTGAAAACCTCAAAAGATTCTTTGTATTCATTAAAAAAACTTTGTTCTTTGAAAAAAAATGTATATATATTTCAAAATCTCAAAAAATACATAATTTAATCTTGATGCTACCAAGGTACTATGGTATGCTAATGAATTATGCTATTATGCTTTTTTTTTTTTTTTTTGAGACACTTTTGAAAAATAATGTTTTTCTAGGTGTAAAATGTGTTTCTTTTAGCAAAAATCAAATGATGACAAATGAGGCATACCAAATGTACCACATCCAACATCTTGTAAAAATCATAAGTCTTCAACAAGTTGAACTCTTGTTTCTTTGAACAGTTCAATTTTAAGGAAGGTTAAATACCAAAACCTTCAAATGGAGTCTATCTAAGAGGTACATTTTTAAAGTTCCACCTGTCCAAACTTACAACACATCTCTTGATGCATTTTGATGAGGTTTTGTCTCAATTTTGCCATTTGTTATGATAAGTTTGAATAGGTACCCAAAAATATAGAAAGATCCTTATTTGTTTTAACTTTCACCTCTATAATGTCATCAAATTTGGCTAATGTTTGTGAATGATTGATTGCCACTTTGGTTATATCACAAAATTGGCAAAAGAAACCATTGATTGGAGTGTAACCTAAAACTATGTCAAGGATTTTTTGTGGATGAGCACGGATGGAAGTGGAAACCTTAATGAATGGCAAATGATGACAAACTACGGAGCAATTATGCATCATGAGGAATTGAGGACTTCAAAAGTCCGGTATCTTATAAAAGAAAATAAAAGTCCGGTATTTTATTTTCTTTTCTGCATTTGGGTTTTGTTTGTTGTTTTGCAGGTTAGTGTGTTTAATGTTTGTTCTTCAATGGAATGGCTCGGGTGAATTGGTTTTGATGATGGAGCAGATTCCTTGTTGTTGTGTTTATGAAGAATGTGAATCACGGCTCTTAACGATGGTGGTGCAAATGCTTTTGGGGAACGAGAGGATGGTGTCAAGGAGAAGCTATATGAAATGGGGTTGCTGTGGAAGAAGGCAGGCATTTGTGAAAAAGAGCTAAGTTATATTTCAAAATTATGATGTTGCTCTGTTTGTTGTGTCCAAATTGTGAACAATTGGGGATGAATGCCCCTTTGTGGATCTTCTGTGCTCTGACTTGAAACATGTTTTCTGTTGTGCCATGAACTTCAGTAAAAGAGTAGGAGGTCTAGTCATGTTTGTAATTAGGGACTAAGTCACAGGAGGTGATGATGGAGTTTAGGATTTCATGAATGGTCATGGTGGTAATGGTCATTATGTTTCGGAGAATGTTGGGGTTTTGAGGGAATGCATAAGACAATTTGTTTTTAAAAGAGAGTACCTATGCTCTAATAGGAATTCCAAAAAATGAGGGATCAGTGGACATTGGAGGGTTTATGAAGAAAAGTCTAGAGTTATCCAACCCCTTTTTTTTTTGTCTCTGTCCAACTTGTGAAAATTGAGATCTAATGGCAATGGGTTTGCATTGAGGAGATGGGGTTTCGTTGTTGAAAGATGAGCTGCCATCACAAATGACCAGTTGGCTCTTGAGAGGAAATCACGAGAAATTTGATCCCTTGAGGTCCATGGTTTTTGAATTGCAATGTTAGGAATCATAGGATCACTAGTCCAAGGATTAAACTTGCTACAATCTTATTTCTACTCTTTGGAAATAATTTGTGGACATTTTAAACCTGTTTTGAGTCTGCTAGGGAATGTCATGCTATAATCACCCCTCCTCTTTTTTGGTGATAGGAGCCCTATGCAAGCACATGTAAGATTGCAAGACGTAAATTGTCATAGACATATGAGATGAAAACTCACTCCTATAACCTAGTTCCAATGAGGATGGTTACAAAATTCCCTCCTAGTCTCCATCATATAATATCAATGCATCAATTCATTAGTAAAGGAAAGTTGATAACTTGAGTGAAGATCTCTTGAGCCTAGGATGCCAATCCAATGTTGTTTTTCCCATTTTTTGATGTAGCCAAGTGGCAATTATCCATTAGAAGATTTATCTCAATTTGGCTATAAATTAGATAATGAAAGTTTTAAAAAAGAAAGCACCCTTCTATAATTTGGGTGCCTGCTGAAACCTGTCATATTTTTTCTGTGCAAAAATTCACACAAATATGAAGAATACAAATGAAAATATAAAATTATGTTGCATATTTTCTTTTACGAGAAAATTTTCCAAAAATTTCCAAATTCTTTTTTTAAAAATCACCACATTTTGGTTCAGATTTTAAAGGGGAGAAGCCATATTTTACACCAGTTTTCTTTTTTTGGGGGGATAGTTTTTGAAGGTTGAGCATTTCATAAACAGGATTGCATTTTCACTCTAAAGGAGTATTCACAGAACCTTTCATTTGGTTTGAAGGAAGTTGGCGTGACTAGTGCAAAGGTTTCCCCTCTAAGCAGAAACAGAACCTCAGTCAAGAACATGACAAAGTTGTCTTAATTTTCCACCAGTATTCTGAAGTGTGTTTTGCTTCTTTTTGGGGATTCTGGACACCCTTGCTTTTTCTGGTAAAACACATGTGATAAATAAGAGAGTATGGATAGCATTAGGCAGGTTGCCCCTATATCTTGAGAGGGGCTGTCACTGCAAGGGAGAGTTCTTCTAGGCTTGGAGTTTTATCAGGTTTACCTCCCCCAAAAAGAAAAGAAAAGAAAAAACAAAAAGAACTCTCTTGTGTGCATGTGCAACCCACTCATTGACTACATGAAAGAAAGCTGTACTCGTAAAATTGCTTGCCACCATTTTTGACCAAGGGGCTAATGCTCCAATTATGAATTGGGGCATCAATATAGGACAAGTTTTGAAACACCTCTACCACCAATTGTGTACTAAATATTGTCTTAAAAGTTAATATGTAGCATGCAAGGTTCATTTTGTGTTTCTTTGGCAAATAGTGTTGGGCTTGCTTCAAATATTTGGTACGAACGCTTTTACATTGGATGCCCATGTGACCCCATGGTAGTGATCTTCTTTCCATATATGCCAAATATATTGCTACTCAAACAGGTATGAACTATGAACCTTTCAAGGAGTCACTCACTCCTAATTGGTAGTTTTCAAAACCTGGACTTATAAGGCATTCATTCCCCACTTGTTGTTGCATGCAGTTATAATACCCCCAACCAACTTCAAGACTTACAAAGCTTTATAAAATGATGAAACCCTGCCCAAACTTTATAGAAAGAAAGCACCCAAGAAAGGGAGAGAGAGGAAAACCCTAAAACCCTTACAAAAGGATACTCCAAATGTCCACTTTTACTGGGCTTTTTTCTGTATGAACCAAAATACCACTTAAGGAACAAGGTCTATGGCAAGGCAATAGGTTGAGCCATTGGGATCAATTAGGAAGCATAATTCACTTTAGGGGCATATCCCTTGGAATAAAAGATCATAGGCCTCCACAAACCTTTGTGGGCATTAATTGATGATGATGATAATGAGGGGGGTTTGAAAATTGTTTTGAAACATTTGGAAAATTGGAATGATGAATGTCAAATGGGGGGCTATTGGGTTTTTAGAACACATCACCTTATTATGAACTTTACATGCAAAGTTTCTTTGTATTGAAATATATTTAGGGATATAAGGTGCAGTTGGAATTTTTTTTAGTGTATTTGGATGACACCTTATGTCCATGAATATTTCATTGATAAAAGAAGAGGAATGTTACACCGATTCCTTACAAGTAGGAGGGAAGTCACACTTATAAAGGCATGATGATGCTTGGTGTTTAGGGCTTGTAACACCAACAAAATGCCATGAATCATATTCTCACAATTTCTAACGTTGCAAGTTACCGTTAACCTTCTCAACATTTTAAAGATCTATCCACACATGATGTTCAATGGTAACTTAACATTGAGTTTACAAATTGGTCCACACTTATGAAGGTCATCTTTTGTTTCTTTTATCTTCCTTTTGTCTTTTTATTTTTTCACAATAGCTTCTTGCCAAAGACTTTATATATATATATTTCTTCTTTCTTGTTGTGTTGCTTCCAATGTTTTTCTTGGTGAATTGTTTCTCAAAAATGAAAAAATCAATGATTTAAAGCATTTTTTTGCCATTTTTTGAAATAAAAAATTTAAATTGACCACATTTGGACCTAGGCACTTCCTAGGTTGCTAGTTGTAGTAACACTTTTGGAAAGATGCTACAACCCACTTAAGACAATTGCCATTGTATACCATTTAATGTTGGAAATCTTCGCTAATGGACATATTAAGAAATTTGAAAAAAAAAGACCTTGCAACTTGCTTCCCATTTTGTTTATCTTTTCTTAGTTTGAAGTTTCAAATTTAACATTTCCAAATTCTTGGTTGTGGAGTGTAGATTGGTAGTTAATTTTAACACTAGTTTAACATTGTAGTAACATTGGGCATGGTCATGCCTTAAGTATACCTAAAGGAATAGAGTTATCAAGCATGAGACCTTTGGGCCACTTTTAATAAAAAAAAATCATAAAAACCTTCACTAGTGTGAACCCCATGCCTAATGCACAAGTGTGTGTGTATTTGACGGTACATATTACAAAATTACAACTACAAACTACATTTCCAAAACCTCTTTATATACCACATTGCTAGGTTCTTTTTGGGCGAATTTATTTTCATTGTTTCAACCTGAAATTTATTTTTTCTATACATTCTAACATTTTTTGTGAAAAGGGATGGCCCTAATCGCCAAATTTAGAAAAAATAATTTAAATTCGCCAAATACATATAAAGCATAAATATTCTTAAATGTTTTATT
>Ga0116227_10008812_pt1 | contig 18739 bp, 9 predicted proteins | sample S1TSphgellanicum_FD_89693 | JGI IMG/M metagenome (GOLD analysis project Ga0116227, IMG submission 89693) | Host-associated microbial communities from peat moss isolated from Minnesota, USA - S1T2_Fb - Sphagnum magellanicum MG | ecosystem: Host-associated > Plants > Peat moss > Unclassified... | reverse complement strand
GGAAGCAGCACCAGTTCTTTAGTTTTTTCCTTTGGAGTAAAGTCAGCTTGAGAAGGAGATGCTTCAGGAAATGCTCAGTGCAATTTCTGGGCCAATTTGAACCAGCACCTACAGTGGTACCTTCTGGTGGTTCTCATTGCAAGGGCTTCAGATGGGCTTCAGATGTCATTTTATTGTTTATCCATTTTAGCTTTCAATTACCCAGAAACATTATGGACCCCAACCATAAACATACCAAAAGCAAGCATGGGTCCATTTTTTCCTTTGTATTTGGGGGACACTCAGGATTTCTTTTTTGGGTTTAGGGTTTAAGGGTTTAAACCTTAAACCCTAATCCTTTGGGCCATTTTTTCCTTTGTATTTGGGGGGACACTCCCCAGCCTCAATTTTACTGAGAGCAGGATTTCTTTTTCGGGTTTAGGGTTTAAGGGATTAAACCCTAAACCCTAAACATTCGGGCTTCTGGAAGTTACTGTTCAGCCTGGGGAATAACTTCCAGAGGCCGGAAGTTTTTTGTTTTTTTTTTTCTCCCCTTAAATTTTAATTCTGTTTCTTCAAAAATGGACTGGTTGTGTATGTACAGGAGAAGGTTCCATATAGTGGGCCTTCCAGTCAACCTTCCTCGACCACCTTAAATCTGAAAGGCCCTCTATATGGAACCTTCTCCTGTACATACACAACCAGACTTGGGAACAAAAAGGTTGTAAGATTTGGGGGAGGTTCCTCCGAACATGGTCTCCCCATTTCGTGCTTGAATTGTGCAAGCCAAAAGGCCATGTGTCATGTAACAACAAAAGAAACGTTTGTGAATGTGAATAATAAGAATTGTTGGCTTTGGCATGACATCTGTGGCACAGCTAATATATTATCCATTTGGCAGGATGTGATTTGACAAGCCACAGAACTCTGGCACTTGGCCATCTTCACCGGGGGATAGATGTCCACAAATCCCTAAAAAACTGAAAAATCGGTGCAATGCCACTTTTCTTTTTTAAAAACACAAGTAAAATGGGCCACCCAATATTCCACACATTCCCAATGCCCATTCCATTTAAAGAGATCAAAAAACATTTTATTGGACACAAGGGTGATGAGTCTCGGTCTTGTGTGAGGTCAAGCCTACCAGGATAAGGGCCCATGTGAGGCCAGAGCCAAGCAGTGGGCCTGATTCCAGCAAATCCCATGACCAAGGGCTTTACCAAGCTTAAAGACTCACTCCAATCTGGAAAAAAATTGGAATTCTATATACAAACAAACTTTTATAATGGTGCATTCACACTTGATGTTAAGTCGGTGTTAAATGAAAATCTAGGTCACATCCTAGGTGGCACCCAATGTTAAATGGGCCATAGCTCAATGTTAAGTGAATGTTGGGCTTAACATAAAATCATTTGTATGCAATGTGCCGCATTGAAACTAGTTTATGCTGGGCTTTCCTACCTACCTATAGAATTAATGTACAACGTAAAATGAAAAATTAAAAAGTTGACAAGTTAATGGCTTAAAAAGTCATGGTTCATCAATTAAGGACTTGCATCATGCAAGTGAAGGGTTCAAATTCTTTATACTTACAACCAATGTTCATGTTTAGGGGGTTAACTTAGGTAGATTAGGTTGGGTAACTAGACTAGGTAGCCTATCAAGTAGCTTAAACTAAGCTATTGCTTACTTCCCTAGTTACCTACCTATCACAAAAAAATGTTTTGAATGAGAATAATTTTTTAAATAAATGATTTTAATTTGAATGATCAAATCATTCATTCATGTTTTGCCAATCAAATGGTCCATTGTTCCACTAGTTATAATGGATACATCAAATTTGACTTATCCAAAATGATGCATTATTACAAAATGTGGTGTTTTTTGCCCCAAAGTTGTGACTACAATGATTAGTTGTAATGTTACTAGTCCGAAATGACTAAAAAAAGGTTTTTTTTTGTCTTTCATGCCCCCTGCACCCCCCATCTCAAAATAAGCATGTCTTATTTGACTAAGTTGACTAATAATTTAAATTAAATTAAACAATGTTAGTTCCATGTGGATTAACAATGCCAACGTGGTGTTAACGCCTACTAAAATGTGGCTAGTTTTAATCATGCCATAGATGACATGGCTTGTTACATGCCAATGTGGTGTTGGTGTTTACTTTAATGTGACTAATTTTCGCCATGTCATAAATCATGTGGCATAATAAATATGTATGTATGGATGTATGTATGTAAGTAGGTAGGTAGGTAGGTAGGTAGGTCAATGCATAATAAGTAGGTAGGCTAGGTTAAACTTTAAACTAATCTTAGGCTAAATTAGACTAATTATAATTTATAATAATCTTTTGCTAAATTAAACTAATGTTAGGCTAAACTTCCCATACTTAGCTAAATTTAATTAAATTTGGTTTATTTTGGTTATTTTGGTTAAAATTAGGTATTTAAATCCAACTTAATTAATTTTGGCTAAACATGGTTGAACTTGATTAAACTTTGTTGAACTTGGGTACTAAATAGTAAATTTGGCTAAACTTGGTTAAATGTGGTTGGTTAAACTAGGGTACTTTAATTAAACTTGATTAATTTTGGCTTAATTGGTTTAATTTGGCAAATTTGATTTTAGAATGTAAGTCTCAAGGTTTTAGGTTTGATGATATAGGTTTAATTTAGCCAAATTTAATCAAATTTAATGAAAGTACAGTAGGTTAGCCAAGTTTTTTTAAAGTGTTTTAATCTAACCAAAACTAACTAAGATTAACCAACCTTAATTAAATTTAGCCAAAAAATTTTAATTACTTTAATTTTACACAAAAATAACCAATTTTAACCAAAATTAATGTAGTTTAGCCAAAATTAATGAAAGTACCCAAGTTTAACAAAACTTTACCGAATTAAACAAAATTTAACCAAATTTAGTTAAAATATTATTTTACACAAGTTCAACCAAGTTTCGCCAACTATAATTAAGTTTAGCCAAGTTAAACCGAATTTAGCAAAGTTACTGTTTAGTGAAAATTAACCAAAATTAGTTAAAATGCCATGCTTTAACCAAGTTTAGTCAAATTAAACTAATTTAAACTGAATTTAATTAAGTTTAACCAAAATGATTGAAAGTACCCTTGAGTTTAACCAAAATGATTGAAAGTACGCAAGTTTACTTAAGTTTAGCCAAAATGATTAAAAGTATGCAAGTTTAACCAAGTTTAACCAAAATTATTTAAAGTACCCAAGTTTAACGAAGTTTAACCAAAATGAGTGAAAATACCCAAGTTTATCCAAGTTTAGCTCAAATGGTTGAAAGTACACAAGTTTAACCACAGTGATTGAAAGTACCCAAGTTTAAACAAGTTTAACCAAAATGATTAAAAGTACTCAATTTTAGCCAAATTTTAACCAAGTTTTGTTAAGTTTAGTTTAAATAGGCAAATTTTTTGCCATCTTTAACTTGAAAATAGTGCATGTGAAATTCTAAATGAATTTAAGTTTATATTTTTTACTATGACATTAGTCGTCACCAAATGAAGTCATAGTTGAATGGTTAATGCTTTGGCTTGTCATCATGAAGGTAAGGGGTTCAAATCCCTCTTGTGGTGTGGTTGAGCCTTTAAGGCCTACAAGTGGTGCACTTGCTTAAAGAGAGGCTTACGAATGGCCCACATGCCTAAAAGAGCTTTACGAATGGCCATCATGCATAAGGTTAGGGGGCACATTTTTTATGGGGCCTACCTTCCTAGGTTTACATTTTTACATTTTATTAATTCAAATAATTTATTAAATTTTACTAATAATTTCTTGAATTTTTATTATTTGATTAATATAATACTTATGACACATCATTATCAACTAGCACCTATGCTAGTTCTGGGCAAAATAGACAAACCACATCAGCAAAATAATTGTTAGTTTTTAGTCAAATTAGACATGTCACAGTGTACAATATTAGTCATTTCATCAAAGCCTAGATGACTAAAATACCCTTTGTGTTTTTCCTAAACAACTGTGTCTTTTTGTTAGTTTGGTCATCTTGTAGGTCAACATGTGACTAAAATCTAGTCATAAAAAACAAAAAAAAAACACCTACTTTTGTAATAGTGATGGGATGATCTTTTTTACATTATCCAAGTTTGGTTTTTTCTTACTAGATGGTTTTGTCAATTAAACAATGTTTTTTACTAGTGATTTCTCCAATTTACATGCATATTCCAAAACCCTTACACACCAAATAAGATGATAAAGAATGACCATTTAAATTACATGTTCATTAATCATTACACAAAATTCAAAACTAGGCTTTTATTTTGAACACAAATGCATTAAATCATTAGTCAAGATGTTCATTTTAGCAAATTAAATATATTTTGACTATTCCAATATCTCTTCCAAGAAATTCTTGTTTTTAACTCCCTAATGCATTTTATTTGGATTTTTCTATTCCTCCTACCACAATGAAATATGTCTTTTACACCCCTAGCATTATGACTACGATGACATATGTGACTAAATTACTTGTCCAACATGACTAAAGGGGGTTTCTTCTTTCCATTTTTGCCCCCTTCAAAAAGCAATCATGTACAATTTGCCCAATTTTAGTCAAATGAAACAATGTCAATTACACATGGACTAGGTCATCCTTTATGTGATGTCAATGCCTACAACAATGTGACTAATTTAAGTCAGTCCATAGGTGACATGGCTTTACTACATGCTATATCTCCTAGACTTTTATCATTGAAAATGCTACTCTATTTACACATGTGCCAAGTGTTGGTGTGTAAGCCCCTTAGGTATGTAAGCATGTAGCTCCCTAGGCATGGAGATAGGTAGGTTGGGTTGGGTAGGGTAATAAGGACCTAGGTAGTATATAGGTAGGTTGTAGGCTAGTAATAGGTAGGTAGGTTACAGCAAAGTAGCATTACAAGGAATTTGCATATTAATGATTGATTTTTTTGACTATTTTTTAGTTGCAAATGACACATGTGATTACAAATTCTTTTAGTTGTACATTGTACAAGCCACATAAAAATTTTGTCACAAAAAACATTACTTGGCACCAAATTGAAACAATAATTGCATTGAGGTGTAATTTACACCCATTTTTTGTCCAATTGACTTGTAGCTTATGTGGCACAATCATTTGTGACTAGTTTTTTTATCAAAAAGGTGGAAATCTATGGATGCTTAAGTTTTTTTTACCATTGAAATGTTAACACATTGGAAGTTCCAAATTGAACAAATGCCACCACAAGGCCTACCTAGGCTACCCTAGTTAGGCCACCTAGTCTAAACTAGGTATGTTTGGCCACCTAGGTTAACCTAACTTACTTAACCTAAATTAGGTGGCCTAAACTACATAGCTTAAGGAATGTGACCTAACATAGGTAACCTAGGGTGCCTAAGCTAGGCAACCATTCATGGGATAAAGAACCTAGGTGTTTTCAACTAAACATTTGAGCCTAAAATAGGCACCTATACTACCTAGCTTACATTAATGTAAATAGGTTGCAATAGTAAGGATTTGATCCTTTCACCTACACATTAATGAACAAAATTCTTACCATTACATCAAATTTTTTTATGTAATATGAAATGGAACTACATTTTAATAAACATTTTTTCTAACTTACATAAATGACTACTCAACCTACCATGGGTAATATAAGCTATTTAAAATACCTAGGGGCTACTTAAACTAGCTAAGTTACCTAGGGGTTACTTAAGCTATTTAGAGGTTAAATTTGACTTAAATATTCTTGTGTGTCATCCCCATTTTGGTTATATAACACATAATTAACAAGGAAAACACAAATCAAAACTAACATGGGTGCAAACAAGATCAAATGAGCCAATGACGTTATTTTTAAAAAGGATTACATGTCTTTTTGCCCAAAAATATTTTTTTGATACAAGTGAATTTTTTTGCAAACTATTATAATAAATGCTTACAATTGTCCAAGTACATAACATTTTTTTTTAATAACTTTTCAATAAATATGAATTTTTGAAAGCGTGTTGATTCCTTGTAAATTCAATGTTATATTTTGAAAACTGATAACAATTTCAAATCATAAACAAATTTTGATTTTTAAAATTTGTATTTTTTTTTGTATAATAAACTACAACTTTTTAACACATCATGTACATTATACCCCATTTATATGTGGTAAAGGACTTTTGAAGTTCTAAAATTCTAAATCAATTTTGGAAAGTTCTTTGAATTTTTAAAGTTTTAGATTCCACATATTTTAGGGTATGAATGTTTTGTGAATGTGACTAATAGGTCTTTATCTTCTTTTTTTCCCCATCAATTTTGGTTTATTATATGAGCCCTTTTGATAATCCTTTACAAATTTGATCCCTTTTGATGCAATAGGTGTTGATTTTCAAAGGTCCTAAATCAAAACTTAAACTTAAAATTTTATCAAATAGATTTTTGGTTTGAATTTTTTGACAATCATATGAATGAAAAAAAAAAAAACAACTTGCCATGATTGCCATGGTTTTAAATGGTAAAATATAAATATTTTCCCAATGTTGATTATTTTTCTTCATCATTCGGCATCCTTTTTGGTTTGTTTGATTGTGACTCCACCCACATGACATATTTGATGCATTAGCTTGTGGTTAACACATGTACATTTGCAATTGTGATATATAGTTGTAATTCAAGTTGAACAAGATGCCACATGTTGTTTAGTCATGACCTACCACATTACAAGTCACAAATACACTAAATTATCATCTATTGTTGGATTCCATTAGTTGTGGATGATATGAATGCATAAGTTTAATTTTCATTTCATCCAAACCAATCATAGTCACAAGTCATAATCACATTTTATAATTTAAAACCATTTTGTAGTTTAAAATGTGATTACAAGTTGTTTTTACCATGATGCCATAAATGATAGTTGATTTGGACATAAGTCTCGAACACATGGGTTGGTATAAATTACAAGATTCCTTATAGTGTATAGGTAGGTAGGTAGGTAGGTAAATAAGTAGGTTCAATGATGGAAATAGATATGTACGTAATTAATGGGTAAGTAAATAATCGGTAGGTAATAGGACACAAATAGGTTGTAAGTAGATTAGAGGATGGTGATTAATAGGTAGGTAGTTTGGTAGCCAATTAGGCTAACAATTGACAATCCATAGGTGGATAGGTGATTAGTAGGTGTGGAATTGATAATAGGTACATTGGTAATAAATAAGTAGGATAAGTAGGTAGGGGGTGGGTAATACATAGGTAGGTATGAAAGTAAGGGTTGGTAATGTGTGGGTAGGTGGGTGGGTGGGTAGGTTATAAATAATAAGGATACAAACGGGATAACACGAGACACACTTGCCTACTTTATGATTGCTTTTGTGACTATTTTTTGGGAACTATTCCTAGATTATTTTTAGAATATTCTTGAAAAAAATTTCGAAAAAATCTTTTAAATCTTCTAAAAATTTCTTCATACTATTTTATTAAGGTTTATGTTTAAAATTTGGCAAAAAATGTCATTTTCAAAAAAATTCAAATCCATTTACAAGTCATTTTACTACTTAAAAGCAAGCGTTACAATGTTTAATGAATGTTTTTGTTAATTTTTTATTCATTGGATTTATTTCAAATTAATTCACATGTTCTCATGATATATTAAAAACAAAATTATATAAACAAATCTTACAATTTCAACATCAAATTAAATTACAATTTTAAAACATGAAAAAACCAAGCAAATGTTACATTTGTTATTGTATATGTTATTGTGATTACCCCGTAAATGATATGTAGGTTTAGGGTTGGTTATAAGTAAATAGGTGTATCAAAATATTCGTTGGATCTATGTACTTCAAACCAGGTAAATTATAGAACACTAAAAGTCGTGCTATTATATGAACCCCAACAAATACAATTTCCTTATAACATAGATCTAGACCTTCTTGATTAAGGCAGAAACATATTACCTACCTTCTTACCTACCTTCCATCATGCTTAAGCATGTACATGTGTTGACATATGATATGTCACAAATGAAATAAAAGGTGGGAAAATATGTTATAATGCATGAAAATTTAAATAAATATATGTGTTTATATAATTTTTGTAATAATATTTATTGCCATGTGGAGTGGTGGTTGATATGTTAAGGCTTAGTTTGTGGCCATGGGGGTGAGGGGTTCAATTCCCTCTTGTGACATCATGCTCATGCCTTGATGCCTACACATGGCCTACATGCTTGGCCTTACATTTTACAAAATCCCGTGGTTCTTGTTTTAAATTATTAATAAATAATTTTAAATTTATGTTACCTATTAAAGTAAATCCATAATAAAAATGAATTGTTAGATGTGCATTCATTATTTAATTTTGCACACTTTAAAGTGGTAAGTCATATTAATGTTTAAAGTGTGTGATATACTTTTAGAAAAATGTTTTCAGTATATTATGGGAACATTTGGTTAAGTTTGAAATGAATTCAATGAATATTGGATACCCAAAATCATTTTTAAAATAATGTAACCAATGATTTTGCTATTTTAAAATTTTCTAAAAGGACTTGAAATGACTTGAAAATTACATATTTATGAAATTATATATATATATACCTTTACATATTAATAAACTACACCATAATGTGCATTCACAATCAAATGAACCAAAAAGCACGTCGGGCAATCACCAAAACTCAATAAAAACTATAATCTTGTTAGATATATTTTTGTGGTGCCACTTTAATGCCATATTAATCATGGAATGTTGTGTTAAATGACTAATATGAATGTTGAAGAATTTTTTTAAAAAATTCAAAAAAAAAAATTTGTGGTTTTGGTTTTAGTAAAAGACCTTTGAACTCAAACAACAATTGCATAAAAAACATTCAATTTTGTAAATTACTAAGCTAAAGACTCTCTTTATAAAGGAATTTTGATGACAAAAAAAATTGAGATGATATTAATTGATTATACACACTCAAAAAACATTCACATTTTGAAATTTGTGAAATTTTAAATTTTAAAAAATTAAAAATTTATTGAGCATAATTTTAAATTTTCTAAAGTCCTTTACCATAAGTAAATAGGGCGTACTGTACATGACATTTCAAACAAATTTTTAGTTTATGAAACAATAAAATAAATAATTAACATATTTTCATACAATTTGAAATTAAGATAAATTTTCAAAACAAAACACAAAATTTGGTAGAATCTATACACTTTTTTTGAAAAATTAGTTATTCAAGAAAAATTAATACAAAAAATGTGATGTATTGAAAAACTTATATGTATTTTTAGTAACATATTGCAAAAGATTGCATCCCAAAAGAAAGTGAAAATGACAACAAATAGGACCTGAAATGTTGGTCATAAACAAGTGGTTCAATCTAATTGTAGCCATCATCTTATCCAGGGGTTTGTTATTAAAATTCAACCATAAAAGACAATTTTTAAAAAAAAGATCTATTGTAGTGTCCATTATAATGGGAGTTCCTCTTCAATAGGAACTAATGGCAATTGCTTTTAAACAAGAAGCAATCAAATTTTCACAATAAGAAATAATGGACCTTGAAATAATAAATTATAACCAATTATAAATATTTCACAACTAGTTCACGAGATTATCTAAATGCTATTCATAATTAACATTTTATTAAATTTGTAAAGGTTCATCCTAATTTTTTTCTAACAATTTGTCAAATGACACTATTAATGTTCCTACTTTTGACATTTTATTTTAGATGATAATGCTACACTTCAAGAGTTGGGTCAGCTTTTGGTGTTTAATGAACCCACTCGTACCAAGCACCCTCCTACCCATTTTGGGGATTGGGTTGAACTCAAGGATGCTCATTTTTCTTTTTGTAGTGTGATTGACAATTTTGAAAATTTACCAATTGAAAACAAGTTTTATGATTAACTATATTTTCACCTAAACAAATAGAGTGGGAAAAAGCTACATGGCTCATGAGGAGTATGATCCATTGATCAAGGATTACATTAAGACTATTGTTAATCTTCCACCATATCAAAAAATTATGAAGAGTAGATTATGGACTTACAAAATTAAAACCACTATTGATGGCACTTTTAATCAACGATACAAGGTTCATTTAGTGGTGATAATCATTTTTAAAAACATGAACTAGATTTACAAAGACATTTGCCTCCAAAACTCATTATGAGTCTATTCATATGGACATATTTTATGTTATGGGGATTTTTTTTTTAATTCACATAGTCTTAAACACATCCATGTTGTAATGTTGTTTGTTAGGTCATGTGCTACCTTAGACAAACTACAAGTTGCCATCTCTATTCTATAAGCTTGTTCAAATCACCAAACTTCTTGCATATTTTGATGCAAACTATGTTATGGATAGATTCCAACATCAATGACATAAAATCTCATAGTGATTGTTTTGTTTTTCTTAATAATGGTCCCATTACATGGTGGAGTCATAAGCAAATTTCACATTGAGCAAAATAACAAAACCTAAATACATTCCAATATTATGTGTTTCACATCAAAGGAAGTTGTTTGGGTAAATCACTTTCTAAACAACTTGGAGTTTCACAACAAATTTTTGCCCTTCTTCTATGTTTACAATCAAGTTACCATAATTCAGATGGTTAAAAACCCAAAATTCCACCAGGACATTAAACATGAATTGACATGTAATTCTATTTGATTTATGAGTTCCAATTCAATTGCAAGATTCTTACTACTTACATCCCTACTCAGGATTGGCCTTGACATTTTGATGAAACCTCTTTTAGCATAAAAAGTTCACCACTATTGTAATTATGTTGGCCTCACTTCAACTATTCAATAAATGGGAGTTTAACATTATTTGTTTTGAATATTTTACACATGTAATGAATGGGATTGTTAAAATATCATTTGATAGTTAGAATCATTGAACATGTGAAACTCCCTTCGCATATTTATCTATCTATGAAGCAAGATAATTTGTTTTGTTTTGTCATGCTCAGATTTTTCTTGATATTTTTGGAAAGTTCACAATGAGTAGGGGTGTACCAACTTGATTTTAAACTATTTGGAACTATGGTGTGGAAGCTATTGATTATTGAAACATTTTTTCAAGAAAAATTAAATAAAATAAAAACTGAAAAAATATATTGGAATTTGACAATGTTCTTGGTGTCGTTGGAAATCCCTTGGTGAGTCAAATTTAATAGATTTTATTTCACAATTTTCATAGTTGAAGAATGGAAGATAGTGAATTTTGAGTGGATTTTGTTGTTGGAAATTCAAACAAATTGCAAAAATTGGGTTTGGAAGGAAAACTTTGTTGAACCCTCAATGTTCTACACTTATATATTCAATAAAACATTGGGTTATAATCGCATTTATAAAAACCATAACAAGTGTAATCAATGTTTGATTTTTTGTATTTTAATGTTAAAATTTGTACTAAAATTATTCATTTTTAATATAAGAATTATATGATAATGTTTCAAATATATTATAAAAGTGTATGAAACCATCTGGAATAATCTAATGAGTATAAAATATTCAAAACCACTCCTAATATAATATAATATAACAATTACTTTCTCTTTTTTCATTTTTTTTAAAGACTCAATGTTTGACACCTTCAAAATGGCATGATCATGTACTATAATTATCCACACCTTTACATAATGACATTGTTTGACATTGTAAAACCATCATGATGAGTACTTTTTACCATTTCAAAAATTATGCATTCTAATCCATCACCTTTTATAACCAATTGCAATTTGTCACATCATGCTAACAAGAACTCCCAATGCTTTTTAAACATTTTTAAAAAAATTCCCTAATTGACAAAGATAATTCCTATTATCTTATTTGCACCTTAGTGATAAAATTTTTGCAATTATAAAAGGAGGCTAGTTGCAAAGTTGAATTTTGCCTTCACAATCCGCAAACACTTCCCCTTATCAACAAAACACGTTGCAGTGGGAGACAAACCTTTCCATTTTAGATTGTGCCTCCTTTTCACAATTCTTTCCCATTTGAATATGTGTCTTTACAAGTTTATTGTCATACTACAAGCTCCAAGCAGGATAAACAATTTCAATTGTTAGCATTTCATTTCTTCAATCCTAGTTGTTGGAACATTAAGGAAAAATAATGCCAAGGTTTTATGCTAGGTAAGGCCTTCAGACATGGGCACTAAACCAAAATTTGGGTTGTGGTCTGTTCTTATTTGCATGAGCCCTCACTTTGGTAATGCCAGCATCCATAGGATTAACCTTACATTTAAGTTCCCTAGACACTTTGCTTTTACCTTAGTTTGCCTAATTTGCACTAGTACTTATATTGGATATAATGTCAAATAAATAATCTACTTGGAAGACACTTGGACACCTATATTTCATCACAATTTTATTTATGTTTTCTTATTTATCACTCCCATATTAACATAGTTTACATTTTTTGTTACATTTTGTTTTATAATGCTAATTTGGAAAGGAGTTTTGGTCTCTGCAATTGATTTGCTTGTTGATTTTTGCTTCGAGATGTATATGCTTGTTATGTGTCTATTGTGTTTATGTTTTATGCAAATTAACCACCTTGTGTGATGAAGAATGTTGGCAAGTTTCCCCAATTGTGGTGTTGAACCCAAGAAGTTCAAGTTCATGTCCTTGTGACTTGGACCCAAAGCAACCACTTTTGGTGGAGGTGGTACGATAACTCAATTGTGAAAATAGCCTTGTGGAACTAAAACTCAATCATGAAAAACATTTTTTTGAACACAAGTTCAAATTCTTTAGAGCAATGCCACCCATACCCCTATTTGAACCTCTAGCAATGTTTATTAAAGCCAACATAATAAAGTTATCCATAAAGTAAGGAAAACACAGCACCAGAACCAAACTCACCCTGAGGTTAGTCATACACAGGGAGAGATTGAAAAGAAAACCTGCAAAAAAGTACAATAGCATTAAGGGCGGGGTGAAACTCAGAAAACCATCAATTTTGGTGCTAAACTGAGTTTCATCCTGTCTTTCCTTCTCCCTGAGCGCCTCCAGTGCTGTAACATATATTTTCACTACTCCTACCCGTATAACTATTATAATTAGTCTTGTACCTTGTGCATTAAATGTTGAGTTTCATCATTTCGTGTTGACATTTAATAAATTTTCCTTACTTTGCAGATGACACTGAAAGAGGGGATAGTGGGTGAAAGGAGGCCCAAAGACAGGGTGGCTTTATGGATAAATCTAATGTATTCTCAATTTTTCTCCCAATCCTGACCCATAAACACAAAAATGAAACAATACATGGTGAGATGGTTTTAGGGCAATCACCTAGGCCATTCATCATTGTTGAGGAATGTATAATGTATATGGAATTGGATTGAGTTTTCAAACTAGGATTGGAGGTTCTTTGAATTTTATTTTTTTAAATATTAAAACGAGAACTGGAAGCTTAAAAAATTTGAGGGACTGGGCTCAAACCCTCACTTGGAGAACCTACAAAACTTTTTTAGATGTCAAAAGCATTGTTGGGTGGGTTACTAGAACCTGCAACAGACCCTCAACAATTATCAAGTGTGTTTTGTAGGTTCATGATCACGGTTCTCAAAATTTGAAAGAAATTAAATAACCACATTTTCAACTGCTGGCTCATGCATGAAAAATCACCAATTCTTTGAGACTTTTGAATCTCAACTGAGTTAATATTTGGTTTCACCTTCATAACCACTTCTGTAGGCAATAGGTCTCATACATAGATAAATAGGTAGGAAAATAGATAACTACTGGGTAAGTAGATGGTTTATACATAAGTAAGGGTGTTTTTATTACCCACCTACTGTCAACCTTCTTCTGGGTTGTTAGTAGGTCAGTAGAAAAAAAGCGCAACTAAGCTAACTACCATGGTTAGCTAGGGAACTGGAACCCAACAGAAAATTGTTTTATGATCATGTACCATTCATCCAGTGGATGGTGCACTGGTGGGTGCTGGCTCACTGTGGCTGGGACTCTTTATTCAATTCTTTCTCAAACAAATCTAGGAAAATTTTAATATTTAAATTAAATCCAATTAAATTAAATATTTAAATTAATATTAATTATGTCTGATTCTGAAATATGTAAAGGAGCAGAATCATGATTCTCTATTGATTCAAATAATTGCACAACACTGGTCAAAACTGGGACTGGAGGTTCTCTTCAAAAGGAAGAAGTGGTCAACACTGGTTGCAACTTGGTGTGAAGAGTTGTTTTGCATTTTTGTAGACATAGTTCAGTTGCTAATTTGTCAAAGGCCTCTTCTTACATTTGCAGCTACCCCTAGTTATTCAAATGGACCATCACAGTTGTATACAGTTGTTGGGTGGATGCAAGCTTGTCTTGCCACTACCATAGTTGAAATTGCTAGTGTCATGTGTGCCTACAGCAATCAAGGTGAAGAAGCATTTGAAAATAGAGGATCGTGCTTCATCCCATTTCCTTTTTTTGGTTTCTGTTGCAAGTTTGTTTGATCGATTTTAGTCTTTGCAAAATACTGTTTGATTAAATGGATTTTTTGTGCATTTTGCTTTGACAAAGTAATTGCGGGTGAACATTCACCAATAGCAGTTCTGTTCTTTTAGCTACTTGGTGCAGTTTTGGAGGAAAGTTGACCTACCCTTGCAAAATTTCAGGTTATGAAGTACAACACATTGCATTGAACCCTCAAATGTGTGCAGGATCTGTGTGTTGCCCATGTGGAACCTGTCAACTGGGGATATAATTTGATTGTCATTTGTGTCCAACTTGAAGTTTTTGTGTGATTAGTTGCAGCTGACAAGTATGCAATGGGTTTGTGTTCAGATATATCTTTCTGTTGGCACCTTCATCTGGACTCATACAGTTCAGAATTCTGAGCGAAATCTTTGGAGATCAATTGCCAATCTATTTTCACAGCTACTTTGCTGAAGCTAATGTCAACTCCCTGTCATGTTATTCAACCATATGGTATGGTACTGCATATATGAACATGCAATTTCCCTTTGAGAGCTTTTAGAACATTTTTCCTAATCCTAGCTGCAAGAGATGTCAAGCATTCTGATGAGAAATCTACATCAAGCCCCCCAGATGCCGCAAACGAGGGATATCAGGGACGTGAGAGGCTAAGGAGATGATGGTCAACGCATCATAGTGCCATCAACACATGATTTCTTATGTACCATGTTGTAACATTTGCACAAGTGGGATTCCAGTTCCAGAGATTGAGCTCCCGTTACCCATGAAAAGGTGCCATCAAGATGAGTTCATGTCCCTGAGTGATGGAAACAAAAAGAATACAAGAATTACAGTTCACACTACAGTCACTTCAAATAACCTTGCGTAATAAGTAGTATTGAAGCTCTAAGTATTATCTATTCTCTAGACAGTGAATCCCATGGGTTGAGGATCTGTGCTGAAATGTCCTCTCTGAGAGTGCCAGGACAAACAGAGAGGGTTGACAATCAACCAACAGAATTGACCCTTGTGGGATGCAGTGAGAACAAGCCTGATTCCTGTCAACCCTTCAACCCCACATTCAGATAGGTGGGTACATGTCAAAACCCCTGATAGATATGTGAAAACATTGCAAACAGCTGCATGCAGGGGTCCCTCATCTGCCCAGGAATCTAGGAGAATTGAACCTTTACAATCAAAGGCTCCGTCTCCTCTGGCTTCCAATCTCTCTGGTCAGAATGGTTCAGATCCTCGAGCAGCACCTTGCAGTAGAGAGCAATTGAGAGCACTAATTTAGTACGTGTGTAGAATTTCCATCTGGATCTTTGGTGCACATGAACAGTCCAGAATGGTATGTCATATCCTTCACAACTTTTGTTCATGTGTATATCAAAACTTCTCTGCTCCAGCTTCAGATTTCTCAACAATCTGTCAGAAAGCATCCTTCATACCAAGTGACCAAAGTAGGTGAGATTTTAAGAGGTTAGCATTTCAGGCTGTCCTAGCACATTCCCAAAATAACTCGAGCATGGAGTCATAGAGGATGGCCAAGAGGTGATTTCTCACTGAGTTTCCAAATTTTAGTCAAATGATCCTGTACATGGTTGCAACACAGTTTTGAGAATATGAAAAATTGTGCTACTTTGTCTGCAGTCTCTAGAAAATACATTTCACCACATCCAAAGCTGGAGCATGACCAGCTGCAACTAGAGACAATTCTTCTGTTTTGTCTATTTCGAAACACACAAGGTTAAGCTCAGAATTGGAGTTGGGAAAGAGGCAGCAAATTTATAGGGTAGCCAAACAGGCTGCACTGACATAGTGCATCCAGAAATTGGAGCCACCCAATTGCCAATGATCTCTCAAGAGGCAAACTTTCACCAAAATGAAGGTGAGACTATTTTGCATAATACCAAAAAAGTGTGACGGGTTTCTCTTTTATTAACTGATTTCAATTACTGCTTTGAGAATTTGTGATTTGTTTGGGACCTGGGACCTTAATCTCTGCAGAACTCTTGATTTCCCTTCTGTATGTTGCCGAGAGGCAGAAGGGATCAACCCCCCTTCCACAGAAATTTTCTTTTCAACCACATTTCTAAGTTCCCAACAAGAACTTGGATGCAAACCCCCAGGGTGGCAACTCTTATATAACAAGCACCCCTATGGCATGAGAAGACTACTTAGAGCTTCCTTCGAAATTATTACAAAGTATTATATGCTTATAATTATTTATAATAAAATACAAATCATCTAGAGCTGGGGCTGAATTTTGTAATAAAATTGCATACCTTGATTAGTATTGTGCAAGCCGAGTAGCTTGTCTCCCACTTTTAGTGACAAGAGGAACATATGAGTTAGTTGTTGTAAACATGGACATTGAGTTTAGCAATGGTGCACTTGTTGAACATTCTTGTGGTGGAGCTGATGCAGATTGGTTTGTACATCTCTTGCCACAATTTTGTTTGCATTTTCGCTAATTCTTCACATAATTGTTCAAAGCATTTTTGTCCTTTTGCGCCAGCAAAAATTCTTCCCTTTATGCATCTCTTGTCAAAGCAATCAAGCATATGACATAACTGAAATTGACAAAATCAGCTTCATGCCCACTATAACCATCATATGAGTGACGAAGACCTTCAATCTGTTTGTAATATTTGGTAAGATCTTTATGCCTTCCTCATTCAATTGGACAAGCCTTACATAATCAGCATGTCCACCTTTATCAAGATGTTTTATAATTCTTTTGCACATCCTAAATACCAAGTCAATTTCTTATCTTCTTTCATGATAATACCAACATCATCAAACAAACCCACCTCTTCAACTTCATGGTCTTCTTGTGTAAATGAACCTCTTACACATGTTTTATATTGCACTCATCTCAACCTATCTAGTGGCAATTTATAAGGTGAATGGGCATTAAGCTTTGTTATGAGCCTCATTTTGAAAATTGAACCCTTTCCTGGCACATCAATAGTCGAAGATACCTTAGTAGTTTTTGCAATATTAAAATCTAAAATACATCCCATCATTTTAGTTTGTTGTTCAATGTCCAAAATAGGAATCCTTACTAATACATCGATTTCAGTAACAAAACTATACTCATTTCTTGAAACAAATTTGTGACTTGCATAATTGAAAAACTTAAAATCATTTACAACTTCACTACCATCTTCATTGACTTCTATAGCACAACAATTTATGATGTTCAATAAATCTATAAATGATGAAGGCCAAGGATTTCCCCACTTTCCGTGAAATAAAAACACATCTTTCATCCCAACATTGGAGGCATTATTTTGAGTCTCCTTAAAACCAGCCAACCAAGCTTGTTGGAAAGCATCATTTGAAACTAAATCATAATCAAGAAGGTTAGTATGAAAACAAAATGGATTACCTTCCCACCAAAAAACATTTCATCGTCTTGATTCCACAATCAACGGACCTTTCTTCAAATTTTATTTGTTCAGTCCATCCTATGTGTGAAGTCTGCTCAACTACCTCCCGAATACAAACATTGTGTTTGTTTTTCACATGTTGTCCAAGAAGAGAAAAAAATCTTAACAACAATTTGAACCAATTTTATGTAAAGCAAGTGGCAAGTTAGGAAATAAATCATGCATCATAATAATGTGTAACACTATTAAATGACAAGAAATTTAACAATCAATTATGGACTTTTTAGTCAACCAATTACCTTGCAATTTGTGTTCATGTTAGACATTGCAAATATATTCAACTCCAAAATAGATCATGTGGACCTCATATGACAATTCCACTTGTTATAATAAAGTTATTTGACTATACAAAACTTCCAAAAATGCCCAAATAACTTCAAGATGTAAAATTGTACCTTTGACATGTTCTTGAAATTTTTTTCCTTCATAAATTGTACCTTCATCAATTGCTTCAAAACATTCCCTTACTTTAGGAAAAGCAATGCATTGTACAAGTAAGATTCACTACAACAACAGGGGGCTATTTTACGATCCACATATCATCGCAAACAACAAAGAATGAAGTTTTCGAAAGCCCACCTTTGCGAACCATAACTCCTCGCAAACTGTTAAACCTTTGTAATACTAAAACATTCGCACCCGTACAATCGCAAGTCCTTCACAACTCCCAAACTTGATACAATCGCAAACATTTTACGATTCTAACTGCTTCTATATGCAGTTTGCGATTGCCATTACATCGGAAACTATTTGCAACAAACCCATCGCCGCAACGACTTGGCGAATCGACTCAAAAGTCTATCGGTTTCCGAAATAAGGTCCATCGCAAACCCTTAGCGGCATTTTGAG
>Ga0116227_10008808_pt1 | contig 18755 bp, 16 predicted proteins | sample S1TSphgellanicum_FD_89693 | JGI IMG/M metagenome (GOLD analysis project Ga0116227, IMG submission 89693) | Host-associated microbial communities from peat moss isolated from Minnesota, USA - S1T2_Fb - Sphagnum magellanicum MG | ecosystem: Host-associated > Plants > Peat moss > Unclassified... | reverse complement strand
GCTGAGCTTTATGACCCCGGCGTTTGGCGTTGCGGCGGGAATCCTGTTGCTGGGCGACAGGATCGATGCGGGTTTCGCCATCGGTGCGGTGATGGTCCTGGGCGGAATCACCCTGGCGACCACCGGATTGCCGCGCTGGCGGCGACGCGGGCAGGCGGCATGAACGATCTGACTTTTTATCCATATAAATTATAATGATCTGTTCGTGCTGAGCCCGTCGTAGCACGCGTGAGGCAGTCGATCCGGGCGCTCTTGCGCGAGCATTGGGCAACCCCAGGCGCGCGTGCTGCGACAGGCTCGGCACGAACGGATACCTTATACATCAGATGCTTGTCCGAATGCTGACGTTTCATTTCGCTAAGGCATCGCACGTAACGACCGCATCGGGCGGCGTTTACCACGTCGGCCTAGATTGGCGACATCACCCCGCCTGCGGAAAGCCGATCGATGAACGCCCCATTTGTGACTCGGCCACAGCCACACAATGGTGCGCCGTCACATTGCCTGCCGCACGAATTGCCCGGCGTGCTCGACTGGTTTTGCGGCATCAGGGTGCTCAGCCTCGATTGTTTCGACACGCTGCTGTGGCGCGATTGTCATGCGCCGAGCGACCTGTTCGCCACCCTGCCCGATTGCAACGCGTTTCAGCGCGTCCATGGCGAGCGGCGCGCCCGCCGGATCGCCCGCGCCGGTCACGGCCTGCACGATATCGCCATCGACGCGATCTATCGCGCGATCATGCCGCATGCCGGCGATGCCGATCGCAATCGCGCGATTGCCGCCGAACTCGATGCCGAGGCGCGCCATTGTTACGGCTTTGCCCCGACCGTCGCACTGATGCGCGAGGCGCGCCGGCGCGGGTTGCAGGTGGTGCTGGTGTCGGACACCTATCTGGCCCCGCGCCAGTTGCACGACCTGGTTGCGCGCGCGGCCGGCGCCGATGTCGCCGCGATCATCGACCGGGTGTTCTGTTCATCGACGTATGGCAAACCCAAGGCGGCCGGGCTCTATCGCGAAGTGCTGGCGCGGTTGAAAGCAAAACCGGCGGAAATCCTGCATATCGGCGACAACGAAGCGGCTGATGTCGGCGGTGTCGCGCCGTTCGGGGTGCACAGTTTGCACTTGCGGCAATTCACCGCGCGCACCGCACAGCAATTGCGGCTGGAAAGCGCGGTGGCGGCGCTGATGCACGGGCACGGGCGGCAAAGCCTGCAGGCGCCGCAACCGCACCGCGCCGCCCTGGCCGTTGCGATCCCGCGCCTGGGCGACAGCGCGCAACAGTTCGGCTTTGCGACGCTCGGGCCGGTGCTGTTCGGATTTGATCGCTGGCTGCGCGCAGAGGCCAGCGCGTTGCAGGCGCAACGGGGCGGCACGGTGCACTGGCTGTTCCTGATGCGCGACGGCCATCTGCCACTGCGCATGCACCGGACGGTGGGCGCGGACGCATCGGTTCATCCGATCGAGATCAGCCGCCTGACCGCGACTTGTGCGTCCTTTGCCGACGACGCGGCGATCATGCGCCATCTGGAGGAAAACCGGGGCGTCGATCCCGCCATTCTGGCCCGGCAACTGCATCTGCCCCCGGCAACGATCGAACGCCTGTGCGCCGGACGCGATCCGGACGAGGGCTGGCGCGCGCTGGTCGAATGGTGCCGCGTGCCGATCAACCGTCGCCCGACCGTCCAGGCGGCGAAGGGCCTGGCCGACCGTCTGGTCGATCATGTGCGCAACGCGGTATGCCCGGCGCCGGGCGATACGCTGATGCTGATCGATCTGGGCTATAACGGCTCGGTGCAATCGCTGGTCGACCCGCTACTGGCCCGGTCGCTGAACGTGCATGTCGCGGGGCGTTATCTGATCCTGCGCGAGATGCAGGTGTCCGGCCTCGACAAGCGCGGCTATCTGGGTGCGGACCATCACGACCACGTCCTGCTGAATGCGATGACCGCCAACGTGGCGCTGATCGAGCAACTGGCGACGACCGCGACCGGATCGGTGATCGATTATGCCGCCGACGGTCAGCCGGTGCGCGATGTCAACGCGATCGGGGCGCGGCAAAGCGCCGTGCGCGAAGCGGTGCAGCAGGGATGCCTGGCCTTTGCCGATGCCGCGCTGGCCCACGTCGTGCGCGCCGGCGCCACCGATACGATCGCGCTGTGGCGCGCGGCCAATGCGGCAACGCTGATGCGGCTGATGTACCTGCCTCTGCGCGAAGAGCTTGAAGTGATCGGCGCCTTCCAACACGACGTCAACCTGGGCACCAGCGAGACGCTGGCGCTGTTTGCGCCCGAGGTCGCGCGGCAGGGGTTGCTGCAACAGGGGCTGTTCTATCAAAAGGGCGCGCGGCGCATGTTCCTGCCGGCGGAACTGGCGGCAGAGGGGTTTGCCACACGCCTGACCCATCTGGCCACCGCGCGCTTTCACATGCCGCTGGCTTCGGCCGATTTTGCCGGCGAAATCGGTCAGATCGCTGTCATCCTGAGCGATAGCCGCGAAGCCACGCGCATTGCCCTGCCGATCCGGCCCACCCATGACGGGTTTTGCGCGCTGTGCATCCCGGTGGGCCCTGCGCGTTTTGTCGCCGCCGTGGCGTTCGGCACGTTCGCCGGCCATGTCGAGGTGCAATCGATCGTGGCGATGCCGGCGGCCGAATACCTCGACAGCCGACACGACAGCCACGCCCGCACCCACGCCGTCGTGCCGCAATTCGACGGCATTACCCCGCTGACCGACCGGTTGTGGCACTGCCCCGACCCGGCCGGCTTTGCCCTGCTGGCGCCGCCGCCCGTGTCTGACGCGACCAATCTGGTGATCGTGGTGGTGTTTCGGGCGGTCGGTGCCTGACGGAACCTTACCCGACCGCTTCGGGATCGACAGTCGGCGTCAGCAGGCGCCCGGCCGCCGCGCGTGCGATCAGAAACACCACCCCGGCCCCCGCGATGATGCCGGAATGCAGCGCCCAGAACATAAAACCGGGCAGTTTGTCGAGCAGTGTGGCCAGCTTTGTGACGATCACGCCGCCAAGGAACAGCGACAGCAGAAACGCCGCCATCATCGTCGAATTGACCGCCTTTGGCGCGACGCGCGAAAACAGCGCGAGGCCGACCGGATAGATATTCGCGAAACCGATATTGTTGGTGATGTGGAACCCCAGCGCCCAGCCCAGCCCGACTTTCTCGCCCGTGGCGGCCTCGTGCCATGCGCCCAGCGCCAGACTGAGCGGCGCGAGGGCCGCAATAAAGGTGCCGATCGTGATCTTGGTGATTTCGTCGGGTTCGCCGTGGTGTTTTCCCCACCAGCGCCAGAATGCGACCACGCCGATCAAGGTGACGGTCGAGATCAGGGCATCGATCGACAGCAGAAAGCTGGCGGGCATCGCCCAACTGAACAACACCAACTGGTAATGGGCGTCGGCCCACAATTCGTAAGCGGCGAAAATCTCCTGATTGCCGACGCATGCGCAGGCGATCACCGGGATCAGCAGAACCAGCACGGCGATGCGCTTGCCCTCGCCCCGCACCAGCTTTGGTCGCGGCTCGACAATGTGGCCAGGCTCTGGCCGTGGCTCGGCCGGCAGCCAGCGGCGGCCCGAGATATAAGTGCCCAGCCCGATCAGCATGCCCAGGCCCGCCGCGCCAAAGCCGAAGTGCCAGGCAATCTTCTGCCCCAGAAAGCCGCAGACGAGGGGCGAGACGATCACCGCGACCTGGATCGCCAGCGTATAGATCTGGAACGCGTCGGCGCGGCGCAGGTCGCCCGGCGCGTAGAGATCGCCGACCTGGGCCGCGAGATTGCCTTTGAAGAAACCGCTGCCGATCAGGATGCAGGCGAGCGCGACGAGATAGGTCTGGTCGAACGCCATGCAGAAATGCCCGGCCGCCATCGTCACCGCGCCAAAGATCACCGCGCGCGTCCGGCCGATGAACCGATCGGCGACAAAGCCGCCAAGCAGGGGCGTCAGATAGACCAGACTGCCATAAAGCGCCGCGATCGCGCCCCCCATGCCCAGCGGCGTCAGCGGCCCAAAGAACATTTCGAGCAGATGGCGAAACCCGACGAAGCCCCAGATATTGCCGATATGGTCCGGCTTGAACAGGTACTTCGCGCTGTAAAGCGCCAGCAACGCGGTCATTCCATAATACGAAAACCGCTCCCACCCTTCGGTAAAGGCGAGATATCCCAACCCGCGCGGATGGCCCAGAAAGGCCCGATCCGACTGGTATTCCAGCGCACCCGGTTCGGTCGCAGCGCGCGCTGTGTTCATTGCCGGATAATCCCCTTGTCTTCCCGGGCGCCGTCAAACCCCTGGAGAACCTTGCCGCTGCGTTCGGGGCCGATTGCGCACCACAGCGCCAGCACCACGGCGGTCACGCCCGCAACACCGCCCAGCGCGAGCGCGTAATTGTCGTGATGCCCTTCGGCGATGCCCGCCTGCATCGGACCGTTGCGCGAGGCAATGAGGTTGCCCAACTGATAGACAAAACCGGGAAACATCGCCCGGATCGGGCCTGGTGACAGTTCGTTGAGATGCGCCGGCACCACCGCCCAGGCGCCCTGAACCGCCATCTGGATCAGAAAGGCGCCCAGACCAAGCATCAGCGGCGTTGCGGACCAGGCCCACAGCGGGATCGCCGGCAGCGCGCACAGGCTGGCAAGCACGATCGCGCGTTTGCGTCCGATCCTGTCGGACAGCGGCCCGACAATCATCGCCCCCGCGATCGCGCCCAGATTCATCACCATCACAATGCGTCCGGTCAGTGCGGTGTCGAAATGGTGCTGCTTTTGCAGGAAGGTGGGATAGAGATCCTGTGTCCCATGGCTGAAGAAATTGAACGCCGTCATCAGGACGATCAGATAGAGCGCCAGCTTCCAATGCCCGGCCAGGCTCAGCAAGGTTTCGGCGATGGTGCCGCCACCCGCCGCGACATGCGCGGCGTGGGCCGGCGATTCTTCGACCCCCATCCGGATCAGCGCGATCAACAGCGCCGGCGCCAGCCCCAGGAAGAACATGCCGCGCCAGCCGATATGGTCAAACCCCGCCCAGAACGCAAAGCTGGCGAGGAAATAGCCCGAAGGATAGCCCGATTGCAGCAGCCCCGACACCCTGCCCCGCATTCGCGCCGGGATCGTCTCCATCACCAGGCTGGCGCCCACACCCCATTCGCCCCCCATCGCCGCGCCGAACAAGGCCCGGATCACCAGAAGCTGGCCCAGCGACTGGGCCATGCCGGAAGCGGCCGAGAGCACCGAAAACAGGAAGATCACGGTTATCAGCACCGGTCGGCGGCCATGGCGATCGGCCAGCCAGCCAAACACCAGCGCGCCGATGGGCCGTGCCGCCAAAGTGAGAAACAGCGCTTCGGACACGGCCTTGATATCGCGCCCAAAGTCGTGGGCTATCGCCGTCATCACAAAGACCAACAGGAAAAAGTCGAAAGCGTCGAGCGTCCACCCAAGGTAGCTGGCGAGGATCGTGGTTTTCTGAGCGCGGTTGAGCGGCGCGTCTGCCGCGCTATCAGAAACTGCCACGGTCGGGTCCTTTTGTTCACGGCCAGGTATAGCTGGCTTGGCCAAGCCGTATCAGCGCGACGCAGGATTGCAAGGCGAGGATAGCGTCATTGCAACCGCGTTCGATCTCCGCCTGCCCAGCCGGAAGACGAGTGCAATCGGCTGGAACAGCACGCGATGAACACGCCTGATGGCCGCAACCGGGCGCCCGTCCGGCGCAGGAATTCCCGTTACGCCGGACAGTCCGGTGGCGCGCCGCGGAACATCGGCAGGATGAAAGACAGAGTCGCGCCATGGCCGGCATTGGGCAGCAGATCGATAGTGCCACCGGCGTTGGTCACAATCTGGCGACTGATATGCAGGCCCAGCCCAAGACTGCCCTGTGCCGATTTGGTTGTGAAAAACGGACTGAAGACATCGTTGCCGATTGCGCCGGTCAATCCCGCACCATCATCGCTGATCTGGCAAAGCACGCAATCCTGCTGCCTGGTTGCCGTCAAGGTCAGCAATCCGGCCGACCGTCCATGCAAACGTGCCGCCACCAGAGAATCAATCGCGTTCTGGATCGCGTTGACGATCACCTGTTCGACAGCGACGGGTGACAAGGAAACCGGCAGGACTTCATCGGGCAAAGTCAAACTGGTTGTGACACCATGCTGGTCGAGCATCGGTTTAAGAAATTCGTGCGCGCGTATCATCGCCTGGCGGACTTCGCCCGCCTGTTCGCCTTGCCGCGCCGGGCTCGCATCGCCGCTGATGCTCGCCATGATCGCCTGCGCGCGTTCGACCTGCAAGCGGATGCGCGCGACCGCTTGTGCGATCCCGTCCAGGTCCTCGGCCTGGGCCGTGCCTGTCCGGTGCCGCCCCAGCATGAACTCGATGCTCTTTGCCGCCATGGCGATGGTGAACAGCGGCTGCTTCAATTCGTGGGCCACCATGGCATTCGCCATGCCCACATCGGCCGCCGGGGCTTGTTCCGGCCTGGCTCCGTTCGGTGCATCCAGACGGATAAGCACCCCGCGATCCCGGGCGAGGCCGCCGCCAGAACCTTCCGCCACCAGACGGAAATACGCTTGCAATTCACCGTTCAGCGCCTGGAAATCAACAGGCGCACGGCCTTGTTCAAAGGCATCGGCGAAACCGCGCCGATGGTCCGGCACAACAGTCACGCTTCGGGTCATGGCGACCGGGTCATCGCCCGAACGAAAATCAAGCTTCCCGGTTGCAAGGTCAAAGCGCAGATCGCGCACGACCTCGAAATCGAGACCACGGCGCAGCCATTCCAGCACTTGTTCGGACGTACGGTCAGCCATCCCATACCTTCCCATGCCGGTTCGTCACGCCGTTCCCGCATCGATGCGTTCGAGAACAAGCCTGATCAACAGATCGGGATCGATCGGCTTGAGCAGCATTGTCACGCCAGGCAGTTGCCTCAAACGAACCTGATCGGCCCCGTCTCCGGTCATGAACATAATGTCGATGGCACGGCTGGCAAGCGCCGGATCGTCACGGAGCCGCGCGACAAGACTCATCCCGTCCTCGTGCCGCAGGCGCAAATCGCAGATAATCAGGCCAATAGCGGCATCGTCACGCAAACGTGCCAGCCCCTCACTGATGGAGCCGGCGCCGATGCAGTACAAACCTGCCAGCCGGAACATCGCGATCATTTCCGCAACAATATCGGCGACGTCGTCAATTACAAGAACACCGGCCTCACGCACGGCGGTCACCTTTTTCTGAAAGGCGAAACTTGGAAAAGGTGTCGCAACGCGAAAGAATTAGCCAGCAGAAACGTCCATTTATTCGATCAAGGATTGCCATTTAATAGCGCCACTTGTTAGCCGTAACACTTTGGTTAAGGCCGCAGACCGACACCGCCTGTCAAGGTTCGCAGACTTTTTGCCCACCATTTCAACATCGAAATTCGCGGCAATGCCGAATCGGCAGGGCGCGACGGCCCGGTCCCGTCAGAAAATCGGCCGCCGCCACTGCTGGGTCTTGCCTGACCGCAGCGGTCAGGCCAGCGCGTCGGCAATCGCACGGGCCAATTGCGCACGGGATGCAGGTTTGTGTACCAGGACGACATCCGTGCCGATGGCAGCCTCGATCTCCACGCGATCGGCAAAGCCGGTAAGAAAGGCGAAACGACAGACACCGTCGCGCGCCCGCAGCGCGCAGGCCAATTCCGCCCCGTTCATCCCCGGCATTGCATAGTCCAGAATGAACAGGTCGGGCGAACCGCGTGCTGTCCGGGCAAGCGCCTGTTCACCACACGACATCTGCTCCACGACGCAGCCCAACGTTTCCAGAGTCATCGCGACAATCATGCGGGTTTCCGCCTCGTCGTCCACCAGCATGACCTGCAGACCGCAGAAATCTTCGCAGAGTTCGTGCGGTTCCGCATCGATGTTTTTGTCCGGCAAACGGTCCATGGCCGCTTCGACAACGGCCAGACGCAAATAGACCGACGCAAGGGTCCCGCCTGCCGGCATGGCTTCAAGCGTGGCAATTCCGCCGGCGCGTCGGGCAATGCCATAGACCACGCTCAACCCCAGTCCGGCGGCAAGCCCGACCGGCTTGGCCGTAACAAACGGGTCCATCACATGCTCGGCCAGATGTGGAGCCAGTCCGCGCCCGTCGTCGGTGACTTTCAGACGCAGATAATACCCGTCGGCCAGATCCGGTCGGTCGCGCGCAAGGTAGGCGCCGAGTTCGATGGTCAAAGTGCCGGTCGACGCCATCGCCTCTTGCGCATTGGTAACCAGATTGGCCACCATCTGCATGATCTCGCCCCGGTCTACGAACAGCGGCAGTTCCGGCTGCCCGGACCAATCCGCCAATGCGAGCACAATGCCCGGACCCAGTTGCGTTTTCAGACTGACCCGAAGATCGTCGATAAATGCCTGCACGGCAAACCGGCGCGGGGAAAATGCCGGCTGCTGCGCGAACAGCAGCAATTGGCTGGTTATATGCGCCGCCCGGTCGGCTGCCGCCAGCGACACGGCAATCAGATCCTGCGCCGTCTTGTCCCCCGCCACACGCGGTGCCAACAACGCCAGTGCACCCCCCATGACCTGCACGGTGTTGTTGACGTAATGCGCGACGCCACCGGACAAATGCGCCAACGCCTCCATCTTGCGAGAGCGGGCCTGTTCGGCGGCCTGGATTTGCAGGGCCCCGATCTCCTGGCGCAGCGCATTGTTCACTTCGCGCAAGTGCCTGGGCGAAAGCGGCCCGGCGACACGCCGCCGCCACGCCCAAAGCGCCAGCGCGAACAACAGGACCGGCGCGCCCGCGACCACAAGTCCGTTGCATGAAATTGCTGCCATTGCCCTGACTCCTGAACCCCGCCGTTTTCGCATCCTCCCCGAAACGGGGATGATTTCATCTTCGCGGTTCCGGGACCTGATCAGGAGCTTCCAAGCTGTGGCACCGCATTACGACCAGGCCCTTGACTGACTGTATCGGATCCCCCCTGATTTGACCCACCACTGTTGCAATAGTAAAACTCGGCACATGCCTAATAACTGCCGTTGGCAACAGTCACGCGATAGGTGATCGTCGAACTTGGCATTGGCAAGAACGCCGAATATTTCAACAGCGGACTGCTGCTGATGTTATAACTGACTGTCACCTGAAACAGGCCGGTGCCCTGCTCTTGTGCGGTGATGACAGGCGCGGCACTGGTGCCCATCAGCGACCCGTAACCGGACAGCACCGCCGTCGCTTGCGCAATCGCCAATTGCGAGCGCTCGCTCGTGCTCATCCCGGTTACCGCGGCGCGCGCGCCCTCCACCGTGGCCTCCCGCACCCCCATATAGGCGGCGAAATACAGCGAATAGATGATGATCGCAAAAATCAGCATCAGCAACGCGGGTGCCAACAGCGCGAATTCAACCGCAGCCAGTCCGGCCGTGCTGCGGGGTTCTTCGCCGCGCAGCGCCCGGACGACATTGCGAATGTGGTCGATCATGCCCGACTCCCTTGACCGTCGGCCTGACATGGCCCCGGACAATGCCGCATGGGCGCCAACAAGAGCCCCGATCGTCTTCCCCGGCTTGCCCGGGGATCCCGCTTGTTCTTGTTCGCACCTGCCTCGGCCAGAGGAAATCCAGCCCTGGTTCATCATGCAACTGACGAACTGTGCAAAAGGCAGCGGGACCCCGGATCAAGTCCGGGGCGACGACAAAGCCGGGTTAGCGCCCATCAGGCAAAAGCGGCCGACGCCATTTCGGGTTTGCCCGCCAGCCGGGTCAGGCCAGACCGACTTTGGTCAGCAGGCCCGAGAACACGGCGCTCAGGCTGTTGCCAAAGAGCCCGGCGCCCGTTGCCAGTGCGGCACCGACGATCCCGACCAGGATCGCATATTCAACCGCCGACGCACCGGTTTCGTCATCGCGCAGTTCCACCAGACGGTCATAGATTTTGAACAGCATTGCCCTTCTCCATTTGCCCCCATGCTTCACAAAAGACCTGGCCGGGGACGCCAGGCCCCAATCGCGTCTAAACCAGCACCGGCACGCCGCAGCGCGTGCCGGTCACCCAGACATTGGCGTAACCGGCCGAAACACCCAGCGCGCCCAACAGGTCGGTCACCAGCGTGTCGACGCCCAGACCGCCGACCAGCGTTCCCACGCTGCCGCCCACGCTGTTGACCAGCGACCCCGTGTTCAACGACAGCAGCGGCGGCACCAGATTGACCGTGGTGTTCAGCGTCAGGCCGGACAGCGTCTGGCTCAATTGCGACTGACTGCCCGCCACTGCGGGCGAGCCGGCGGACGGCACCTGGCCGATGATATAGGGCCCGCCCGCCGCCGCCTGCAGGAAATCGACAGTCTGCTGCCCGCCGACAACCGGACCCGCCGCAGCCTTGATCGTGACATTGGCGATCGTGACCGGAGGCAGCCCCAACACGCTGGGCAAGCCAAGCGAAAGCAACGGTGCCGCACTGATGTTGCTGGCGGTGATGGCGCTGAACGGCTGCGTCATCACGTCCGCAGGCGCATTGCCGATATAGACCCCCAGCAGGCCCGCAGCTGCGTCGACCTGGACATCGGCGTCCGTCGCCGCCTCTTGCGCGCACGTGATCGACGATATGCTGGCGGAACCCTCGCCGATATCGATCAGCAACGGCACATTGAGCAGGCCGGAACTGGCCCCCGCATCGGTACGCACCAGCCCCAATCCCGACAACACGCTGGTGGGACTGGGCACCGTCAGACCCAGTTGCAGGCGCACCGCCGCCGTGCTGACGGTTATTTCGCCTGCCGGACCAAACCCGAACCGGGCGCGTGCGACAGGTGCGCTGGCCACCGCGTTCACCCGAGCCTGGACGCCGGCCAGATTGAGATTCAACCCGAGCAGGCTGCCGCCGTTGACCTCCAGCCCATAGATCAGCAGTTGATAGACATTGAGCCCCGCGCGCAGCGACGGTTGCGTATTGGCCTCGCCGACCGGCATGTTCTTCCACACGCCCAGTTCAAACAGGTTCGCCAGCGGCACCTGAACATGGCTGCCGATGGTGGCGGACAGGCTTTGCAACGCGGCGATCGCGGTTGGATCGCCACCGGATTCCTGCATCGCGGTGGCAGCGGCGCCCAGCAGGTCGCCCATCGCGACAGTCCGGCTGGTCAGGTTCGAATAGGTCCCGGTTTCCCCGACGCGCGCGGCCAGCGCGTCGAACATCAGGCCTGCATCGACATTGCTGGCGAGCAAGGCCTGAAGCGATTGCGTCGTCAGCAGGATCTGCACCCCGGTCAGCCCGGTCAGCACATTGTTGACGACGCCAAGCAAGCCAGCGTTCACCGTCAGCACGCCGCTGGTCATTTCCACCCCCGCCTCGTCGATGCGGGCCGCCGTCGCGGTGCCGGAAAGCCTGGGCACGGCGGTGATGCCGCTCAAGAGGCTGGTCAGGTACAGCTTGCTGGCGAGCGAGGTCTGCAACTGCACCGCATTGGACTCGCCGTTGCCCTGGCAGGAAGCGGGAACATTGCTGGTGTAAAAGCGCGCGGTCGAGGCCAGTCTGATGTCCGGGCAATAACGCCCGACTTGCACCGACTGCAGCACCGAGGCCGGATAGCCGTTGCTGACGAGAAAATTCTCGGCGCGCTGCTGGGCATTGCCGGGGTCAATGGCGGCAGACAGCGCCGCCGCCTCGGTCACCGATTGCAGGCTGCGTTCGCTTGCAAAATACAGGCCGGTATCAAGCGCCACGCCCGCCACACCGATCAACACGGTGCCCAGCAACGCGATGATCGGCGCGGCAGCCCCGCGGTCATCGTGCCAGAGATGGCGAAGCGGGCGCCGTGTCACGGCCGGGTGCCCGCCTGAACCGTGCTGACCGGCTTGCCGATCGAGGCGAGATAACGGGTCATGACGGCATCGGCCTCGGCCGCAGTCAGACCGTCGGCACCGTCATCGCGCGGCGGCGAATCCAACTGTGCCTGCATCAGCTTGCGCAGCGGACTGACCGGAAACGACGGCGGCAAGACCGCCGGTGGCCGATGCCGCGAGGATTGAGCGGTATCGGTCGCCGCAACGGGCGTCTGATCGGGCGCAGCATCCGCAGCCGGGGCACCCGCAACGAGCAGCGAGACAAGCAGTCCAAGCATCTCAAAACGCCTTTTCGACAAGAGTGGACACGGTTTGGTGCGGCGCGGCAGCCGCCAGCGGCGCAGTGGCGACCGGCGTGACGACTGCCATGCGGCGCAGACGGGTGGCCTCCGCCTCGATACGACGGCGCAAGTCGGCGCTGGCATCGCGATCGGGCAGGCTGTCGAGCGCATGGGTCAGCAACTGACCCCGTCCACTCATCGCATAGGCCAGCCAAAGGTTGTTGCGGATGATTTCGCTTTCGGGCGCCAGATCGCGCGCATCGCGCAAGGCCTCGACAGCCCGGTCGGCCTGGTGATCGCGCAGCAGGCTGTAACCCAGGGCATTGCGCAGCCAGGCCGAAGTGGGATCGGCCGCGACCGCCGCCGTATAGAACGGCACCGCATCGCTCCACCGGTCGCGGGCGGCCAGCACATGACCACGGACAGCATCGACTTGCGCCGCAAACCGCCCGGTCTGGTCGGCGGGGCGCAACCGCGTCATCACCGTCTCGGCCTCGTCAATCTGGCGCAAGTCGAGCAGGCAATTGATGCGCAGCACGCGCGCCTCGACATCGCCGGGATAGTGCCGGTCATAGTCATCCAGAAAGGCGATGGCCGCCCGCGCGCGGCCATCGGCGCGGGCCTGCTGGATCAGATTCAGATAGAGGCTGCGTGTCGCCGGCTGGCCGTGCGCCCCGTCCGGTTGGGCCGAGACGGGACCGGCCAGCATCAGCGTTCCGGCCAGCATCAGCAGCGGAGCAAAGGCTTTCATCACATCATCTCCCGGATCATCTGGAACAGCGCGGTGACCGGCGGTCCGCCCACGACAACGAACAGCGCGGGCATGAAAAAGACGATCATCACCAGGATCATCTTGACCGAGATGCGTCCCATCGCTTCGCGCGCGGTGGCAATGCGCCGTTCGGTGAATTCGCGCGTAAACTGGCGCAGCGCCGGGCTCAATTCGATGCCCTGGAACAGCGCCTGGACGAACAGCGCGGCCAGTTCGCGCGCGCCGGGCGTTCCCGCCCGCGTCGCCCAGCGCGTCAAGGCCTGTTCATAGCCCATGCCCCGGTCGAGATCCTCGACCAATGCCCGCAAGGTCTGGTTCAGATGCGGCACGCTGGCAGTTTCGTCGCGCGCGATCGCGTGAAGGCACTGGTCGAGGCTGACGCCACTTTCCAGCATCATCAGCATCAGGTCGAGCAGGAACGGGAATTCCGCGACGAGCTGGCGCTGGCGTTCACTGGCCAGCACCGACAGCAGCCGCTTGATCAGGATATAGGTAATCGCCGGGGCGAGGAACAACACCAGCGGCCGGGCCAGCGCATTGCCCCAAACCATTTGCGAGATCACCAGCGCCAGCAAGAGCACGGCAATCGTGATGCCCAGCCGGACGATCACAAATGTCTGGATCGCATGCGGCCCGTTAAAGCCGGCCTGTTGCAGGCGTGCGACGACCTCTTCACCGTCTTTGCCACGCGCCGCCAGCACGGCCGGCACTGCCACTTGCCGCCGCGTATCTACGCCGCCTTCACGGCCAAGCCGCCCCTCAAGTTGCCAACTGGCCCGCGAATCAACCGCGCCGCGCACGAACATCGCGCCACCGGCGACCAGTGTGACAAGGCTGAGCGCCGGGATGATGACCGCGACCATCAGAACGTCAGCCTTTGCAGGCGGATCATCATCACCATGCCCATCGCCTGCATCACGATCGCCACCATCGCCAGATTGTGGCCGCGCGGATCGTCAAAGAAGAAGATGCGGTACGACGGGATGGTCAGCAGCAGAAAGGCGGTCAGCACCAGAGGCATGGCGATCAGCAGCCGCGTGCTGACCCGCACTTCGGCGGTGGCAGAGGCGAGTTCCCGCTTGATGCGCAACCTTTCGCGAATCAGATAGACCAGATTGCCGACGATCCCGGTCATCGGGCCGCCAAAGCGCAAGTTCGAACGCACGGCGGCGGCCAGCATCGCCAGTTCCGGGATGGCAAGCCGATCGGCCACCTGCTGCATCGAATCGCCCAGCGGTGCGCCCAGTTCGATGCGCCGCGCGGCCATGCCCAGATAGGCTTGCACCGGCGGAGGGGCCGATGCCACGCTGCGCAGCAAAGCCTGCGACAACGAATTGCCCACCGCCAGCAACTGCCGCATGTTGTCGAGAAAGAACGGCAAGGCCTCGATAAAGGCTTCGCTGCGCCGCCTTGCGCGTTCGCGCACGAACACCACCAGGCCTGCCGCCAGCAACAGCACGGCGCCACATGCCGTCACCACGCCCTGAACGAACAGCACCACACAGAATGTCAGACCCGCCACTGCCGCCATTGTCCCCAGCATGCGCGGCGTCGGCTCGATCTGCGCGCGGGCCAGTACCGGTTCCAGCCTGGCCGGCACCGAAAATGGGCGGACATGGCGTGGCACGCTGCTGACCGTCCCGCCTTGCAGCGCGATGCGGCGCTCCAGCGCCTCCATTTCGGTCTTGTGCGCATCGGCGCGGCGATAGAGCAGCCAGGCCATGGTCACGGACAAGACCGCCAGCAGCAAAGTCAGGATCAGCATAGCGGGGTGCCCCCCGGCGCATCGCGGCCGGCGGCCAGACGGCGCGCATGGAAAGGCCGCACGGACTGCTGGCGGAATTCGCCGATCCCCGACATGGCGGATTTTTCTTCGAAGGCGAACAACTCATTCAGCAGATAGCTATCGCCTTCGACGCCGGTCAGTTCGACGATCGACATCACCCGGCGGCTGCCGTTGGCCAGCCGCTGGATGTGGACGATGATGTGGACGCTGTTGGCGATGAATCGCCGCAGCGGGCGCAAGTCCTGCTGTATCCCCGCCATGCCCAGCAGCATTTCCAGTCGGGCCAGCCCGTCGCGCGCAGAATTGCCATGCAGCGTCGCCATCGAACCGTCGTGACCGGTGCTCATCGCCTGCAGCATCTCGATCGCCTCTGGCCCGCGCACCTCGCCCAGGATGATGCGGTCGGGCCGCATCCGCAGCGCATTGCGGACAAGGTCGCGGGCGGTCACTTCACGACTGCCGTCGATGCTGGCGGCGCGGGTTTCCAGCCGCACGACATGTTCCTGCCGCAGTTGCAGTTCGGCCGCGTCTTCGATGGTGATCAGCCGTTCTGCCCTGCCGATGCAGGTCGAAAGCAGATTGAGCAGCGTGGTCTTGCCCGCGCCCGTCCCGCCGCACACCAGAATGTTCAGCCGCGATGCCACCGCCGACGACAGGAATGCGGCCATTTCCGCGCTCATCGTCTCGCGCGAGACGTAATCATCCATCGACAGGTTATGGATGCGAAACTTGCGGATCGACACCATCGGCCCGTCGAGCGCGACCGGCGGAATGACGATGTTCACGCGCGATCCGTCGGGCAGCCGGGCATCGACAAAAGGCGTCGCCTCGTCGACGCGGCGACCGATCGGCCCGACGATCCGCTGAATGATATTCATCAGATGGGTATCGTCCTGAAATCGCGTCTCGACGCGTTCCAGCAGGCCGTTGCGCTCTGCATAGATGTTGGCGTGACCGTTGACGATGATGTCGTCGATGGTCGGATCGCGCAGCAGCGGCGCCAGCGGCCCCAGCCCGGCGACTTCGTCCTCAACATCCTCGATCAGCAACAGCCGCTCGATCGAATTGAGCGCCAGTTGGCCGCGACGGCTGCGGCTCGTCACGGCCAATTCGATTTCCTCGCGCAGCGCGCGTTGGCTCAATTGCTCGCTCGACAGGCCGCGCGCGCCCAATTGCTCGATCACTTGCGCGCAGGCCTGTGCCTTGGCGAGTTGATAGGCGTTGCTCATCCGCTGCGAAGTGGCCTGGGTGATCGCCGCGGCGCTTGCCTCAACCCGCTCGGCCTGGGCCCGCTCGGTGTGGCCCCGTACGGGCTGGGCCGTCGCCCTGATTTCGTCGGTCAGCAGGCTCATGACCGCCACTCCACCAGCCGCGACAGGCCGCTGCGCATACGGTCCAACGCATGGCCGACCGGGGGCCGGGCCGCGGCCTTCTGCCCGCCGACACGGCGCAGCGCACGGGCATAAGCGGTATCGCGGTCCTTGAGGCCCAGCGGCCGTCCCGCGTTCACCGCGTTGCGCAGTTCGACCAGATCGACCGGCACATTGACGAAACTGCCCAGGCCGAGCGCTTCCATGATGCGCCGACCATCGAGCACGATGGCATCATCGTGCCCCCAGACCACCAGACGGGTCTGTTGCAGGACGGCCGAGTCGAGATCGAGCTGCTCGATCAGGCGGCGCGCGGCCTTGAGTTCGCGGATGGATTGCGAACAGACGAACTCGATCCCGTCGGCACTGGCCGCCAGCGACCGGATCAGTCCGCTGTTGCGCAGGCTGCCCACGCAAAAGGTCACTTCTTCACATGTTGCGCGCAGAAATTTAAGCAAAGCGGCAATATCGAAGGCAGCCAGTCCCGTCGGTTCGACGCCCGTACCGCCATCGAGCGTCAGCAGCATCAGCCCGCTGGCCTGGTGCCGGGCCAGCGCATTGCCCAGCAGGATGCTGTCCAGCCGGTGCAGATCCGCCACGGCCGAGGCGATGCCATAATCGACCGGCGTATCCAGATAGGCTTCGGCAGAGCTGGTCGGCATCGTGCAGTCGACCAGCAGATGGCCTTGCCCGTCCTGTGCCCGCGTCACCGCCAGGTCGGTGGCAAAAATCGCGGCATTTTCCGCATCGGCACCCAGCACCAGCGTCAGATGCCCGGCGCGATTCTGGCTTGCCACTTGCGCATTGAGCAGACGGATCAGCACATGGCCGATTTCGCTGCCTTCGGCATGGCGATTGATCACATCGGCGGCGCCGGCGCGCACCGCCTGCAAGACGGTTTCGGCATCCGCCTTTTCGGTCGCAAGCACGACGGGGCGCCCGCGTGCACCCTCGACGATGGCGGCAACCGAGGTCGCCAGCGAGCGGTCGGGGGGCGCGGCGGCCTCGTCCATCACGATCACCGATGCCACCGCATTGGGCGGCGTCATGGCCTGCATCAGCTTGACCGGCACGCCGCCGCCCAGTGATTCCGTCAGCCGATCGGCCAGCGCCCTGTCAACGGAAAGGAGGCAGACTTCCTGCATCTCAGCGCCTGACCAGGCCAAAGGTCGCATCTTGCAGGTCGGCATCGCTGGACCCCAGGATCATGTCCTTCACGGTCAGTGCAGGCGACTCGCCATTGATGCCCGCAGTCATCGCCTTGGCGGTTTCGGCCTTGAGCGGACTGACCAGGCGCGGCGTCGCCACGATGATCAGCTCTTGCCGTTCTTTCTGGCTCTGCACGTTGCGGAAAAATGCCCCCAGCACCGGCAGGTCGCCCAGCAACGGGGTCCTGTTCTTCGTCGTCGTGTTGTCGGTATAGCTCAGACCCGCGATGACGAAGCTCTGCCCGTTGCCCAACTGCACGGTGGTGTCGGCCGATCGACGGCGAATGCCAGGAACGGTAAAGCCCTGCAACTGAACGCCGTTGGTATAGTCGAGTTCGCTCACTTCGGGCGCGATTTTCAGCACGATGCGCCCACGATCGAGCACAGTCGGCGTGACCGAAAGGCGGACGCCGTATTCCTTGAACTGGATCGTGACGGTGCCGGTGCCACCGGTGCCGCCGCCGATGCCCTGCGGCACCGGGATCGGAATTTCACCGCCGGCCAGGAAATGGGCTTCCTCGCCAGACCGGACCAGCAGCGTCGGTTGCGCCAGCACTTGCGACAGGCCATTGCTGGCGAGCGCGCTCATCACCGCACCGACACCATGGCTGGACGAGCCAAGGAACAGGTTGAACGCGCTCTGGAAAGGTGAACTGGCGGTCAGCGAAAGGTTGGGGGAAAAGGAATAGCTGGTGAGCGAGCTGGGCGAGACCACCGCGCCCTGGATGTTGCCGCCCAGTTTCGCAAAGTTGAAGCCCAGTTCGTTGAGCGTGGTGGCGGACACCGCGACAAACTGGACATCGACCGCAACCACCTGCTCGCCGCTGACACTCGCATAGTTGACGACCGGGCCGTCGCTGACGGCGGCCGCCAGATGCTGCGCATCGGCGCGGGCGGCCAGGCTGTCCACGCTGCCCGACAGAACGACGCCGTTGCCGGCACGCGTGGCCACCACTTTGGCCATACGTCCGTCCTGTTCCAGCGCGGCGCCGGCCGCCGATCGGGCGGTCACCACGCTGACCACGCCGCTCGATAGCAGGCTGCCATCGGCGGCATAGACTTTCACGATCGCGTCACCCGGTGCGATCCCGGTCATCACGATCGAGCGGGTATCGGGCGCCCGCACCGCGACCACCCCGGCCTTGTCGACCTCTACCCGCACGATCGGGCTGGCAAACCGCAGCGTGCGGCTGGCCTCGGGAAACAGGGTCTGGGTAAAAGTCTGATCGGTGTCCGTGGCCTGCGCATCATACGCCGCCGGCCGCGAACCAGCCTGCACGGGCGCGGCCAGAGATGTCGCACACAGCAGCACGGACAGATACCTGAATGTCATGGTGCGCACTCCTTAGCTGGTCGCGTCGCTGTGGCCGCCGATCACGATCTGGACCGGCGAACCGGCCCTTTCGCGCACGCGGCGGGGCAATCGACGGGACGCGAAGTGCCTCCCTTCGGATGCGGGTGGCGCATCGGGCTGCGCATCGGCGGTCGCCGCGCCCG
>Ga0116227_10008804_pt1 | contig 18758 bp, 7 predicted proteins | sample S1TSphgellanicum_FD_89693 | JGI IMG/M metagenome (GOLD analysis project Ga0116227, IMG submission 89693) | Host-associated microbial communities from peat moss isolated from Minnesota, USA - S1T2_Fb - Sphagnum magellanicum MG | ecosystem: Host-associated > Plants > Peat moss > Unclassified... | reverse complement strand
GCACAGAAACACAAAGTAGAAATCTGCCTTGCACCAGTCTGAGAACTGGATATGTTTAGTTGAATATGAGCTGGTTTGACTGGTCATCCATGGATATGGGATAATCAGCTCTTAGAATGGAATGTACTACTGCTGGATAGGGAGCAAGCTGTAATATTACTACATTTAGGGCAGCTGTCAAAAATGTGCCCTTATGGGGTGTCACTTTGCTCTCAGAGCTCAAAACCTGAGTCTATGAGTTTTATTTTATTATAATGCTTCATTTGCACACATGCTTTGTGGATGTGAAACATATGGGAGTCAGCTTTCATGGCCAATTCTGTTAATTGATATGTGCAGAATTTTCTTTTCACAACCAAGGATGAGAATGCTCAGTTGAAGGCTATTGATTTTGGATTGTCAGATTTCATCAAGCCTGGTATGATAGTGTGATGATCCATTTATGGATGATATTCATGTGTATAGGAAGCATACTTTGCACCTAGCTTATTTCATAGTTGGGTCTTTTGTGTGAGTAGAGGACCCTCCTACCAAGGAATTTGAAGGACTGCAAGGGTTGTAGGCAACAACTATGCTGAGAATTTTTTAGTTGATCTCAAGTTATTAGGTCCCTGTAATGATCCTACCACCGTTGATAATGTTAATGAGTAAAGGTAATTAACTAGAAGTTGAAGGGCATTGCTCATTTGATGTTAACTACAATGGATTGTATTTGACATTTAGACAAACTGTGGATGATATCTTTGTTGAGAACATAACACATTAAGGTGGGGAGATGAATGGATAGCAGTCCAGTGGGATGACCAGAGTGGCTATTCTTTTTTAATACTTGCAAACTGCAAGCAGTTGGTGCATAGAGAGGGTAAACTATAGTGTTGAAGTGTGCAGATGAGAGTTGCAGACTGTGAAGTACCCCATCTACATAGTAACAGGATGTGATCAGGAAATAGGGATGTATAAGTAGGTATAATGAAATGTGTTGGTTGAGGGTTTGCAGATGAGAGGCTGAATGATATAGTGGGGAGTGCATACTATGTTGCTCCGGAGGTGCTGCACCGCTCATATTCAATGGAGGCAGATGTCTGGAGTATTGGAGTGATCACTTATATTCTCCTGTGTGGCAGTCGCCCATTTTGGGCTCGCACAGAGTCAGGAATCTTTCGTGCGGTGCTAAGAGCTGACCCTAGCTTTGAGGAGGTCCCTTGGCCTTCTATATCCCCTCAGGCGAAGGATTTTGTGAAACGTCTACTCAACAAAGATCTTCGCCGGCGTATGACAGCTGCACAAGCCCTAGGTATCTCCATTACCGACTTCAATTAGTATCAGAACAAATATCCCATTTGATATCTTTGAACTCTGGAATTGATGAATTCAACTCCACATTGTTCACAAAATCTAGAATATTCCTTCTCTCTATTGGAGAAAAAGATAATTGGGAATAGAAACACATTCTTTTTTTATGTTAATGCGGCAGATTGACCAAGATATCTACACAGTCCAACAAGGTTCAATACAGAAAATGCAAAGGGAGGACTTGATATTGTTTGGGAAGTGTGGATTATCTGGACCAATGTCATGCGCTCTGGGATTTTGAAATTGAGTTTTGTAAAGTTTGTCATAATGGCTGTATTTGTCCATTTAATATGTTGTGGATCCTTTTCCTAAATACCTGAACTCCTTTTGTTGCATTTGTCCATTGAATATGTCCTGGATCCTTTGACTAAGTAACTAAGCTCCTTGGTGCCAGGAATTTGGGCAAATCTGTTTCCTTTCTAGAGAGCAATTATTCTTTTGTAGATTGTGTTTATTTGTGGCTGATCTTGATTTATCTGATCCAATGCCACTTTTTTGTGATGTTGGGAGTCTAGTGAATCTTCTCTTGCTGTGGCGTTTGGTGGTCAATGTAGCTACTGAATAGATATTTGTCTGTGTTACTAGGGCTGACAGCAAGTAGTGTACTTTGTGGCATTTCTGTTTGGGAATTGCAGCACATCCATGGATTCGAGGGAACCAGAAAATACCCCTGGACATACTGGTGTATAGACTTGTGCGCTCATATTTGAAATCGTCATCCATGAAGCGTGCTGCCCTGAAGGTAAAGCCCCAAGTTTTTTCTTCTTGCCTTGGATTTTGCAACAGGTTGATCTTACAAGCCTTTTAAATGTTGCATTCAAGTATGTAACCTGCTGGCCAAGTTGCATGGAAAATTAGTTAGTTGTGTCCGGACAGACCTATGATGGGTCTCATGTGACTCAGCTCAAGGGGATGATTTGACAGCCTTTCTGATCCAATTTAACTGTTTGGAGTACATATGGTTTTGTATAACAGTTGCTGCAAAATCTGAGATGGGAAAGGAAAATCACTGAATAAGTATGTTAGTGTGCTGCAGGCACTGTCAAAAACTTTGACAGAGGATGAGCTGTCTTATTTACGAGCTCAATTCATGCTTTTGGAGCCCAACAAATCTGGTCGTGTCTCCTTTGAGAATTTCAAAGTGGTGGGTCTCTTGTTACCTTCACATGTTGGCTCTCTTGACCTTTGAGTGTTAATATGTTCTTAAGCTAGGACTGTCATTAATATGTTCATTTTTACTCAAATAGGAATCTGACAGATCTTCCGTACATGGTTTAGTGACTCTGCTAAATCATTGGTATACAAGGATTACATTTGTTACATGAGTTTTCCCCATCTCAAGGGCCCTGAAGTGGTTAGAAGATGTTCATTCTTCAATTGACATTGTTAAGGGTTTCTATAAGGTGCAGATCTATGGGTGGTAGTTGTCCCTGTTTGTGTAGTTTGATCTCTTGTGGCTTGGTGTCAGTTTCTTTGCCTTTACATGGTAGTGGGTTCTCCAACTTGTTGCCTGTGTTCTGTGTTTGTGTTGGCCACTGACTCTGTCTCAAGTATTTGTGTTGGAGCAGGCATTGCTTAAAAATGCAACAGATGCAATGAAAGAATCTCGAGTTACTGAGATCTTATCCTCTGTATGTTTCTTACTCACTTTCAATCCTTTGCACAAGTCAGAGAGCTGCAGATTCATGTCATGATGGTCGTCCATGGTTTTTGTGTTCATGTGCAGTGGTTTGGGGCTTAGGACTTGAGATTTATGGTCAAGAATTAATGTGAATTTAGAGGATCAGACCATAGTCATGTGAAATGATAGACAGGAGTGTTTCTATACAGACATATTGCCAGGCTTTATGTTTTGTTGTTAAGACAGCTTGTATGGCCACAGATGGATGCACTGTCCTTCAAAAAGATGGACTTCCCAGAGTTTTGTGCAGCAGCTATTAGTGTGCACCAATTGGAAGCAACTGATAAATGGGAGCGACACGCACGTGCAGCATATGATATTTTTGAAAAAGAGGGCAACCGAGTTATTTCTGTAGAAGAACTTGCTCGGGTAAGCTCTTATGTCTTGCTGGATATTCTGTTGTGTGCATCATTTGTTGACTGTTGAATATGACATGGCAAGAGATACAACTTGCTTTGTTGAACCTTTGCCAGAAAGACAGACAATTCAGAGGAATTCAGTTTTGGTTAGAACTTCGTTTAGCCTTGTGGTCTTTGATGGTAAGAAAATTCTTGATCACTAAGCAGTCAACATTTGGTAGGCTAACACCATCGAGGGGCACTTGCAGGAGGTGGGATTAGCATCAACAGTTCCAGGACAAGTATTTCATGAGTGGGTTCGGCAGTCAGATGGAAGGCTAAGTTACATTGGTTTTACAAAGCTCCTCCATGGTGTAACTGCTCGGGCTGCTGCTCGGACTAATCGATAAACTCCAAAAGAACATCTATTCCTGGAGCTGGTGCTCACAATGATTTCTTTACTGATCTGTTGGACACATTGTGTATTTAGAGTCACCTATGAGTTTGTTTCCATTGTGTGCGGTCTATTCCTTATTTCTGGGAGCAAATCCACTGCTCTCTTCATTTTCAATCCTCTATGTTGGTGAAAGAACACATTAGCATAACCAATTTATGTTTCACCAGTTTGGCTTAGAGAAATGAGACATATTTGAGATTGATCACTGCTTGAGTTGTTCTTGGGCCGATGGCACACATTTTAAGTGTCTAATCGGAGGTTATAGAAATGCAGACATGGAGTATGTGAAAAAGTATTAGTGGTAGTGAGCCATATGTACAGGCCAATGAGTATAATAAGTGGTCATTTGTTCCAATGTATGTTTGGCGCTACTTGTTTAGGCCTTTGAGTTGAGGGCACCTAATTTCTTTGCGATCATGAAAGTTCTGATCAGTGGATTTGGAGCACTTGCTTCAGGACTGGATCAACCATGGAAGTTTGGCATGGTGTCTGTGTGTGTGTGATGGGACTGTAGGCCTTCCTGTGTGCATGTACTCAATGGAGTTGGGGATGTCTGTGATTAAATTCTGTATCATATATCATAACATGGGCTTCTGTGCAAAGAAAGGAAAATGGATTTTGCACATATGTATTCTGTTAGTAGATGTAGCATAGTGCAATTTAATAGTACACCTTGACCTACCAAGATACACAAGTGTGATGGCGAGGTGTCTATTGGTTCTACTGGTTTGTATATTGGCATAGGGTAGTTACATATCAGCATGTTGGTAAGGGCATTATCACCAATCACAGTTTGATAGTGTTGTAACAGCACAGCATTCTCTGGTCAATACACAGATGCAGGCAATTGGAAAAGGCTATGGGTGTCTTTGGAACCTGATGTGAGAGAAGGCACAAACAGAGGGGAGGGCCGTTTTTCCTACTGTTGAGGTGGCTGCTGAAGGTATTTCCAAACTCCTTATACCCTTTCCATTTTTGCTCTTGAAGTGAAATGAGTGTTCTCTATTTGGTGGTTTGTCAATGAACTTCCATTTGTCTTTTATACATAATTGGACTGATTTTTGCCTAGATGTCATGGTCGTTGCAGGAGTGAGTGAGGCAGTACTTGCAGACCACCATTGGATTTACCAGTAATAAATGGTATACACACAGACGTAAAGAAGGGGTTGATGATCATGGAATAAGGCATCTCTCATCACCTTGGAACTCTCTCATGCTCTTGCCCTCCAGCTCCACATCCTCCAGGTGGTAAGAATCCCCTTTGACTTTGATGGCAGAATTGATTTACCATCTCTTTACTAATAGGTGTCAGTTAGGGTCTGGAAGAGGAAGTTGCCTCTGAGTGGATCTGCCGTTGAGTAGATTTTGTCAGGACCTGGAAGAACAGATTCTAAATTAGCTTAATCATGAGCACCCCTTTGTATACAATCATTTTCAATGCTTAGGTATACAATGTGGAGCAGTACCATGAAGAAGAAAGGGAGCTGCTGGAAGGACCTGGATTGGGAGTGAACAAGAAGTCTTGGTTGCCCAGTGCCTTGCAGTGATGAAGGCTTCTGGTGTGTGTTTGCTTCCTTTGTTATTTCAGGAATTATGACACTGTGGAATTCGTAAGTATTTATGGTGGATGAGGAAACAATTACAAGTTATGAAGCTGACAAATGATGAGTTTGAAGGTCTAAGGAAAGTGGTTCAAGACAGGGTAGCGGCTTTATGGCAGCAATGATGTAGTGCTTTTAAGTACAGAGGGCCTTTTTACAGGTAACAGACACTACGCGGAGATCTAATTCTCTGCACAAATAGATCTGGTCGTCAGATGGAGGTTCATGATCTCTGTATGTATCCTCTATCACAAATTGTAACGAGGAGGCTAGGTTTGAAGATGGCCCATCTGTAATTTCTAGAGGTATTGTTATGCCATTTTGCTTTGGTTTTCAATGTTGACTTCATGGTTTACAAGTTGAGGGATTTGTCTTTTTTTAAGGACTTTGTTAGCATTCTGGAAAACTTTGCAACCAATGAATGAATGTTCTCTAAGAAAAAACCAATGTTTCAAAATGCAAATCTTTTGTTAGCATGTATAGTCATGAAGTATGATTATGGAAGCAATTATGTTTAGGAGATCATGAGCAATTTCTTGTTTTTATTTCCTTTTTTGGAGGAGTGGTGGTGGTCTTGTGAAAAACTCTGGTGTTAATGCATATGGTTGTCAAAAACATGAACTATGATAAAATTATAAAAACTAAGGAATTTCAAAATTTGCACATCGTCACTTGGGCTCCATGCCACTTCACACTACCAATGACAATATGGTTTCCAAAAGTTCATTGCATGCACTCTGCATGAATAGGCACTACTGGTGATATGATGTAATGACCCCAAGGAAAAAAATGGATACTAATGAATCAAAGAATTGATATGTGGAAAGTTGGTTACAAGTTCTCCATTTGCACTTTTCATATATTTATTTATTGCATTGTGATAGATTTCCAAATGTAGAGTAGTGTTGCATATTTTGGGAATGGAAAGATGTATTGTAGGATCTTTACCATTTTGGTAACAAATTGTTGAAAATTTATTTAAATTTGAACCCTTAACTTTGACACTTGGTTTTTAAATTTTGAAATTTTGGGCAGGTAATGATTATAGAAAATAATAAGTAGGGTTTCCTCAATGTTATGGAGTAGTTTAGTGTGTTTAGATTGTTTCAATTTTAAGACATTGTCATGGAAGAAGATCTACGAGGTTTGTGATTCAAATCTTGATAGTTGAACTTTTAAATTAATTTTAAAAATTGCATAAATAATGATTTTTTTTTTCAAAAGTTTGGCAAAATGATAAGTAATTTAATTTATGTAAAAATGGTACAAGTACTATGATATTTGTTATTTACAGAATTTTGTAAATGTGTTTACATTTGTGGTAAAACATATTGAGATTTTTCAAGGTCAACTCTAAACACAACATTTGTTGCATATATGTTATTATGAAAACATCACATCATGAGTTGTCTACTTGTTGTATGACAAATATATGTGTATAACAAGTTATGAATGCAAGGTATAATAACTTCAAATTACCTAAAATAAAATAACATGAGATACAAAAACAATTAAGATATTAGGATGTTCTTGTGTGTTCACTTGACATGGGTATTCTATGGAAATGGCATGTCTAGAAGCCACTTTCCAATTCTCGTCCACAAAGAAGACCATGAAAGAAGCATTGCCTTTTCATGGAATCCCAATGCTCTCCCTAATGGAGCAACAAGCAAATCCCACCAAGATGATGATGGTCAACAACTTTTTTGCGACAAGTGAAGGCATTTACTAGAACACCTCCTTTTAGACCCCTCATGGACGTCAACAAAATCCCTCTTTGAGGTTGTGACTTCATAATCCAACATGGTCACATCTTGTGTAACCTCCACAATATCTTGGGAAGTTGTTTTTTTCCCCTTCCATTTGACACCAAACTTATTTTTGCTTGCCTAAATGTTTAAACCCCCAAAGCTAATAAGCTTCTCTTGGACACCAGGCTCATGGCTTTCTTTAAACACAGCTTCAAATGGCGGGGTAGAATACCTAGGGCATTCAATGTCCCAACATTAACAAAAGAAATTTATTTATTATAATGAGTTATTTTAACTAATAATGAATTATATCAATTTGTAGTGAAACATGATGATTACATAGGTACCTTACAATGATCGTTTTGAGCAAGGTGAAATGACTAGAGTATTATGAACTTATGTTATTTTTAAAATTTCAAAATGATTTAGTATAATGAATTGCACCTTTTTTTAAACTAATGAAAATGCATCCATTGTGGTGATGTCACCATTTAACAAACAAACATGGTACTTAAGATATTCGTTGGAGGAAAATGGTGAATGAAAGTATAGGCCTAATGAATGTTGATGTTCAGAAAGGTGGTGCAAAACCAAACACAATACCATAGCCACAAAAAAGGTGAACCCTAATCTATTATTGAATGCTTGCAATATTTCCTCTCCCAACAATCAATTAAGTAACAAGTTTCATCATTTTTTAATGTTTGATGTTAATGGTTTACTATGTGAAAAATCAAATTTGAAATTTGGAAAGAAATGGAGATCGATAATTCTTGTAGTGAGATGATAACACAAAATTGTAAACCCTAAACCTAATTGGTATTGGTTAGTTCTTGGTTTGATTTTGGCATTTGATCAACAACAACCCAATATAACCTAAAACCCACGGTTCAATTTCTGATATGGGGAAATAGTGAGGTCAAACCTATGGTCGTGTGGGGCATTAAAAAATGTCCAGATACATTCATTCCTCGTCCATTAAATTTGCACCAATAACTAGTTTTGAAAAACGTGAACATGGCTTGGATTGAAATCAAACTTGGGTTTAAATAATTATGTCCAACTAACATTTTGTTAATAAACAACATCCTTTATAACTGCATTGACAATGTACCTTTTTCTACATGATGTTCACCTTAAGGAGGTCACTTCCATTTTATTCCAAACGACATGAAAAAAATGCAACTTATTGATGAAAAAAATTAATTAATATATTTTTTAATATGAATAGGATTTTTATAATTCAATATGAAAATACATTTAAAATAAATCTAGTCTATTTTACTTGTAATATATTCAAAATATGCCATTATTTCATAACAAACTAAAAATTACCCATTTATCCCAAGTGTTTCCTAAAATATACAAGTAATGACCTTCCCAAGGACCCCACCCATTTGATAATGAAGTAGAGGATAACTACTTATTGGAAGAACTATGGTTTTATTTGGTTGGACAATCTGAGTGTTCAAGTACTTGAAGCTTTGTTGGATGGAATCCACATGGTAATAACAATTTACAAGACAAAACCCAAACTAGGAATCTAGAAAAAAAATTGTTTGGTTATCTCGCATAGGTTTTAAACCCTAACCTTATAACCTTAACTTCCATGCATTTGCACTTGCTCGTAATTTTTTAATGCAAATGTATAAATGTTGTATAAATGCACCCATATTTAAATGTTGATGGTCTATTTTTTGCTTTGTGGTTTTGTTTCTATGTTTTTTTCACATTGTTAATCATGGTTTGCATTTGACTTGTAGTATTAAAGGAATTAATGTCTCCTCTTTTTCAATTTTATTGGTGACAACATTTCCATTATTGGAGATTTCATCAAATTTCAAGGTGCAACAACAATGCATCATAATAGTCTTATGCCAAATGATTATGTATATGTTAGCTAATCATCATGCTTATTGAAAAGTGTTTTGTTGCCATTTTCAAGGTTAAAACATGACTTTCCACTCTATAATGTATGGGAAGCACTTGGTTACATTGTACTATGGCCTTGGAAACAAACCATTCCATGGGCACAAGCATAATCAATATTTAGTGCACAACCTATCACAGATAACAACCATGAAGGAAGCTTTTAGAAGTTTCCAAAAAAATCCATGAAAAATATGCTTGAAAGTTTCTTGAAGATATAAAACTAGTAAAAGTTTACAAAATAATTTTTTTAAAAATTTATGGAAGCTTCTAGAATACATGATCAATGAAAGCTTTTAGAAACCATGGTTGATGAAAACTTTTTAAAAATATTGTGAACACAAATTTTTTGAATGTTGTTCAATATAAATGTATAGAAGGCTTAATTGGTGGATTTTTCCAAAAGGTTTTTGATCTTCTAAAGTGTTCCATTGAATAGTATAAGAAGAGGTCAAGAAGGCACCACCTTCAATTTTGCCAACACAAATTGTGGCTTTTGTATTTTTGATTTATCTCACGTTTAGCTTGCATCATGTGTTGTTTAAGCAATAAAGTGATGTAGTTCTTGTTCATTGCCAAGTTTCTTGTTTTTCAAGTTTCTTCATTTTTTTCAAGTTATGTTTTTTTCTCCTTCACACAACCCGTAATCTCATTTTTGTCTATGTTCCAAAAAAATTCAAAGTTATGCAAATATGAATATTTTGGACCTTGTAACTATGTGTGTATAATGTGTGCAATTCTTCAAAAGTTTAATTGGTGTGTGTTTTTCAATGACACATGTTCTTTGTGTGAATGTGGACTTATTTCCAATGTAAGTGTTATAATTGTTCAATGTAGGACATATATTTAATGTATTAATGAAAATTTTAAGTTACAAGTTAGGTCAATTAAATCGTATTAAAAAGTATTGATTTGGGTCTTGTGGGTGGGTTAGGTGTTGCCATACCTATTGGGAGGTGGATTAATGTTTGCCTTTAGTTTATTATTAATTACATCAAATTTTTGTGAAATTGAAAAAAATCATGAAAATATAAATTTAGTGACTTCACTATACCTTGTAATGAACCCATAATGAACGAGATTATTTATTTATATAAACTAGTGAACTCAACAACACTTTTTTGAATAATAAATTTTCACATGGCATTGAAATGTTGCAATATTTCTAATCAATATTATATATTTTATAAATATTCATTCATATTATTTTAAAATAACATGTCTATGACATGTTTACAATTGTTGGTTTCAAGTTTGAACCTTGTTCTCCAAGGGGATTGTCTATTATCTTTAGTAATCAAATATCATTTGATATTATAATTAGGTTAAAGATTATATATATATATATATATATATATATATATCACAATTACATTAAAATATTCTACAAATTAAAGGTTGAATTTTTATTTATTTTTCATACTTTATTCAAATGATTCTTGATTTTTTTTTCAAAAGTATACACATGTAGAATAAATAAACAAACCAAAATCTAAGTCATTTGAAGGAAAACACATTTGAATTTCATTGTTTAATAACAACTCACAAAATATTTTTTCATGAAAAAATATGATTTGACAAGTTACAAAATTTATTTATGCAAAATATTTTAAGATTTGCATAAATAAAATGTTAAAACATTTTTTTGTTGTAATTAATAGTTAATTACATTTAATATTACATATTACATTATACAATCAATATCAGTGTATTATGTCAATAACATATATATTATATTGTGAATCCCAATTTTCAAATTGGGAAATTTATGTTGAGAGTTTAAAGGACGATTCCAATTCATTTTAAAACATTTCCATTTTGTTTGGGTGACTATTGCATAATCTCCTAACTCACACCATGTTTTGAACTAGTGATTTGTTTCAAAATTCCATCCTTCATGGACCACAATTTGAAATTAATCATTTTATTCGTTATTGGCCTCATTTAATTTAAAGTGTTTAAACATAAGCTTTCAACCTCATTTTTGACTTGACCCATTGTATTGAAAAACCTTTATTGCAACTTCATAATAAAAGTTGCAATGTATTAAAGTCTTGTTTCCGAATCAAACCCTTTAGTTTGACATTGTCAGAAGTAATGACAAAAACAAGGAGGGAAAATAATAGATTGAAAATCGACATCATCATCATATAAATACATAGAACATGAAGATGCATAGTCATGGTTGTTAAAACATTAAACTATGTAATGTAAATTGGAACAAGCAACATGGTAATGAACATTTCACAACGATCACATTATAATTAAGATATCATTTTTTTTTTGTATTTGAAAGGTTGAAAGTTTTTAGTGGTGTCATAATAAGGAAGTGGTTGTGATGACCATGTCATAATAAGGAAGTGGTTGTGATGACCATGTCATAATAAGGAAGTGGTTGTGATGACCATGTCATAATTGGCACATCATATGAATGTGGAAGGTCATGATGCCTTGCATTAAAAATTGTTAAACAACCCCCATTGAATTTCAAAGGGTCAAAATAACACCTTGCATAGAACACATATGGTTTTATTGAAGGGTTGGCCAAATGTGATTATTGAAAATATTTTAAAATATGGGAAAACCTTAATGTGGTGGAAAACAAACATGCAAAAGTAGGCAAAAGAAGTATCCATCAACATTGTAATCTTTTATTTTTGATATAAATGTAAGACAATACATTCAAATCATTTTCAAATTATGAAGCCATCATGCTTTTAAGTTTATAATAAATTGCATACCAAGTTTCGAAAACTTTTTTAAAAATGTAGTAAATAGGTATTAAACTAGCCAAGTAAAATGTGTTGGAACTTATTTTTTAATTAGAGATTTGGCAAAATATGACCTTTATTATGAATTTTTTTAAAAGTAATTAATAAATTGTATTATATCATTAACATGAAGTTACCCAAATAAACAAAAAAAAACAAAAATCCTACTTCCATCTAATTGAAAACAATTCATTACACTTATTTACCCACTTGCATTTTCAAAAAATTGTTTAAATATATGCTAATTAAGGACATTTAAAATAGTAATATTATACTAAAGTTTTTTTTTTAAAAATTTCATATTGATCATTAAGCTAAAAAACATTTCAAAGTTTTCTATCTTAAGATCTATTTTATGGCTACTTTTAGTAAAAACACAAGGATCACAAATTGGCCTACTTTAGAATACTTGCACCTTTATAAATTGGTTGAAATTAGACTATTGGTAATGACTATATTATTCAATGACGAAATGTTAGGTTCAATTCTAGTGATTAATATATTAGAACCAAAAAAATTAGATGTTTTGGTTCTACAAAACAAAACATGACATGTGACATGAAATGGAGAACGATGCAAAACATGTAGAATTATGAAGAAAATTATTTTGACCTTGTCAAGTTCAATGGGGGAGATGTATAACATCTCACCTTCGGTTTTATTCTTAACTAGACGAACCCATTCACATTAATGACCATGTGCTTAAATAATGTGAGTTAGCCTCCAAACTGTTATTCAATTCAAAAACTAAAAGTAATTCCATCTATATTCAACATTTAGCCTTGCAACAATATTTCTTCTATCCATGATTACTTATTTATTGATTCCAAGCATCACCCATAAACATGAACCTAGAACAATAAAATACTAAAACTTGCTAATAACAAACCATTTAGACTAATAAATATATACAGCCAATCAACAACAAGAGTTAAATTGTGTTGTGCCTTTTGTTGACATAAACATATTGAGCAAAAATGTTGAGTCACATCCATTCTACTATGCCTATTGGGCAAATCTTTTCTTATTTTTAACCAAAACATGTTGTGTAATGTGTTAGTGTATGTGTTCTAAGGTCAACATCTTTTCCAACACTTTACACCAAAATAGTTTGATGTAAAATTTGAAGGAATGATATTGAAATGTGACTTACACCCAAAAAAAATCAGAGAAATTTTCTTGGTATATTTTGGAATCCTTTATTTGGTAGGAGATTGCATGGTACCAACCAAGTTGGTAGGGTACATTTCAGTAATTTTGGAAGTTTTTTTATTCTTTCATCTATATGAAAATTTTCTTTTTCAATTCCAACATAAACGTACTCTACCACCTTGGTAATTTCAAAATGAATTACAATATTTTTAAGAATATTGAACTATTGATTTTTTCTTTTGAACAAACAAAAACTTGTGACAAGAAATGTTTGTATCTTCAAGAATATTATGTTTCTCCAATTGAAAATTTCAAAACTAATCAACTATTTGATATACATGTGTTAAATTGCCAAAGTACAACAAAACTTTTGCACTTTACAACAATGTAAATGGAGGATACCTTATATGTTGTAATCATGCATCAACAACAAGGAAGCATTTCAAAAAGTGAAGTGGGGGTTTGTTTTTTTTTGAAATATCTACATATTTTTGAAATTTTTAATCATAACACTAGTTAGAATTCCACTTTTAGGAGGCACCCATTTTCAAATTTCATCTCAAAGAAGGGGAAAAATGCATATGGAATTGTATGGTATATAGTCATCCATCATGATGAATTGTAGAATTATCATCGTTGTTAAGGGAACAAATTAACAACATAAGGATTGGATAGGTAGGTAGAATGGGACTAGATAAGTAGGTAGGCTGATATTGGACAAGTGGGCAATTTGACAACTGGTTTAGATTGGGACAAGAGGTAGTTTTTCCAAAGGGGTTTTTGGCAGGAAATGGGCTAACATTTCCTTTCCTCCTTATTTTGGTTATGTATCACTTTTCTTTGCAAGTTTAGATGTTTTGAGAACATTGAATTTGTGTGGCAAAACATATAGAAATTGAAGTGAAATAAATTACAAAGAACTAAGGTTTGCGTAATAAGATTTAGTCAATACCTACATGTAGAAACCTATTAAGATTGTTGGCAAAATTATTGTAAGTAAATTTGGAAATCAATAGTTTATTCATCATTTTAATACTTGTTTCATATGTGTTTTTGTATAAAACTAGGAGTTAGGAATTATCAATCACCCACACACAAGGTGAATTAGGACAAATGGTTGCGCTTGTATGAAGAACTTAATAAAGACTTGTGTTTGATTTTTTACACAACTAAAAAATTCAAACATGTTGTGAGGGTCATCTCCTTACAAAGCTTCAACTTCCTAAAAAAGTTGTAGTTTTACAAACTTGGAATGTAGTTCAAATTGTTCCAACCCTAGTGCACGTAGATGAACCTCCTAAGCACCTTATGACAAGTATAAAACAAGGCCTAGGTAGGGCAATCTTTGACTTTTGTATGGTGCACTTGAATATTTAACTTTTGATTTAGGGTTGTGGAGTTGGAATGGGAAAAAAATTTGATGGGGTACAATGCTAAAGTAGGAAAATATCTACTCAAGTCAAGGGAAATCATTAAATAGGATGTGGTAGAAATTTGGAACTAGGTGTTGCCACAAAACTTCATGTTTAAATAAATAATTTTATGGATGAATTGTTGAAATATGAATGCAAACTTCATTTGGTAAATTTGGTATCAAGCCCTTGTTATGAATTCATGAAAAGTGCTTGTGAATTCAAATATTAAAGTTTATCCCTTTTGTGATTCAACAATTTCGGAATCTATTCTTCGTAGGTTTTGGCTATGCCTAAAAGTTAGGAAGTAGTGAAAAATAATAGTGAGAACCATTCCTAATGAAACCATTCCCAAAAGATGATATTTCGAAATTGATTTTATGTTGGGGATGAATGTATACGTGGGATGGAATATGTCTTGGTGATATTTCAAACAAGTAACAAATTGAATGTGAATAGGGTTTGTCAAATCCACATGGAGGTGTAGTGGGGTAGATGCGAAGCTCAATTGCCACAACTTCATTTCAAATTTTAAAAGACATGCAATGTATAAGGTATAATCAAATATTTTTGTCTAAAGAAATTCTAGTGACAAAATTTTGAAGAGCTAATATATGGGTGATTTTTCATAATCTTTCATAGGCTCATAGAATCTATCATATGGTTGCGCTTGGACAATTCCAAGGACGATATTAGAGACAATTCATAACTACTTCATCATTTCCAAACTTAACTACCTCATTTCTTAATAACTACCTTACTCTTTTCCCCTACCCACTAGTAGGGATATGAAAAAAAATCCTATTTCATTTTCAAGCTTAACTACTTTCATTCCTTTATTAATAACTACCTCATTTTTTTGTTAATAATTACCTCCCTTTTTTATTTTACCCACCATGGATATAATGTTTAACAAAATTTAAATTAAATTTGAAATTGATATAAATAATAACAAGATATTGAAAACCAAATGGGAACATGATAAGAAAAAAAAAGGTTGAATGTCACTGGTAGTGCATAACAACATGAAGCCCAAGTTAACAATAAAAGGAAAAATGGGCATCTTGATATATATTGTACCACATTTGTTGGCACAAGTATTGCAAAAAACTTGTGAGCTTTTTTATGCCAAATACTTAATGCAATTTTATTTTTAAAATCATATAGAATAGTCCAAAAATTTTCATAATGTATATGAAGGGTAGCTCATATTTGTGAATACCGTCCTTGAAAAGAGGAGGGATATTACGAATAATCTTTAACATTGGGAATAGGTGTAAGATCCCTTCAATCCAAGTTATAGGTGTAAGATGCACAAGAACATTCCCCCTCTTACATCTTGTGGTCTATGTTGCTTATGTTATATAATGAATAAAACCCACATTGTAAATGAAAGATATTCCCATGTTTCAACTTTTCTATGGCCTCATCCTAAGCATTTTGTTTTGGGAAGGTAGGGGCTTTATTCTAGGTCAATAAAGTTATGGTAAAATACCCCGAAATAGGGCTACTTGGGCCCTAGCTTCCCCTAATTTAAACTAGGGATAAAATAAGTCAATTTGAACATGTCCAACTTGACTGGTGGTTTTTTGGTTGACCATAAAATGGTCTTTTTAACTAATCAAATTAGACAAAAAATTGGGAAAATAAAAAAAAAATTAACCAAAAAATAGCTTAATTTTTAAATATACAAATGTAATAAATAATTAAATAATAGTACCTCCCACCCTCCCACCCACCCTCCATCACCTCCTATATATCTATCCACAACCCACCTAAATACTATACATTTATACACATGTACAAGGTATATACATATTCCACATAATATATGTTGGTAAAAGGGATTGAATTTTGGTCTCCTTGGCTCCACACCAATGTTTTGGTCATCAAACCATCACACCACTTTGTAAAACAATATGATACCAAATGCATTTAACATGTTCCTTTGAACTTCAATGAACGTTTTTCAATGTGTATAACATATGAACTTCAATTTTTTTCATAAATACCTAACTAGGTAAATAGGTAGGTACACATGTTTAACTACCTATGTTTTTAGATGTACATACCTACTTATGTAAAATATAAATAGGTACATAGGTAGATAAATATGTAATTTTGGTAGATAGTAGATAGGTAGGATTTAAATAGGTAGGTACGTAGGACATATTTTGGTAAGTAGGTAAAAAGGATGTAAGTAGGTATATGCTAAATAAATAAATATGTAGGTAGCCTAGTAAGCATAACAAGTAGGCTAATTAACTAAATTAATATGGTCAATTTGATTAAGCATGACCATTAAGTATGGCTGATTTGACTAAGACATGGGCATCTTAATGGACCATTAAAAAATTTGTCATTTATTAGATGTATGACTGACATTTGGTCAGAATGGTCACTTTAGTAAAAAAAACCAATCAAAAGAACCATGTATATTTCATGCCCCATGCTTTTAATCAAAATAAACATCTTTTTGGTCAATGCAGACATTTTAGTCAAGTTGAACCTCTTGAAAAGCCATGATTTGTAATAATATTATTTATAGTTGTTTAAGTTTAACTAATTACTAAAATTTGTTTAAGTTTAACTAAGTATTGAAGGTCAATTCACAATTAGGGATAGGTTGATGCAATGATAGGCCTTAATTCAAAAATGCCATGTGGGATTATGGTCGTTAACCCTAATTTGACATTATTTACCTTATCATTTTTAGCCCTATTTTATTTTTGTTCACATGGGGTTAAAGTTAAGTCACTTGCTTAAAGGTTTGTTTCACTAAACAATCACTATTCATAGTACCACTTCTTTTGTTAATGGTTTAAAATGTTGAAGTGCAACAACCATAATTCCTTGAAAGGTTACTTCATTTTCATTTCATAGCTCAAGCTAACTCCATTTTCATGTCCATTTTTTTATATTTTATTTTGTTTACAACTTTGCATCATCTTTGTTTTTTGCTTTGTTTTGAGGTTTTATAATGTTGTCATATTCACAACATCTTTAATTAACTCTCTAGTTTTGCTCTAATTTTTGCAATGTCATTTTTTGCAACACCTTCAATCTATTCTTTGGATTTATTTTTAGTTTTTGTTATGTCATCATTTCGTCGTTTTTTGCAGCACCTTCAATAATTATGTTAAAGCTTGTGTTGATAATTCCTTAGTTTTACAATTCCTTAAAGGCTTGTGTTGTCTTCATTTGTTATATGATTTGCATCATTTTGTTTGTCACACGGTTATTCATAGTGTTTTTCATCATGATTTTCATTAGTTCATTGTGCTTTAAATAATGTTTTACATTAGAGTTCAAGGTTTGTGTTTATTACCATTCTTATGTTTCATCTCGTGTTCAATTTTCACATTGTTTGTGTTCTTGACATGGTCTTTTTATAAAATTGTTCAACATGTTTGTTATGAAGTCCATAAAAGTTGCCTTATTTGCACAATTTTTTGAATTGTTAATTCAAGCACATGACTTGTTGGTCTTTATTAGTCCAAAGACAAATTCATCATTCCCATTTATTGGTTTTGTGAGTGATCAAAAAATTTGTATTTGTGTTTTAAAGGATGAATGTTTTGATTTTCCACAATTATAGGTTGTTTTGTGTGTATGATTTTTTTGAGTTAAGAACTTGTTGATTGGGTCAAAGTAAGATCAACAATTTGGTATTCCCAATTTTTTTATGATTCGATACGACCATAAAAGATGGATTGAACATTTTTAGGTTAACATATCCATTATGAAACAATTGATAGACATATTGAAGCATAGTTCATGGGAAAAAAACACAAAATGTAGGTGTGCAATGCTTGTGAACATTAGGGTTGCATGTTTTTTGTATAAATTAACATGTGCCTCTGAATATTTGTAGTGTGATGAATTATATGTGACTAAAAAACCAACTATACATCTTGTCTTGTAGGAATTTGTACATGTGGTTAATGTTGTTTTTAGGAACCAACTCAAATGGTTAAAAGGAAATTCCATGTATACTACATTAGGGAAGGATTCAAGGATTTTCAAGCTTGCCATGAATCTAAGGTGCCATTGATGTCATTTTAATCCATATCCAAAAGTTGAAAGTTTAAACATTTATTGTAGTCTATTATTCCTTCAAATAAAAAACATACAACATGCAATTACAAGTCATTTTTAATCACAAGATTTATGAATTTTGGATTTTGGGGGGGGGGGGGGGGGGTTGGGTTAATTAAAAATTGAGCGGCTTTGTGTTTTTTTTTCATTTTTTTAAAAAAAACGAGGGAGGATTTTTTTTATTGGTTTTTTTTTAATTAGGGCGTATAAACTCT
>Ga0116227_10008803_pt1 | contig 18758 bp, 13 predicted proteins | sample S1TSphgellanicum_FD_89693 | JGI IMG/M metagenome (GOLD analysis project Ga0116227, IMG submission 89693) | Host-associated microbial communities from peat moss isolated from Minnesota, USA - S1T2_Fb - Sphagnum magellanicum MG | ecosystem: Host-associated > Plants > Peat moss > Unclassified... | reverse complement strand
GGCGCGTCAATCCCTCGGGCCGCCTGCCGATCACCTTCCCCGCCAGCACGGCTCAGCCCCCCCGCGCCGCACCGGTCGGGCTTGACCAGTTGAACGCCGTCGAGGCGCAGGCTGCTGCCGATCCCGCACATGCGGGCGACCATCAACTGGCCAGCTTCCCGATCGATTATACCGAGGGCGCCGATGTCGGTTATCGCTGGTACGAGAAGACCCATGCCGCGCCGCTTTTCCCCTTCGGTCATGGGCTCAGCTACACGCGCTTTGCCTATCGCAACCCTGTCGTGACGGGCGGCGCCAAGCTCAGCATCAGCTTCGAGGTGGTCAATGTCGGGCGGGTTGCAGGCTCTGATGTGCCGCAAATCTATGCCGCGCGCGAGGGATCGGCGGCGCCGATGCGGCTTGCGGCCTTCCGGCGCGTCACGCTCAAACCCGGCGAGGCAACGCGCGTGACGCTGGTGGCCGAACCGCGCATTCTTGCCGATTATGATCCGGCCTTGCCCGGCTGGCGGGTTGCGGGCGGGCGCTACCGCGTTGCGCTGGCGCATGATGCGCAGGACCGCTCGCTTGTGCTGACCGCGACGGTCGATGCGGCAACGATGAAGCCCTAACCGACCGAGAGGAAAGCGGTGACTGTCAGGCGCCCGAGGGCCGGGTCGCTCGACAGCACCGCGTCGGGCGCAATCGCGCCGCTGTGGAGCAGATAGCTGGGATAGACCAGCGCGCGGTTGTAACGCGCCTCGATCTCGAAGATGCGCTCGAACAGCGGCGTGTCGCCTCTGACATAGCGCGCGGGCGGCAGGCCGCCATAGCGGATTTCAGCCTCAAGCTGGCCAAAAAAAATCGGCGCGCGATCCTCGTCTAGCGTCTCGAAACCGGTCGAGCGATGGCGGAAAAACGCTGTGCCGTCGCCGCCTTCGGGCGAAAGATAATGCACCAGCGCGATCCGGTCCGCGCCGAAAGCATCGCAATGCGGAAAGCGCTGGCGGATTTCCAGCGCTTCGGGCGGGGTCGTCACCATCGAAAAACTGGCGTCGATCACATCGACCGCGCCGGAGCGGCCCAGAACAGGCCCCAGAACGTTCGCCAGAACCTCAAGCTGCGAAGGCATATAGCCCGATGGCAACGCCGCGCGGATGCCCGGATAATGATGCACCGCCGGGCCGAAACTCGACTGAATCGCGGCGGCCCGCAGCGCATCGGGATCGGACGCGAAACCGTCGATCACGACGACCGGCTGCGCCTCGCGCCCGACACGGTGGATGGTGATCGCAGGGGTGCTCACGGCGCGCGCCAATAGCGGACATAATCGACAGACATGCGCTGCGGCAGTGCGGCGTCGTCGATTCCCTTGGCCCCGCCCCAATCGCCGCCGACCGCCAGATTGAGGATCAAATGATAGGGCACGGTGAACGGCCAGGCGGCATGCCCTCCCGGCTGATCGTCGGCAACGCGCATATAGCCATGGCCGTCTACGCCGATGGTCATCACATGCGGCTGCCAATCGAGCTGATAGGTGTGATAGGCCGTGCAGGCGCTCTCAACCCTGATTTCAGCACCGCGCTGCGTACCCTGCTTATGGTTGAAGGCGCCGCTGTGCACCGTCGCATGCACCACCAGCGGCTGCCAGCCGACCATTTCCATCACGTCTATCTCGCCCATGTCGGGCCAGCTTCCCGTCTCCGGCAACAGCCAGATCGCGGGCCAGGTGCCGCGCCCGCACGGCAGCTTGGCACGGATTTCATAGAAGCCGTAGCCAAGCGCCTCACGGCTGACGAGTTTGGTCGAACTATACGTCTGCCCGCCCCAGTCGGGCTGCGTGCTCAACGCCTCGCGCCAGGCTTCGATCACCAGCGCGCCATGCTCGATCCGTGCATTCTCGCGGCGGTCGGCGGCGTAATATTGCTTTTCGTGATTGGCCCAGCCCTGCCGGTTGCGTCCGGTGTCGAAGCGCCAGCGGGTCTGGTCGATCTTGTCGCGAAACTCATCCGCCCAGGCCGGTGGCGCATCGGGCGCGCGCATCGGCACATCGGCCCCATAGTTGGTCGCGGCCAGACTTAAGCCCTGTGCGAGCAGGGTCGCGATCAGTGTCACCGTGCCACCTCATCCCTCTGGCCGCTCTGCGACGGCCCGCGTTCGAACATCGCAGCGCTAGCACGACAGATAGGGATGGCCAACTGCTCTGCCGATGGATTACGTAAGGATAACGGCAACATGCCAAACCAAAAAACGAGGGGCTGATGGAAGGAACGACACGCCGAGGCGTCCTGGCGGGCATCGCCGCAATCGGAGCGGGCAAGGTCGCGGCACAGGGCCGCAAGCCCGACCGCGACCCGAACCTCGGGCCCAATGTGCTGATCGTCGACCCCGGCATGCCCGATGCCCAGCGCCGGATCGACGCCTGGTTCGCGCAGCAGGAACGCGCCCATTTCACCGACCGTCGCTATGCCGTGCTGCTCAAGCCGGGCGCGCATCGGCTGGACATCAATGTCGGCTTTTTCACGCAGATTGCCGGTCTTGGCCTCAAGCCCGACGATGTGACCGTCAGCGGCCATGTTCATGCCGAAGCCGATTGGGCCAAGGGCATGGCGCTGGTCAATTTCTGGCGCTCGGTCGAGAATATGGGTGTCCGTCCGCCGGATGGGGCGGATCGCTGGGCCGTGTCTCAGGCCGCGCCCTACCGCCGCATTCACCTTGCGGGCGATCTGGCCCTCGACGATGGCGGCTGGTCGAGCGGCGGCTTTATGGCCGATTGCCATGTGCAGGGCACCGTCCGCTCGGGCACGCAGCAGCAGTGGTTTACGCGCAATTCGCAGCTTGGCGGCTGGCAGGGCTCCAACTGGAACATGATGTTCAGCGGCGTCGCCGGCGCGCCGCCCTCCAGCTTTCCCGAACCGCCCTACACCACGCTTCCCAGCGTGCCGGTCATCCGCGAAAAACCCTTCCTCCACATCGGCGGCGATAGCGCCTGGGCGGTGTTCGTCCCGGCGCTGCGACGCGACACGGCAGGCATGTCGTGGCAGGGGCAGGCGGCGGGCCATAGCGTACCGCTCAGCACCTGCCTGATCGCCGATCCGGCAACGCCGGTCGAGGTGATCAACCGCGCGCTGGCGCAGGGCCGTCATTTGGTCCTCACGCCGGGCGTCTACCGGTTGCGCGAACCGATCCGTGTGGTTCGCGCCGACACGGTGGTGCTCGGGCTGGGTCTGGCCACGCTGCTGAGCGAAGCGGGCAATGCCGCATTGACCATCGCCGATGTTCCGGGCGTCTCTATCGCGGGGCTGCTGATCGATGCCGGGCCGCAGCCCTCGCCCGTGCTGATGGAAGTGGGGCCCAAGGGCTCCACCCGCGATCATCGCGACAATCCCACGCTGCTGGCCGATGTGTTTTTCCGCGTCGGCGGGGCGACGGTCGGCAATGTCGAGACCTGTCTCGTCATCAACAGTCGGCATGTGATTGCGGACCATCTCTGGATCTGGCGCGCCGACCATGGCGACCACGACAGCGGCCGGGAGCACATCGGCTGGAACGAAAGCCGGGCGCAGCATGGTCTGGTCGTCAATGGCGACGATGTCACCTGCTATGGCCTGTTCGTCGAGCATTTTCAGGGCTGGCAGACGCTGTGGAACGGGGAGAACGGGCGCACCTTCTTCTACCAGAACGAATTGCCCTACGATCCGCCAAGCCAAAAGGCGTGGCGCGCGGACTCCGACCGCGGCTGGGCGGCCTATAAGGTGGCGGATCACGTCCGCCACCATGAGGCTGTCGGGATGGGCGTCTATGCCAATTTCACCGCCGACCCGTCGATCGTGCTGGCCAGCGCCATCGAGGTGCCCGATGCGCCCGATGTGCGTGTTAGCCATGTCACGACGATCTCGCTGGGTGGCGGCAAGGGGACCATCGCCCATCCGGTGAATGGCGCCGGCTCCGCCGCAGGGCCCGGAAGCATTCGGCAGACCTTGCGCCACTATCCTGCATGACGCCGTGATCCGGCAGGTGAAGCCATGCCCGCTTGGCTTCACCTGTCCGCGCGCTATGAGGGGCCTATGGATATGTTCGCGGCGCTCGGGGCCTTTGTGGCCGTGGTGGAGGAAGGCGGCTTTGCGCCCGCCGCGCGCCGGGCCGGGCAGGCGGCATCCTCCTTCACCCGGCATGTCGATGCGCTGGAGGCAACGCTGGGCGTTACCCTGCTCAACCGCTCGACGCGGCGCGTTTCGCTGACCACGGCGGGCGAGGCCTATTACCCGCAGGCCACCCGCCTGCTGGCCGATCTGGCCGAGGCCAACCGCAGCATCCGCGAAGGCGAAGGCCCGCCGCGCGGCCTGCTGCGGGTCAGCCTGCCCGCCTCTTTTGCACGCATGCATGTCACGCCCTTTCTGCCGCGTTTCATGGCCGAATATCCCGGCATCGAGTTGGATCTGCTGATGAATGACGCCATGGCCAATCTGGTCGAAGAGCGGATCGATGTCGCCATCCGGCTGGGCGTGCTCGATTCCTCCAGCCTGATCGCGCGGCGCCTTGCCCCGCATCGCCGGATCGTCTGCGCCAGCCCGGCCTATCTGGCGCAACATGGCGCACCTGCCGCGCCTCAGGACCTGGCCGCTCACGCCTGCCTGACGTTCGCCTTTGCCGATGGCGAGCGGCGCTGGCGCTTCACGCAGGGCGAGCGTGTCGAGCAGATCCGCGTCAAAGGCCCGCTGCGCGCCAATCAGGCCGAGGCTCTGAAGGAAGCCGCTCTTGCCGGTTTCGGGCTGGTGATGCTGCCCACATGGCTGGCGGGCGAAGAAATCGCCCAGGGCACGCTGCAACCCGTGCTGTCATCATGGCAGGCGGATATCGGACGCCCGGGCATCACCCCGGCGGCGGAGGGCGGCATCCACGCCCTCTATCTGCCCGACCGCAAGGGATCGGCCAAAGTACGCGCCTTTGTCGACTTTCTGGCCGCGCGTTTCGGCACACCGCCCTATTGGGAGCGCGCGCTTTGATCTTTGCGCAATATGCAAAGATGGTCGCGACTATCACCTGATTATCATCAAACAAAAACAGGCGCAGATCACCGGCATCAAACCGGACGCAGCCAGCAAGGCCCCGTCCCAACGGAGTGCCCGCCATGACCGACCTGCTTTTCGCCCCCACCCGCATCGGCGCGCTGGATCTGCCCAGCCGGATCGTGATGGCGCCGCTCACCCGTTCGCGCGCGGCTGCGGGCAATGTGCCCTCTGCGCTGGCCATTGAGTATTACCGCCAGCGTGCCTCCGCCGCGCTGATCATCACCGAGGCCACGCAGATTTCCCAGCAGGGTCAGGGTTATGCCTGGACCCCCGGCATCCACACGCAGGCCCAGATCGAGGGCTGGGCCAAGGTGGCCGATGCCGTGCATCAGGAAGGCGGACGCATCGCCATGCAGCTCTGGCATGTGGGCCGCGTCTCGCACACGGTCTTCCAGCCAGGTGGCGCCCGCCCCGTTGCGCCCACCACGATGCCGGTGCCCGCTCAGGCCTTTATCCCGGGCGAGAACGGACAGGGCATCTACGCCGACATTCCCGACCCGCAGGAGCTGACCATCGCGGGCATCCAGCTGATCGTGGCCGATTATGTGCAGGCCGCGCGCAACGCCATCACCGCCGGGCTGGATGCGGTGGAGATCCACGCCGCCAATGGCTATCTGCTCGACCAGTTCCTCAACAGCGGCAGCAACTGGCGCACCGACCGCTATGGCGGCGCGCCTGAAAACCGCGCCCGCCTGCTGCTGGAGGTGGTCGACGCCGTCAGCGCCGCCATCGGCAGCCAGCGCGTGGGCCTGCGCCTCTCGCCCATGGGCAAGTCCTTCGGCATGGATGAAGCCGATCCCGAGGCGCTGTTCCACCATGTCATCGCCGAGCTGGACAAGCGCAACCTCGCCTATCTCCATCTGGTCGAACCCACGGTGAAGGGCCGCGAGATCGCGACTGAAATCGATCCGCGCGCACAGGCGCTGATGCGCGACATCCGCGCCGGCTTCTCCGGCCCGATCATTCTGGCGGGCGGCTACACGCGCTGGAATGCCGAGCGGGCGCTGGCCGATGGTCGCGGCGATCTGATCGCCTTCGGACGCCCCTTTATCGCCAACCCCGACCTGCCGGAACGCCTGCGTCTCGACGCTCCGCTCAATCAGAGCGACCCCGCCAGCTTCTTCGGCGGCGATGCGCGTGGCTACACCGATTACCCCACGCTGGCAGAGCTGGCCGAACGCGAGCTAACCGTATGAGCGCCCCCGCCACGCAGCCCCTGAGCACCGCCCTCACCCTGACCATGGCCGCCACCACCGGTCTGGCGGTGGCCAACATCTACTACAACCAGCCGATGCTGGGCCTGATCGAGCGCGATCTGCCCGGCACCGCCGCCGGCTTTGTCCCCACCGTGACTCAACTGGGCTATGCGCTGGGCCTGTTCCTGCTGGTGCCGCTGGGTGACCTTGTCGAGCGGCGGCGGCTGATCGTCGCCCAGTTCCTCGCGCTGGCCGTGGCGCTGGCGGGGGCGGCGCTGGCGCCCTCGGGGTCGGCGCTGCTGCTGGGGTCGCTGGCGGTTGGAGCGCTGGCCACGGTGGCGCAGCAAATCGTGCCGCTGGCCGCGCATATGGCGCCGCCCGCCCGGCGCGGCGCGGTGATCGGCAAGGTGATGGCCGGGCTACTGCTGGGCATTCTGCTCAGCCGCACGTTGGCGGGCTTTGTGGCCCAGCAGGCCGGATGGCGCAGCATGTTCTGGCTCGGCGTGCCGCTGGCCATCGTGGCAGGCGGCGTGCTGAAGGTGGCCCTGCCCCATTCCCGGCCCGAGAAGGCCCCCTCCTACCCCGCCCTGCTCGGTTCGCTGTGGCATCTGTGGCGCGATCTGCCAATGCTGCGCCGCTCCACCCTGACGCAGGCCCTGCTGTTTGCCGCTTTCAGCGCCTTCTGGAGCATTCTGACGCTTTACGTGCAGCAACTCGGCCATGGATCTTCGGTGGCGGGCATGTTCGGCATCGTGGGCGCGGCCGGGGTCTTTGCTGCACCTCTGGCCGGCCATCTGGCCGACCGGCGCGGACCCGGCGCCGCCATCACAGCGGGCACGGTCCTGACGATGGTCGGCTGGGCCATCGCGGGCTTATCGCATGGGCTGGTGGGGCTGGCCATCGGCTGCATCGTGCTCGATCTGGCGGTGCAGGGCGCGCTGATCTCGCACCAGCATGGCGTCTATGCGCTGCGGCCCGAGGCGCGCGCGCGTCTCAACACGCTGTTCATGGGCGGCATGTTTCTGGGCGGAGCGCTGGGATCGGCGCTGGCCATGGTCGCCTGGCAAGCCGCAGGATGGCAGGGCACAGCGCTGCTGGGAGGAGGACTGGCCGCGCTGGCCCTGATGCTCAACCTCTCGCAGGCCCGCTTGACGGCAGGCGTGCTCGCGGCGCGGTAAGGTGGCAGCGCGGGCCCTCAAAAGCCCGCGCCAGATAGTCCGTCACCAGCCTTGCGAAAGAGTCCGGGCAGAGGCCTCCCCCCGGACTCTGCAAACGCCAAGTCGCCAGCAAATGCTGCGCCGCAAAACTCCATGGACGCACCGCACCACCCAAGAGATCTTTAGAAAGTTCGACAGCAAAGACAGAACCCGGCTTTGAAATAAAATTTCATAATGCTCAATTTTTCGCCACTTAACTTGTGGTTTGCACAAATTTTGAGCATTATTTTTTCTTGTATAGACATTATTTTTCGATCATCATTCGACTCGCTGTCACGGGCGTCGCGCTTTGCGGTGCAGCATCACAATGGGGACTCGAAACACTATGATCGAACGCATGCCATCAGCACGCGCCTTGCGCGCCTATGTCAGTGTCGCAACGCTCGCCCTGGTGGGCAGCCTCGCCATAGTGTCAAGCGCCCATGCCGGGGATCAGTCGAACACCGGGGATAGCCCGGGGGCGCCGTCCGATCAGGGCACGGACATTACCGTCACCGCCCTGCGCCGCGACACCACGGTGCAAACCACACCGCTGGCCATCACCGCGCTCAGCGCCCAGACGCTGACCAAGGCGGGCGTCGTCAGCGCCGCCGATTACGCCAAGCTGGTGCCCAGCCTGCGCGTACAGGACGGCGGCCCCGGCCAGCAGCGCATCAGCATCCGCGGCATCCAGGCCTCGGGCGAACCCACTGTCGGCGTCTATTACGACGAAACGCCGGTGGCCGGCTCGGTGGGCGTATCGAGCGACGCGGCGGGACGCACCGCCGATTTCACCCTCTTCGACCTTGACCGCATCGAGGTGCTGCGCGGGCCGCAGGGCACGCTCTATGGCGCCAGCTCAATGGGCGGGGCGATCCGCGTCATCTATGCCAAGCCCAAGCAGGATTATGAGGGCGCGGTCGAAGGTCAGCTTTCCAGCACCAACGGCTCGGGCGGGGTCAGCTATTTCGTCAATGGCATGATCAATCTTCCGCTGATCAAGGATCTGCTGGCGGTGCGCGCGGTGCTCTACCGTCGTGACAGCGCGGGCTATATCGACGACACCTTCCTGAACCGCAAGGATGTCAACAATTACACCAGCACCGGCGGGCGCCTGATGGCCCGCGTGACCCCCGCCTCGAACCTGACCGTCGATCTGATGGGCACCTTCGAGAACACCGATGCGGTCAGCTCCAGCTTCAACCCCGCGCTCGGGCGCTACACCTCGGCGGCGCAGGTCAATCTGCCCTATACCGATCGCTCGAACCTCTACAGCAGCACGGTGAAATGGGATCTGGGCGGCGTCAATCTGACCTCGGTGTCGTCCTATCAGAAGCGCCGCTCGGCCTATGCCGCCGATGACAGCTATTACATCGCCAGCTATCGCAATGCCTCGAACTGCGCCAGCTATGTCAACGGCAGCGCCAGCGCGGCCTGTTCGCCCGCCCAGCTTTCGACCTATTACAACTATGTCGACAGCCTTGGGCCGGCGGCGATCTATTATCCTGGCACCACCAAGGACTTCACGCAAGAATTGCGGATTTCTTCGGATGGGCACCATTTCATCGACTGGACGGCGGGATTCTTCTATGAATCGCGCAAGAACAATGTGACATCCGAAGATGCTCTGGCCGACAAGACCACCGGCGAGATCATCTTCCCCAACCAGCTAATCTATCGCCGCCAGATCGCCGACAACCTCAAGCAATATGCCGGTTTCGGCGAGGCCACGCTGCATGCCACCAACCGGCTGGCGCTGACGGCGGGGCTGCGCGTCTTCAAATATGACAAGATCGTCTCGGGCTTTACCGATATCGCATGGACGCTGATCGGCGCACCCGCCCGCCCGGTTTCCACGGTGAACTCCTCGGAGAGCGGAACGCTGCTCAAGTTCAATGCGGCTTACACGCTCAACTCCAATGTGATGTTCTATGCCAGCGCCTCGCAGGGCTATCGTCCGGGCGGCGCCAATCAGGTCATCGGCCTGTCGACCGATCTGGTGGCCTACAAGTCCGACCGCCTGTGGGATTATGAGGGCGGCGCCAAGCTGACTCTGCTCGACCGCAAGATGACGCTGAACGTCGATGCCTTCCAGATCGACTGGACCAACATGCAGGTCTCCGGGCGCACACTCAACGGCGCCTTCAGCTTCCTGTCGAATGCCGGCGCGGCGCGCATTCGCGGCGCCGAGCTGGAAGCGGCCTATCGCCCGGTCAAGGGCCTGTCGTTCAATCTGGCCACCAGCTTCCTCAACGCCAAGCTCACGCAAGACCAGATCAGTTCGGTCATCACCGCGCCGGGCCGCGCCGGAGACCGCATTCCCTACATCCCCTTCTGGAGCGGATCGCTGGGCAGCGAATACACGCGGCCCATCAGTGCCACGACCGACCTGTTCCTGCGCGCCGACACCAGCTATATGGGCGCCTCCTGGTCCGAATTCCGCCCGACCAACGTCTATCGCATCCGCGTGCGGCCCTATACGCTGGTCAATCTGCGCGCGGGTCTGGAGTTCAAGACGATCAACACCGGCGTCTATCTCTTCCTCAACAATGTGTTCAATGTGGTGGCCATCAACCGCGCCTCCATGTCCTCCACCGCCAACAGCTACTCCGCCACGGCGGCGGCGCCCCGCACGGTGGGCCTGAACCTGCGCCGCACTTTCTGAGCCTCCCCCCATTTGGAACGGAACTAGGCATATGAAGATCACGAAGCGTTTTCCGCGCGCCCTGCTGCTGGCCTCCGCCCTGAGCGGTTGCGGTCTGCTGGCCCCGCAGGCCGGTCTGGCCCAGAGCGCTCCCGCAACCGTGCTGGCCAGCGTGCCCACGCCCAAATCCGTGCTGGGCCACGACCCGGGCGACGATTACTACCTCGCCAATTATGAGGAAGAGATCAGCTATTTCAAGGCGCTGGCCAAGGTATCCGACCGGATCAAGCTGCTGACCAGCGGAAAGACCACGCAAGGCCGCACCTACACCTATGCGGTGATCTCCTCGCCCGAGAACATCGCCATGTTCGACAAGCAGAAGGAGCTGTCGAAACGCCTCGGCGCCGCCAAGGGCCTGACCGATGAGGATGCGCGCCAGCTGGCGAAGGACGGCAAGATCATCGTCCATATCGACGGCGGCATGCATGCCAGCGAGGTGTCGGACCATCAGCTGCCCATGGCGCTGGCTTACAAGTTGGTCGCGGCCAAGGACGATGCCGAGGTCGATGCGATCCTGAAGAACGTCATCCTCGTGCTGTGGCCCACGCTGAACCCCGACGGGCAGGACATGGTGGTCGACTGGTATCGCAAGCAGCGCGGCACGCCATGGGAAGGCAGCAAGACGCCTCAGCTCTATCAGGAGTATGTCGGCCACGACAACAACCGCGACGGCTATATGCTGAACATGAAAGAGTCGCAGGTCGTCAATGCCGAAGAGCAGACCTATGCGCCTGCCATCTGGTATTCGCAGCACCAGTCCGCGCCCTTCCCCGCGCGCATCTGGGTGCCGCCTTTCGCCGATCCGGTCTCGTCCAACATCAGCCCCTATATGCGGATCTGGACCAACGCCATCGGCACCAACATCATGACCCGCATGGAAAAGGAAGGGAAGCCCGGCGCCATCGCCCAGGCCCGCTTCGACAATTGGTACGCCGGTTTCCTCGACTATATCCATGTCTTCCGCAACACGATCTCCTTCTTCACTGAGACCGCGCATGACAGCGCAAGCCCCAAAACCTATGACGTGAAGAATTTCCCCAAGAACACGCAGGATCTGAAAGCCCAGATAATGTATCCCCATCCGTGGAAGGGCGGGGAATGGCATCTGAAGAATTCGGTCGACTATATGCTGACCGCCTCGATGTCGGTGCTGGAAACCGCCGAGAAATACCGCGAGACGCTGCTGTTCAACCGCTATCAGGCCGGGCGCGACATGATCGCCGCCTCGGGCAAGGACGGTCCGGGCGTCTATGTCATCCCGCCGCAGGCCGACATGCCCGAGGCCGCCTCGCTGGCGCAGTTGATGATCGCGCAGGGCCTCGACGTCTACAAGGCGCCCGCCGCCATGACGGTGCAGGGCAAGACCATCGCGGCAGGCAGTCTGGTGATCCCCACCGACCAGCCTTTTGCCGGTCTCACCCGCGAATTGTTCGAGAAGCAGAACTATCCCGCCTCCATCCTCGACGGCAACGGCAAGCCGGTGGACCTGCCCTATGACGTGACGGGCTGGACGCTGCCGATGCAGATGGGCATCACGCTGGAGCGCATCGCCCAGCCGCTGGACGGGGCGCAGAAAGCCTCGCTGGTCAGGCTGGACCATGCCGCCGCGCCCGCCGGAAGCGTGTCGGGCAAGGGCAGCACCTATCTGCTCTCGCGTCAGGTCAACAACAGCTATCGCGCGCTGAACGACGCGCTGGCGGCGGGCGCCAAGGCCAGCTTCTTGACCGGCGCTCAGGACGGCATCGCGCTGACCGGCCTTTCGGCCGCCAAGATGGCCAGCATCGCCGCCGCCTATGACATCACGGCGACCGCCACCGACGCCAAGACCACCGGCACGCCGGTCGCCAAGGGTCGCGTTGCACTCTATCGTCCCTGGGGTTCGAACATCGACGAGGGCTGGACCCGCTGGCTGCTGGAACAGTACAAATTCGCCCCCACCGGCCTGCACAATGCCGAGATGAAGGGTGAGCTTGCCGGCCATTACGACACGATCATCCTGCCCGATATCGGCGGCATGGGTCGTGGCGGCCCCAATGAGACGACGCCGGGCGAACCGGCCAAATCGAAATACAAGGGCCCGCTGGCCAGCCTGATGGACGGTTTCAGCGACAGCCAGATGCCCACGCCCTATGCGGGCGGCATCGGCGAGGATGGCGCGGCCAAACTCAAGGCCTTTGTGGAGGGCGGCGGCACGCTGGTGGCGCTCAACAATTCGGCCGATGCCATCATCGATCTTTTCAACCTGCCGGTGACCAATGTCCTCAAGGATCTGAAGAGCGACCAGTTCTTCTGCTCGGGCGCGCTGCTGCAGATCCAGATGGCGGCGGGCACCTCGATCAGCGGCGGCATGCCCGCCGATCCGATCGTGATGTTCGAACGCGGCCCGGCCTTCACGACCAAGCCCGGCTTCAAGGGCGAGGTGCTCGCCACCTATGCGGCAGAGGGCAATCCGCTGCGCAGCGGCGTGCTGCTGCACCCCGAGGCCATCGCCGGCAAGGCGGCGGCGGTCGAGGTGAATGTCGGCAAGGGCCGGATCTATCTCTTCGGCTTCCGTCCGCAATGGCGCGGCCAATCGCATGGCGCGTATAAAGCGTTCTTCAACACGCTCTATCCCGCAGCCAAAACGCATTGAGGGAGAAAGGGGGATGGTCCAACGGCCATCCCCCTTTTTATTCGGCCTTGCCCGAAGCTCCGGGGCCGAAACGGGCCACCAGATCATAGGCCCCGCCCACGAAAATCTGCTGCACCTGGGTCACCCGCTCGGTGCCGCGCCAGGTCCGCCGCTCGACCCGCAGGCACGGATCACCGGTGGTCACACCCAGTAAACGCGCCGTCTGATCGAGCGCCGCCACCGCCGAGATGCGCGTCTCCGCCTCGGTCCATGGCACATGGCTGAGCAGCCATGCCCCCGGCGAGACCACTTCGAAATCCGCCTCGGCGATGTCAGGCACCGCGCTCAGGCTGACCAGACGATACTCCACCGCCAGCGGCACATCATCGGCCAGATGCACGCCATCGATCTGCAAAAGCTGCCCGCCACCGGCCAGAGCCTCTTCCTCGGGGCGGTCGATGTCGGGCCCCCGCATTTTGCGCAGCAGCGGACGATAGGCATAGCTTTGCCCGCGCTCACTCACCTGCATGGCCAGATCGGGCACATCGAGCACCATGGAATGCACGCGCGGCCGGGCGACAAAGGTGCCCGCGCGCTTACGGCGGTCGATCAGTCCGGCGGTCACCAGCGTGGACAGCGCCTTGTTCACGGTCATGCGCGAACAGCGATAGCGCTCCATCAGATCCAGCTCGGTGGGCAGGCGGGCACCCGGCGGTAAAGCGCCGGACAGAATAGCCTTCTCGAAATCGCTGCGAATCAAATCATGTAAAGACTGTCTCACCTGGCAATCTTCTTCACAGCGTTACGGTAAACGGTCATCACCCGATTACGTTGACGGTGCAAGCCTTTCTCCAGCTTCCGCACCGCTGAACGATTTTATATCCGCCCCGGGCCGAAGCCACGTCGAACAATCACAGGATGATATCGAACCGGGCCCCGTCTTCCCCGGATGAAGACAGTCCGATGGCCCCATGATGAAGCAGCACGATCTGGCGCGCAAAGCTGAGGCCAACCCCCGTGCCATGCGGCTTGGAGGTAAAGAAGGGCAGGAAGATGTCTTCGCGCGACGCTTCCGGGACGCCGCCGCCATTGTCCGCCACCGTCAGCTGGATGCGATCCGCATCGCCGCGCCTGATCTGGATATGGATGGCAGGATGTTCGGCATGCTCCCGGGCGGCTTCCCCGCCGTTCTTGAGCAGATTGAGCATCACCTGCCCCAGCAGATCGGGATCGGCCACCATCTCCAGCTGCTCCGGCTCGATGGCCAGATCGATGCCGATGCCCTCGCCCTGAGACGTCGCGGCAAAGGAGCGCATCAGCTCCTCGATCCATGGCCTGACCGCAAAGCGCCGCAGCGCAATCGCCGGAGACCGGCTGAATTCGCGATAGGATTCGACAAAATTCGTCAGGCCCGCGGCGCGTTTCGACAGCGTATCGATGGCCAGCCGGGCGCTGGCGGCGGCCCCCATATCCCCCGCATCGACCCGTGCCACCAGCTTGGCGGCGGATGCGGCCAGCGAGGTCACCGGGGTGAGCGAGTTCATGATCTCATGGGTGAGCACACGCACCAGATCGCTTTGCGTCGCCAGTTCGGCGGCATCCAGTTCGCTCTGGATGATATGAACGGCCACCACCCGCCACGGCTGCCCCTGCCGGTCGACCAGCGAACTGGCCAGCACGGCGCGTTGGGCAAGGCCGTTCCACAGCACCCGGCAGGTCTGGCGCGCGCCCGGCGCCATCCGGGTCAGCGCCGCAGCGAAATCCTCGCCATAGGCGGCGAATTCGGCGGCGGATCGGCCATCGGAGGCCTGAAACAGCCGCCGAGCCGCCTTATTGGCCAGAAAGACCCGGTTCTGCCCGTCGATGGCGAGCACCGGCGTTGGCGCCTCATCCACCAGCGCGGCGGAAAAGCGGTTTTCGGCCAGATGGGCCAGGCGCTCATCGCGCAACTGCTTGAGCGCATCGTCAAGCGCGGCGCCCAGTTCATCGAGCGCCGCGCCATGCCCTTGAGTGCGAAAACTCTGCGCCAGATCGCGATGGCGCAGCGCCTCGACAAAGCGTGCGATCACCCGATTGGTGCGCTGCGTGCGCGACCACAGCAGCCACAGGCAAGCCAGCACCGCCAGCAAGACCAGCAGCTTGTCCGCCATGAAACCCGGCTGAGGCAGCAGCCACGCCAGCAAGGTCGATGTCGCCACCAGCCCCAGAGCCGGGGCGCCATAACCGGCGGTCAGGCGCACCCTAGAGGCCATGCCGCTCCATCCGGCGATAGAGCGTCGCCCGCGTCAGTCCCAGTTCGGCGGCGGCATGCGAGATGTTGTAGCCATGCTTTTGCAAAGCGCGTTCGATCAACCGCCGCTCGGCGCGATCGAGATTGAGGTCATCCGGGGCTGCGTCAGGCAGGCTTGAGGATGCCGGCGCACTATCGCCCGCCATCGGGAAGTCGGCGATGGAGAAGGCTAGTTCATCGCCCAGAATCACCGCGCGCTCAGCGGCATGGCGCAATTCGCGCACATTGCCCGGCCAGCTATGCGCGACCAGCCGCGCCAGAACCTCTTCGGGCAGGTCCCGCCGGGGCTTGTCATAACGGCGGGCGAAATCCTGCAGGAAGTGGTCGATCAGCAGCGGAATATCCTCACGCCGCTCACGCAGCGGCGGCAGGCGGATTTCCACCGTGTTGAGCCGGAAGAGCAGATCCTTGCGGAACCGACTTTCATCGCCCAGCTCGGCAGGCGCCATATTGGTGGCTGACAGCACGCGCACATCGATGGCAATCGGCTTGCTGGCTCCCACCGGCGTCACCTTGCGCTGCTCCAGCGCGGTGAGCAGCTTGGGTTGCAGATGCAGCGGCAGATTGCCAATTTCGTCGAGAAAGACAGTCCCGCCTTCCGCCGCCTGAAGCCGCCCGATCCGGTCCGCCCGCGCATCGGTGAAGGCCCCCTTCACATGGCCGAACAGCTCGGAATCGAACAGGCTCTCAGCCACCGCGCCCAAATCCACCGTCAGCAGCGAGGCCTCCGCACGCCGGGATTGCCGGTGCAATTCGCGCGCCACCAGTTCCTTGCCCGTACCGTTTTCGCCCAGAATGAGGATGTTGGCCTGCGTCGGCGCCGCCTTCTCGATCAGCGAGAGCACTCGCGCCATCGCCGGAGACTGGCCCAGCAGCAAGGGCGAGGACGCCAGCCCCTGAACCGGCCTGACCGTCCCGGCATCCCGGCGGGAGCGATGCAGCGCCGCCGCATTACGCACCGTCGCCAGCAGGCGCTCATTGTTCCAGGGCTTGGAGACGAAATCGGTCGCCCCTCGCTTCATCGCCTCTACAGCGATCTGCACGCCGCCATGCGCGGTGATCAGCACGATGGCGATGCTCGGGTCGCGCTCGATCATGCGGCTCAGCCACAGGAAGCCTTCGCTGCCGTCGGTGGCCCCGCGCGCGAAATTGGCGTCGAGCAACACCACATCGGGCAGATTTTTCTCGATCAGCGCCAGCGCCTCACGCGGAGAGGTGGTGGTCACCACCTGCGCGAACAGATCCTCCACCACGAAGCGCGCCGAAAGCAGCACATCCTCGTCATCATCGACAATCAGGCAAAGATCATAGGGTGGCGTGTTGGTCATGGGTCCATCCGTATCGAGACGCCTGCCGACGAGCAAGTTCCGCGCCAGAGAAGCCGAAGCGCAGCATACCGGGCGATCCGCATGGCGGCGAGCCTCCTGCAAGGCCTGACAGGTGTCCGCTGGCGGACAGTGAAGCGCCCGACTGTCCGCCAGCGGACACTTTTATCACGCGGCTGCGCGGCAAGAATGGCGGATTTCCGGCATTTTCCAAATTGGCACAGCTTCTGCAATGCTGTTGGCACCCGGCACATTCGTCGGCTTACAGGAAAGGATCACAACATGCATACCATCGTGAAGAACGCCCTGTTCGCGGCCACGAGCGCCGCTCTGGCCATCGTCACCCTGTCCGTCCCCGCCCATGCCGATACGGCAGAGGTCCTCACCCGCCATGCCGATGTGCATTACAGCGATCTCGACCTGACCAACCCCGCCGACCGGGCGACGCTGCGCCACCGCATCCATGCCGCCGCCTATCGCGTCTGCACCACCGACAATGATATGGCCGGGCGCGCCGCCAGCGCCGCCTGCCGCAAGCAGGCCATCATCAGCAGCGCGCATCAGGTCGACACGGTCGTCGCTGCCGCCGCCGCATCGCACCGGGTGGCCTCGCGTTGATGGCCGGAACCGACGCCCAACCCAGCGGCGCTGCCATGGACCGACGCATCGCGCGGCCCGTGGCACGCCGCTGGCGCCTGCCTGCGGCGATCTGCGGCGCGCTGGCCGTGGCCTTGCTGATCTGGCGCCTGATCCCCGCCGCAGGATCGACTGATCTGGCGGCAGCCGACATCGAAACCGGCACGGTCGAGCGCAAGGCGTTCGAGGATGTGCTGCCGGTGCGCGGCCTCGTCACGCCCGCGATCACCACCTACATCACCTCGGTGTCGGGCGGGCAGGTCGCCCGGCTGATCGCTCAGGACGGCATGCAGGTTGCGGCGGGCCAGGCCCTTGCCACGCTGGACAATCCCGCCCTGAAGCTCGACATTCTCACGCGGGAATCGGGCATCGCCGGGCAGTTGGGCACCGTCTCGGGCGATGATCTGGCGCTGGAGAAAAGCCGCCTCGACCGGGAAACGCAGGCCTCCTCGGCAGGCTATGATCTGGTGAAGGCGCGGCGCGACCTCTCGGTGCAGCAGCAGCTTCACGATCAGGGCTTTGTCTCCGACGCAGGCGTCGCCAGCTACCGCGAACAGGCGCAATATCAGGAAAAGCGCCTCGCCCAGCTCAAGGCTGGCCAAAGCTCGCAGGACCGGATCGCCGCGCTGCAGGCCCGCCGTCTGGCTGATACGCGCGCGCGCCTGTCCGGCAATCTGTCTGCGGTGGAGGCCAGCCTTGATGCGCTGACGCTGCGCGCCCCGGTCGCCGGGCGGTTGACGAATTTCACCATCCAGCTGGGACAGATGCTCAAGCCCGGCGATCCCGTGGGGCAGGTCGACAGCGAAGGCGCTTGGAAACTGGTTGCCGATGTCGATGAATATTACCTCGGCCATGTCCGGGTGGGGCAGCGCGCCAGCGGCGAAGGCGGCATGTCCTTCACCGTCATCAAGGTGCTGCCCACCATCACCGATGGCCGCTTCCGGGTCGAACTGGGCTTCAAGGGCGCGCCGCCGCCGGGCCTCAACCGGGGCCAGACCGTGGATGTGCGCATCACCATGGGCGAAACCACCATGGCCACGCTGGCGCCCATCGGCGGCTGGCTCGACAGCGGAGGCGGCTCTTCCGCCTTCGTGCTTGACGCCTCGGGCAGAAGCGCGCGCCGCCGCGCCGTCAAGGTCGGTCGCCGCAATCCCGAAACGGCCGAAATCCTGAGCGGCCTGCAACCGGGCGAGCGCATCGTCACCTCCAACACCGCAACCATCAAGGGCGATGCGATCAACATCCGCTGATGCTCTATCTTCTGATATGGAAACCATCATGATCCGGCTCGAACATATCCAGCGCCGCTACCTCTCCGACGAGGTCGAGACCACGGCGCTTCACGACATCGACCTCCATGTGGCGCAGGGCGATTTCCTCGCCATCATGGGCCCGTCGGGTTGCGGCAAATCGACGCTGCTCAACACGCTGGGCACGGTGGATCGTCCGACCTCGGGGCGTTATCTGTTCAACGACCGCGATCTGGCCATGCTCGACGAGGCCGCCCTCGCCCGCTTTCGCAGCGAGACGCTGGGCTTCGTCTTCCAGAGCTTCAACCTGATCGACGAACTCACCATCCGCGAGAATGTCGAGCTGGGGCTGGCCTATCGCAAGGATGCCGGCGGCGAGCGCCAGTCCCGCGTCGAGGCGGCGATGGACCGGGTGGGCATTTCCCACCGCGCCCGCCACTTCCCGCACCAGCTTTCGGGCGGCCAGCAGCAGCGCGCGGCCATCGCCCGCGCCATCGTCGGC
>Ga0116227_10008802_pt1 | contig 18761 bp, 10 predicted proteins | sample S1TSphgellanicum_FD_89693 | JGI IMG/M metagenome (GOLD analysis project Ga0116227, IMG submission 89693) | Host-associated microbial communities from peat moss isolated from Minnesota, USA - S1T2_Fb - Sphagnum magellanicum MG | ecosystem: Host-associated > Plants > Peat moss > Unclassified... | reverse complement strand
TAAAAAAAAAAAATATGTTTATATCTATTTTTTGTTTAAGTTATTTGGTTTTTTATATTTTTTTTTTTTTTCAAAATAGTGTTAATTTAAACCCCCCCAAAAACTGCTTCTTCTTCCTTTTTTTTTTTTTTTTTTTTTTTTTTGGCACTTTCTGTTTTTCATTTTGGAAGAAAAAAATAATTTAAAACTTTTAACAACTGCTGCAAGTTGTGATCTGTTTACTGACAGTGGGTAGGTAGGTGAACATGGATCCTTATTCTGACATTGAGTGATTAGGGTCTAGAATTAGGATTAATTAAACTAAGGTGTAAGGCACTCCAAGCTTTATTTTTCCTTGTATTTGAAAGCATCTTCCCACATGGAACAAACTTTAGGGGGAAAAAAAAAAAAAAAAGGTTGCTCCTCAATTTCCTTTTTTTTTCCCTTGTCTTTTGTTGGCTTAGCCCATAGGGAAGAGGTTATGTATGCTTCAGTGCAGGATTTGGGGATAAAATTTTGGCTCGCTCTTTGATCAATGGGAAGATGACAATTGATGCTAGAACATTACATTCAGATGAATGTAATTTTTCACATTTTGTTTCACTTAATTTGTAATAAAGTTGGGCAAGTTTACAACAAAGATGCTACTTTGAAGGCCCTTTTCATTTGTGTATTTTGATGTGCATTGTTTAGGTAACCATTGTTAAACCTTTTTCTCAACATGAAAGCTCATCATACATGCATGGTACAAAGAGACTTGAAAGCACTTGGGTACGGAGATCATGGGGTTTTCTTCTTCGAAGTGTCCCAAGTGTTACTGACAAGCAAGTTGGTGGACACATGAATCGAAGGTGGTGAGTCATTTTAAAGCTCATTCTGAGACAACATCACAACACTACTAGTATTGCACATTTACAAGAAGATATTTGTGATTCCAAAAGCATTGTGGTTCTTTCTTTTTGCCTTGGGACTAAATTTACTAGAAGCAATTTATCTTTGTTCATGATTAAGGCTTGATCTCCTAAACAAGCCTTTGGGTGAGTTTTTATTTTCATTTTTATTTTTTATTTTAAATAATAATTTTTAAAATAAATTTATTCCAAGTTTTCTTCTAGAGTGTCACTTACTAGCATCCCAAGAAGGATTTAGCAAATAAATGATGACCTCTTAAATTAGAACATGTTAAAAAGAAAATCTCCCTTTATAGTCTAGCTAAGAATAGACATCTAATGGAATTGACTCAGAATATCTCCTTTTTTGTGATTTTATTTCAAAAAAAAAAGAAATTTAATTTTTAAAAAAGAAATTTAAAAATTTGCAACATCTTGAAATTTCACCCCCAAAAAAAGGGCTGATTCGGACCCACCTTGCTTACAAGAATTTGTCAACAATGACATCTCTTGAACCTCCTAAATTATTGTCAAAATGTCAGATCCTCTTCTTTAAACCTTGGTTAAAAAAAACCTCCAATTATTGTCAACAAACACAACAAGGGCTTCTCAAATCCCCTACCTCCTAAAAACAACCTCCAAAAATTTGTCAATAAATAACTATCAAGGCGTGAGCTCTAGTGTCTTTTTTTTTTAGTAATTTTTGTTGTAGCACAACTTGCCATTTATCCACAACAATGTAGCCAAATTTGGCTACAAACAAAGTATGAAGATAGAATGATTTAAGGATCCTTCTTCTTCTTTTTGGGATACCTATTGAAACGTGAGATAGAATCTTGGTGATCTAGGCAAATAAAATAAAAATGTCTAAATTTGGCGACTAGAAACCCTAAAAAGATTTACTTTGTCACATTTTTCCCAAAAAAAGGTTTTGATTGAGCTCTCCTTCTTCAGAGTGGTATGGTATATATATTTTTTTAATTTTCTAATGTTGCTCAAGTGGTGATCATCCATAAATATCGCTACTTGAGCAAAATATTGATGTGGCGATATCATCAATGATATGATATAATCGCTCAAGTGGCAAATATCAAATTTGGCGATTTAAAAATCTTCTTCTTTTGCACCCTTTTCTTGTGTTGTAGGCAAATTGTGGCGAATTTAATAGGCATAATAATTGTACTTATTAGTTTTTTTGGCGAATGACTCTTCAAAAAAAAAGGGAGAATTTTTATGACAGAATATTCCGATTCCCCAAAAACAAATTCACGAGATATCGAAAATTCGCCACACAAAAACCCAAAAAACAGACCCCAAAAAAAATTATATATATATATATATATCCTCCTCCACAATTGAAGAGTATTTTTTGGAAGAGCAAAAATATTAGTAAAACCTAGCTAGGGTTTGAAGAGCAAAACTCTGGGTTGGTACTTGATACCTAAGCCTAGTAATAATGTTGTGCAAAGTTTGGGATTATCGTGGGTGGGCGAGATGGAGAAGAAGACCGAGAGAACGCCACGTGTAAAAAAATCGGACGGCATCCGGTCCACAAGACGAGGGTGGTGGGGGTTTCCCCCTTTTACGGCGGCGGACTTTCCATGATTCAATGGCGCACTACTACCACCTACACTCAAAATAAAATAACATAAAATAAAATAAAATAAAATAAAAAATAAAAAGTTGACGTCGTGGTGGTAGTATAAATGTTTTGTTGTGTTGTTGTGAAATTTGAAGAACAAAGTTCACAAGCCAAAAAAATTAATTATTTTTTTAAAAATATAAAAAAATCGTCGATCTGAGTCTTCCACCTCTGATTCAATACTCTTCCTCTTGTACATACATCATTTGTAGAAGCAAAAAAAAAAAAATTTAAGCAAAATTTCGCTGTGTCTGCGGTATGTATACTACTACTACTCCGTAGTGTAGAGCTTTTTGGTAATATCAAGCATTTTGGGTTCCGTTTCTCTCGAGCTTCAAAGTTGGTTTGCTAATTTTGTTTCTTTTTTTTCGTTTTCTTTTTTTTTCCTTTTTTCCGTTTTTGGGTGTTGTCGAAGAATGAGGAAGATCTGACTGAGAGAGAGAGAGAGAGAGAGCCAAGGTGGAAATCTTTTGTTTCCTTTCATCGTGCATTTTGATGACATTTTTTGAGAGAGAGAGAGAGAAAGAGAGGAGACAAAGGTGGAAATGTTTTGCTTCGATATTTCTTCATCGATCATTTTGATTACATTTTGACTACATTTTGATATAGAGAGAGTTATAATAGAGGAAGTGAAGTTGTAAATATTTTGTTTCATTTTATCTCATCGAGTGTTTTGACGACATTTCTGTTTGGAAATGTCTCGTACCAAGTAGTTGCAAATTTTCCTCCTCCGTTCTGATCGCTCTTCTTCGTACTTTCGCTTCCTCTTTATCTGACAGTCACTTGGTGATTTCCAGATTTCCAAGGTTTTTTTTCTGTTTTCTCTTTTTTTTAATAATTTCCTGGGAGTCTTTTTCAAATGGGTTTCTCGAGAAACTAAAAGTTTTTGCAAGCGTTCTTCGTTCTTGGATTTCTCTGGAACACACTCCAGTTTGATTTTGTCCAAGTGCTTCTTCTTCTTGTCTTTCTGTGTGATTTTTTGAAAATTTTGCGGAGTATTTTCTCTTCTGTGTGTGGGTGTTTTTTTATTCCCCGGTAGACATTGGGTTTTGTACAGAAATCCAAGTTTTGGAGCAAGGGTGATGGAATGGCAGCTTCTTGAGTAAAGGAAAATATTCGAGTCACAGGGGAAGGAGCAATCTGATACAAGCTCCCGTCAGCTTTCGGGGGGAGCTGCAGCAGGGGTGCTACGTTTTGTCAGCACTTTGCAAGGCACTTACTGGCTGCAGGAGAGTGGACTCAACAGCCAGTGGAGGGCACAATGGGTGATGCTGAAATCTCTGAAAGAAGAGAACCGATCTATGTCTGGAAGTTCCTGGCATTGGTGGTGATCAGTTGCTTATCTTTCCACACAAATCCAGTTCATGGTCATGGATCAAGATCGACACAGTTTCTTCTTCTTCGCAGCTGGAAGTTGGAATTCTTCATGCCCTCAGCATTCTCTGGGTATCACCAAATTGCTGCAGCAAGCATCAAGCAATTGGGTAAGGTGCAAATTTGTCCCTGACTGCCTGGCAGCAGTGGAAATCTTGCAGAAATCTTCACAGCCTAAGGGTCTCTGTCCATTAAGCTGCTGTGATCACAATTACACACAGTGTGCTGTGAGCACAGTAACCTAATGGAGAGCCATGGACATAGGACCTTGTTTCTTGTTGCAGGGATCGTCGCTTTTCATCGGAGAGCTGCAAATGCGTTGAAAATATGTAATTAGTCATGTTAGGAACTTTTGGAACACACGTTCTCATTTTTTTAAAGGGACAGATGTCATTGTATGGTGAGTCACAGTTTGAATCACATCTGTCCTACAATTGGCATTGCTTAACCAGTAGAGTTGTGACATGACTGTGAGCACAGCTGATTGTAAAGACATAATGGAAAGCTGTTGTGATCACAGCAGCCTAATGGAAAGATGTCTAATGTATTCAATTTTTCCACTTGGAAAGAAAAAGTTGCTTTCTCTTTGATAACCAAACATGATCCGTTTTTTATTTTTGTCAATTTTGCAGAGCCTCATGGAAGAATGGTGTTGCAGCAAATTAAAAGTACCTCAAGCAACTCTGGGGGATCAGCAGAGGACTTCTTCTTCAGACCTTTGGCACCCAGGGACAACCGAATTGATCCCCTCAATGACTTCCACAAGTATCAAGCTGGGTATGATCTGCAGAACAAGCATTACTGGGCGGTGTGTGCTCCCTCTCTTTCTCTGGATCATGAATCTGGTTCCAGTAATGATGTGACCAGTCATCCTTGTTGCATTATCCTACCCATTCAAATGTCTTACTCGTGGGTACAAGAGATTGTATTGTGAATGAAGAGGCCAGAGTTTAGGGTTTAGGGTTTAGCTCACACACAATTTATTTATGCTGTTCATTGGGTGCTTTTGAATTGGTGGATCTTTTGCAGTCAGTGATCTTCACAGGAGTCTATGGATATGGATTGGCAGTGTTGTGGCTTGCAACAGGCCTTGTACTATCACTGGTGGTGTGCTGCCACTGCATGTGCAGCAGCCAGCCACGCTTTAAGCAACCTCGTCCTCCTTCATACTACTGGATGCCACGTATCATTGTGTTCATTCTCTCATTGATTGCCATGTGAGTTTTTGTGGTTCCACCAAGGTTTGTGGTGTCTGTTTTGCTACTCTTGCAATTTGTGCACAGTTTTCATGGCCTTTTTTTTTTCCTTTGCAATATTTTCCCAATGGTTTTGTTGTTGGTTATGTCAAAGCATGTGTTGGAATGGCTATCAGAAATTTATTCTTATGTGCATGTGTTTGCTTACAGAGGGAGTGCTGCAGTGCTGTTCTTGGCCAGCAGAGAATTTAACACACAGGCCTACAATGTAGAGGATGTTATTGTGGCAGCTGCAGATAATGCAACAGCCTCAATCCACACTGTCTCAGCAACTTTCTCAGGCGTACAATCAGCCCTGCAGACCAATTTCTCCAATTTTGTGGCAACTTTGAACTCTACAGCAACTGACCTTGACAATCAGGCATCATTTGTGCAGTCAAAATTGGTGGTCAACAAGAAGAGCTACAAGGAAGTTATCCATATAATGTATGTGAGGAGGCGCCACTGTTTTCCATCAAGTTCAGATGTAGATTGCAGACATTTTCGTACATTGGTTTTATGTGATTTGGTTTAGGGTTTTGCATAAATGCATTGTCAAGTGTTTTCCTTCCTCTCTACAACAATTGATTGGGGTTTTTCTCTCTGTGAAACTGTTGCAGAGAGCTTGTGTTGATTGTCATTGTCTCGGTGAACTTGGGTCTCATTGTCTGTGGATTTGGTACGCTCCTTTTTCCTTCACATAATCATGAGTTATCTAAGAATTGGGTCACAAGATGTGGGAGTGTGATTGTTATGGGTGGCAGAATTCCATTGGATACAAGGAGAGCAAACCCAACATAAGTTAAACAAGTTCTGACATTTTTTTTGACTGTCAATTTGCAGCTTCAACATTTTTCCGCTGGAGAAGATTTTTCTATTTGTAAGTGGTGAATATTTACATTAAGCAAATTCTGAATTTTATACCTGAAAGTCAGTCTTGAAATGTGTCTGCGTTATATGATACTGATTTAACTGTTTCTGGTCTTCTCTAAAATAACAAGATGCATGAGCTCTCTGAAGCATTGGAGTTTGAAGGAAATTCCATTTTTGTAAGTAGGAAGTGAGAGTTCATGTATTGGTTTTGCTTGACCTATTTTTCAAAATACCAAAGAGATGTAAAAGTGTGGGTGGTGGTAATGGGTATTTTAAACAGGGTTATTGTCATCGCTTGGATTATGACAACATTGACTTGGGCTATGTTTGGGCTTTTCCTTACCATTGACAAGTGAGCATGCTAATTCTTCTCGTCATTTCTTGGTTTGCTTCAAGATTCAGAGTTTTTTGTTAGAGAAATGTTGGACCCAATTATTTTCCTTTTCTGGTCACATTGAAATTGGCATATTCAGAAGAGAAAGGCAGCTCTAGTTTGCAACAGTGTTTGTGGGCTGAAAAAGGTGGAGATTTGGTATGACTTCTGATTTGGGCTGCATCTTTTTGTGTGGTTTTTGAACAGCGTGGCATCAGACACTTGCTTAGCTGTGCAACAATATTTAAATGATCCCCGAAATACCACTCTTGATGCGTTGCTCCCTTGCACGGAGTTGGCTACAATTGATACTGCGTACAAGAAAACACGAGCTGGAATGGATAATCTGATTCATCAGGTAATAATTCATTCACACCCACAAAAAATTCAGATGAGCATAAAGAGTTTCAGTTTTCCTTTAGATGTTCCCAAGAAATAAAAAATAAAAAGATCAGCATCTTAGCTTGGTACTTAGCTTTGGGATGTGCATGACAGGCAAATCAGACATATGTACAGTACACAACAGGCACTGGCATTGACTTAACTTCACTTTGTGATCCCATGGGAGGACCACCTGACTATTTGTATACCGGGTATTGTGCAAATAATACACTGCCAATTGGCCAAATTCCACAAGTAAGTGACTACTCAGCTTCTTCTTTTGCAAGTAACATAAACCAAATAGGCTTGAAATTTCTGCCCGAAAAAAACAAAAATCTCTCTTCCACCACTTGCTTAGTTGACAAAATTTGTGATAAAACAAATGAAAATTGGCAAGGTTTTTGGCCTTTTTTATTAAATTTTTTTTATCTCCATTGTACCCGTCCCCCAACCTAGGAGAATTTGAAGCTGATTTCTTGTCTTGCCAGTAGTTGGCAAGTAGAGGTGCTTGCTGCTGCAGATTATAACTATAGGATTCATTCTCAAGTTACTTGTGGGTGAGGAAACTTGCTGCGTTAGTTTCCCAAGTTCTAATGAACTCAGAGGAATTGGGTTCTCTCGAGATTTTGTGGATCATGATTTGGAGTACCCATCAGTTCTACAGTTGGGATGTGTCTCAAAATGAGGCAGTTTACTGGTTTCATGTTTGAGGTTTTTGAGAGTTAACATGTTTGACAAAGTAATAGCTGAATTTGTGTCATTGCAGGTGATTGGACCCTTTGTGTGTGATAACAGTAGTGTTTCCGTTTGCAATGTTGAAGGGAAGAATATAACCCAGTCACAAAATGCATCCATCTCAACTGTACTTTTAGGTGAAGACTCTTTCCTTAAAGCTCTTCCTTTTCAGACTGTTTATTATGTAACAGAAAAGAGTGGGGGCAAGCTAGAGAGTTCTGTGCATTTTGTATACAGGTGCAGCACATTTTTCAGATCCTATTTTTCATATTTATATTTCCCTGAATATTTTTTTTATTTTCTGAAATTCTTTTTTTGCTGAATGTGATGCATCACAGCTTCACAGAATATTTTGGATGTTTTCCCAACAATTACTGGTCTTCTCAACTGCTCATTTGTGACCAACACATTGTCGATTTTGGTGAAGCAGCGATGTGCACCAGCTAAAACCGCTATCCTTCATATCTGGATTTCTTTTGTTGTGTTGTCTTCAGTTATGATCCTGCTCATCATTTTCTGGGTGCTTGCAAATGTCCGAAATAGCAATCAGCGGTACTTAGCCAGCATTCTTCCTCAAGAGGAAACAATGCGCTCAAGGCCTTCCCTTGTCATGCCAAAATAGGGCAAATGAGGTTTTTATATATCTGATTTAGATGTGTATTTTTTGCGCAAACGGAAAATGCATACTGAGAGCAAGGTGATGATGATGAGCAACAGCTTTGATGCATCACAGGCTACCAGAAGTGAAATTACAAAGAGGGAGATACCCATGAAATATTTCTCACACTAGAACCCTAAACCTATAGGGCCTTCAACATACTGATATGCCATTAATGCTGAAACACCCATTGACAGATATGAAGGTAGCTGATGAGACTCACACTGATTGATTATGGTGGTAAGATTTCCTGTGGTTGAAATTCACAGCATCTTTTCAATTGGTGCATCATCAGGCTTCATGCTGGTTATTGGCAAAGCTGCCAAAGTTTTTTGTACCACAGAAGATTTCCATAATATTGTTGGATTATTTTTAACAGAGTTCTGCTTAGATGAACAAATGCATTGAATTGATGACTTTTTCCCCCCCCCCCAAGTGAAATTTAGTTTGACCAAAGCTTTTGAGAATGGGGATTTCTTGATCTGTATGAGAGATTTAGTTTGAACAAAGCTTGCCAACATGATTTGTGACTACAGGGCATAACATAGTAGAGAGATGTTGATTAGAAGCATGTTTGTTTCGTGATTGTTTTCATTTTTTTGGTTTGATAAAGTTTGGTGTTTTTTTTCCATGAGATTAGAGGCCAAATGCTTTTCATCATGATTTTGTGATGTTTTCCCAAAGCTGAGAATATCATGAATGGGAAGGTTGATCACAGTTTCAATGGGGTTTTGGGTTGTCTTATTATCTTTCTATATAATCAATGGTACCAGTTTTTTTGTACTTTGGGAACATGGGTTCAGAACTTCAAAAGTATCCATCTACTGTTGACTATGTAGCCTACAAGAGCATTGCAGGTTACCCAGCATAACCTCTTCAGATTTAGGTTAAAGAAGTGGACCATTTTCCATTTTATTGGCCTTGCATACCAAGGCAATTAGGATATTGTGTTTAGATTCATTATAGAGTATAGTAGCTTAAGGGATTTTGGCGTCTAGGTAATAGCCTAAGGTCTATTTTTATATGAGGATTTTTGAAAGATGATATTTTGGCTTGTGTTGAAACTCGAGATTAATTATAGAGTTATGATGTCTTGAAGGATTTTGGTTTCTTTATTTAGAGGATTGTTTTTGAAGGTTATATTTTTGCATGGTGAAATAAATTTGAGTTTCCATAATTCTTCTTTTTTTGCCTTAAGATACTCTTTAATGTAAATCGTGAGGCCACAGTGTGACACGCCCCTTGTTAATAATCTGGTGGAAATTATTTGTGTTTTTTGGAGGGCAAGGATACTTGTAGTATTATTGCCTTGCATTTTGAAAAATAAAATGCTCGCTGTGTGGATGTTTCACTTTTTTAGATGCTTGGCCTCTTCTTTTTTTTTTTTTCCCCTTTTTTTTTTTGCTACCTGGCAGGCACCACAAAGAAAAAATAATAATCTGCGGGATTCTTCTCCCAGAATATTACAAACAAATAAATGAGGAAAAAAAATTCTCTTTGCCCGAAGTAAGGGCCCCCAAGGTTGTTGCCAAGGGAGTGACCTGCACTAGGAACAACAGTTATTGAAAATACATTCAATATTAACCCTAAACCCTAAGATCAACCCTAAGGGTTTAGGGTCAATATTCAATTTAGGGTTGGTAAGGGTTTAGGGTTTAGGGTTGTCACATGAAGGGCTTGGGGTGGGGAGTAGAATTGGAAGCTTTTGATACCTAATATAGGACCTAATTAGGACTGTTTTGAGATAGTTTTAAAAACTTTAGGGACATATGCATTCATGTGAACTCTATTAATATATTTATTTATTTATTTATTTATTTTTATGACAACTAAAATAACCTTGAAATTAATTTGTGACAATTTGATATTTTTAGGTGCTTTGTCCACTTTGCCCATTATCAGATTATCCACAATATTGACATATTTGTTGTCCTTGTTCAAGAAATGAAAATTGGGTTGAAATGAACTTACTATACTAGAGAGCTTCAATACATGTCTGGCCAATAAATAATTACTTTTGAAGATTCCATTTTGAAATTTTGACTATTCCTAAAAAAAAGTTTCAAAATTTCAAAGAATTTACAAATAATTTAATTAGTGTCAGCCTTTTTTGGTGTGAAATTTTGCATTGTGGCAAAAAAAAAAAAAAAAAAAAAAATTGGTCACAAAATCACCAAATTTTCAAAAAATATTCTCAAAAATATTAAAATTTCCAGCTTTATATACATGGTTCAAGTAGGTAGCAAAAAAATATTAGGATAATTTTATTTCCTTTATTATTTATTGATAACCCAATTTAGCTAAATTCACTTATCAACGATCACCACCTCAGCAACATCACAAAATTGAAATGGACGAGAAGAACCCACATTCAATAAAAATTACCAATACAAAAGAATGCAATGGCCACAAACCTTAGAATAGATTTTTAACCGTGATATTTAATTTCCTTGAGGTCAATAACTCTAGCATTCCTTCCTTCTTTTCTAAGTGCACATAACTTGAATGCCCTATTCGGGGGATCGGTGGCCACCTAGGAAACCTATTATGCTACTTGGTTTAACTCATAAGAGACTAAAGCTCTTTTTACATCATTTATATTCATTTGAGCTTGGTTTTAAAAGTGGTCCAATTTATTGATTTGTGAATGAGATTGCAAAATCAACCATTGGATTCAAAGTTTACACACACATAAATCTTTGGTAAAAATCTCAATCAAAATGAAGCAAGGAATGATCAAATTGCAAACCTAAATTGAGCTCATCTAGGATTTACCATGTGTTGCCCTAGGTTGGATCCAAAAACTTCATTGACCAAGAAAAACTTCTTAACATGACAACAATGCATGCATCCTAAATATGGCCTTTCCAACAATCAAGTTAAGTATTCATGCCAAAATATGATTCTTCAATTAAGAATGAAATTTTGGAGTTTTGGAATGTGAATGTGAACAACTTTGAAAACAAGGAAAAACTTAAAGGGGAATCCAAGCTCAAGAGACTAAACGACATCTCGATACAAGACGCTTATGGTCCAAGTCTTACAAAACAACTTGTTTATTTAAAAGGTATCACTTTTAATAATTTGTGGATTATTAATTTTAAGGTAATTTAAACAGGGTAAATGTGTATTCACTAATTTTCACAAATTAATTTAGCAAATACACCATTTATGGGAATTCCAAAAATGTATTATTAAAAATGCAAATATTGAACCTAGAACCAATGTGTGGGTGACAAGTGAAAAACTAGTTGTGCTTCCAAGGTATCATTCTTTATTGAATTTACTTTGTAAGCAAGCTACCTAATCATATTAAAGTAGACACATTCATTATCGAACACAAGTTGGTGGGCAAACCTTTAAAGTTTCTAAGGATGAGCTAGATAACAATGGAGTAGACACCTGCAAATGTACATAATATGATTATGACCAAATGCTCAACGAAAGACATTTGTGTTCAACTAATTTCAAATTTTCTTGGAAAATCATTGTTCTCATATTTAAGGAAGGATATGAGGTAAGAGGATATTTTTTAAGTTTGCTATGACATAATGATATTTTCAATGTATTTTAAATATACTAGATATGATTTAAATATATTCTAATAATGAATTATAAGCACCCTATTTACATTTAAGTAGATTATTTTTTTAATATTTTCCAATAAATTGCACTTTATATTTTTTTGCACCATGTTTGAAATCAAATGGAAATGACCTCCTTAGACACACTTTTAACTAATGATTTTATAATTGTGTTCAGTCATGAATGTAATATTTAACATTTGTTTAAAATAAATGTACATTAATTTAAATAAGGTGTTTAGTGATAAGGTGGGCATGGGCACATAAAATTGCACACAAATGCACTCTTTTGGGGCATTAAATTCTAGTGTCAACCATGAGAATTAATATTTTATATTTGTTAATAGAATTTGGTGATAAGATGCATAATGACACATAAATTTCCACATGAATGGCACACACATATGGGCCTATCCTAATTGTATCATATTCTAATGTTTAGTAAAAGGTGTGATTTAGACCATTGTGTATGGTTAATGTTCGGTGATGGGTTTTTACTTATCACAATCACATAAAAAATAAAAGCTTTTACTTGTCACAAGCACATAAAAGATCATATTTACAAACAAATGGATTGGTTAAGTATGTGATCTAGAGCAAATCCACAAATATTACCCCTTACTATGTGAGACCAAAAGTTTGGTGATGCAAGGATATTTATAATTGAAAGGTATTCAATAGACCATACATTCCCTAAATGTTTAACTTACTATGTACATTTAGATCATAAACATAAAAGGAAAAATCAAAACTAAGTATCAATGGGCGCATTGTTGCATTGGGATCTTAAACCCAAATCTATTGAACAAATTAATTATTAGCAAGGAGATCCTTGCACTTGGCATGTCCCACCAAAACAAAAACATCACAACTTTGAATTAAAAAAGTTAGGTTCATTGTGAAAGTTCAACAAGCAATTCATTAGTCTCAAATGACTACTCAAAGCATTTTTAACCTACCCAAAAGTATAGAGGATGAGCTCCAAAACATCATAAAGCTTTTAATGCATAATATTTAAAGCCACAAGTAGAAGAGCAAAACAAACATGTGAAAATAAAGGACTAGTTTTATGAGTGCAAAATTGAGTATATAGACAAAGTTTCCAAGGAAAAGTTCAATAAATATGTTTATTATTGTGGGAAAGAATGTAAATAGAATGTCAAATTACAAATTCCAACGTGCTACAAAGTATAAAAACTACAAATACACATCAACAAACCTGCACAAAAATAATAAATGAAAGGATTGGAAAGATTTTGTAAATCTATAGAATATCATTTTGTTTAGCCTAGTGATAGAAGAACATGTTTTTGAATCCTTTCCTAATCTAGCTGACTTTTTGTATTCTTGGGAGGAATTCAAAAAATGCAAGGGATACCACTTGTGGAGCCTAGGTGGGAACCACTTGCTTGTGAAAGATTAAGGCTAGGAAGACCAAGCTCACATGATGCCTAGTGTACCTTGCAAGAAAAGGAATAACTTGCGGGATTGTTGGATCAATTATATCCAACATTGGACCAATAGAATGTGCTTCTTCAATATGCATTTTAGCCAAAACAAAATCCTACAAAAGTGAACAAGAACCCTATTGCAAAAATGATAAGCACATGAACAAATGAATAGTCAGAAGAGGCCATGGATGCAATAGAAAAAAGGGTGGCATCCCTAAACTAAAAGGCCGATAGACATTGGAATATCCCTTTAACATTGTTTTTGACCATTTGAATGGTAAGAGTAGAAAGTAGGAAATTTGGCCCACCAACTATGTTGACATCTAAAAAGGATCAAGCTTTTCTTCGTTGGATTCTAAACATGCAACAATGTGGATTGTTTGTAACATTACATTAGTTGAAATTGAAGGTAGTAAAAACCTACTTAGACTTGGCACACACCATTTAAAGATGGTGTACCCGAAAACACATGGTGGTTTTGGTTTAAATGTAAGCATCTAGGACTTATGATTCATCTTGTGGAGGGTTTTAACATCTACGAGGCATGAAGACTAACCAATGACTCATGCAAATCCTTTTACCATAAACATTATACATCAACATAAATATGATGTAGACCATATTTTGAACTTTAATGAAATAAGGATTTAGGTAAGATGCCAATCAAAGGCAAAAGTTTTGACAAAAAGGGGCTCACAACATGCACTAAATCAAAAAATGTTACATGACTTGACCATTTTATTACTAATGCCCAAACCTAGTCAAGTAGTCATATGTGCCATGTAAAATGCCTTGTAATAATTATTATGATTACATGATTATAGTTGTTTCCTCCATTAATCATATTATAACTTAAGATGCAATTAATAGCAACTAATCCTAGTTACTTACCTACTTAAGCTACTTACCAACCTACCTATGCCTACCTACCTACCTATGTTTACTTACCCACCCACCTACTTATTTACCTAGCCTACCTATGCTTACTAACCAGTTACCTAACACCTGCATAACCTACCAACCTACTTAACTTACCTACCTACCCATGTTTACCTACCCACTTGCTTATTTATTTGCCTAACCTACCTACCTACCTATGTTTACTTACCCACCTATTTATCCACCTACATATTTATTTACTTACCTAGCCAACCAACCTACCTAACCTAATTATTTATGCTTATTTATTTGCCTAGCTTAAGTTACATTCCTAACTACTTATGTTAAATTACCAACCTAGCCTAAACTACTTCCATATTTGCATATGCTTATTTCCCTACTTACCTTGGCTACCTACCTACCCACCTACCTACATATTTATCTACTTAGGCCTACATACTTTTTTTGGCCTACTCATTTAATTACTTTGGTCTATCTAACTACTTAGGCTTTTAAGCTACCTAGTTCTAAGCTAATAAATAGGTTTAACTAGATTGTCCATGTGGTTGTACCATGGTTAAACATATGTTTATATTCATAAGCCAACAACTACATATTACTTAATTGTATTTGAACATGGTTATAGTAATAAAAGTCATTGTCTTTTTCAACTACATAATCATTGAAATCACATGATGAATGGCATAAATTATTACAACCAAAAAATTACTAATGGTAGAAGCCATGAATCCAATTTTACTATGTAGTCAATAATGTTATGTATTACTATAAATGTGACTACATGTGAAGTAATATATACCACATTTTGGGGTAGTGAGTTTTAAAACACAATTTTTATGTCTAGCTCACTATAAAATGTGTTGTAAATGTTGGAGTTCTACCAAGGTTTTACATATTCATGAGAGAAAAAATTAGAGACAATCCTAAACCCTAAACCTTAAACTACCTAAAGAATTGCAAAGCAAGGACATGTATGACAATGCAAAAGAAGGCATAGATGACATATTAATTATTCAAGAAGTTTTTATCATTTTTCAATAAATTGGTTATAGGTTTTATAACTCAATCCAATTGTTATTTGTTAATTCTAAACAACCATGGTTCACATGTAGCTTTGGAAGCAATAGAGCAACCAATACAATTTGGGTGGACATGTATATTACCTTCACACACTTATCATGCCTTGTAGCCTCTTGATTTGAGGTGCTTCAAACCTTTCAAAACAACCTTCATAAAATAAAAAGACAATGCAAATGAAGTTCATAAGCACCTATCATCTCATCCAAACTAGGGAGGACTAAGATAATCAAGGTGTTTCCAAAAACCTTATTGATGTTTGAAGCAAAAGCACATGAGACGTTCAACCAAAACCTTTGGCAACACTTCTAGCCTATTTAGGAATTTAGGTTCAGGAAAACAAATTTTCACCCATCATTGTGGATCTCAAAGCCTTTTTGAAATTTTTAATTTTTTCATTGATGCCTACCAAACAATTTTGCACAACTAACCACCCGAATTTTGCATTCATTCAATTTTATCAAAGTTGTGATGTTGTCCATGTGTCAAATTACATAGTTTGTTCACAAGTTGCAATATGTTTGCTCACAAATCTAACATGTGTTTGGTTGAGATTTTATCTAAGGCAAAAAGGTCCTCTACTTTGGATGCCCATATCTTGCTCAATTCTTAACCAAATCGGGCAATTTCAACAGCCATGGTTGTGCCCAAAAATTGTGGGCAACTTCTCCCTAGGGTGGGGGCATTCTCAAAATAAAGGGCCTAGGATGAGCTGATACTCAAGCCAATAGTCAAGTCCACAATTGAACCCCCTATTTGAGGAATGTCCTTGGCCCATGTGCTTTACCCATTGTAAAGCCTTGGGCTAATGTTTTCATGAAACAAAACAAATGTTGATTACAAGGCATAGGATGGGGAGTGATCTTACAACTATAAGAAGGCATATTGTCCCTTCCACTCTTAAAGGGTAGGTGTGATAGCCCTCCTCTTTTCTAGGAGGGATATTTATGGATATACAACGTTCTCCAAATACACTATGAAATTTGTTGGAGTATTTTAATATAAGGGAAAGCCCAACATAAGCTTGTTCTCTTTAAATTCCACACCTCCCAAGCTCCCCACATATCTTCTCCTAAATTCCATTTTGCATACTTGATGAAAAAATAGGTAAAAACAACTAAGGATCTACAAAGAAATGCTTCCATGCCTAAGTACAAACATCACCTGAGGTGATATATATATAGGCCATTGAAGATGCTTGCATGTAGGTATGAAGAAAAAATGTTCTGACCAATGAAATTGCTCGGATTTGGTGGTATGAATTTTTTTTCCCCTAGTCATCTTAAGTGAACTAACATTAAAGTGTGTAATAGGGTTTTGTAGGTTTATGAGAATTTTAGAAAAACCAATGAAAATGGTAGAATGGGATCTTTATTTTCAATGTTCAGCATAATAGGGTTGTGTCTAGGCCTGAATTTTTTTTTTCAGGCCAATGGGATTGCTATACTATAGTTAATTAGGGGGTCCAAAGTCCAAATTTGTAAGAACCAATTTGGACTCAATTTGAAGCAAATTGAATCCTTGAGTTGTAGCCTTGGACCCTAACTTGCATGTTGAATCTTCAAATCATGAGCTCTCCTTTTTCAAGGCTTTTTTTTGTTTTTTGTTTTTTGTTTTTTTTTTGGGGGGGTCAATCCAACTGATTTTCCTTCCAAAATGGTGCCATGTAGATTTAGCCTTGATTTGCCATGTTTTAGTTTGGGACCCTCATCTAAAGGCCATGGGTCCAATTTACGGTTCTCATCCAATAAGATCGCTCTATTTCGTTGGACCCAAAGACCTTGGATCCTCATCTAAAGTGGCTCTTAGTCACTCGAGGTATACCTATATCATGTGACTCTATGGCCCGTCCTTTGCACGCAACCATTACTTTGTTGGGCATACTAGTGATGCTATTGGATGCATGGAACGGAGTGTGTTTGGTTTAAAATAAAATTTTGCCATGACTTTATACAATTGACAATGTAGAAGGCATTTGAGGTGATATCTGAGGAGATTGCTCCCGTCTCTTCCTTAAGATTTTAGGCAAACGTACTAGTCAGTTGAAATTCAACACCTTGCATATTATTACGGAATGGGCCCCTTCCCATTTTAGAAAGCATTCGGCTTTCCGAAATGTCCCTCATTTTTTTCCATTTATACCTGGCACATACCCAACAAGTAGCATGGGAATATTTATTTATTTTATATATTATATTATATTATATTATTATTATTTAAAATACATGGTTTTATGTACGGGTCTTGAGTATTACCTACCACAATCCACCGTCGCACCTGCACCTCCCGTAATTTAAACTTTTCTTCATATTGTTGTAGTAGAGGTGTTGGTGCACTTGATAACTCGGTTCTTTTGTTTGGGTGGAATAATACTAAAGCGCAATAAGTACAACTTTTTGGGTGAAATATCATTCACTTCAATGTTTGATGGGGCCACGTAGTACCCGGACATAGTGGGCCGGTGTTCTCCTCGGTCTTCAGGCCTTGACCAAACGTCTTGTCTTGCCACACTTCATACGTTGTCTTTTGTTTAACCCGGTGGAAACTTTCAGTCGAGTTCAGCATCCGGACTACAATACGGACAGATATGGATGCGTGGTAGTCTAACAGCCACCATTTGATAGCCACCCATCTTGGATTCTCGAGTTCATGTACAACGAAACTGCATGTTGTTGTAGGTGGTACCACCATACTTACGGATTATTATGACATTTATTGCCCTTTGTATCTTTACATTAATTAGCCACTTTTGAGACACCCTTGCATGAGTTCGATTATGCTAATTAGTCTCGAATTGAGCTTCAATTGCCGGTTAGCTACTAGTGCTTAGTAACTCTCTACCATATAAGGTGGTGTTCATCGTTTGAGCTTTGAAGCTTGCTTGCTTTCCTTTCATTTTGTAGCTTTTTAGGGTTTGTTGTGCTAGTTCACAAATGGGCAACCCAATTTTCTCAAGAGCATTTCGTGTCATATATGCTTAACTAACTTCAACAAGTGGGTTGCATTATGTGAAAGTTGAGGGAAACGAATGAGAACTTGATGGGGGAATAATATGAACCAAAATTCTTCTCACCAAGCACTACGGAAAATGGGGTTTTTTTTTTTTTTCAATTAAAAAAGTGCCTCACTTGAGTGTTCAAGCCTGACTATGTACACTTTATAAATTATGTCCCTACATACCCGTCGTACTCTCATAGGGAGCCAAGGAAGGTGGGCTTTCAAACCACTTTTTTTTTAAAAACAATTTGTGTGTGTTTCTTAAGTAGTAGGTAAGGACCAAGGTACATGGCATTCTCAAAATAAGGGCCCGTTGCCCCCAAGGTGAGAACCAAGGGCCGGTCCGAATAAATGTTGGGAATGCCCCATTGTGAGGGCCTTAGATGACATAAAGCCCAAGAGCTGGATTCTAGAGCATGGACGGCGATGATTCATTGATAGAAGGGTAGTTTCTTACACGTGTACGGTGAGATCTTACATTTTATAATTTCCCTTCGTATGTATGTAAGATCCGCCATAGGAGGGCTTATGTGCATGAGGTACATTGTGTGAATTAAGGTGCTTTATTTTTATTAGTTGGGTGAAGGTATATAGGCTTCAAAAAATTCCAGG
>Ga0116227_10008801_pt1 | contig 18761 bp, 17 predicted proteins | sample S1TSphgellanicum_FD_89693 | JGI IMG/M metagenome (GOLD analysis project Ga0116227, IMG submission 89693) | Host-associated microbial communities from peat moss isolated from Minnesota, USA - S1T2_Fb - Sphagnum magellanicum MG | ecosystem: Host-associated > Plants > Peat moss > Unclassified... | reverse complement strand
GGACGCGGCAGAGACCTTCGCGCGCGAACTCCTGACGATCGCAACGGGCCGCGACGCGTTCGGACCGGGCGGCGGCGCCGACGCCGGAATCCCGAGCGAGCCGCTCAACCCGCGCGAGATCGAGATCGTGGAACTCGTTGCCTCCGGCATGTCGAACCGCGACATCGCCGGGCGGCTCGGCATGACCGAAGGTACCGTGAAGTGGCACCTGCATCGGATCTTCGACAAGGTGGGCGCGCGGCGGCGCACGCAGGCCGTGCATTGCGCGCGGCGCATCGGGCTGATCGCCTAGCGTACCTCGGCTTGAAGTTTGTCACCACCGTGGGACTCTCGTTGTGTCACCCTGAGCTTGTCGAAGGGCGGCACGGCAGCGAAGTTGCGGCGGAGCGTCTGGTACGCGCCCTTCGACAAGCTCAGGGTGACGGGGGCGGAGGGCCGGCTTGTGGGAATTGCGTTTCACATCTATCGGCGTTTGGTCGAACTATCTTTCGTTAGGTGACGGGAGCCGGTCGATGCGACACACTACACCCCAACGCGGCCGTCGCCGGTTAGCAACGCGTGCCTTTGCATTGCGCGGCGTGGCGCTTCCAGCATCGATCGTCGGGAGGGTCTCCTTTTGGCTACTAACAGTTCGCGGCGAGAATTCGTCCGAAGCATCGGCGCGGTCGCCGGCGGCGCGGCGTTGGCCGCCGGAATGCCGTCGCTCCGCGGGACGGCTGCCGCCGCCGAAACGCTCAAGGTGGGCTTCATCAGTCCGCGCACCGGCCCGCTCGCCGGGTTCGGCGAAGTCGATCCGTACGTGCTCGACCTCGCCCGCAAGGCGCTCGCGAAGGGCTTCGCGGCCGGCGGCAAGACGTACGCCGTCGAACTGCTCGACCGCGATACGCAATCCGATCCGGCCCGCGCCGGCCAGCTCGCGAAGCAGCTGATCGACAGCGAAGGCATCGACGTGATGCTGACGACCTCGACGCCCGAAGTCGTCAATCCGGTCTCCGACGCGTGCGAAGCCGCCGGCGTCCCGTGCCTGGGCACGATCATGCCCTGGGAAGCGTGGTATTTCGGCCGGGGCGGTAAGCCCGGCGCCCCGTCGCCGTTCAAATGGACGTATCTCTTCAGCTTCGGCGTCAAGCAATTCTCCGATTGCTATACGGCAACGTGGAAAGAGCTTCCGACCAACAAAGTCGTCGGAGTGCTCTATCCCAACGACGCGGACGGTAACGCGATCCGCGCGCACCTGATTCCCGATCTCCAGAAAGCCGGCTTCACCGTCGTGGATCCGGGCGGCTACGAGGACGGCACGACCGATTTCTCATCGCAGATCGCGAAGTACAAAGCGGCGAATTGCGAGATCTTCAACACCTTCCCGCTCCCGCCCGACTTTGCGACCTTCTGGCGGCAAGCGGCTCAGCAGGGCTACACGAAGATGGTCAAGATCGCGCAAATCGCCAAGACCGGCCTATTCCCGTCGACGATCGAAGCGCTCGGCTCGCTCGGCGACAAGATCGTGATTTCGACCTATTGGCATCGCGATTTCCCGTACAAGTCGTCGCTGACGGGAATCAGTTCGCGCGAACTCGCCGACGGGTACGAAAAGACCGCGAACAAGCAGTGGATCCAGCAACTCGGCGCCTCGATGTCGCTCTTGGATGCCGGCTTCACGGCGCTCAAAGAGAGCGGAAATCCCAAGAGCAAGGCCGCGGTCGCGAAAGCGCTCGCGCATCTGAACACGACGACGACCGTCGGCAAAGTCGACTTTACGAGCGGACCCGTCCCGAACGTTTCGACCACGAATCTGATCGGCACGCAGTGGCTCAAGAAACCCGGCGCGAAATATCCCTTCGAATTGGTCGTCATCGAAAACAGCGAGGACCGCAAGGTCCCCGTCGCCGCCAAGATGATCTCGTATAGCTGATTTGGTGGACGTCGCACCAGAGGGCGTCCTCGCCGCCACCGGGATCACGAAGCGCTTCGGCTCGTTCACCGCCGTCGCCGACGTCGACTTCCGGCTTGGCGCGGACGAAGCCGTCGGGATCGTCGGCCCGAACGGAGCCGGAAAGACGACGCTGCTCAACGTGCTCGCGGGTTCGTACGCGCCGTCGACCGGAACGGTTGCGTTCGGCGGCCGCGACGTCTCGCATCTGGATGCGGCCTCGCGTTGCCGGCTCGGCATCGCGCGGTCGCATCAAGTGCCGCGGCCGTTCGCAAACATGACGGTCTTCGAGAACGTTTTCGTCGCGTCGTCGATGGGCGGCGGCAACCGGCGCGACCGTGCGTACGAGGGCAGCATCGAAGCGCTCGATCTCTGCGGCATGCTCGACCTCGCGAACCGCCAGGCGGAGACCCTGGGACTGCTCGACCGCAAGCGGCTCGAACTCGCCCGCGCCCTCGCGACCGATCCCAAAGTGCTCTTGCTCGACGAGATCGGCGGCGGCCTCACCGACGCCGAGGCGAGCGAACTCGTGGCGATCGTCCGGCAATTGCGCGGTCGCGGCATCGCGATCGTGTGGATCGAGCACATCCTGCACGTGCTGCTGCAAGTGGTGGAGCGGCTCGTGTGCATGGACGCCGGACGCGTGATCGCCGAGGGGACGCCCGAGGTCGCGCTCGCGCACCCGGCCGTCATCGAAGCGTACCTCGGAAGCGGCGTCACGTGAGCTTGCTCGCGGTCGAAAATCTCTGCGCCCGGCACGGCCTGCTGCAAGCGGTCCGCGACGTGTCGCTCCGTGCCGCGGAAGGCGAGATCGTGGCGCTCGTCGGCGCCAACGGCGCAGGTAAGACCACGCTCTTGCGCACGATCGCGGGCTCGCATCGCGCGACCTCGGGGCGCATTTCCTACGACGGCGCCGAGGTCGCCGGGTTGCGCGCGAACGGGCGCGTTCACCTCGGCATCGCGCTCGTGCCCGAGGGGCGCAGGCTCTTCGGCAACATGACCGTCGAAGAGAATCTCAAGGTCGCGGGCGCAAACGGACGGCGCGGGCGGTGGACGATCGCGACGGTGCTCGACGCGTTTCCGATGTTGCAGCCGCACCTCAAACAGCGCTGCGGCGAACTTTCGGGCGGTCAGCAACAGGCCACCGCCATCGGCCGGGCGCTGATGACCAATCCGCGCGTGCTGCTGCTCGACGAAGTTTCGCTCGGGCTCTCGCCGGTTGCCGTGAACGCCGTCTACGAGTCGCTGCAAACCGTCATCGGGGAGGGCCGGACGACGATCGTTCTCGTGGAACAGGATCTCTCGCGCGTGATGCGCATCGCGTCGCGCATCGCGTGCATGCTCGAGGGACGCATCGTTCTCGAAGGCAAGGCTTCGGAGTTGACGCGCGAGCAGATCACCGAAGCGTATTTCGGCTTACGCCGCGGCGAAGGCGGCGCGCGCGCATGATGTTCGCGGACCAGATCCTGCAAGGCATCTTTCTCGGCGCCTACTACGCGTTGATCGCCTGCGGCCTCTCGTTTCTCTTCGGCGTCATGCGGATCATCAATCTCGCGCACGGAAGCATCGCCGTGCTCTCGGGCTACCTCGTGTGGTCGCTCGCCGAACACTTCGCGGTATCCCCGTTTCTCGCGCTCCTCGCGGCCGTGCCCGTCATGGCCGCGGCCGGTTATGCGTTGCAACGCACGGTGCTCGAGCGCAGCCTGCGCTCGGGGCCGCTTATTCCGCTCTTGAGCACGTTCGGACTCGCGGTCGTGCTCGACAATTCGATGTTTCAAGGCTTCGGCGCCGATACGCACTCGCTGGACATCGGCGATCTCGCGTTCGCCAGTTGGAGCGGGCCCGGCGGCATCCAGGTCGGGCAACTCGCGGTGCTCACGCTCGTCGTGGCCGTCGCGCTCCTCGGCGGTTTGCAGCTGTTCCTGACGTTGACCCCGCTCGGACGCGCGATCCGCGCCTGCGCCGAAGATGCCGAAACCGCGGAACTCGTCGGCATCGACGCGCGGAACGTCTTCGCGGCCGCGACGGCGATCGCGCTCGTCACCGTAGCGATCGCGGGCGCCTTCCTCGGCATGCGCGCGACGTTCGATCCCTATACCGGCCCGACGCAGCTGATCTTCGCCTTCGAGGCCGTCGTGATCGGCGGCGCCGGATCGCTTTGGGGAACGCTGATCGGCGGCGTGGTCCTCGGCGTCGCCCAGAATCTCGGCTCGCAGGTGAGTCCCCAAGGCTTCTTGATCGGCGGCCATCTCGTCTTCCTCGCGGTCCTGGCCGCGCGGTTCGTCCTGGCCGGACGCGACTGGCGCAGCCTCGTCCGCGCGCGCAAACCGGCTTCCGCGTGACCGACTTGCGTTCGATCGCCGTCCGGCGCTGGAGCCCCGTCTCGATCGCGGCGATCGCAAGCCTCGTCGCGCTGCTCGTGGTCCTCGCGTTCGGACCGGCGTACTTGGGCTCGTATCTGACGGACCGGCTCACCACGCTGTTCATCTACGTCATACTCGCCGCCATGTGGAACGCGCTGGCCGGTTACGGCGGCCTCGTATCGATCGGACAGCAAGCGTTCTTCGGGCTCGGCGCGTACCTCGCCATCCGGCTCTCGTACGCGGGCGTCAACGTTTATCTCGCGCTCGTGCTCGCGCCGCTCATCGTCGGGTTGCTCTCGTTGCCGGTGTCGTCGTTCGCTTTGCGTTTGCGGGTCGGAGAGTTCGCGATCGGCATGTGGGTGCTGGCGGAACTCGCGCACCTCTTGGTCAATCTCGACGGCCTCATCCAAGGCGAGACCGGCGTCTCGCTGATCGCGATCTCCGCGTTCCCGCCGGACGAACGGCGTTCGTATAACTACTGGCTCGCGCTCGGCTTGATGACGCTGCTCGTCGGACTCGTCTTCTTCTTACTCCGCAGCCGCACGGGCGCCGCGATCCAAGCGATCCGCGACAACGAAGAAGCGGCCGCGTCGATCGGCGTGCGGGTGTTCGCGACCAAACGGTTGATCTTCGTCCTCGCCGCAATCGGCTGCGCCGCCGCGGGCTCGCTCTTCTTATCGACGCAGATCAGTTTTCAGCCCAAGACGTATTTCAGCGTGCAGTGGACCGCGTACATGCTCTTCATGACGCTGGTCGGCGGACTCGGCACGTTCGAAGGGCCGATCGTCGGCGCCGTCCTCTTCTTCATCGTCGAGACGCTCTTCGGCGGCACCGGCGTCTGGTACCTCATCGGACTCGGCGCGATGGCGCTGCTCTTCTCCCTCTTTGCCCCGCGCGGAATCTGGGGCACGCTCTCGGATCGCTTCGGCCTCCATCTGATGCCGGTCGGGTACCGGCTGCGGTTTCCCACGCGCGCCGCAACGCCGCCCCGCGATGCGAACGTGCCTCTCGCCGATTCGTAGAAGTCCCCGAGCCCGCACTCGCGGGCTCACTTTAAGGAGAATCATGGCAACGCAAACGACGACGTTCCCGCTTCCCTCCGAAGTCGCTGCCGTTCCCGGAACGGAAGGCTCCGACATGTATCCGTACTTCACGCGGGTCGCGCCGGGCGACGACGAGCGCTTCTGGTTCTACAACGGGATGCATTTTCCGGAGCCGATTCCCGCGTTCGATGCGATCACGGCCGAAGCGCCGTACATGTCGCTCGGCGCGTACAACACGCGCGTGTTCGCCATACCGACGGTGCTCGGCATCGACCATCGCATCATCAACGGCCGCGTGTACATCAGTGCCGTACCGGTGACGGATCCCGCCGAGATCGAACGGCGGCTCGCGGTGTTCCAAGAACGCGCGGGCTATTATTTTTCGAACTGGGACCGGCTCTACGCGCAGTGGAACCAAAAGATCGCGCAGCTCCTGGCCGACATCGCGGCGATCGACGTGCCCACGTTGCCCGAGTTCGACGAAGCGGCCGTGGTCACCGAAGGGCGCGGCATCGCGCAGAACTTCTACCTGCTCGAACGCTTCCACACGTGCATCGAAGCGATGCTCAAGATGTGGCAGTACCATTTCGAGTTTCTCGTGCTCGGATACGGCGCGTATCTCACGTTCTTCGAGTTCTGCAAGAAAGCGTTTCCCGAGATCTCCGTGCAGACGATGGCACGCATGGTGGCGGGCGTCGACACGCTGATGATGCGGCCCGACGACGAACTCAAGAAACTCGCGGCGCTGGCCGTCGAGTGCGGCGTGGAGAGCGCTTTCGTGACGGGGCGCTCGGCGCAGGAGATCCTCGGCGATTTGAGCGGCCGGAACGGCCGGGCCCACGTGTGGCTCGAAGCGTTCGAGAAGGCGCGCGAGCCCTGGTTCAACATCTCGACCGGCGATGGGTTCTACCACCACCACCGCAACTGGAACGACGACCTCTCGCTGCCGTTCTCGGCCCTCGTCGATTACGTGGCCGACGTGCGCGCCGGGAAGTCGCTCGCCCGTCCCACCGAACGCCTCAAGGAAGAACGCGAGCGCATCTCGTCCGAATACCGGGCGCTCCTGGCCTCCGACGACGAGCGCGCGGCGTTCGACCAGATGCTCGGCCTCTGCCACCTCGTGTTCCCGTACGTCGAAGACCACAAATTCTATTGCGAGAATTGGATCGCCACGGCGTTCTTCAATAAAGTGCGGGAGTTCGGCGGGTTGCTCGCGCGACACGGGTTCTTTGCCGATACCGAGGACGTCTTCACGCTGCACCATTCCGAAGTGGGTCTCGCCTTGACCGATCTCGCGCTCTCGTGGGCGTCGGGGTCTCCGCCGCGCGGTCCCGATCATTGGCCCGCGATCGTCGCCGAACGCAAGCGCGTGCTCGCGGCTTACGCCGAATGGGCGCCGCCGCCGGCGCTGGGCCCGGTGCCCGAAGGCATCGCCGATCCGTTGCTCCTGATGCTGTGGGGCATCACGTCCGACCAGCTGCGCGCCTGGGCGGAGCCGGCCGGAGAAGGCAACGAACTGCGCGGCTTCGGCGCGTCGCCCGGCATCGTCGAGGGCATCGCGCACGTCGTCCGCGGCGTCGACGAGATCAGCTCGATCCGCGAAGGCGAAATTCTGGTTTGTCCGGTCACCGCCCCGAGTTGGGCGCCCGTTTTTGGGAAAATCAAGGCGGCGGTCTCCGACATCGGGGGAGCCATGTCGCACGCGGCGATCGTCGCGCGTGAATACGGATTGCCGGCGGTCGTCGGTACCGGACACGCAACCAAGCGCATCGTCACGGGCCAGCGTTTACGCGTCGACGGGACCAGCGGCATCGTCACGATCCTCGATTGACGGGCGGAGAAAGAGCATGGAAGAGACCGGGGGCGCGAACGTCGCGTGGTTCGATGACATCGATCTGGACGATCGCGCGTCCGTGGGCGGCAAAGGCGCGAGTCTCGGCGAATTGCGGCGCGCGCGCGTCGACGTGCCGCCGGGTTTCGTCGTGACGACCGCCGCCTTTCGCCGCTTCGCTCGCGAAGGCGCGCTGCCGCGGGCCGTTGCGAACGACGTCGCGCGCGGTTACGCGCGGCTGTGCGCGGAAGCGGGCGACGACGCTCTCCCGGTCGCCGTCCGCTCGAGCGCAACCGCGGAGGACGGCGCCGCGGCGAGCTTCGCGGGTTTGCAAGATACCTATCTCTCCGTGCGCGGCGAAGCGAACGTCCTCGACGCTTTGCAACGCTGCTGGGCGAGTCTGCACGGCGAAGCCGCCGTCGCCTATCGCAGCCGTCTCGAGGTACGCGAGGAGGAGCCCGCGATGGGCGTCGTGATCCAGCGGATGGTGGAGCCGCGGTCCGCGGGCGTGATGTTCACGCGCAGTCCGCTCAGCGGAGATCCGTCGGTCGTGTGCGTTTCCTCCAGCTGGGGTCTGGGTTCGAGCGTGGTGGGCGGCGAGGTGACGCCGGACGAATTCGTCGTCAACAAGGTCACCGGGCTCGTCGTGCGCAGCACGATCTCGGACAAAGAGATCCGCCACGTGCCGCTCGAGGCCGGCAGCGGCACGCGCGAGGAGCCGAATCCGCCGGAACTGCGAACGCGCGCCTCGCTCGAAACGAGCGAATTGCGGGCGTTGACCGAGATCGGGACGCGCGTCGAACGGCACTACGGTTGCGCGCAGGACATCGAATGGGCGGTCGACGGACGCGGCACGATCTTCATCCTCCAGAGCCGGCCGGAAACGGTGTGGAGCGCGCGCGACCGTGAGGCAGCCGCGCAACGCGCGCTCGAAACGCCCAAAGCGAAACCGTTCGAGCACGTGTTCTCGTTCTTCGGTCCGCGCAAGACGTGAGCCTCAGCCACGAGGACGTGCTGCAAATCCTCGCCCTGCTCGATGCATCCGGATTCGACGAACTCCGTCTCGAAACGAGCGAATACAAACTCTATCTGCGCCGCTCCGCGCCGCCCGCCACGGAGCCCGAACGGGCCGTCGCGGAGCGCAATCCGCCGCTCGCGCTCGCGCCCGCCGCGCCCGCGCCCGCGCCTCCGAACGGCGAGACGCGGGATCTGCACGATATCACGGCTCCGATGGTCGGCACGTTTTACGCGTCGCCGCAACCCGGTGCGGCGCCGTTCGTGCGGGTCGGCGACACCGTCGCGGACGACACGGTCGTCGGCATCGTGGAGGTGATGAAATTGATGAACGCGGTCTCCGCCGGCGCGAGCGGCGTGGTCGTGGAAACGGTCGCGCGGGACGGCGATCTCGTCGAATATGGTACGGTGCTGTTGCGCATCGCGCGGGCGTCCGCATGACGAGCCGCATCGAGCTCGTCGATACCTCCGTCCGGGACGGAAATCAGAGTCTGTGGGGCGCCACGGGCCTGACGACCGGCATGATGTTGCACGTCGCCCCCGCCCTCGACCGCGTCGGCTTCGCGGCCGTCGACTTCACGACGAGCACGCACATGGCGGTCGCGGTGCGCTATCACCGCGAGAATCCGTGGGAGCGCATTCGCTTGATGGCGGCCGCCATGCCGCACACGCCGCTCTCGTTCTTGACGACGGGCATGCGCTTCATCTCCTGGGAACGCGCGAGCGACGATTTCATGCGGCTCACGTTCGCGCTCTTGGTGCGCGCCGGCATCCGCCGCTTCCAGGCGATGGACCCGATGAACGATGCGGACGCGGTCCTCAACGTCGCGCGCACGATTACGGAGGAAGGCGGCCGCGACGTGGTGGCGGCACTCGTGTACACGATCAGTCCGAACAGCGACGACGCGTACTACGCCGAGCGCGCCGCGCGTTTCGCCGAGTCGCCATTCGTCCAACGCGTCTACATCAAGGATCCGGGCGGTCTGCTGACGGCCGAACGCGCGCGCACCTTGATTCCCGCGATCCGCGCCCGCCTCGGCGGCAAGCCGCTCGAACTCCACTCGCACTGTACGATCGGGCTCGCGCCGTTCTCGTACGTCGCGGCAGCCGGCCTCGGCATCGACGCGGTGCACACGGCCGCGGGACCGCTTGCGAACGGATCCTCGCAACCATCGGCGGAACGCATCGTCGCCAATTTCCGGGCCCTCGGCCACGAGATCGATATCGACGACGCGGCGCTTGCCGAACTCGTCGCGTCGTTTGAGGCGCTCGCGCAGGCCGAAGGATTGCCGCGCGGCACGCCCTCGGAATTCGACGAATCGTATCTCCGGCACCAGCTTCCGGGCGGGATGCTCGGCACGATGAAGCGGCAACTCGCCGAAATCGGGCGGCTCGACCAGCTCCCGGCCGTGTTCGAAGAGACCGCCCGCGTCCGCGAAGAACTCGGGTTTCCGATCATGGTCACTCCCTTCTCGCAAGTGGTGGGGACCCAGGCCGTGATGAACGTGATCGCGGGCGAACGCTACGCGAACGTGCCCGACGAGGTGATGCGCTATCTGCTCGGACGCTTCGGGTCGCCGCCCGGCCGCGTCGACGAGACGGTTCGCGACCGGGTGCTCGCGCGTCCACGCGCGCGCGAATTGGCCGCGGAACCGCCGATGCCGGACCTCGCCGACCTGCGCCGGCGCGTCGGACAACACGTTCCCGACGAAGAGTTCGTGTTGCGGGCCGTCATGCCGGCCGCGCAGGTCGACGCGATGCTCGCCGCGCCGCCCGTCCGGCGCACCTACGAACCCAAGACGCGCGCCGTGATGACGTTGCTCGGCGAACTCGGCAAACGTCCCGACGTCGGATTCGTTCGCGTCGAGAAGCCGGACTTCACGCTCGAACTGGCGCGGCGCGCGTGAACGGCGCGGCCTTCGCAGCGCGCATTGCAGGCGCGGCCGGCGTCGTGTTCGATCTCGACGGCACGCTCGCGCTCGGCGACGCGCAGAGCGAAGGCTATCGACCGCTGCCGGGCGCGCTCGAGGCGATCGCCGAATTGCGGCGCAGCGACACGCCGTTTGCAATTTTCACGAACGGGACGCATCACACGCCGCGCGCCTACGTCCAAATGCTGCGACGCGCCGGATTCGAACTCGACGAATTCGCGATGCTCACGCCGTCGGTCGTGGCCGCCGAATTCTTCGCGCGCAAGCGCTACCGCCGCGTGCTGGTGCTCGGCGTGCAAGGCGTCTCGCAACCATTGATCGACGCCGGCGTTTCCGTGGCTCGGCCCGGCGACGACGAAGCGGGGATCGACGCAACCTTCGTCGGCTGGCATCCCGAATTCGCACTCCGCGACATCGAAGCGGCGTGTCGCGTCGCGTGGGCCGGCGCGCCGCTCTATACGGCGTCGTCCGCCCCGTTTTTCGCCACGCGCGGCGGCCGGACGCTCGGGATTTCGGGCGTGATCTGCGCGGCGATTCGCAGCGTGACGCGGCAGCGCGTCACCGTGCTCGGCAAACCGTCGCTCGTCGCGATACGCGTTGCGGCGCGGCGGCTCGGCGTCGCGCCGGAGCGCCTCGTCGTCATCGGCGACGATCCGCATCTCGAAATCGCAATGGCGCGCGCTGCGGGCGCCTGTGCCGTCGGCGTGACGACGGGTCTTGCGGGACGCGACGACTTCGAAGCCCTCCCGGCGGAGCAGAGCGCGCACTTGGTCGTCGACGGGATCGCCGATCTGCTGCCTCACTTTCGCCGAGGCCTGCGCGGCGAGCGCGACGCGCACGGAGCGGCGCCCGCCCTGTAGGGCCGCGCAGCCATCGCGCCAAAGCGAGGCGTGACGGCGCGTTTCGTGACCGTTCGAGGAGCGCATTTCTGATGGGACCCGTCATTTTAGCCGCCCTGCTCGCCGTGGCGCCGGCCGGAGCGCCCGAGCCGACGCTGACCCGACACGTTCCGGACGATGTGGCGCGCGGAATCGCGCAGCGCGTCGGCGCGCCGCCGCCCGCGCAGACGATGGAGTTGACCATCTCGCTGCCCCTGCGCAACGAGGCTGAATTGCGCGCGCTCGTCGCTGCCGTCTCGAATCCGGCGAGCCCGGAATATCGGCACTATCTCAGCGTGACGGACTTCACGGCGCGTTACGGGCCGACCGCCGGCGACTATGGATCGCTCGTCCGCTTCGCGACCGCGAACGGGTTGCGTCCGCACGCTCTCGTCGCGAACCGGCACGTGCTCGACGTGGACGCCACCGTCGCAACCGTCGAGCGCGCGTTTCACGTCACGTTCGGGCTCTACCGGCGACCCGGTGAGGCGCGGACGTTTTTCGCGCCGGACCGCGAGCCCTCGCTCGACCTCGCGCTCCCCGTGCTGCACATCTCGGGCTTGGACGACGAGACCGTGCCGGTATCGCATCTCGTGCGCGGCGCAACTCACGGCCCCGGGTTCTTGCCGCCCACGGGTTCCGGCCCGGACGGCAACTTCATCGGAAGCGACATCCGCGCCGCGTATTACGGCGGGACCGCGCTCACGGGCACCGGCCAATCGGTCGGACTATTCGAATACGCGGGATATAACCTGGCCGACGTGACGACGTATTTTTCGCAAGTCGGTCAGAGCGAGAACGTTCCGATCGTCGGCGTCTCGGTCAACAATGCGAACCTGCGTTGCGATCTCAAATGCGACGACGGCGAGCAAGCACTCGACATCGAAGAGGCGATCTCGATGGCGCCCGGCCTCAAACAACTCGTCGTGTACGTGGGCCATAACGACGTTTCGATCATCAATCAAATGGCGAGCGACGATACGAGCAAACAATTGAGTTGCTCGTGGGGGTGGAATCCCGACCCCGTCGAGCTCGATCCGATCTTCGAGGAAATGGCCGTGCAGGGCCAAAGTTTTCTCGTCGCGACCGGCGATGACGGGTACAAGCTCAAACTCGGCGTCGTGTGGCCGGCGGACGATGGGCTCGTGACCGCGGTCGGCGGTACCGACGTCCGGACCCACGGCCCCGGCGGCGTGTGGATCAGCGAAATCGGCTGGGCGTACAGCGGCGGCGGCCCGTCGCCCGACAACATTCCGATCCCCGCCTATCAGGTGCCGTTCGTGAACGCGCAAAACGGCGGTTCGACGACGCTGCGCAACGTACCCGATGTCGCCGGCGACGCCGACGAAGACAACTACAGCTGCTACGACCGCGCCTGCTACACGGGGAACGGCGGAACCAGTTACGCCGCACCGCTCTGGGCCGGATACATAGCGCTCGCCAACCAACTTGCCGCCGCGTCGAATCGGCCGCCGCTCGGATTCCTCAATCCGGCGGTGTACACGCTCGGCGGCGGGGGCGATTATCGCTACGCTTTTCACGATCAGAAGCTCGGCTACAACGGACGGTACTCTGCAATCGCGGGGTTCGATCTCGTTACGGGGTTCGGCTCGCCGCGCGGCGACGCGCTGATCGAAGCCCTCGTGCGCGGACCAAAATAGGAGGCAAAGGTCCCACCGAACCAAAATCCGTGCGTTGCATGACTGCGTCTCTCGACGCAGCCGACAGGTCGAGAAAGGACTTGGGACCGCCGTGTCGCCGTCAAGCGTGCCCGAGCGCAATTCGATCCGGGCACGGCGCCGTTGACCGAACCTCCGGGTTTCGAACGCGAGGTGCGTTCGCTGTGCATCGCCGTTCCGACGTTCAAACGACTCGATCTCTTGGGCACCTTGCTCGACGATTTGGCCGGTCAAGTCGTCGAGATCGCTCCGCTGCGCGCACAGTTGCTCGTGATCGACAACGACCCGGAGGGCGCGGCGCGCGACATCGTCCGTTCGCGCCGCGATTCGTTTCCCTGTCGCTTGCACTATGCGAACGTGCGCACGCCGGGCTTGAGCGCGGTCCGCAACTATTCGCTGGAATTTGCCTTGGGCGCGGACGTCGACTCGCTCGCGATGATCGACGACGACGAACGGCCGAGCCCTAACTGGTTGCGCACGTTGATCGACGTTTCCAATGCCAGCGGGGCGGACGTGGTGTCCGGACCGGTTCTTCCCATCTTCGCGACTCGACCGCCGCAATGGGTCCTCGAAGGCGGTTTTTTCAGCGCGCCGCCCATCGCGGACGGCGCCCGGATCACGGATTGTTACTCGAACAACGCGCTCCTGAGAACCGCGGCGTTGCGCAGCCACAACCTGCGATTCGACCCGCGGCTCGGACTCGCAGGCGGTGAAGATCAACTCTTCTTCCGACAGTTCGTGAAGGCCGGCGGCACGATCGTCTATTGCGAGCGCGCGTTCGTTACCGAACGCATCCCGCCCGCGCGCACGTCCGTGCGCTACGTCGTGCGGCGGAGTTTGCGGCGCGGCACGACGCTATCGATCTGCGATGCGAACATTCACGGCACGATTTGGATGCTCGCCGTGCGCTCTGCGAAAGCGGCCGGAGCGCTCGTCCGCGGTACCGCCGAGATCGCGTTCGCGCGCGGGAAAGCGGGCGTGATTCGCGGGGTCTGCGAAGTGGCCCGCGGCCTCGGAATGGTGATGGGACTCTTCGGGCAGACGGTTCAAGAATATGCCGGCGGGCACGACGCTACCAAGAATCCGGCCGGCGTCGACCTCGACCTCGATCCTCGCGAGCTCTCGCCTTAACCGATCGCCCGTTCCGGTACGTCGCGTTTGGGCAAGCGCGAACCGATCCGCCGAGCCGGAACGCCGCCGACGATATCGTACGGGGCCACGTCTTTATTGACGACCGCGCCGGCCGCGACGATCGCACCTTCGCCGACCGTGACGCCGGAGAGGATGACGGCGCGGCAGCCAAGCCACGCGCCCTTGCCGATGGTGACGTCGGCCTCGACCTCCGGCTGATCGTTGATCGGCGTTTGCAGGTCGGCAAAGCCGTGGTTCGCCGTGAAGATGGACACGTACGGCGCGAAGAGGGCGTGGTCGCCGATCGTGAGCCGGGCGTTGGCCGAGCACCAGAATAAATTATGGGGCCCTAAGATCACATTCTTGCCGAGCACGATGTTCTGCGCGTTTCGCAGCGATAGCGTCCGCAGGATGTGGCTGCCCTTCCCGATCTGATTCGCAGGGATCCTATGAGACGTATGCTCGCGGACTTGCGAAATCACGACTTGCGCGAGTGCCGACGGTGCGAACTTCAGGAGTTCGAACAATCTCGCGAGCTTGCGGATCACCGGCGCTGCGCTTCCTTGGCGAACGCCGTGAATGCCGCGAGCCCCGGGCCGCTGAGCGACCAGTCGCCGTGCGGTCCGCCCGCATCGAAGTAGACGATTCCCCGCAGACGCGGATACTTACGCCGTATGAGGCCGAGCGTGTCGGGCGTCAAGAACGTCGCCTGGTCCTGGGTCGCGAGCGCCCCGGTTTCCCCGATGATGAACGGCTTGTCGATGTTCGCGTACACGCCGTACGGCTCGGCGAACATGGCATCGAATCCCTCGCCGCGGCGATCGTAGACGTCGACGCCGATGTCGTCGACGTAGCGGTCCCCGGGATAGTATGGGAGCCCGCGCGCGGCGCGCCCCTTCTCCGCTCCCGGGCAGAAATAGAAGCGCACGTTGCGCGCGTTCGCGGCGGCGAAGATATCGTGGACGTGACGCCACGCGGGCACGAAGTCCGCGGCATCGATGTGACGGTACGCACCGTTCATTTCCCAACAGTAGCGTAGCTCGACGGTGCTGCCGAACGCCGCCATCGACGATGCAAGCGTACGCAGCGCGTCGTCTTGCGCGCCCGCCGCGATAGCGGGGATGCTTCCGCAATTGAGCGACACGATCGGGATGCGACCCTCCCGCTTGTCTTCGACGATCGCCTCGCTCGGAAACGGCGCGCGCAGACGTTCGTAATGCAACGAATAGTCGAATTTGCGGCCGACGGCCGTCTCCAGATCGGCGATCGTCTGCGGTCCGGGTTGCCGCGGCTTGACCCAGACGCCGACCTTCAGCGGCGGCCCGCTCTGCGCGCACGCGACGTACCCGATCGCCGGGAAGAGCGCGAGAACGAGAACGACTCTTCCGGCACGGGTCAGGAGCGTTGCGAGAAAGTCACTCATCCGCGCGTCTGCCGGCACCGGGCGTCGATCGTCATCGTCATGTTGACGCATCATTCGTCGGGCCGGGTCGTTTTCATTGACGCGCTACGCACGGATCCGGCCGGTCCCCGCTGCAAGGCAAGCTCGAGAGGTGCAACCTCTTGCCGCTCGGCATCTCAGTCATGTTGACCGAAGACCAAGTTTATTGCGCGTATTAGGCTCCCGACGAGAAACTTATCCTTCGCTCGAAACTTGGCGTAAGGCCACCACCGTATATTCGGGATGGTCGATCGGCGAGAATGCTATGAACTGCATGCGCACCTGCATTCCGTTCGGGCGACGCAAGACACAGATGTGTGACGTCGGTGTGTCGACCACATATGCGCGCCAAAGCGTATCGAACAGGGTGTTCTCGGCCCGGAGCGAGCGGACGAGATCGTCGAGTTTCGCGTTACCCTCCTCGGCGAACGTAGCGCGGAAGACGCCGATCATGCGCTTCAGCGTCTCCTCCCATCGGACGAAGGTCTGTCGCATGCCCCGGTCCCGAATCATCATGGCGAGCATGCTTCGGTCCCCATCGGCATGCGATCGAAACGGAAAAAGCTCGTCCGCGACCGCGTTCCAAGCGACGACCTCCGCATCGGCGTCGGTAACGAACGCGGCGCCGTCCGAATACGCGCGAACGAATGCATAGAGCGCGTCGACGGAGCCACGCTCGCCGGTGCGTTCCGACGCTTCTTCCCGCGCGAGGGAGAACGCGTGATCGACCTCGACCTGGGTGAGCCGTAGCGACCGTGCGACACGTCGAAGCGCTTTGCGATTGATTTGGTCGACGCGACCTTGCTCGAGCATCGCGTACCAGCTCAATCCGACGTTGGCGAGTTGGGCGACTTCCTCGCGGCGCAGGCCCGGAACGTGGCGGCGTGTCCGCTCCGGCAAACCGACGTCTTGCGGCCGTAGTAACCCGCGTCGGGCGCGCAAAAATGCGCCGAGTTCGACCCGGCGGCGGCGACCGCTGTCCTCGGTGCGGCTGGGCTCGGCTTCGGGCATAGATGCCATGGCGTTCGTAACGGCGTGAGCTGCTAGTCAGCTCGTGCGGATGTTTTTCAAGATGAGGATGAATGCCGGATTCGCGTACGGGATCAATTGAATGACCTGCAATTCCGTCAAGCCACGCTCGTCGTATCGAACCAAGATCGATTCGACGGGCGGATCGGCAATCGTCGGATGTTCGGACCAGGCGGCGCGAAAGGCCGGCGACTCGGCACAGAGCCGGTCGATCAGTTCAGAATACTGCGCGTCGCCATATTGGGCGAAGGTGAAGCGAAAATGGCCGAGCATTCGGTCGAGCACGCCGCGCCAATTCGGTGAGATGTGTCGTATCCGCGGCCCGAGTTCGCGAGTCATGATCTCGAGCAGATTCGGACGGGCGTGCTTAGAGAACTCGTACAACTCGTCCGCCATGTCGTTCCAGGCGTAAAGGTCGAAGCGGCCGTCATGAAAGTGGGCGTGGCCGAGCGGATAGGTGCGAACGAATTCGAGCAAGACATCCTTCGGCTCGGTGCCAAGCGTCGAGAGTTCGGAAAAAGAATCTGCCGCAAGGTTCCGCAAGTATTGCCGCTCGCGAATTTCTAGTCTGAGGGCGGATGCGATCGCCTTCAAGGTCGTCGGAGTGATGTTCTCGACGCGTCCCTGCTCGAGCATCGCATACCAGCTGACCCCAATCCCGGCGAGATCCGCAACTTCGTCACGTCGCAAACCTTTTACGTGGCGTCGCCCTATCGGCTCGAGTCCAACGTCCTCCGGGCGCATCCGCTCCCGCCGGTCGCGGAGAAACGCACCGAGGGTGACGCGGCGGCGCCGGCGCACCTCAAGCGCAGCGGCCGCCGAGAGCCTCGGTCGTTCCGCGAGCATCGCGGGGCTCGCGCCGCCCCGTGCCGGCTTCGCAATGGTCATCAAGATGACCGTATACGTGGGACTCGATGGCGTAATGAAGGCCATCACGTTGCAATCGATCGTGCCGAGCGCGGGATGGACAACCGTCTGCCGTTCGCAAGGTGGTACGGAGAGCGGGCGCTGTTCCCAGAGCCGGGCGAACGTGTCGTAGCCGCTCAGCTCGGAAATCAAGTCCTCGAAACTCGTGTCCCCGAGCGCGGCATGCGAATTGCGGAAGCCGCCCAACATTCGTTCGAGGATCTCCCTCCACTGAGGGAGCTCGAAGCGCGCTTGAACGGCCGCGTCGGTCAACATGATGCGGAGAAGATTGGGTTCCGGAGCACGGGCCGAAAACTCGAAAAGTTGGTCGGCGAACTCGTTCCACGCGACGACGTCGTGGCGGCCGGAGTGAATGAAAGCGCCACCCAATGAGAACGACCGTACGAAATCGACCAGCGCCGGGGATGGTTCGCGCGCATCGACGTGGAGTTCTTCGAACGAACGCACCGCGAGCGAGCGCAGGTATTCGCGCTCGCGGAAGGTCAGGCGGAGCGCGCCGGCGATCGCATTAATTGTTTCAGCGCCGACGTTCTCCACGTTGCCCTGCTCGAGCATCGTGTACCAGCTGACCCCGATGTTGGCCGCCTGCGCGACCTCGTCCCGGCGCAAGCCGCGGACATGTCGCCTTCCACTCGCTTCGAGACCGATATCCTCAGGTTTGAGCAGCGCACGGCGATGGCGCAGGAACGACCCGAGTTCGATCCTCCGCGCGCGCAGGATCTCGACTTGGTTCGTCTCCGCCGGCTTCGATATCACGTGGAGCGCTTTCATGAGGATTAGCCAAGCTCCCGTCGCTCCGAAAAAGTACGATTGGCACTACTAGTATTGGGACCCGTGCTTTTCGTGGACGCCTCGGGTCGTTTGTAACGCGTGCCACTCGCAATCGTATGTTTTCCAAATGGCTTCTCTGCTAGTCCGGACGGGGAGTATCATCGACGGCGTCATCACTTCCAATCCGAAAGGGAACCGATGCTCCGCTTTACCCCAGACGACGCGGCTATCGTCCTGATCGATCACCAAGTCGGGACGTGCAGCTGGATCGGTTCGATCACGCAGGACGAACTCACGCGAAACGTCGGCGTCATCGCTCAAGTCGCGGCCCGCTTGAAGATGCCCACTGCGCTCACGTCAAGCATGGAGACGAACGTTCAAGGCTTATTGATGCCCGTCATCCAGCAAGCGCTACCCGACGCCTATGCTGCGCGCGTCAAGCGCGCCGGAATCGTCAACGCGATGGACGATCCAAGCTTCGCAAAGTCGGTGTACGCACTTGGCCGCCGTAATCTCATCATGGCCGGCGCCACGACCGACGTATGCGCCGTGCCGCCCGCCATAACATTGCTCGAACAGGGCTACAACGTCAAAGTAATCGTTGACTGCTGCGGCTCGCCGACAAAGATGGCCGACGATATCGCGATCCAGCGCCTCATCGCAGCCGGCGTCCAGCTCACGACGACCAACGCGATCGTATCGGAACTCGTCCACGACTGGAGCACCTCCGCGGGCCAGGCGGCCTTCAGTTTCCTCGCCCCCGCTACCGCCGCAGCCTAAGTGACGGTACGGC
>Ga0116227_10008800_pt1 | contig 18763 bp, 10 predicted proteins | sample S1TSphgellanicum_FD_89693 | JGI IMG/M metagenome (GOLD analysis project Ga0116227, IMG submission 89693) | Host-associated microbial communities from peat moss isolated from Minnesota, USA - S1T2_Fb - Sphagnum magellanicum MG | ecosystem: Host-associated > Plants > Peat moss > Unclassified... | reverse complement strand
TTGAAAATCCAAAATAATAATTTGGAATTCAAATTTCAACTTTCAAGTGAAATAATTTCTTAAAATTTAAATTTTAAACTTCAAAATTCAAATATCAAATTTCAAGTTCAAATAAAAATATTTAAAATCAAACTGCCAATTTTTAGCCTCAATTTTTTTAAAAATTTGAAATAATAATTTTTAGATTTGAAAATAATAATTTAGAATTCGAATATCAGGTTTTAGATCAAATAACTTTTTTGAACTTAAATTAAAAATTTCAGAATTGAAATGTTAATTTTCATATTCAAATAACAATATCTAAAATTGAAATGTTCGTTTTTAGATTCAATTACTAATTTTCAGACTTGAAGTATTAATTTTGAGAATGTAAAATAATAATTTTGAATTTAAATTTCAGGTTCGATAAATGATTGTTTAAAATTTAAATGAAAATTTTTCAGAGTTGAAATATAAATTTTCATATTCACATAAAAATATTCAAAATTAAAATGTCCATTTTTATTATCAATTATAAATTTTTTAATTGAATACCAATTTTTGGATTCGAAAATATTAATTTAAAATTCAAAATCAATTTTTAGATCAAATGAGTCTTTTTGAATTGAAATTGAAAATATCATATTCAAATCAAAAATTTCAAATTCATATATCAAGTTTCAAATTCTAATAATTTTTTTAAAAAGTTAAAATAACAATTTTCATAATTCAAATATCAAATTTCAGATTTGAATAAAAAAATTCAAAGTTCTATTAATTTTGATACTCATTATATGAACAATATACATATGTATGCATATTATATATATATAATTTTAGTACATACATTAAAATACACCCTTATGTCATTGCAGAATACTTTTAGGATGCAACTAATTTGGTGACTATTAGAACTAATGGGACATATCAACCTATTGATGAATGAAAATAAATGTAAAATTGATGCAATCAATAGGATGAAATTTATAATAGTTGCATCATAGTTGTGAAAATGACCAAATAGTTGAAAGTTGGTCTTGTAGTTACAAATATTCCCAAATCTAGTCGCAAACGACTATAAGTCGCATGTAGTTGTAAATGGAATTATTACATTTTGGCTGATTTCTACTAGTGAGGGGTCAAAACTCATTGGATTAAAGAAGTATTTATACCATTAAAAATCTTTTGGAATTTAGATGTCTAAAATGAGTTTGCATGACGGGTACTTAAAACATAAGTTATGGCCAAAAGAAGGATCGAGAATCAAACTGTCAATTTGATTCCTAACCACTAAAAGTTGGGAATCACCCTAATTTACTTGCATACAAGTGGCGTGCCACATATTGTTGGAAATTTCTTAATGGTGGCTACAATTATTCTTTAGACCTCATCTCAATCGAAGCTATGTAAAAGAAGTTATGGGCCTCCAAAGTCGTAAGAATTTCAATTTGGGGAATTTCGGGACTCTCAACTTGGGAGTCCAAGGACAAAATGACATTTGGGTGTAAGCCCCGTGGCCAGACACAAATAATATTATAAGGGGGAAGGTGGTGGCTTCCCCCCCAAGTTCAGGCTGTGGTGAATTTTATGAGTCCATGTTTGCCCATGGTTTGTCCGTGCACCAAAAGTGCTCCAACTACGCACTAACCAACTTGTTGTTTGGTTTGTGCAAGTTTGTGTGAATAATTGACTTGATTTTCACTTGTCCTAGCCCCATCCCAGAGCTCCAGCATGCCCCTCTACTATCGAAATGTTGCGAACCAAATAACGTACCCCAATTCCTTATCCTTCCGTTATTTTCACCTTTGGACTCGTAGTTGAGTCTATCAAGGAGTCCACGAGTGTGTCATTGACAATCTTTATGTTTTAATTTGTTTTTGGTGGCTTTCATCAAGGGCTACTTTTGAAATAGGTGTCCATGAGCTTGATAATTGGTTTAGTTTTTAGCATTTTTGTGTCAAACAATGGATTCACGGTCCATGTGAGTATTTTGTGTCTCAAAATTTTTATGACTCTTTCTCTCGTTTGCATTAAAAACATGAATTCCAATTACTCTCTAATTCCATTTGCACTTTTTCTAACACCATTGTGCCATTTCAAATTTTGTTCAAGTTTTTTTTCCTTTAACCTATAGAAGTTCAATGATGAAGAGTGGGTGGACATGCCCACTTGTAATCTAGTAAAATTTGTGCATAACATCTAGTTGTAGCAATCGAGAAAACATGACACTTGTCTATGTACATATCGACGTTTGATGACTACATTCGTGTTTTCAAACAATCTACATTATATAGACAATACTTGTAAGGTGGTCCACCTAATCATAGACTTGATAAGAATGAATTGTTGTTGAGGAGGGCTTAGAAGGATCGAGTGATCCTGCTAGACTTGTGGGGGTTAGAACAATTACACATTTGGGTCATCTTTCACAGATTGCCTTCCGCACTTCGAAGGAGAAGAGGTGTTTGGGTTTACTAAGTAACTTGCTAATTATCCTCCTAATGAAGATGAAGATTCCCATCATCCTAACTATGTGAATTTTTCTTGTCCACGAGTAACCATCCTTGTTGTTGAACTTAATATTATGGAGGACGTACATGTTCAACAACTGCCATTTGGTTCCATTAATTTGTTACCTTTGGTATCTCGAGGTGGCTTGGAATTGAAAAAAAATATTTTTATTGATGGCTAGTGGCATATTGAACGCTACCCACCCAATTATGTAATTCAATGTTTTGCACTTTAGAAAACCATGGTGTTCAAATGTAAAGCAAGGATCAACCTTTACAAATTTATAAGCGGAACTCATGTTCCATGTTACTCAGGTTTTTGGGCTCAATATCATAGCGGATCACTTGAGCACCATAAACATTGGTTTTGTCCTAATGACTTGAACCATTGCGTTAATGGGACAACCCACAAATTTGCAATTGTTAAGCTTGCAATTCCAACTATATGGCCCATCCAAAAAAGTAAAAGCTTGACTCAAAAGGAGGTGACAACTCTAGAATAGGTAGGGTTTCCTTTATTTCCTACATAAAAACAATGTTTTAAGTTTATTTGGCTTCCAATCTTGTAGTTCAAGCAATTTTATATGCATGCTATGAGTTGTTATAGCCTTGGGAGGCTATTCAATGCAAGTTGTTGGCCTATAATTCATGGTGGCAAGAAGGTGAAATGGCCTTCCATTTTCGAATTGACACAACAACACACCAACAATTGGGAGGTTAACATCATAATTCTCCAATGCATTGTTTTCCTTGTTGTTGATGTCTCACCATTTGGGTATGGACAAATTTACAATTTTTTTTTTGATGACAAACAATATGATGTCATTATTGGAAATTTCCCTTGATATTCATGTGTCTACTTTGTGACAATGTTGGCAATTCCTTTGGGTGGTTGTGAGGCATATGTGTAATGTAAACATGTGTATCATGTCTTACAAACAATTATGTTTTGTGGGCTCATGGAAAAAATCATTCATTATTATACATGGAATTGGGATGAAGTTCAATGTTTGTTCAATGCATTCTAAAACATTTGGACTTTAATGATAGTACATTACAATTACATTTGCTTCAAATCAATTGTGTTTTTCTTATTCATCAAGCTTGTTATAATTACTTCAACTATGTAGGAAGTTTAGTTTTCAATTATAGTTTAATAGTTTTTTCTCCATTGTGTATTATTTCAATAATTTTTATGAGATGTATATGTTTTTTTGTTCTGGTGAATATACATTAGTGGTGTGGCATCAAAGTATGTAGCTTGATAAAACTTTGTACATTTGATTATCAATAAAACCTTTGACAATCATAAAGTGTTTCCTTGTATATTGTCTTTTTATGTAGAATATCATAGAACCTTGCCATTATAACACATGTAATTTGTTGAAGAATTAATATACATTTACTAATTTGAATTCATCATATATTTTTCAAGCATGCAATTTCTTATCATTTCAACAATTTTGAAAATATTGAAGTTATTGAATAAGAGCCCTAAAAATTTGGAACGCACCAAGAATGATAACATGCATATGTGTATTTTCTTTTGACTTCAAATTTGCACATGATGCTACTGTCAACAACTATGTTGGTTAAATCCATGTTTATAATCAATAAATTATTGTTGATTCCACAACAAATCATGCACATGACATGACAAAATATTCCATGCCATGTCATGGAATATTTTGCCACATCACATAGAATTTACCTCGTGGAAAATGAATATATTAAAAATATTCAATGACATGACATGGAATATCCCTTAATATTCCTTCCTACTCACAAGAGCACCTACTCACCCATTAATGTCATTGATGTATTTACTTGTCAACTTTTAAGTGATGGCCCCCCATTTGATTTTGCCATCCTTTGTTTCAAAAAATTTGGTGCACCTTTTCAACATTGTTTATTATAATGAGGTTTTGGCAATAACCCTTTGAAAAATTTGAAACTACACACCTATACATGAATGTGCTTGCTATTGATAAGAGCTTTTTCCAAGGCTATTTTTGCATCTACTTCAATTTGGGTCTTCAACTTCAATTAAATAGACGAAACATCATTGTTTTCAATTTGCCAATTCAATTCCTTTGATAATTGGGCATTAGCCAAATTGGGATAAAGATGGGTTTATTTGTTCTTTTGTCAATGGGACCATTCGGGCCCCCTTTAGACTTATGGTTAGAAAAGTGTAGCTTACTTGACCATTTCCTTTTTGAAAACACACATTGGAAATCAAAATGATCCTTATTCCCATTTAATGGGATCACCCATGATAAAAATATTTTCAATAGAAGTTCATTATAAAGTTTAGGAGTGACCCATTGCTCTATAAATCGAGTAGGTGTTAACTTCATATAGTATTGTAAAAACCCTTCAAACCCATTTGTCCTTCCTATTTCCTTTTTTTTGCAACCATATTAGACAAAAGATCCAAAACATTAAATTCTTCCAACTCCAATTGGACTTTGTGTTGCTTCCTATGGCAATTTAGACCCACCACCATGTTAAAAAAACGCCATCTAACAACTAATTGTGCCCATAGTTGTGCAAAAACTTTAGTGCAACCTGATAATAAAAACCTTATACATTTTTTGTTTGTTTATTTGAAGGCTTCAAATTTCCACAAAGTTTCAACCCTTTGTAATGAATTCAAAGCTCACAAGTTTGTAACACCAAATCATGGGTTTGCAACATTAGAATTAAGGTTTGACACCCATGTCATCATGATAGTGTCTCCCACCAAAGGTTGTTATAGTATTAATTCCCATGTTGTAGTTCACCCCATGTTACATCGCAAGATTTAGAAAAGGATAATACCTAAATGTGAACACACATATGAACTAATTTTGCATGTATTTAAATGCACACTTGGATCGCTATATTTTGTGCAACGCCCTTCACAAACGCAACATCAAAGAAGAATGCAAAAATGTTAGGAAAACTTTTTCCAAGCATTTATAACAAATTGAAAACAAAATTTGAAATGAAAACCTAATGGTCTTTTTCAATGGAGATCATTGAAGTTCTACCAAATATTTTTGATTTGGCTAAACCTTAAGTAATGACACTTTCACAAATGTTAGCAAACACAATATTATCAAGTTCATAGTAATGTATTTGCAAACATTTGTGGAAACACACATATAGGAGAAACCTTGGCACAGTTCCATCACAATCAACATTGAACGAACTTAACAACAAAATTGAAAATTCTATGTCAACCTTGTGATTCAAGAAAAAACATGAAATCAACAACTACGTAAGTTAGAGAAGTTGTTCCACCATGGAATTAATGATAGCATTGAGGTTGTACTCAAGTTGTTGGAGGATCAAAGGTGTTGCAAACAAGCACAAAATGGTGGTGCCAAAACACTTCTGTAAAAATATTGTGAAACGTGAACCCTAATGGGTGGAAATGGCGTCCCATGGTATGTTATTTGCATGCATTCCATGAGGATCAGGATGGTATGGCAAGTTACAAAATGGGCATAACATCTTCATGTTACGCAAAGGACACCCTTGGGACCAGGTTTCGTGGAAAGGGTAATGGGAACGAGTGAGGGCAAAACATGTCAGCCAGTACTTTTGTACTGGACGCAATCAATTTCTTTGGCCTGTTTAATACTTTTCACTGGCTACGTCTGGAGAAATTAGGTCTGGGAAGTTAGGTCTAGCAAGGTCTTCCCTTTCAAAATGGGACAAAATGAAATTCTCTTCTCTGTGTTTGTCCTTTAATCTGTTTCTCTCGTCTGTTGTCTGTGTTGTCTGTGATCAATGTGGTATACGGTTTTGGTGGTAGGTGTGTGGGGTGTGTTGTGTTTTGGGGCGGAAATACAAATGTCGAAAACATTTGCACGAAACAGGTAAGCAACACGGTGGGTCGAGGATGTTGAAAATTTTGCGTTATATTTTCGCAGTAATGTCTGCTGCCTTGTGTAAGCAAAATTCGTAAGGCCGAAGTTGTGTCTTTCTCCTCCGCCCTGCTTTCTCCAATTTTGTTTTCGTAGGAGAGAATGTGTTCACGCGTGATCTAAATCTCTAATGACCCAAAATATATATCTGATGTAAATGAATGCGGATTCCCCGGTATACACGCTTCTTACAATAGATCATTACATGAAGGATGGAAAATAGATCATCACATGAAGTATGGAAGAAGACGACAGAAAACGGAAGCGCACTAACACTATTGCATGCAGTAGCACCACCAACTCTGCACAAACAGAGAGAAGCTCACAAACTCTTTAAAATTATGTAAGCAGAATGTATACAGCTGTGTACTAATGAAGATCTTCCATATGAACGCGGGAAAAAAATGTCAATTCCAGTTTGATTGTGCACAGAAAAAGCTCAGGAAATTCACGGCAGAAAGGCCAAATCCCGCAAACCAAAAAGGAATCGCTAAGGAAGAACGCAATCGGTCCCCCCATAGATTCGCAGAACGATCGGGAATGACGGAACGAAGAATGTACCCGGACGCTGATGAACGGAGAGAGACGATCGTAGCGGTAGGCAAGGGAAACGAATGATGAGAGAGAGAGAGAGAGAGAGAGAGAGAGAGAGAGAGAGAGAAGCGTGGTGGTGAGGAGTAAACCTAGGGCGCAAGCAAAGGGTTAGGTTTCCTTAGAGGAGATGGCGGACGGACTACGCTGTTGCTGTCGCTTTCCCTTCCTCCCCTCTTTGACGGATAGGTGTACGCATATGTAGCCTTCAAGAGATCCAGAACTTTCCAGAGAGCTTGCTTTACTCTTCTTCTTCTTCTTCTTCTTCTTCTTCTTGCGATGCAGTGGAAGCAGTGGTGGCGGACTAATAAGAAAGTGGCGGGGTTTGCCGGGACGAGTGTTTCTTCATCATGTTCTCGATCCCGTGTTGTTGTTGGATGTTATTCGCTTGATGTCATCGTAGATTCGTATTCTTTTGGAGCTGGAATTGCACTTACTGAGAAGAGGCTTCTCTTTTTCCTTGGTGAAACAAACAGTCGTGTCATGATGCTTATGCCGCAGTAGCACAAAAGCTTGAGGGTTAGAAAGGTATAGGAACTAACCGCAGGGAAAGAGGATACAAGAAGCGAGAGAAAAACCACAGGGACAGACGGGATGATATTGCCGTTCGCAAAGCTTGGTACGCTAGTCTTGAGGACGTTGAGCAAGCCCTTGGCTACGCGGTTGAAGCAGCAGGCGGCACACCATCCTCGGTTCCGTGAAATCATCATCAATTTTGCTCAGGTGTATGCTGCTGCTTGCTTTCTTTAATTTGGCATTGCATCGCTTCTTTCTTGCACTTGCCAATCCCCAGGGCTATGTCTTTAATTGTTCATACTCTCTCCAGACATTGCCTCTTCTGAAGTGAATCATGACAGAGTTCTTCTGTGTGGAATTCTGAAGTTCCTGCGGTTGGAGACTCTCTTGTAGACTGTTGCAGTAGTGGGTATAAGCTCTCTTAGGATGGGCTTGTTGTTTGTTTCTTCTGCTTTGTAAGCTTTTGTCTGCTCCAGAAGAGAATTATTGTTGGGCTTCAGAATTTTTGAAGGATTCTCTGTCTCTGAGAATTTCACTGCTCCAGTGTCACTCAGTCTGTAGATAGCCTGGAATTGCCAGACCAATAAACTGATGGAGTTGATAAAGCACATTTTGAACTTCAATCTGACATTTTGCTGTATGATGATCAATCTTGGAAGTACAAATCTTGGTCTGATGCAGTGCAGAAACCCATTTATCTTTGCTGTCATGTAGCTGGACCGGTACATCAGTTTATTTGGTTTTCTTGACAGGGTCAAGCCATACAAGGTTGCAAAGTCTTGTATTGATACTAAGAGGTGGGCATTCTAGAGGTGCAGTCAAATCACAGGTTCCAGGTGAATTTGCAAAGGCGAATCTATGGCCATGCTACTGATGTTGAGATTCGACCTCTGAATGAAGAAAAGGCTGTACAGGCAGCTTCAGATTTTCTTGGAGAAGCATTTATTTTCTCGGTAATCATTAAGCCATCATGTCTGCCTGCTGAACTCCTTGTTTGTGTTCCTCGGCCTCCAGAGCATTACAAACTAGTCTGAGGAAATGCTAAGTTGCCATTCAGTCTTCTGGCAGGTTGGAGGAGCTGTTGTGATATTTGAAGTCTCACGGAGTGCTTTATCTGAAGCTCGGAAGGAGGAATTCCGCAAGAGAGAGTTATTGGTAAATATGTTGGCTTCCCCTCTAGCTTTCTGTGGGTTTTGTGCTGTCTGGTTTACTCAGAAAGGCCATAAGTCTCTGTTGACAACCATCTACTTTGTAAGTTGGGATTTTGAATCAGATTTGTTTTGATTACCAGGATCTGCGGCACAGAGATGAAATTGTAGCACAAGAGCTTGATTCATTGCGGCAGCGGTTGGACCAATTGGAGAAAGCAGTCAGAGGACGAGGTTTTGCAAGTTGGAAACTACCAGGCTTATCCCACGGTGAAATCCATGGTGAAGAGAAACAACCATCACGACCTTTGTTTGCAGAACCTTCCCCTGAGACAGCTCCAACCACTGTTTAAAACTCATTCCTGTTCATGGAGATTAACACAACAAAGTTTCCATAAGATTGGACACCTTTTTGAATTTGAATGAGATAATTAAAAATGCCATGAATTTTATATGAATACTTCACTGTGAGGTTTGTACACATTATTATATTCTTATCAGGACATCTATCAGGGGATGAAGTCAGTGGAGATAGTGGCAGTGGTTCACTGTCATTTCATGAGGAATGGGAAGGTCTGCTACTTTGTGACTCGCGATTGCCACAATATCACTGCACTTGCTCTTGTTGGTTTGTTAACCCTGTCTTGTTAAACAGGGGTTATAGGATTAGTGTATAAAATATTCACAAACACATGGGGTCCTTGGTGTAGGCGAGTGTAGGTGTGAAGAAAAAACTCTGACCAATGAGATTCTTAGAAAGGTTGAGGTAGATTGTTTTTCTGAGTTATCTTGAGTGAACTAACAGCCAAATATGCAAATAGGCTTTTATAGGTTTCAGAGAATTCTAATGACCAATTGGAGTTCCTGAATAGTGGTGTTGTTTTCAATCTATGTGAGAATAGGGTACTTTATAGTAGTGACAAAATACTCTCATGGTAATGATATTCTTACAATTGGAGATGAAACAGGAGCCAATGGCCACTGCCACAAAACTTTGTTTCTTGTCTTGCTGTCTTGCTTTGCAATACTCTTGCAAAGTGAGCTCTTGAAATGTTGCAAAACGAGCTCCTCAAATGATTGTTAATTTCGGGCATTAACTTTGCAGAATAGCTTAAGACTGGTTTCCTGTGTGGGAGGTGCATTCTATGGCTTTGTGTGGATGGCAGATCAATGATCTAGATGGTTGATAGGAAACAAGTCCTGTAACTTACATATACATGATCTGGATTGGAGAAAACATACCAGTATGGATAGAAAGATTGGAGAATTTTAGAATGATGGAACTTGAATGCCTATTTCACATCAATGCTGAAGTTTGGATGAACTGTGGTATTGGATGAAGTTGGAAGCACAATTCGCAAGTTCACTTGATTATTTGTGGAAGCAGCAAGCAACCTTCATCACGGCCATTTGAACACCATGCATAATTAAAGCAGGTGGATAGAAGGGTACATGTTGAATAAAGTAGAGGGATAAAGCATCAGAAAAAGGTTTTTTCTTTTCCTTGGTTTGCACATGAAGCATGCAACTAAGAAAAGTATATCTCACCCCTCAGTGTCTTGAATTTTTGGTAGTTTTTTTGCCAATGTGAGCATTCCTGCTCTCTACTGGCATAGGACTGTTAGAAATGTTTATAGGAAGGTGGCTTTCTGGTTGCTGGTACCATGTTGGAGCAAACTGTCCAACAAATTATGGACATAGGTGGAGTAAAATCCAGGACCCAAACATGTGGTTTCTCAATATCTCCAAGGAATGTGGAGTGGTGTGGATTATAAGGCTCTTTCTTGGGCCTGCCTCTGCCAATGCTGATCTTCAAAGCTTTCTCCTGTTAAACTGTCAATCTACAAGAGGAAGTGGATTGGCGATAGGTGGTTAAGCCTTCATGAATGTTGACCATTGATTGGGCATGTTTTACAGTTGATCATTCTTTAAATGGAACTAATTAATGGCCAGAGTGAACCAGCCCCCATGACTGCACCAGTTGGCCGTTCTATCCATAGGATGGGCTGGATGATTCACCTCTTTTTCATTCACTTCTTTACTTTACGTTAACTAACATTCTACCACAGTCAATCTTTTTTGGCAACACCTTTGACTATTGTTTTTTTTATTGCCAATTTTTTCCCAACCCTGACGTCCATACTACCCACCCACCCACCTAGTTACTCTACTAACCTAAATCTTAGCCCTGCCTATGAACTAACAATTAATCCTTTACTTACCTTGGCAAAACTCTTATCTCCTCTTGGCTAAACCTATATTTCTTCTTAGCTAAAGTTATAGTTCTTTTTGGCTAAACTTCTATCTCTTGGCAAAACCTATATATTTTATTGTCTAAACTTCTATCTTTTGGCTAAACTTATATATCTTACTGACTAACTTCTATTTCTTGGCTCAACCTATATATCTTGCTGGCTAAACTTCTTTCTTTTGACAAAACCTATATTTTTTCTTAGTTAAATTTATATCTCGTGGCTAAACCTATATTTCTTTTTGGTTAAACATATATTTCTTGGCTAAACCTATATATCTTGCTGGCTAAACTTCTTTCTTTTGGCAAAACCTATATTTTTTCTTAGCTAAATTTATATCTCTTGGCTAAACCTATATTTCTTGGCAAAACTTATATCCTTTGGAAAAACCTATATATCTTCTTAATTAAACTTATTTCTCTTAGCTAAACCTATATTTCTTCTTGGTTAAACTTGTATATTTTGGCTAAATCTATTTTTTTCTTGGCTAAACTTCTATTTTTTGGCAATATCTATATATTTTATTGGTTAAACTTCCACCTAATTCCTATTTTAAAAATTAATCAAAAAATAAATGCATTTTTCAATAATGCCACTTTAGTTATTTGCAAAAATCTACTTATTAGCAAAACCTAGCTACCCACACGTCATCATACCTACCTATGCACTTGCAAATTGTGGATTTTGATTAAATAAATTATAATGTAAAATGTGGGTATTGCAATTGCAAATTTTTTTTTGGTGGCAATCTTCTACTTCCACTTTGGACCATTTAATGCAAGATGTATTTAATTCAATTAAGGAATAGGTTTTATAAATTTAGAGTTAAAAAGACATCAAACATTTATGAATATTTGCACAATTTTTAATACTAATCAAAATCAATCATAGGTTGGATTTTGGGGGGGAAATTTGACCAAAACTTCACATACAAATATTTGCAACAAGATTCATTTATATCTTTTTTGAAGGTGAATCAAAAAAGTCTCAAATTGGGCCTTCAAGTTGAAATGACCACTGAAGCTAAGAGAATAAACTCTTATTTCATTCATTTAATTTTTTCTTTTCATTGTGTTTCAATTTCAATTCATCATTCAACCCTAGAAAATTATTTTGTATGGCATTTGTATATAGTTATTAATTTTTATGACATTTATCATTAAAATTGTTTAGGTTTATATATAAATATTTTGAGGTAATTAGTTTTAAACTCTAAAGCTAATGTTTCCATTCATTATAATTTTCATTGATTAAATTTAATATTCAAAACATAGTTGTTATAAATGTTTTTTCTATTCCATTTGTAGTTTTGTTTGTATAATCATTAGGTTGAAAACATTTACCATTAGGATTATTTAAGGTTTTAAGTTTAAGGTTTAATGAAATGTGTGTTGATTTATTTAGGTTGTGTTTTCAAATCAAAATAAAACTCCTTTGAATGTGATATCATCTTTTAACATCAACAGTATGATATTTTTTCTTAATCATTTTTTCTTTTTTAGAAATTGTTTTGTTCTTAATTTAAGGAAATCAATATCCTTGGATGGTTTTAATATGATCATCAAATTTCACTAAAAATGTTCCATGTTTAATATATGGATTTAGCATTTTGGCCTCCCATAGATTGTGTGGATTTAGGTTCATAATGCCAATAATTGCATTTTGCCATCGACATACAATGTGCATTTTTTAATTATTATGCATGTATTACATTTCCCTTTCCCATATATAGTGTGGATTAGGGTCATAATGTGGGTATTGCATTTTTCCCCCATATACAATGTGCATCTTTAAATTGTCATGCAAGTATTACATTTAGGGCTCTCATATATAATGTGGATTAAGGTCATAATGTGAGTATTGCATTTCCCCCCATATAGAGTGTGCATCTTTAAATTGTCATGTAGGTATTGCATTTATTTTTTCCAATTAATGCAGTTTGTTAATTATCATGTGGGTATTATAATTAGTTTATCCATAGATAATATGGATTTAAAATATATTTATGAATATTACAATTTAAAATTTACAATTATGGCCATAGACCATATCATATGTTTTCCATACTTAACATTTAGGGTATTATGTGCACAATTGTATAAGGTTTAAATGAGGGATAAAAATCAAGTACTTAGAGCATGTACATTTGCATTAGTATTGAATATGACAATTAACATGTAATTCAACATATTACAAGTATAAAGTTTTAGACATTAACATCAATTTATTAATTTTTCTTGTATAATTAGCTCAAGGAATAATTTCAAACATGGGTCATGTTTCAAAATCTCAATCTATTGAGATTCAAAACCCAAGGAAGTCACCCTTTAACAACATGGACTTGATGTGGAAAAAGGATGTTCGACATGGAGGGCACATATAATCGAGGTTGAATGGGCATACATCTCACATGCACAAGTCTCAAAAAATTTAAACAATGAACGAAACCATGAAGACTCCCCGATGGAGTGGAACATTTATAAGCAAATACTTTCACAAGAAAATGTAAAAATGCTAAGAATCTAAAACCACCTTGGCCATATTTGGTGTTGACACACCCCCAGGCTCTTTAATGGACTCAAATGTGAGTCCAAACTGAAAACAACGGAAAGAGCAAGGAGTCGGGGCATGCTCCCTGGCTCGTAGCACTTTGAGGGGTAGAAGGGCGTGCTGGAGTTCCAGGATGGGACTAGGAAAAGTGATAAGCATCAACTACTCACATGGATATGCACAAAACCAACACAAGGTGGTTAGTGCTTAGTTAGAGCACTTTTGGTGCTAGGACGAGCCACGGGCAAACTCGGACTCACAAGACTCACCACGGCCCGAACTTGGGGGAAGCCACCACCTTTCCCCTTATAGTATACTTTGTGCCTCTCCACGAGGCCCACATCCAAATGGCTTTTTGTCCCGAGACTCCCAAGTGGGAGTCCTGAAATTGCCAAAATCAAGACTTTTGCAACTTTGGGGCCCCATAACTTTGTGTGCAAACCTCCGATTGAGATGAGTTTAAAGCAAAGTTGTAGCCCTCGTCGAGAGCTTTCCAATGGTATGTGGCACTTGACCTGCACGCAAGGAAATCGGATTGATTCTCGACTTTTAATGGTCAGGAGTCAAGTTGCCAATTTGACTTTCAAACTTTTTTTTGACCATAACTTGTGTTTCAGATGTCCAAATGGGTTATACGAACCCATTTTAGACATCTAAGTTTCAATAGCTTTCCAATGATATAAAAAAATCCTTGATCCATTGGGTTTTGACCCTTGCAATCACTCTCTGAACATTGGGGAGTCCATTGGGACTCCATCGGAACTCCAACTCCCAACATGGGAGTTCACTTGGGAGTGTGAAGGTTCTTTCTTTCCTTCACACTCTTTTGCACTCCCGGGGCATGAGAATGCGACTCATGGACTTAGTCTTGGCCCACACCCTTGTAAGCCCTATGCCTTGGTTACGAGCCCAAGGTTTGGGTCGCAACAGGTGTGATGTTTTATTGTTCATTTTTGTTATATGAAACTTGTTTTTTAATTTCATATTGTACCAAACTTTAAGTCCTAAATTGATTGCACATTTTGTAGGTATGCATGTGGGTATGGACTAAAAGACAATCATGGAAACCCAAACCACCATCAATCCATTAAATAGGGTTGTTTAGCTCAATTCTCAATTAGGCAATTATACACACGACCCAAGGTGGCAAAGATAATCTTCTACCATCAACTTCATACTTGGCCAATGGTGAGCTTGCACATCGCAAACATGACTTTGATTCCATTGTTCGACCATCTTTTTTTGCCCCACAAATGTCACAAGCCCTTAAGGACCACATTTGGACTCAATTGGGTTTAGGTTACATCATCAAGCAAATATATGACAAGCATAAGGCAATATGGTGGGCTAGAATCAATGCAAGAGAAGCGATGACAAGGGATGATTTCATTAGACAATAAAAGATTGCTTACTTGGAACACAAAAAATGGAGTTAGCATTTACACAAAAATCTGGTCATTTCCCTTCGCACATGGGCATTTACTCATCCAGATGATGTGTTTTGATTTCAAGATGCAAGTGAGGATAATGGGATTCATGTCCCATTCGTAATAGGGGTACAAACCCTACCTCAATTGTAAACCATGGTTTCATTAAATGATAATGGGGAAGTTTCAATGGATGTTACATTCGACACCAATGATGTGAAATTTCACTTGTTCACATTGATGGTGTTTGATGCACATCACACTAGAGTGTCGGTTGCATGGATCATTACAACCCGCCAAACATGCGATGATTTGGTGGAATGGCTAACTCCTTTGAAAACAAAACTTCTAAAGAAAAACCCAAAATGGAAACCTTCATCTTTCATTGTTGATGATGTTCCACAAGAATTACAAGCATTGTAGTGAGTTTTATTTTCATTCTAGTTTTTTTTGAACTTTTATGTACATGCAACCATTTCAAAATTTCATCTCATATTCTCCATTGTAAATAATGTTATTAGTTGAAATGATAATAAATTGGTATTTTATGCATGGTTAGGATGGTGTGGGGCAATAATCAAATGCCCATTTACCTTTGCGCATAACACATTTTAAAGGTTTGGCGCTTACATTCAATGGAAAAAAATCAAAAACACTGGGGTGTGACATGCAATATTGGACGACCTTCACACTGTCATGTACATGCCCATTGAACGAGGTGAAAGCATTGAAACCTTCATGATTCATGGGAAAAACAATATCATTGAAAGCTTCATCCAACATTTGCCTAGTGATTCATGGATTTAGTATTTTTGGACCTATTATTTCCAAGTTAGTACGTGAATTAACTCTCAATTCATTATTGTTGTTCCACCATGCTGTACATATCCCAAAATATTCATTATTTGAATTAAAATAAAAACACTAATATGGATTTAACAATCCCATGTGGGGGCAAAATGCAATATCCACATTAAAACCCTAATCCACACTATATGTGAGAGCCCTAAATGTAATACATCCATGACAATTTAAAGATGTACGCTATGCGTGGGAACAAAATGTAATACCCACATTATGAGCTTAATCCACACTATATGTGGGAGTCTTAAATGCAATACCTCCATGAAAATTTAAATATGCACATTATATGTGGGGGCAAAGTGCAATAACCACATTATGACCTTAATCCACATTATATGTTAGAGCCCTAAATGTAATACTTGCATGACAATTTAAAGATGCACACTTATATGTGGGGGCAAAATGCCATGCCCGCATTATGACCATAATCCATACTATATCTAGTAGAGGGAAATGCAATACTTGCACGACAATTTATGGATGCACATTGTATCTTGTTATAGATTTGTGGATGGTGGGGCTTCGACGAGTGCCACATTCAAACCAAGACACACAAACATCAATTGAGTTTTACCATGGGGCATTGAAATGTAAGTTTTCTTTGGAAACAAAAGGGTTTTGTGATCGATAGATTGATTGGTTAGTGTGGAAACTCACAACAATGATTGCAAGACACTACATGCACATGGCTAAAATGAAGAAACATGGGTTCATAAAAAATAGGGTTGTGGAACGCATTGTGAAAACAAGCGTTGAAAAAGCCAAATTGATCCCTCACACCAATATCACCCACGGGATAAATGATTTGAATGAAATTAACCATGCATGGATGGTGTGAAGCCAACAACATCTTAATATGACATATAAGGTCTCATTTCTTGTCACCAAGTATGTTTGTTACACATGTGAATGGGCGTTATGTGGAAACTTGTGCAAACATCAAGTTGTCGTTCTTTTTACATGTATCGATCTCACTAAAAAATATATCATTCAATATTGTAGGACATGGTATCGATATGATCATGGAGGTTTTGCCACCATGTTTGCTGACCCTCCCTATTTGCACATTTATGACAATGAATCTAATGATGAAAAAGCTAATGAAAATCACTTTGAAAAACCATGGGTTGTTGATATGTGTGAGCTTATGAGACCAAATGATACCTCCCCCAATGTGGAAAAAAGAAGGATCACAACCAACCTTTGAGTTCATCCACCCCTACGAAGAAAGTGTTTGTTCGAATGGGTGACACAATGCAATAAATCATCAATTAAGTCAAAGAAGGTGGGGTTCAACTCGTAGATCACACCACATCATTGTTGTGTGTTATTGCACCAGATATAAGAAGTATTTGCCTTTCCAAGGCAAATGAAATCATGCATCTCAGCATGGTATTTCATTACGTCAATGATGGACTTGTTAATTTAGTGCACTAGATGAAGGATTGGCATGAGACAATGTTAGAACATGGAAATATCCGTAAAAAAGGGCTCATGAATAATAAAAAACACAAACTTGTTTGTACCCTATCCCCCATTTTAATTTTCTATTACTAAAATGTGCATCATATTACAATTGTGTCAAAAAACAAATTTTTTATGTGTTAATGCATTGATTTTTGTATCAATGAACATATAGGGTTTGAAAGTTAAAGTTACATTGTTAAGGCTATATAACACATATTTTTAAAAACTCCCAAACAAGATTATTTGACTCAAATGGCATATAAAGGTGGGTATTGCAAGTCAATTATACAATAATCACCATGTCAATATGCGGGTAATGTTTACCCATCTTATTTCTTATGGCATTCAATTGGTATTGCATGTAGGTATTGTAAGGTTTAGGGTATATCATAGTTAAAAATTAACGAGCACTAACACAAGTATTGTATATAATTTCATATCTTTCATGGGTATTAATTATGTTAGATGAAGGTATTGCAAATTCCCTACTCCTTCCAGAAGGGGATTTGACCACTTAATGTGGGTATTGTCCTACCTTTTTATTATAATGATGATTTGTTTTAATGGATTTGCATTAGTTATAAATATCATTTGGATATTTCTTATTGCATTAGGTCCATTAAACGTAGGTATTGCATTTGGTGGACAAGATCCCCCTAAGTAACTCAAATGATGAGGGACTAAATTTTTGTAATATTTGCATAATAAATATTTATTAACCAAAAGGGGGTTTTTTGTGAGGGTACACAATATATATTTATGTAGGTATAATGATAAGCTTACTATGGTAGATTGATAGTATTACATTATAGTAATAAATGCAAAATTGCCTTAATGATCACTTTAACATTCATTATAAATGATGTAGGTATTGCAAATTAAGGTTTGGAAAAATTAGGACATGCCCATAGTCAATGTTTACACCTAAAGATGAAGGTATTGATAATTGGTTAATTTTTTAAGGTATCTTTTTTATATGTCCTATTGTTTTTATACATTAGATGCAGGTATTGCATTTAGTAAACAAAATGATCTTACATAACCTTATATGATGAGAGAACATGTTTTTGCATTATGAAATCAAGGGGGGTTACATGACATAGATTTGCCTAGGTATTACAATTTGGGATTTAACATAAGGTGATAAGGTATAGTATTACAAATTGAAAATTTTAACCTTGATCATGTAGACATTACAACCTAATGAATGCATAGGTTTAAATTTGAAAAAGTAAGCAAACCTATGCAATGAACCTTAAAATGTTGAATGTTTTTTGTATGCAACAAAAAATCCCTACATTTGACCCTAAATTAAATAAACACAAAAAAATTTGGTTGCATAACTTTAATGGTGGAATTTTACAATTTTTAAAAAACTAAGTGTTAAACATAATTTTAGAATTATTTTTGCATGACCTTAAATTGTGTATAGACTATCAACTTGTGTTTTAGACCTAATTTGGGGGGGGGGGGGGGGACCCCAACAAACAAGGGTGTTTTTTTTTTTTCATTTTTTTCCCACAATACCCCTTTCTTTTTTCT
>Ga0116227_10008799_pt1 | contig 18764 bp, 15 predicted proteins | sample S1TSphgellanicum_FD_89693 | JGI IMG/M metagenome (GOLD analysis project Ga0116227, IMG submission 89693) | Host-associated microbial communities from peat moss isolated from Minnesota, USA - S1T2_Fb - Sphagnum magellanicum MG | ecosystem: Host-associated > Plants > Peat moss > Unclassified... | reverse complement strand
GCAACATACAAACATGGATATTTATGTAATTTATATGAATAGGTGGATTTAAATTAAGTTAAATTAAAAGGGTTTTCAATTCCATTTAAATCACTTATCAACATTCAATATCTCCTATTAAATTAGGCTTGAATAAAAACTTTGAATAATGGACTTTTCAAATTATTTCAAAGATCAAATTGCTCAACTTTGACCAAAAAATTCATGTTTTAATCTCCAATTTTATGAATATTTTAAATAATCAATGGGTGTGAAAACATGAATGCAAGGATAAAACCCAAAAATCATTAAATAATACATATCATATCATTTGTTAATATCGATGTGCTATAAAACTGTGAAATTGAAATTGCTTAACACTTATAATTGTCCAAGTATATTTATGATTATTGCCTAATGATAATATTAATTATTTTGATTATTCTATTAATAAAAGCATGTCAAATTATAAAGTCAGTTGTTACCTTGCTTAAGTTTTATCAATTATATCAATTTTTAAATTTTTAATTTATAATGAAATTTGATCCACATGACTGTAATTCTTTTCCAAATTAAACAAAATCCTCCCCCCTTTCCATAGCCCCCTCTTTTTTTTCCTTTTTTTGCCCTTTTATGTTCCCAAATGGTTCCCAATAGTTCATCATTATTTATGTCAAATCTTTCATGTAGATTTGTAAGGAAAGGGTTAATTTGTACATATGCTTGAAAGATGTAGTTTATTAAAAAAATAATTAGTACACATCATATGGACATGAAAAGGCATGTGTTAATTTGCATATCCATGTAAGTGGGTAGGGGGAAAAAAAAATAGTTATTGAGAAAGGAATGAATTAGTTAGGTTTGGAAGCAATAGGTATGAATGGCACAAATAGACAACAATATTTTCATTATATAAATGAGCATTTAAATTTCTTTATTTAATTCTCATCAAAATCTTATATAAGTTCAAAGGCAAAAATATTTTTTTTTAAACCCCATTTAGTATAAGAAAAAGGTCTACTTTTAAAACCTTCCTAGAATTGAAGTTCCTATCATAATGCCAATAGGCCAAATGGAGGGGTGAAAATTGTTGGAAGGGTCTAAAATCAAACCCTATATCACCTATATAAGAAAACAAGAGAAATTTTCTTTCTAGTTCTTACGTTACTATTTTTTAAAAATATTTGTTACCTTCCATGATTGTTTTCACCATCATTATTTGTGCAAAGCTTTCATTGTTTCTCTTTCAAGCTTCTTGTTTCTGAATCCCTTCATCCTTTTGTCCTTCCTTTCCATTTTGCATGTTTCGCAACTTTTTGCAATTTTTGTTTCTCTAAGAAACGCTTTGTGTGTGTGTGTGTGTGCGTGCACACGCACACATGCATCTTAATGGTGGGATAGGAAGCTTTGTCATAGTTAGAAGGAAAAGTTCTTGAGAAAACTTTTAGGTTATAAATTGTAAAGTTGCAAAAGCTAACTATTTCCTTCACTTGATAAGTGCCATCTTTTTCATAGTGTTTTTTTTATGGGGACAAACAAGAAGTTTGTTGAAGTTTTCAAAAAAGCTGGGAAGCTTAGTGGAAGCTTTTCAAAGAATTGAAGAGCTGAAAAAGCTATGAATGGCAACTATTTTTGTTTCCTGGTTGCTTCTCAAATAAACACATTGTTTTGGTTTGTGTTTTTTGCAATACCATTCTTTTCTTGAGTTAGGGATGTTATTTACTTTTAACATTGTATATATATGTTGGTTTTATGCAATGTTGCTATAAGAGTATTTTCATTTGACCTTTCTTGCATGTCAATCCTTGTGCCATTAAAGAAAAAAAGGGTGGTAAAAAATTTGGTAAAGGTTTGAAAATGAGATGCTTACACATGCCATCCCATCTACACTAGGGTATATCTCAAAACAGATCAAAAATGAAAAAGCAATATTCTCCCCTATTTTTTACATTCTTAAAAGGCAACACATAAAATGAACCTAAATATTAGTCACAAAATGTTCATCATTTTTCATGTTGTTCAAGGAAGCAAAACAAATGACTTCAATGTGTTTTATTTCAATCATTTGAATAGTAAATCAGGTGCATTAAAGGACTCATTTTTGGCACTTTGAAAAGACAAACATAGCATTCAAGGCAAATCGAACAAGGGAGAAAGGGAAAACCCTAAACCCTAAACCCTAAACCTAGCATGGAAATTATACTCTATGAAAATTTTGGATCATCCTTGGATCATGAGAATTGACACAAAGCTATGGTTGAATAAAGACTTCTGTATAACAAAGATGTGCAAACTCATTCATTCTCCTACCCACCCAAATAAAACCCAAATGGATTTATTGGATCACTTTCTACATTGATGGACCACTCCAACCATACAAATCAAGCATAAATGATTGAACATATTCCCTGATTCTAAAATTCAAATCATTTATCATGACCAAACCTAAAGTGGATCTTATATAATTCCATATGCAAACTACATTCTTACATGGCAATGAGGAAATTTACACAAAGAACTCAAGTGATTTAATAACAAATGGCCTTGGAAAATCTCATTAGTCAAGTTCTTAAAAAAATTATAGATTGTACAAAACCAATAGAAACTGAAATTTACAGAAACCTAATCTTTGCCGATTTTGGTCCAAGCATTGCCCCTGCTGCGAATCATCATCCACCGTAGTAGTCGTTCATCTTTGTTTAAGTAACTCAATTCCTGGTGGAACTGTGGGTTGACCATGAATGTCATCTGCATCATATGTGCCTGCACAATGGCACAATCTTCTTCAGTCACTGCTCCATGCATCATCACTGGTGTGCAAGAAAGGGACTAGAGAAGAAGAAGAACAACTTTTAAATGAACTAAAACAGGGAAAAATACATCATTTTCCACTGACAAGTATGGACTAAGTATCTCTTCACCCTCTATCAAACCTGCTTCCTCCTTGGATGCCAAAAACTTTCTAACTTGCCATAGTAGACAAAGCAAGGTTGCCAAATATCTCTCTCTACCAAGACTCTCAAGCTATCTCAGGGTTTCCAAGCTTTGGATGACTGGTTGGTCCCAGAGACAACAAAGAAGACTCCTCCTCCACCCTTGCAAAGGATCTAACAACAAGAGAAGATGACAATCCAGTATGCAATCAATGGTGGGTTTGACGCCCTTGCAATGAAGAGGCCAAGAGCAGATCCTTGAAAACACGAGCAAATGAATGAATGAATAAAGTGAGAAAAGGGTTTTAGGGTTTCGGGTTCTTCTATCACAGATTCACCTCGGAGAAGCGACGATCCCGCTTCTTGATGTTGTAGGCGAGATTCACTCTACCAAAGGACTTGATGTTTGTAACCACGCCGCTTCGAGTGTAGACGCACTGTCCAACTCTAGTCATAAACTCCACGAGGTTACGTCTATCCACAGCAGGCTTCACCATCACCACGAAATCATAGAGCGGCATGATTGCCAGCCACCCTTTTTCTCCCCGGTCCGTCCACACTCCCCGTCCAACTCCTCCCACACCACAACTACATGCAGATTCTTCTACTGAACTTGGAGAATGCACACCCTTTAAAAAAAAAATTACAAATGAACCCACAAAAGACCCCACAAAAGAATAGCAACCTTCACACATCACTCAAACATTACAACTGTACGGATTCTACCACAAGAAGAAGAAGAAGAAGAAGAAGAGTCGGATTGGGGCGCAGCGAGCGTGCGCTCGAAAACAACAGTATCAAAGATTTCGGAAAATGCACAAAGCTCAATGCTAGAATTAGGGTTAGGGTTAGGGTTTGAGCAGCTGAAAGCATGAATGCACTGTGGATAGTTAAACCACAGACAAGGGGTGTGTCACACTGTGGCATTGCCATTTACAATTAAAAGGTATCTTAAGGCAAAAGAAGAATTATGAAAACTCAAATATTTCACCATGCAAAAATATAATCTTCAAAAAATCCTCTAAAAAAAGCCAAAATCCTTCACCATATTATAACTCTATAACTAATCTCAAGTTTCAACAGAAGTCAAAATATCATCTTTCAAAAATCATCATATAAAAATAGACCTATTAGGTAGGGGCCAAAATCCATTAAGCTACTATACTCTATAATGAACCCAAACACAATATCTTTGCCTTGATAGACAAGGCCAACAAAGCTAGAAAATCCTTGCATAGATACACAAGAAGCTAGAAACTTTCTCAAAATTCAATTGATTACAAAAAGTTGTTCACTTCTTATGCTTGGTACATCAAACCCTAAATTCACTAGGGCATTGCATTACATACCTTGGGCAAGCTTCCTTCCTTGTTGGAGTCACACTTCCATTGTTCAAATACTACTCATGGTAAGTCTCAAAATTAAACTTTTAGAATCCATGTCATGTCAATGGGATTTGATAGCAATCTTGTTAGTACTTTGGCTCTGATCTTGAATCTTGTTCAGACTACAGCAATCTTGCCCACTTTTGCCCAAATGGTACAACATCAACCTTTGATCTGTTGTGTGATCAATGGATATGTGTTCAAGATTGGCAAGTCTCTAACATTGGGGAGTAGTTTGGAAAGGTGATTTCCAAGTTTTGCTTGGAAAATGTTGCAAATACATTATGGACAATTGTTGTATGGTGGTGCACCCAATGCTTGTTCAAATGTTTTGTCACCCATTTTATCAATGTTTGATGATTAGGGTATTGGTCAGTGGTTGCATGTGACACCTAATCTCTACATGACATTAGTAGCCAACACAACAACTGGTATTGTTGGTGATATTATGAAGAACTTATGTTTTATTGTAATTAAGGATTACAAGATATAATCCAAAATACATGGTAATATTTATACATGAAAGAATTCTTGAGAACACGATCATCGAGATCCTATGGTGTTATAGAAGTTGCTATAGAAGTTTCTAGCGAGTCTACTTAACAAAATGGTGAAGGTTGATGATTAATCGAGTTCTCCAACACCGGAGTGGAAAGAGTGCTAATTTTCATTTGACGCTAGTTACAACACTAATTCACTAAAGCTTACATACATGTTTGCATGCAAGGAACTAACTACTTAATCTAAAGTTAGTAAGTAGGATGTGTTTAACAACTAATTTTTACACCCTCCCTCAAACCCTATTATACTATTTCAAGATCATAGATTCCTATTTGTCCTCTCAAATACTAAAATCTAATCTTTCCTAAAGGTTTCATAAAAATATTGGCATCATGTTCTTATGAAAGCACATAAATAACATTTATGTCTTTCCTCTCTATTGTCTCATGAATGTAGTGGTGATATGAAAGGTTTCATGAAGTTCCCCAAAAAAGAAAAGTTCACACATAACACCTTGTGAACATTCCTCAAGTGTTGTGTCAAATTCTCAAGAAATGTTCTCATAATAACTAACACCTAACTAATGAACAACAATCATCAAAATACCAATGAGAAGAACATTCCTCTTTAAACACAATAAGTACACCAAATGAAAACTACATCATTCCAATTTCCATAGTTAGGCTACTACCTTATACCGTAAGCAAAAAAACAAAAAAAAAAAAAGCAAGAAGGCAAGGATTGGAACTTGGAAGTAAGTGGGAGCAACAATGGCACTCATTTCACCCAACAACAAAAGAAACTCAATTGTAGTTTTCATTATGAATGTTTTGTGAAACTGAATGATAAAATGACTAAATGGTTTTTCCAATTCATTTACAAGGTTGTGACCAAATATAGAATCACCTTGACATAGCTATTATGAAAAAATGTTATGTTTAGCATTTGGATTTATTTGTTTTTTACTTATCTTCACACATGGAAAATTATGGGCACACAAACTTTTTCACCTTCATTGTTGCTAACTCAATTATGCACAACAAAATACTCAAATTAGCTCAATTAGATTTAATTCAAACACATCATGCTAAATCTCAAGCTCCAATAAAGGGACCCAAATATTGGAGGTATATTTTACTAACACATTTGCATGAAACAACAATTCAAAAGAGTCTTTATTTTCAAAAGAAATTGGGTACAAAAAAAATACATACCTCATTTTCATCATTGTCCTTCTAAGTTCTTCAACATGGTTTCACTATTTTGATTCTTGATGTCATTATTCTTGTGATACTCAACACATTTCTCTTAACACTAAAAGAATTGCACATGCTCAAAAATCACATGGAGACTATTGAATGATATTATTACCAACTTGGACATTGTAAATCAAATCATATGTTAGGAAGCATACATGCTATGACACACCCCAAAAATTTATCACAACAGTTAAGACAAAAATTAGGCACAAGCACCTTTCTCTAAGTGCTACCCACCAAATGTAACAACTAGAATTTGTGTCTTCTTAAAGGTAGTGTCACCAGGACTGCCAAATAACTCAATTATAGTTTGCCTGATGAGCAAACTAACTTTTCAACTATGGAGACTTATGGAACAAGTAGCGACAATCTGACGCTCTATGCCCATGCTCTCCAAGATTAAAATGTGCACTCTGATTTTGTTCCTCAATCCATGCATCTACTAAAGTGACAAAAACCTCCACCTCTAACCCCATTTGTGCTACCATGCTAATAACATGTTTTCATCTTTTCTATCATAATACCATGTCGTCCTTGGATGTTCTCTATTTTTGTTTGGCTTGGAAAGTAGGTTCTCCTCCATCAAAACTTCACCGCATGTAATTTTGACAAAGAATGATGCCCAAATCAAAGCATCCTATTCCATCATTCATGTAAACTAATGCCTCTCAAAACTATGGACAACCGCTTACTAATTTACCTTCCCAAGGAGGTTTACTTTTTCGTTTTCCAATGTATTTATTCTACCTTCAAAGAGTGCCAATATATTTTCAAAAAATTGAAATTATTGCTCCATCGTGTGCCCTCGACAACTAATGTTTGCAACCTCACTTTACACCCTAAAGCAACCCTTGAATACCTAAAACCAACTCCCGACAAACCAACTTCTGGTCAAAAAATCTTCCCCATGACAACAAATACAATAGGCACTTCAACCAACAGAAGCACAAAACACACAAAACACAATGAGGAGAGACACAAAAAGTTCACTATTTGGGGTTCACCATGCACAAAGAAAGCCATCATTTCCTAATGCTTCCCACCACGTTTAATGGACCTGGATTTCGAACTAAACTAGACTTCCCTCAAACAATAATTTTTAATGAGAACGGACTCTCTAGAATAACGCAAAAAGATAGAAGAAACCAAAGAACAAGAGGAGGAAATGCAAAAGGCCAAAGCGAGATGGTTGATAGAGGCCAAGGGTGTCCAACAAGAATGTCTAACTGAACTTCATTTCTATCTTTAGCATGAAAATATCCATTGCTTGGACTACTTGCCTATTTTTTGTTTTTTTATCTCAAACGGTAAAATCCAATTTTTTCTTTAAACTAATAATTTAAATGTAAAATTAGGGGTTTTTTTTCAATTTTGTGATGTAGCTGAAATGGTGATCATCCATAAGATGATTTAATCAGACTTGACTACATGCTAGATAAGAAAACAAAACAAAACAAAATCTTTGTATATTTTTGGTTACATATTGGAACTTCTCATAAAAATATGGTGATTTAAAAAGAAAAAATCTAAATTTGGTGAATTTGGGCAATTTTTTCAATGGAAAATCCTTTATATAAATTGAAATTATATTTTCAAGTTGAGATTTTGTTGAGAAACAAAACATTGAATGAGAATATTCTTTTTTTAACGTATGTTTTTTTTTAATAAAAGATATGGGATGTTTTTGTTTTACATGATACTTTTCAGTGTTTTTGTTTTTCAATTTTGTGACGCAGCTAAGGTGGTGATCATGCATATGTCCATTTAACTAAATTTGGCTAAAAACGATATGAAAGGAAAATATTTTAACATTCTTATAGATATCTAATGGTTTTTTTTTTAAATGGTTTTACTTATTTTTGAAGTTTTTTTTTAAACATTGAATTTGTCACAATTTATTTTTTCCCCAAAAAATTTCATAGCAATGTGAAATTTGGCACCAAAATAAATAGCTTCATTACCAAATTTCACACTGTTATTCATTACCAAACCAATTTCTCTTTCCAAAATCAGATTTTGTAATTTAATTGAGTTTCCAATAACAAAACAATACTCTAAAAAAAATATCTCTCTTTCTTTCTCTCTAGACAAGGACAACTTATGGCGAAAAAGAGGTACAAGTACATCATTATTAGTGGAGGCGTTGTAGGTGTAAATGAAGCATGTTCTTTAATTGGATCTAGCACGCATCATGACTTAGGTTCAAAATTTGCTTAGAAGATTATTGGGTTTTGCATTTTGAATGTTGGGTAATTGATTTGTTATGGAATTGATGTGTGTTAAGGGATTTGAGATGAAGCTTGAAACACATCTACAACCAACATTAATATTTGAAATGTTAGCTATGATAGATTTTGTCAATGGATATGAGATTCAAAGTCCAAACATCACCTATTTAGTTTGGGAAAATGCAATGAATGACCTTGTTTCTTGAAAATCTTGGAAAGTGGTTTTGGTACTTTTGAACATTGGCTTGTTCCTAATCATGATTTGAGTTTTTATGTTCATGTGTAGGGCTATGCAGCTCATGAGTTTGTGAAGTTAGGTCTTCAACTAAGAGAACTTGTTGTATTTTCCAAGGAAGAAGTATGTTGCTCAAATCTCGATCCACCTCTAATAGCCTTATACTGGTTTTACAAGTATTTGAAGCCAATTGTTGGTTGATGGAGTTTGATATGTGTGCTCTAATTGAATAGCTAATCCATAAGCCATCATGCATGGCTTCTTCCATTGAAGCATCTAATGTGTATACATTTGTATAAACATGTAGTAGAAATTGCATACATGTGGAGGTGACACAAGTTGTATACTTGTGCCTTATAGGTGGCACCATATGAACGACCAGCTTTGAAGAAAACATATATTTTTCCTAAAGGTATTTCACAGGAAAATAACAAAGATTTTCCAACTACTTGTTTGCTGTGTGATCTGGGTTATTGGCTTAGCTCCTCTTGATCAAAAGAAAAACATTCCCCTCATCTCTATAGGAATTATCCTTGGCATGGCCTGCGAGGCTCCCAAGATTTCATGTTTGTGTGGGTAGTAGCGGAAAGAAACAACCACCTAAATGGTACCTTGCAAATGGTTACACTTTGTGCCATATATTCTTATGCTTTGAAAGTCTAGAGTTCATATCTATAAATTTATACTATCAAATCCAATAATGTTTGTGCATCAAAGGGAATGATTGGTTTGAAGAACAATGCTTTCAGCTCAAATTGTTCAAAAGTAGGACTTTGTTTTCTAAAACCTACTTGCAAATATTGAAAGGCTTTTTACACTGCAACAAATGCAAGGATTGATCTACACTTAAGCACTAAAATTGTAAAAGCAGATGTTGAAAACAAAATTGCGATGACAATTGTAGGGGTGATTTACCAATATGGCACTTTGATTGTTGCAATAGGCACCACAATGAACCTTGCTTTTCTTTTACCCTAATCAATTTTGTTTGGATTTAAAGCAAGGATACAATTGTAGGTCTTTTGTTTTGCTACATGTACCCAAGGTTTTAATATTGGCATGTCCATGAATGTGGTTGTATTCCATGATTTCTCATGCAATACATTGATTTGAAAGATTTCAAAACACTTGAAGCTGATGTGCAAGGTAAGGTATATACTACCTCAAAGAAATACATGAAGCAAATGTCATTGTTGAAGCAATCAAAGCGAAGAAAGGGGGCTTAGTTGTGGTAGTTGGTGGAGGTTGCAATGGGTTAAAAAACATTCTTCCCATGAGTGCATAAAAAATCCAAATAACATTTCGAAAACAAAAAAAATTAACTGGCCCCCATGACTGCACAAGTTGGCCATTCAGTCCATAGGTTGGGCCACCTTTTTTCACCCCCTTCCTAACCCTTAGTTAACCAACATAGTACCATAATCAACTTATTTTGGTTGCTAACTTTTGGTTTTTTTTTTTCTTGGCCCTTTTTTTCTTAGCCCAAACCTCCATACTACCCTCCCACCTAACTATCCTACAACCTAGCTATCCTACTGACCAAGCTACCCTATTCACCTACATCTTGTCCCTAGCCACCAACTACAACCAGCCCTTTTACCTATTTATTTTATACCCTTTATTAATTAAATCTCTACCTCTTAGCTAAACCTTTTTACTCTCTAGCTAAACCTTTATTTATCGGCAAAACCTTTCTATTCCTTGGTTAAATCTCTATTTATTGGCAAAACTTTTCTACTCCCTAACAAAACTTCTACTTTTTGGCTAAACTTTTCTACTCCCTAGCTAAACCTCTACTTTTTGGCAAAACTTTTCAATGCCTTGGCTAAACCTTTACTTATCTGCAAAACCTTTCTACTCCTTAGCTAGACCTCCACCACCTTTCAACAAAACCTTTTTACTCCTTGCCTAAACCTTTATTTCTTGGCAAAAGTTTTTTGCTCCCTAATTAAACCTTTATTTTTCAGCAAAACTTTTCTACACCTTGGCTAAACTTCTACCTTTCAACAAATCCTTTCTACTCTTTGATTAAACCTTTATTTATTGATTAAAAAAATTTACTCCCTAATTAAACCTCTACTTGTTGGCAAAACTCTTCCACTCCCTAGCTAAACCTCTACTTCTTACCAAAACTTTTTATTTCGTAGTTAAACTTCTACATCTCAACAAAACCTTTCTACTCCCCGATTAAACCTTACCTCTTAGCAAAACCTTTCTACTCCTTGGCTGAACCTTTACTTTTTGGCAAACCTATATCTTTTCTAAGCTAAACCTTTACATTTTAACAAAACTTCTATTTTTTGGGCTAAACCTCTAGCACTTAGCAAAGCCTCTATCTTTTCTTGATTAAACATTTACTATTTGGCAAAAAAATTATCTTTTCTTTGCTAAAACTCTATCACTTGGCAAAACCTTTATTTATTATTGTTTAAGTATTTACCTTTCCACAAAACCTTTTTATTTATTGGCTAAATCTTTAACTATTGGCAAAAACTCTATATTTTTCTTATTAACGTTTCCTATTACCTAACTAATTTTTTACATCTCAATAAAACCTTTATATTTATTGGTTAATTATCTTTATTTCTTGGCTAAACTCTTTCTTCTTGGCAAAACCTACCTACCCACCCATCATCATACCTACCTATAAACTTGCAAATTGTGGACTTCAATTGAATGTATTTAACATAATTATAACATAAAATGTGGGTATTGCAAATAACCCACTGACATCTATTTTAGTCCTATTCAAACTCGTGATGACAACAAGCCACTAACCCCAAATGAAGGTATTGCAATTGTAGAAATTTTATGGCGGTAGTCTTTTGCTTCCACTTTGGACCATTTAATGCAAGATGTATTTTTTTTAATTAAGCAATAAGCTTGATAAACTTAAAGTTAAAGAAACATCAAACATTTATGAACATTTGCACATTATTTAATAATAATTAAATCAATCCTAGGTTGGATTTTGGGGGGAGATTTTCACATACAAATATTTGTAATAAGACTCATTTTATCTCTTTTCAAGGTGAATGGAGAAGGTCTTAAGTTGGGCCCTCAAGTTGAGGACACCAAAGTAAAAGAATAAACTCTTGTTTCATTTGTTTAATTTTTTCTTTTCATTATGTTTCAATATTAATTTATCATTCACAATTAGAATATTAGTTTGTATGGCATTTGTATATGTTTATATAGTTATTAATTTTTATGACATTTACTACTAAATTTTTTTAGGTTTACATATAAATATTTTGGGGTAATTAGTTTTAAACTTTAAGGCTAATGTTTCCATTCATTATAATTTTGAATTAATTAACTTGAAAATTCAAAACATAGTTATTATTAGACTTTTTTGTTATCCATTTGTATTTGTTTGTAGAAATATTTCGTTGAGACCATCCACCATTAGGATTATTTTGGGTTAATTAAGGGTTTGATGAAATGTGTGTTGATCTATTTAGGTTGTGTTTCAAATCATGCCACAATTTTTTTGAATGTGGCATCATCTTTTAACATCAATGGTATGATTTTTTTATAATCATTTTGTTATTATTTTTTGGTTTTTTTGCTAAGTTAGGTAAATCAATCTCCTTGGATGGATTTAATATGGTCATCGAATTCCACTAAGAATGTTCCATGTATGACATATGGATTTGCATTTTAACCATTCATAGATAGTGTGCATTTAAGGTCATAATGTCAGTATTGCATTTTGCCATTCATATACAATATGCATGTTTAAATTGTCATGCAAATATTGATTTTGTTTTTCCCATAAATAATGTGGATTTAAAGTCATAATGTGGGTATTACAGTTTGCCCCCACATATAGTCTGCATGTTTAGATTGTCATGCATGTATTACATTTTCATCTCCCATATATAATGTGATTTAAGGTCATAATGCAAGTTTTGCATTTTGCCCCCACATACAATGTGCATGTTTAAATTTTCATGCAAGTATTACATTTCATTTCCCATGTATAGTGTGGTTTAAAGTCATAATGTAAGTATTACATTTTGCCCCCGCATATAATGTGCATGTTTAGATTGACATACAGGTATTATAACGCACCCCCTAACTCCTGGATAGACTCCAAATGTGAGTTTGAAGTGAAAACGATGGAAGACCAAAAAGTTGGGGCACACTCCCTTACTCGTAGCACTTTGAGGGGTAGAAGGGCATGCTGGAGTTCCGGGATGGGACTAGGAAGAATGACAAGCACTTAATCACTCACTCAGATCTGCACAAACCAAACAACAAGTTAGTTAGTGCATGGTTGAAACATTTTTGGCGCTAGGACGAGCCACGAGCAAACTTAGACTCACCACAGCCCAAACTTGGGGGAAGCCACCACCTTCCCCTTTATAGTATACTCTGTGCCTCTCCACGACTCCGCCTTTCTCTAAGCTTTTCGTGTCAAGTTCAATCCATCTCTCGGCAATGGGATGGGAGCTCTTTGCTGTCTGAGCGTGTATCAAAGAGGCTCATGATTTCCCTATCCGAATGCACCTTTTTTTAGTCGATTCTTAAACGCTTTCTCTCTACAATGATGGAAGTCTGCTCAGATGCTGCTGATTCACAGACCGCCAAGCTCAATGAGTTTGTTTTAGTAGCTCACAGGATAAGGAAAGCTGGACGTGGTGCGCGGCCGGGACTTGGCAAATTCAAACTGAGACCAAGAAACGGCGGGAACGCCCGAACTTCCTCTCCGACAGGTAGGAAAAACTTACTTACAACCAACGGCTCTATTGTTTCAGCATCGCCAGAGCTCAGCGAAGCTCCTGCCACACCGATCTCTCCCCACTCCGGGGAAATGATTTGTGAAGAGGGAAGGATTGCGAGTTCAGATCATGCGACTTCGATTTCTCTTCAAGATCGCTCGAGACCCCAGCAAACAAGCGAGGAAGAGCAAGCTCTCCTGCTCAGGAGCGATGGCGGACCACGAGGAGAGCTTCTCTAACGGTCTTATCCGCCAGCCGCTTCTCTGGATATCGCGAGGATTCTTTCAGAGAGCAAGATCGAAAGCTTCGGCGGACTGCGCACCCTTTAGACCAACTCGATCGCGCCCCAGGATTGGCCGAAACTACAGCAAACAAGCAAGGAAAAGCAAGCTTCCTTGCTCAAGAGTGATGGCGGACCTCGAGGAGAGCTTCTCCAACGGTCACACTCGACATCTTCTCGTCTGGAAGTCGCGCCGAGGATTCTGGAGAGCACAATCGAAGGCGCTGATGGCCTTTGCACCCATCAGGTACCTCTGAAAGGAGTCTCTTCCCCCCCCCCGCAAGTCAGATCTTTCTTCTGCATCTGTTGGTTTAGGAAGGAGCTCGGAGACCTTGGAAGCTGCTGCTGCCAGGCAGTCGGAGAGGGAAGACCTTTCCACCGCCAGGGCAAAAGCGCCGAGGATGAGAGGCACGCAATGCAAGAACTCGATCAGCTCAGTGACGACCCCCTCCCTCCAAACTCTGATCGCGCAACCAGGCAGCGGGACAGGTGTTGCTTCCCCAGACGGGGAAGCATCCCAAGGCCCATCGCCAATCGATTATAACTTGGAAATTGAGGTGGATTTTCCAAAGGAATTGGTGCTCATGATGCAAGAAAATGCGGCCAAGAAGGCAAGAAGAACCGTAATTGGTAGAACTCTAGGGGGCAAAACAACCTTCAAAACGCTGCTCGATTGCCTCAAATTACATCTCCCGGCTCCTCTTGTCTCGATCGCTTTCCTCACAAGAGGATATTTCAAGATCTTGTTCGAAGACGAGGAGGGAGTCAAAGCCACCAGACGTCTAACGGTTGTGGATTGGAGTGGCTTGTGCCTCTCCTTCTCACGATATATTCCGAACTTCGATGCAAGCTCTCAGGGAGTAGAGGCTCAACTCACTCATGCAATCAAGGTGCAATTCCCCAACTTGCATGAGCAATTTCGGAACACCAGAGCATTGACCATCATGGCCAGCAAGATTGGGGAGGTGTTTGAAATCGAAGCAACAGATTCTTACATCAAAAGGCCCGCAGGGCCCATGATTACGATCGAGCTGAAGGATATCTCCAAGCTCCCGGGGTACATCCGAATTCCGTCAATGGCGGAAGGAGCCGAGACCAACAACATGATGGCACAGAGAATTCTGTACTCCGGTCTTCCGAATCAATGCAGAAAATGCAGGCGATTCGGTCACCATGCCCAATCCTGCACCACCAACATAAGCAAACCGTGGGAAGGGGTGACTCCACCCATCAGACCCCTCTCCACAAACATGCCAGACGGAAAGCAATCGGAAGGAGGAGCTCCCCAACCAAAGCAAAACCAGGGGGGCAGGCCTTCACGACCTCAAAAAGCCAGGAGCACTCAAACGCGCACCAGGAGGAACCCGGTGAACTCAGAAGCTCTTAGGCAAATAGAGCATCCCACCGATCCAACCATCGGCAATTGCTCAGACAAGCTCCTTAGAGCTGTCTCTCAACCAAGAAGCTCCAGCTAGGCTGGAGCACCAGGAAGCTCGGAAGCGGATCACGTTATGACAGAGCAGGCAAGCGTTCCAGAGCTCAAGCCCGACAGTCCCAGCCAAATGCTCAGCAAGCACCTGGAAAACTTCCACAAGACCAAGGCAATGCTCAATTTTGGTTTCCGGAACGCTGACAGCAGCCAGGCTACACAACCAGCTACAAGCACTAACCCTTTCGCGGCCCTAGAGGGGGACAACCCAAAAGCTGAAGACGCGATGGATAATCCTGAGGAGATGAGGGAGGGATGGACTTTTCAGGGAAGGAAAAAACACACCCCTAAGATCGCCTCTCTGAGACAAGTCCTATCTCAGTCTACAACCCTCACCCCGAACCATGATGTCATTCCAGGGGGAAGAAGGAAGCGTACGCACTTAGACATGCACTGCTCCTACTTCACCTCACTAGGAATCTCATCCCCACCAGGGCAGGAACACGCCAGAGCAAGAATCTGGCCGGTCCTGTCAAGGGAAAAAAAACGCCCAGAAGGAGATTCTGATCTACGCTAGAAACAACGCCCTGCCAGGCCTCCCGCTAAGCATAAGGATCACGAGCTCATCCAAGGAAGAATGGACCCATGCAACAGCACTTGCAGACATCACCCAGAGCATCGAATCCGAGCTCAAGGATAAGATCCTCAGGTACAATCTCAATCTCAAGGACTGCCTCTCCTTAGAATGGAGTTGGCAGGAGGACCAGATTAGAGGAGGATGGGAATGTACAATTCTCGCACACATTAGTACTAGCTCCAGCACCATCAGTGTGCAGAATAAGAAACACCTCCACTGGAGGTTGTCCGATTCCCTGACAGGTATGAACAACGACATTGAGTTCTCGGGCCCGGCTCACAACCTCCTGCTGAAGTCCGGCCCCGTGAGCACAGATCGTCAAGCATGCAAAAGCGAGACTGCCAGCCAACTGGCATCTCCTCAAGCTATTAGGAAGAAAAGGTTCAGTAAGCTGGACCTCTTCAAACTGGAGCCCCAACGGGTGGTCACCCCCCTCAACTTTGAAGTTAGACAAACAGTCCAGGGAGTGGATCAGGAAAAAGCAAGCCAAACAATGCTGGCAAACACGGGATCGATCGGCTCTCCAGCCGCCCAGGATCCGTGCGTTCATGTTTGGAAAAACTCTCACCCTGACATCCCTCAACGTCAGAGGTTTGGGGAGTAAATCGCCAAAACCTAAAGCGATCAAAATCTAGTTAGCTTCTCTTCCCTCCCCCCCGCAAATTCTCCTCATCCAAGAACACCACCTGGGTATAGAGGGCACGAGGAGCATAGGGAAAGGCTTAGAGTACTGGAAGGGGGGCACCTTCTAGAACCCAAGAATACCGATGGGCCCCTCTCAAAGAATGAGCGCTGGTACCGCCATCCTTGTAGACAGAAAGACCACCCCTCTGGTGGTGGACAGCGGAATTCTGATGGAGGGAAGAGCCCAGTTTATCAAATTGCAAGCGGCCGGCAGTGGCACGCTCACTATTGTAAACGTGTATGCTACCTAGACCTCGAGAAACCTAACCCTCCTATGGAAAACCATAAGCAAAGCTGAGCTGGACTCCGACAACACCATAATCGGGGGAGACTTCAACCATTAGGAGGAAACCTCCCGCAGGGGCACTGCCGGCGAAAGGCAGATGCACAGGAGGGAGGCGGCCTCCTAGCATCACATGACCCTTCAATACGGTCTGACCGATGCCTGGTGTTCAGACAGTTTCAGGAAGATGTCCAAGAAGGCCTTCACCTTCGACAACGGGAGACTCGGAGCCAACTCCGCAATCTCCAAAATAGACAAATTTATGGTATCCCAAGACCTTGACTCCAGGGGGGGGGAGAATCGAATCCGCAATCACAATCAAGAAGTTCTCGGATCACTCACCCTTCATCATCTCCATTTGGGGGCAGGCAACCGGCACCGACAAGCCAGCGCGCTACTTCAACACCTCTTTGTTGGAGGAAGAGGAGAGCAAGGCAGCACTACTCCAAGCCTGGGCCGGAGACTCACTGACCCCACCCAGCGACCAGGGCTGGGCATACTGGATTGAAACAGCCATAAAAAGGGTAATGATCTGCAACAACCGCTTGGCAAAGGCAAAAAGACGCCTGAAAGGTGCCATAATCAAATCTCACACTGAAAAGATCAAACTGGCGGAGGTTCAGCTGCAGGGCGATCCGACCAATGAAGGAGTAAGGGACATCCTGTCCGACTCCCAGGCGAAGTTGGTAGAGGTATACCAGAACCAAGTGTCGCGCAACCAGCATCTATCCTCCGCGAACTGGTTCAAGTACGGCGATACTTGCTCAAAGAATTTTTTTGACTTCCACAAACTAGGACAAAAAAAAACTCTGCTGAGAGAGTTAGAAACAGAGAGCAGCACGGTCAGGGGCCAATTTGATCTCTCCCATCATGTCACTGAGTTCTACTCCAATCTTTATTCGTCGGAAACACATCTCCCGAGCACTCAGGAAGCCCAGGATCGGTGTTAGAAGAGCGTACCGGTGAGGGCCACAGCTGATGTGAACGAAGCACTCACCCATAATCTTACCTTGGAAGAGATTCACAAAGCGATCCAGGCGCTGCCCAAAGGCAAAGCGTCCGGACACAACGGGATTCCTATTGAGTTCTTCCAGGTCTGCGCCTTTGAAGTGGCGCCCACGCTGTTCAAAGCTTACACGGCCATGCTGGCCTCTGGAGAGGCTTCGAATTAGGTCAACAAGGGGCTTATCACCCTGATTCCCAAAACGGAAGACCGCTCCAAACTCAGGAATTGGAGGTCGATCACTCTCCTGGGGAGTGTTTATAAAATTCTGGCCAAAACCCTCGCCGGGAGGCTGCAAGCCTTCCTCCCAGGTGTTATCAGGCCGAATCAAACTGGTTTCGTAGAGGGCAGGAGTATTCTCGACAATGTCTTCATAGCCCAGGACTCCCTGGACTGGGCCATGGAGAGCGACCAGGAGCTAGTCCTCCTCCTGTTGGATTTCGAAAAGGCTTTCAATAGGATAGAGTGGAACTTCTTGTTCACAGCCCTGTCCAAGTTTGGCTTCAACAGCACCTGGGTGCGGTGGGTCCGCACCCTGTACCTTCATGCCACCTCCGCAATCAGGATCAACGGAGAGGCGGGGCCAGTATTCCAGTTGGCCCAACCTGTCCGCCAGGGGTGCCCCCTGGCGCTTTATCTTTTCATCTTAGCAACTAACGTCCTGGGGCACATGCTAGAAGACCCCAGGTACGATGTAAAAGGACTGAACCTGCCTAGAGGGGGTAGACTCAGGGACTAGACCTTCGCCGATGATACAGCCCTATATCTCAAGGGTGACCAGGCTAACCTGGACAGGGCCCAGGGAGTTTTGGAAACGTTTTGTATAGCATTCGGCGCCAAGGTAAACTGGAACAAATCCGCTGCCATCTAGGCGAGCAGGAAAGAACACACCTAGACTTGGGGCTAGGAGGTTGGCCTCAAGTGGATTCCCGAGGGCGAGGGCGTCAGATACCTAGGGGTCCAGGTTGGCTTTCGCCTCCCAACAGAAGCAAACTTTGATAAAATGATGATGGCTTTGAAAGGGAAATTGATCAACTGGAGCCATAGTAACCTTTCACTCGCGGGAAGGATACTTGTAGCCAACCAAGTTCTTCTGGCATCAATGTGGTACCTGGCCGCATCTTGGAACCCAAATCCTAGGATGTGCAGCCAGGTACGTGGGGTGGTAAGGAACTTTATTTGGGGGGGCAAAGTTGCGCCT
>Ga0116227_10008798_pt1 | contig 18764 bp, 18 predicted proteins | sample S1TSphgellanicum_FD_89693 | JGI IMG/M metagenome (GOLD analysis project Ga0116227, IMG submission 89693) | Host-associated microbial communities from peat moss isolated from Minnesota, USA - S1T2_Fb - Sphagnum magellanicum MG | ecosystem: Host-associated > Plants > Peat moss > Unclassified... | reverse complement strand
TAACGTTGCTCTAAGGTTGTACACCAAAACACAATAGATGGTTGTGGGAGAGAAAGACAGCTGAGAAAGGGTTGTGTTGGGGGGGGGGGGGGAGTGTCTAATGTCCCACCCTAAAAGTCAAAGGCTTATCTTTGACCAAATTTCACTTGAGATTGAAGTGCTCTTTGAATAATTTTGGGGACCTTATCTTGTAAAATTTATATAAAAACCCTAATTTATGACATGTTTCATGAGGTAAGTTGGGGACTAGAAAAAGGTGCTTCTCTTTTGACCTAGCTAGCATGGGTCATTCAAAATAGTAGCAATATAGAGTGCCCTCTAAGCTAATTTCCATCTCACTAACCAAATTTCATTGTCCCATGTTCACCTACCTAGCCAGAAAATCTCTCTCACTAAAGCTCAAGGTCGAGACTCAAGACCATTAACAAAATAAGGGTGCGTGACGCAAGAGTGTGAGCGCAAGACCAATTTAGATAATACCCTCACTTGTGGGTTTTATGTAGCAAAAAAATATTGACACATAAATCAAAGCAAGGGGCGCTACGGTTTTCATAGAGCCCACCATGAAATCAGAACGCCCTCTCACAGGGCACTGAAGAAAACATTACATGGTATAATGTGCCCTCCACATACACTACGAAAATTCTACTAGATTTTCACAGACTAGAACTAGCATACCTCCTACTTTTTAAGAGGGATGTTCAAGGATAATAAGTTGCCCTCCAAATTTTCTAGGCATTTGCTCCGAGTGCAAACAACAATCCATTCAAAATGTTTCATAGGCTGCCAAAGAACTATGTGTCTTTTGTGCATAAAATATTCTCATCTACAAAAGTTGCCTCATAAAAGTTTCACACTCACAATCAACTCCTAAAAGCATTGACTATAAGTGTATCCCATGCCATTTTGTACTACTAGCTATGCCCTCCAACTTCTCAAATTTTGATTGAAAACTTCAATTTATTGATTCCATTGATGAGAAAGTCAAATTGCTATAGAGAGGATTTTGTATAATCCTTCATATATATGGTCATGTGCCGTGACAATTTTAGTTGCGATGTGAAGGATGGCATCAACCCATCACTAGAGTAAAAAGAGCCTTTTTTTTTACCCAACGAGTTTTTGATTACATGTTTTTGATTACTTTGTTTTAGTTACATATGAAGGATTTTTCACAAATTTCCATGTGGTAAGTGTAGGGTGTTGGTCAATGAATGGTGTCGACTTTCAAAAAGTAATTCAATTGAGCTATAGTTGAAAATTCAATTGAGGACATCATGCCACATCATGTCATCACCCATGTTCCACATTATGAATATGTTATGACATGATTGTAACATGAGTCAATTGCTTGACTATTTGGTGGATCTTGTTTATGAATGGATAGATGAAATATTGCATATGCTTTTGATTCTAGTACAATTTTATTATGACTTTCTTGTAACTATATTTTGATTTTTTCAATCGTATCGTGATTTTTTACCAACTTTATTAGATCTTTGTTTCAGCTTTCTTTTTAATTTTATCTTTTATTATAATGCCTTAACATTTCATCCTAGTTGAATTGTAACTTGTGTGACATAATGTTTACGATGGACAATGTACCCATCTTGTTTTGAGGTAATCGTGAAGGCTATTACAATGGTTGAAAAATGTTTTACACAAAGTTCACATGTCTTTGCATCACTACAATAATTTATTTTTGAGAATTTATTTTTTGGCATTTTCTTTCAATGCAAAGTTGTCTTGATTTTTAAGTATTAATGATTCCTCCTTAAAGAGGAATATTACATTGACATTATTCGAAACTAATAAGTGTGTTTGGCATGGCACCTTGTGCATCCAATACATGTCCATATGATTCATTTGTGTTAATGTGCTCTCCATATGGGTGTTAAAAAACATGGGCCCATTCCACAACTCCTTGTGCAATTTAATCTTACACCATAGGGTGAATGAGTCATTGGAGTACAAAAATTGTTAAACTCATGAAAAAATGACAAATGGTTTGCTGCCCTCCAACAAAATGTGCCTAAAGATAGCCATTAAAAATTTGTTTTGTTTCGTTTATAAGTTGGATTACCTCAACTATCCAAGCCATTTTGCACCTAGTCACATCAAAATAACATTACAAGAGTCAATACTACATACACTATAATATGATTCCACAATATCTTTCAAGATTCCAAGATGTAGTTGTCCCAAATGTCATTGAGTGGTATTATCATCACTATGGTTGAAATATATGTCACCCCAATTTCATATGTGATGCATCATTCACATGAAAAATATTCCCATATGCTTTGTGCCTTTGTGTGTGATGGAATGGACAATGCCACAACATTTGGGTTACCAATTGCATGCCCCCCCCCCATGAATGTTCATGCACCTCTCTTGCATTACCTTGGTAATCTAAACATCAATTAGAAACATGCCATGCACTATTTGGAAGTTTTTTCCAATCAAAACACAATGGAAAATATGTGTTCAATTGACAAGGTTTACTAAGTAAGTTTGAACATAATTAAAATGTATAACCAACAAGTGACCACTATAGTTGAAACAAAGTCAAAATTCTAAATGTAAGAACATGAAGATATGTTATGATATAAATTTTGAATGGTGTTTTCACCTCACCCAAGGGGTCATTGCATTTGTGTTGTTAAAAACATCATGGTGTGCCATATTTTGAATTGCAACTATGAGTAATATTTGAGTGATAATTCGTTTCAAAATCTTCCCAATTGCACCTTCCCCTTCTTTTAAATCCCATATCCACCTCCTTATTGTCATATATTCAATAACCAACCTTAGTGTTTCATCCATGAAGTATTATGATGTTGTTGAAGCTTTAAGGCATGCCATGTTCCTTACATGACCTTTCAAAACCTTGTTCACTTGTTCAATACAATACATCCACCATGTATCTAATGAACCACACAAATGTAGTCCGATAAGTAAAGGATTTAATTTGGTGCATCAAATAGCCAAGTTTCATGAAAAAATTCACCAAGGAATTGACAATTATCAAGATGGTTATTTGACATTTTCAAGTTTTTTAAAAACCATTATCACACATCACAACTAAATATTTGATTTTTTGAAAATATGGTTGTGAACCCTCATAATTGCCTTTAATACCCAACAAAAATTTGGTGCAATTTTCTAATACCCTTCCAACAATGGTATCCATATCAATTGAATCCAAATAAAGTTGATAAGTGCCCTTTAATAATGCACAACATGGCTTAAATAAAATGTTCATCTATCTTGGTATCTAACAGTCATTTGTCTTCAATGGGTCCAAACATGGTAATAGGACCTAAGGTTGGTTATTTTAGTGATTAGTTATCTTGGAATATTTTTAAAATATTTCAAAATATTTCATTTGAAAGTTGAAAATTTTAAATATGACCCACAAAGATGTCACAATATACTATTGTGTAAATGTATATTTAAAAACATTTCCCAAAACATGTCATGCTTTAAAATCTCCCCAAAAATAAAAGTCTTTATAATGCTTAATGATTGTTATGAAATATTTTATCCTCATTAAATTCATTCCAAATTGTACCACATGCTTCATAAAAATTTTAAAACAATGTCATAAGTGTTTTTAGTCTTGCAACATTAGTACAATTTTTTGACACTAAAACATGAAAAATTAAGCAATGATTACACTTGTTTTGGCTCATGTATTCATGTGATTGCACCTTCAAGAAAGTGACTTCCAAATGAGTTGAATGAGATATGAGAGTGGTGATAATGTGTTGACAATCAATTCAAAATTTGAACTACAATTGAAAAATAGTAATGCCCATGTCAACTTATGTAGTTGAAAACTAGTCAATCTTCAACTAAAACAATAAGGTCGCAACCATACATTACCATGTGAGGTGAAAGCACTTTAGTTGCATAAGAAGAGGTTGGTATCAATGTTGTACAATTATTTGAATTAAAAAACCTATCAATTCCTATTTGTCCTCATTATATTATTATTTAACTTTCCAATATGCAAATATTTTAGCCACCCCAAAAATATATATAATTTTTTTTATTTGCATCAAATTTTGGTATTCTATATTTATTTAAATTTCTAAATTTTTGTATTTGAAGGTGTGAAGAGTGATAAAAATGTAATTGAAAATGGTAAGATATTGCGATAAGATCATTGTTTTTTTTGACATACCATATATATTTAACATATCATTCAACTAAGTAATTCGGAGGAGGTAAAACAAAATAATCATTTAAAGTGCAAGTTTTTTCAAAATAATTCAACCATCAATGGTATGAAAGGATTCTTCAATTCACTTTCCTCCACATCCGATTACAAGTTCATTTACTAGTACTAATTTGCTTACTAACCTATTGACTAAATTGATTTGCAACTAATATGTACAATGTTTAATACATATGTTATATTTATATTTATATATTGTGAATTAACACATATCCTACATTAATTATATTTTGATTTTCATTAAAAATATTATAATTAAATAATTAAATAATAAACTTACCCAACAACCAATATATGGGACCCTATGTTTTTACCCATGTATTTTGTAAATTCAAAGAACTTTATTCCAAGAAAACATTGCTACAAAGAGGAAAAAAAAGTGGAGTGATCAAGGACATAAGTTGGACATAAAAAAACCATTAGAATTTTTTTGGTGTGTGTGGAGGGTGACTTACCGTTAGTAAGTTTTCTGCCTCATCAACAGATTGCACTTGGACATAAGGTTCCAACAAAACAATGAACCTTATGCTCGAGGTGCCTCGTCTTCTTTCAAACAACATCACAACCATCCATTTTATAAGGAAAATTCTAACAGTTTTTTAGATTGGGTAATATCCTGATGTCAATCTTCCAGTATTTTTTAGTAACTCGGGGCCAAACAACAAGCCAAAAATGCTCAAAAGTTGGCCCCAAGTTTTTTCGGCCCTGACTCCTAGTGTAAAGTGGGCCTTATTCAAGCAGTTTCATAAGTGTTTTCCTGAGTGAGATAGGCAACCATTTACTGGTCTTATATTTGATGTTAATTTTCATACAAATCTAGGATTAAGGAAGGTGCCTGAAATATGAATTGATGATCAATAAAGGGGTTTAGAACAAGCCCCGGAAAAACTGGTTACCACCTAACAAAAATGACAACTTCACCTGCTGGGGTGTTATAGAATCCATACTATGGACATTAACTTGCCCTTTCCTTATTTAATGTACTCCTCACGACAGGAGGGAGTTCGGGAACTTGATGTTCCCCTTGTGGTTCGCCCTCTTAGGTGATTCTTTTGTCTTCTGATGTGGGTCCTTCCATTTTGTTCCTTGTATTCCCCCTTTTTTTTTGGGTGCTTTGGTTTATTTTTATGATTGGCAGGTTTTCATCACATTAACTGCTAACAACTACACAACTAAAAGCAGAAGCCTATGAGCAAAAACAAACAAGGACGTTTCCTCTTCCCCACCAAAAAAAACTCCCCAAAAAAAGCAGCTAAAAAGTTGAAGAGGATGACCACTTTGATAACCACCCATGATGTCATCTGTTGATGAGAGCATTGCTTAGTTTAGTAAGTACATGAGGGAAGCACTAGATAACACTCACATTCCCTACAACATTATGTCCCACATACTCCATACCCACCTTACCTTTTTAGTTTGAAATTTGAATACTCAATTAAAAAGACTAGAATAGGGAGGAATCAAAAATGGAGAAAGCATGTTACAACACACATGCACCTTACCTTTTAGTTTGAGATTTGAATACTCAATTCAAAAGACTAGAATAGGGAGGAATCAAATTGGACAAAGCATGTGGGAGAGCTTTTGTGGGATTGGTGGAGAGAATAACCGTAACCCCATTGACCCAATAGCTACAAGCAATGTAGAACTAACCATGATGAGAATTGAGAAAAGTGTGGACAAGTATATAATACATATGTATGTATGGCAAAAGTGTTATCCTTGGCCACAGTGAACCAGCACCCACTAGCACACTGTAAAGGATGGATGGTAAGTGATCAGGAAACAGTTTTCTGTTGGGTTCCAGCTCCTTAGCTAACCATGGTGGTTAGCTTGGTTGCTTTTTTTTTCCTACCTACTTACTAGCAACCCACAAGCAGGTTGTTAGTAAGTAGGTAGTAAAAACAGCCCTTACCTATGTATAAACCATCTACTTACCTTGTAATTGCCTATTTTTCTACTTATATACAAGAACTATTTGACGGAATTGGTTACCAAGGGTGAAACCAAATATTAACTCAGTTGAGGTTCATCCACAACTGAGTAATAAGGGGCATCCAGTGGATGGTGTGCTGGTGGGTGCTGGTTCACTGTGGCCGTTATGTTATCCTTATGGTGGTACCCCACCTACATCAAACTGGTGTGATTATTGGATCCCACTTTAGCCAAAACTGGGATGAAAACAGTACAGAGGAGAAAACGAAGAGGACCAAACTAGTTTTTGTAAAGCATATTGATCCTCAGAGAAATTTTAGTCTGATACCGAGTTTCATGAATCCTGCAAACCAGCCGATACCCAGTTTCATGAAACAGTACCCAATTTCGCTCATTTGATTGAGACACACAAATTGAGGATGGAACAGGGATTAGAGGGTCAAACTAGGACCCAAAGACAGGGTGACTTTCTCGATAGCTCTATTAATAGCTCATGTGAAAGTTACGGTTTCCTATGGGTTGCTGCTGAGCAAGCACATGAGCTATTTTTGATGTACTTTGCACTTGCAGTTTACCCATAACAGCAGAGACTCCGTAAAGAACCCTTCTACAGGATCGTGCATGTGAGTGACGAGACGCTCTTTGCTGCTGCCGTTGCCTCTGAGTCACTTATGTATTGTTTCATGTGGAGGAAAAGGAAGAGAAGATGCGGTCCTGGTCTGGTCAAAAGAATCACACACTCTAGTCTTTTTTTCTGTACCTCGTTTCTGGCGAGTTCTCACGTCATATGAAATTATACAGTACTGAGCAGACAAGAACTCATGATGGCCTGCTATGTCTTTTGTTCTAGCAATGAATGAAACCACTGCAGTTAATTCTTAAATCCTCTGCAGGAACAGAAAATTCAAGGGACGATATTAGACCTCATACTGCCTCCGCATTACAATTCATTAAGAAGGAGTAAGTCATCATGGGTAGTAAATAATTTTGTTGACAGTGGTGGAATAGGCAATGACAGTGGGCCTACTAGGAGTAGGAATTGAGAATGAGGGCGTGAAAGACGGGTGTGGGGGTGTGTGGGTGGAGGAGCTATGATCATAGTTAGAAGCTCTTTTCATTAGGCTCTTGTGATCATAAAGTCTCTGGAAGCCCTTAACATAGGGCCTTGTTTCCTGATGTCGCATTTCACTGGAGAGCTGCAAATGAATCGAAAATATGTGATCAATCGTGTTAGGAACTCTGGGAACACATGTTCTCATGAAAAAAAGATAGATGTAATTTTATGGTGACTCACAGTTTCACTCAGAGCTGATGCAATTGGCTGGTGCAACTGGTCAATGCTTGATTAGTAGAATTTTGAGACCACTCTGTCTAGGAAAACATAATGAAAAGCTGCTGCGATCATAGAATCTGTGACTATAGAATCTGTGATCACAATCACCTACTGGAGAGAGAGATGTCTTTTACATATATGTAAAGTCTTGGATTAGATTTTTTAATTATAAAGTATGGTACATTATATTTGATAATAAGGTCTCCTCAAATGTGAAATCACGTTTGGTTTTCAAGAGAACATTTCATTTTTCAGATGCACATTTTGTTTTATATTGTCATTGTTATGTAATTCATGTCAGGATTCAAATTCAAAACATGATTTTCCTTCAAGGAAGACCATGCATGAGGGCATCTATAAAATGTGAGCCTATCTTGGCTCACATTTTGGTTTATTTCAAGAATGCCCTTAGCCTAAGGCCTTACCTTACATGGAACACCAAAATGATCATGCATCTTCACAGACCTCACTAGCCTTGGGTAAAAATCCTTAGTGGCCTAGGATAACAACTAAATCACTAAATGCTATGCTGATGAGTCTAGGTAGTAGGTATCCTAGAGCTTGACTACCCCACGCTATTTGAGAGGCTTTCCCCAGAAAAAATGCCTGCTGAAAAGGGATAATGTTCATTAGGAGATTATGTGTACCTAGTGGTTGTTTCTGGCAAACCCTAACAACCATTTCTGTTCTTGATGAACTGGGAAATGCTCATGGTTATGTCTCAAACTAGCATTGTCTCTTACGACATCATTCAACTATTCATTACACCTGCACAGCTGTCATTGCCCATACTCTTAGCAATTATCCAAAAACCAAGAAACAACACCAACATCAAACTCAAAGGCAAGCAGAGAGACAAGCTTTGAGAAGGCAAGCACTACTTTCCTCATCAACATCATGAATAAAAAGGAGTTAGTTTAATTGATACACATGGCATAACACATACAGATCTCCCATGTCCTTCTAGGCCAGCAGCAACAGAAGAGGAAGGGAGGGGAGTAACACATCACAATACCATCAACGAGTTGCAATTCATCAGGGGATTAATCAATTCCCAATTGTTCTCTTCCAATTCTGAGACTACTTTTCATAATTGTTAACACCTAGGGCTTTCATACATGTCTAGTTCCATCCAAAGAGTCAAGTTTTATCCATGTAAATAATTGCATCTTGTGATCAATGAGCACAATTTCATCCATGTAATACATTTCATGTGTGGTAGCAATTCCATGTATACATATTAATATCATCCCTTTGGGTCAATTTTATCATTAATATTTGCTTTTATCTCTACAATCATTTTATTCATCGGGTAAGTTGCAATTTTATGATTTCACTTGGATCCATCATGAAGTTGAATTGCATCTCATCGTAAGATCTGCTTGCATGGATGACTTCATTCATGCGAATAGATTCATCAAAATGCTTTTTCATCATCCCAACCCTGCAATCTGTAGAGATCCATGAACCATAATGGTTTCCTTCAAGGATACTTCTTCTTCATTGTTGAGGTTCATCCCTGTTGTCTATTCTCATTCATTTAACAAGCTCTTTTCTTTTTCTGCCTGTCCCTCCTCCATGTTTTCTGCTTTCCCCATCTCCACTCCCCATCGTAAAGTCCCTCCCTCCTCCAAAATGATTTGGAGGTGTAAAGAAAGCTTTCATGATTGCTGCTGTCAGCCAGATCATTCCTAACAGGAGGTCGCTTACTCCTTCAGCTTGACAGCTTGTGTTCCATTGATTGTGGCATTTCACAGGACTCTCTGTTCCGTTGCCCTTTTCCACGAAGAAAGCAAACTAATAACTAGGGACTGAAGAATGGCACATCCCATAGCTAGCTCTGAACCCACCCACACTATTATAAACTGAACGGTATCTCTTGTGGGTCAGGAGTCAGTACTCACTCCAGCTACAATCCTGGATTCCAGACTAGCTATTGATGAAAGGGCAGCAAGAGTGAAGAATAGATAACTTGAAGTCAGAGAATGCAAATGGCATTACAGTACTAATTCTATCTTTAGATCAAGCCCAATTACCAGCAATCACGGAGATCATTTTCTTCTATTTTATTAGCATATTAGTGGTGTCCTGATTGTTATGTTCTTTTGTGACATGTGCTCTTGAGCTTTTATTTGCTTTTATATATATAAAGGGTTCTTCTTCTTTCTCAATAACTAAGATCTTACTGGAATAATCAGCAGTTAGGACTAGTGTTTTGTTTAGGGATTTTTGTTTGCAGCCAAAGTGATGATCATCCATAGGAAGATGTATAAGAAATGGTGATAATCCTTACTAAGATTTAGCCAATTCTGACTATAAACAAGAAATAAAAGTTCTAATCTTTTAATCAACGTTTTACATTTTCTGGCTACAAAATGAAAACCAATTGTACAAATATGGCGATTTTTTTACCCCTTTTTTTTCCTTACTTCTGGCGTCTGAAAACCTCAAAAAAACACTTTTTTGATTTTTTTTTAATTATGTATTTTGGTGATACATCACCAGTGGAAAAAAAAAGGATGGCTAACTAAGGACACCTAAAAGAGAATAAAACAAAGCCCATGAATTTAAATCCCAAAAAAGTTATCCAGGACCCCAAAAAAAGGGGGTGGGGGCCAAAGAAAAACATGGACTCTGGAAGCTGAGTACCTAATATTAGACCACAGAATAGGTGGGTACCATCACAAAATGTGGAGAATTGTAGGAATATGAGAGTGATGATTTGTGGGTGAAGAAGGTAAAGCTTTCATAGCGTGCTCCATGTGCTCCCCATTGCTGGAGCCATGTGCCCCAATTTAAAGGAGCACATAAAGCACTGCCAGAAATTTCCTAGTACTTTTGGAGGCCACATTAAAGTTATTTGTAAAAGTGATCTCAATTTGGGCTGCCATGGTGAACCAACACGTAAACTGATACCATAGTAAAAATCCAAAAAAATTTAGGTTGCTTCAATAGTGCAACTGCACCCACCAGTGCACCATCCACTGGATGCATCCCCTTATTACTCAGTTGTACTCAGTTGTGGATGAACCTCAACTGAGTTAATATTTGGTTTCACCTTGGAAACCAATTTTGTACAAAATAGGTAATCATGTATATGTAGATAGGGAGGAAATAGGTAATTACTAGGTGAGTAGATGGTTTATACATAGTTAAGGGCTGTTTTTATTACCTACCTACTAGCAACCTGCTTGTGGGTTGTTAGTAAGTAGGTAGAAAAAAAAAGCAACTGAGCTAATTACCATGGTTAGCTAGGGAACTGGAACCCAACAGAAAACTGTTTCCTGACCACTTACCATCCATCCATCAGGGTGCGCTGGTGGGTGCTGGTTCACTGTGGCCTTGGCATTCTACCTAAACATAGTAAATATGTTAAGTTCATTTTCTTGTTGGTGGTCGTTGGCGGTTTAAGCTCTGCTTAATTAGTTGGTACTACTGGATTTCTTGTGGGTAACCCTAGCAATGAAACAAAACAAAACAAAGTTGAAAATCACCTGAAAACCGTTGAGAGAACCAAGCCCAGAAGAATTGGCTAAAAACGCAATTGTAATTATAGCCCCAGAACCACATGTTCCAACTCATTCCCAAATTGTGAAACTGAAAACTAAGTAACTGGAAGCCCCAAAATCTAGACCAAAAACTGAAACCAATGAGGTTTTTTTTCCTTGACAAAACAAAAGTCCCAAATCAAACTTCATGATTACATTAAGAATTTGCCTAAACTGGAACTGTCAAAGGGTTCAGACAAACCCAGAACTGGCCAACAATTTCGTCTATTTTTCCATGTTTTACAATGGTGGTCTGTCAATAAAATATAAAACTTATGACTCTATTGTTGCAAATTGCCATGTGATCAACTTGTTCTGAACCGAAGTTTCCACAGAAATGACCAGTGGGCCCAAGCATTAAGCAAAACTACTATTAAGTCCCCACTAAGGAGACTCATGAAACACTTGGAGACTTTAGTACCTTCGCAGCTTGGACACTAATTTATATTATTTGTAAAAAAAATTGAAATCTAATTTTCAAAAAACGTACTTAAATTTTTGAAACGACAAAAACTTTGTGAAGGAAAATAGAGAATCTCTTGGAACTCACAAGTATTATTCTAGTTTCAACATGGGATGGAATCTTGAAAATTAATAAAACTACGACTCGGCAAACATGTGTTTGAAGTTGCCCATACCCTATCTTCCTTGAAACATGGAGTTGCAATTTGATTTGGGTTGTTGGATTCTGGTCCAGAAGTTTTAATCCCCTCAATGGACAAAATGAAGTCTCCCTTACATTCCACAAGAGCAAGCCAAAAACTAATTAAAGTTACCAGTCCATGCCGACTAGCCAACAATCAATCACTAAGTGCTTTTGTGGACAGAAGCAGCAGCTGTCGGCTAATGCAAAAAAGAAGCCATTGTTTGGCCCATTGTTTTGCAGTTCTAGGGGAATGTCCCTTGAGGCTTAAACTGAACCAACCCAAATAGGTAGAGTGTTTTTAGGAGGGGCTATTAGTCCAAGCCAAAAATAGTGGCAGCCAATTTTATGAATAGAATGTACCCCAATTAGTGCCCCCTGGCATTAGAGTGGGACAAAAATGGTAGCCAATAAGTTTAAGGATTAAAATCCTGCTCAACCAATGAGGAGATGCGGCATGCAGCCCCTTTGTCAAAAACTAGCACTGACTGTGAGGGAGGAAAAGACAGGAAATCCTGCATAGAATATAAGTGTGGTGTTAAAGCCCAGGGGGTGAAGCATTTCCAAAATAATGGGCCTATGACAAGGTGATGGTCGAGTTCAGTTCACCATTTTGGGAACATCCCTCACCCATGGGGTAAAGCTTTACCCCTCATAAAGCACAAGGGGTTATTGTAAACTCAACATAGGTAGATCACAAGCCATAAGATGAGGTGGGGAAGTGGGGAAACCGTTCTTACCAGTGTTGCCCAGATATACATTAAAAAATTCCAGATATGAACCCAGATAGTGCTCGGATATGCATGTAGTCATATCCAGAATTTGGTTTTAAAAAACATATCCATCCTTGTATGTATCTGGCATAATGTGCTCATGCAGTAACCAATGCTCATGCATATATGGGCATGATGTGCGATTACTAGTATGCACATCCAGGCGCTCATGCATTACTGGATATGCTCGAATATGCATAGTATGAATATGCCTATGCTTATCTAGGGCATTCCACCACATAATTGGTTAGGGTTTAGGATTAAATTGTTGGACGGAGATGGAGCTCATGGGGTTGAAGGTTTAGCATTTTGTGGCAAAGCTTTGAATGTGAAGTGCATCCGAGCTATCCTTTCTTGCTTGTTCCTTGTGATTTTTGGCTTTAGGGTTTAGCATTTTGCAACAAACCTTGAATGTGAAGTGCATGTCCTCTTTGCTTTACTTGCTCCTTGTGACTTTCGACTTTAAAGTTTAACATTTTGTGACAAAGCTTGAATGTGAAGCACAGTCACTCTCCTCTTCTTGCTCCTTATGACTTTTGACAATGCATTGAGTGCACAATGTGTCTTCTATCTCCTCCTTTCTCCTTTGTGACTTTCCTTGTTGAACGTTATTGAGTGTCAAATTTTGAGCATCTAAATGTGAGGTGTGAACGTGTGAGCGTTGGGAAAATTGTGTCTTTTCTCCTCTCTTTGCAACTTTTGGTAGTGTTTTGAATGCACATGTATCCTCTCTCCTCTCTTCTTTTGTGAATTTCCTTGATAAGCATTTTTGAATTTCAAGTCTCTAGCGTCTATGGGAGAGGTGCGGGCATGTGAATGATGGGTGAACTATGTCCTCTTTCTTCTCCTTGCTCCTTGTGATTTTTAGTGTTGGTTCATTGTTGTAGTCAACATGGTTGTTATACTCATCGAAACACTATTCCAATTCGAGCATTTGTAATCTTAGTGGAAATTCAAACACACTGTGTAACGATGCCTTTACATCAACCAATAAGGTAAGTCTTCAAATTCAACCTCTTGAATTTGGTTGTTTTTTTATTCTTATGGGCTCCATGTGTCTTGCATTCTTTGTTCCATGTCCATGCACTTTTTCAAATTCAAGTAAGCTTCCATGCCATGCCTTACATTAAATTTTTGGCACTTTGTTGTTTAGGTCATAAGCTTTTGTTCTACGACCTTGAGCAATGGCTAAAGATGATGATGTGCATTTGGTTGATTTCATTGTTCATATTGTTTCTCCATGTGGTGGAAAATTTGATGGAACACCACCAACATCAGATGTTTAGAATGTGCATATGCATGGCTTTATTGGTGTTGGTTCTATTGTTGCTACTTCAAATTTTGATGAAGTTGAGATTCAACTGCTTGCAATTATATGAGCCCAAGCTACAACCTAGAAGCCACATAATTAAATTTTAATTTTTCAAGGTTTTTTATGTTGTCAATGACAACTTACTTGTGGATGTTGAAAAACTGTAAATGTTGTGGTCCATTATTTGTAGAATAGAGCAAGCCGGTGCTCTTGATTTATGCCAATGATATAATTTGTAAAAAGGTTTTATCAAATATAGTAAGTTTAATGGGATCACTCCCATGAAGACCCATGTTGAATCTGCGCATCCAAAGTTGGTTGTTTATAAAAAGTTGGCCATTGCTGAGGAATTCCTTAATGCAAATCACAATCAACAACTTAGGAAGAAGCAATATGGGTTATTTGGATTTGTAGTCACGACATACTTTGGTGTTAAAAATCCTTATAAAAAGTATGATGGGGCACAACAATAGTTTTTTGAAGACTTGGTTTTATAAAAGGTACATGCCCCTTTTCATTTGTGAAAATATTTGGTTATAAAGATTGATCTTATGCCAATGCTCTTGTGTTGATTTTCTTTCCTGTGTTCCTTTGGTGGAAAGATTGTTGCTTACAATGGTCACAAAAACCATGTAATTGCACTTGTTGTTTGGGCTTGGTGAGGCAACAATTATGTTTGCTAGTTTTAACCTTTGGATGTCCAGAGGTGGCATGGACACCTTTGCCATGGTAATATGAATTACTTGAATGACTTTTGGATCCCCAACTTGTTACCATTGGTTTATTTGAAATTCATGAGAACATAGGGTTTTCCATGGTTGGTTAATTGCATTTTTTTATTTGAAACATACAATTTAATGTATCATATGATTGCCTTTGTGAAAGATGAGGCTATCAACCTAATGTCTATGGTGACAACACTAGGTTCCATTGTTGATTGTCACCTTTTGAAACTTTAGCAGGTTTATGAAGGTGCATGTTTTGGTCACATAGAATTCAAAGCTTACTAGTGTGATATTAATGATGAGAAGGTGACTATAGGTTTAAAACATGTTAATTTGAAGGTTGCCCAAGGTAGCTTACAAAAGAAAATCACATGGATGAAGATTGGGAAACAAAAGGCAAGAATAGGAAATGACATGTGTTGAAAAGATATTATAACCTTGGAAGTTCAAAACCCCAATGAAAAAAAGATTTATTAGTAAAATAATCATGTTTGAAAAGGAATTGAAATTCAAAGAGACCATTCTTTTATGTTATGGATAATAGAAGACAATTGTTTTGTAACAAAGGGTTCTTAAGGCTAAAGTATGGGCAATTGCATAAACACTCACAAGCATTTTGAACAATATTGTCACTACTTGTGTGATGAACTAGTCATGAAGGCATTGGTTATTATTTGATACTCTCAATACATGTATTACTTTGACACAAATTTTGGAAATTAAGGTTAAACATGCTAATGATGCTCTTGATGCTTTGGATGCATTTAATGTTGAACTTCTCATCTTTCAAAACAACATATGAATAGAAGTTGTTAAGGTGATCAAACATTTTTTGCAATTTTTGCATGCCTATAATTCACATTAGGTGCACAATATGTTTGCCCTTATGTTTGATCCTTGGTTCAAGTCTTTGAAGGTTGTGGAAAATTATGTGGGTCGTGGAGCTTGTATTTGTCTTGCTACTGAGTATGATCCCAATGTGATAATCCTTCTCTTGATGATTGTGTTTGAGGTATTAAACCCTATTGTCCAAACATGTGCAGTAGAAGTTACTAGATTTGTTATTGGATTTAGTGATTCTATTAGAACATATAATAATATATTGGTGTGAACACATGTATGGAAAAGTCCTTGCATGCACTTGTTGTTGGGGGGTTATTCTTATTCAGGAGCTTATTTGTAATTCCTATCACATGTGTTGATCCCTTAACTTGATGGTGAATTCATGAAAGCCAATTTTCAAACATTAACTTCCTTGCCAAATAAATCTTAGGAATTCTAAGGTCATAGATTGAAATTGAATGTGTGTTTGATCTTGCTAGTGTGTTGACATATTTGAAATGTTGTAGGTTGTAAGTGGATAATTTAGATTGGATCATCACCATGGTGAAGAACTAACATGACGATCCTTGTCTGAATTGTTCATGGCATAAAGATTTGACAAATATTCTGAAAGTTGAATCTTTATTGGCTAAAAATAATTATGATTTGATTGAGTATTCAACTTTTTTGAGTAATTGGAGTTGGACAAAGATTGATTTGGCAAGTTGGGCTCAAAATTTGTTCTTGTTCTTATTCTAGGATTGCAAAACTTGAATGACAGTTTGTAATTCAAAGAACTAAAAACTTTGTCTTTTTGTTCATATAAAGTTTATTTGTGGAGTTCATCAACAATAAGGATGGCTTTTGGTTGTGGTGTGTGTGTTTGTGGGTTAGGTGTGGTGTATGTGGGGTGTGGTTGGGGCAAGAAACTTGTGCTACATTGGGTAGGGTTATTTAAAGAACTAAGGTTTAACTCCCCCACACATGATTGGTTTTGCAAAAAAACTATACTTTGGTGAGGCAAATATATGATTGGAAAAATTAATTACAAAAGTTGAAGATGCATTCCAAACCTTTGTACACATTTTGTGATTAGTCCAAGTTTGAAAACCAGTTAATGCATATTGGCCAAATTAAAAAAATGAAAATGAATACATATATGTCTAGTAAAATGTATTCTTAATTTTTCTTATGCATATCCTTATGCCATAAGTTTTTGAAAAATATTCCATTTAAATAACTTGAGTAGTGCTTCAAATCTCCATATCCAAGCAACATTGATTTTTACGAGTGTTGACTTGTTATTGAATTTTTACCCCACTATTAAATTGGTTATTAATAACCTACCAATTGGTTATGGATTTTTCAAATAATTGTTTAATTTGATAACTAGTCAAATATTGAATTTTTTTAATCTAATAACTTATTTGGATTATTCGATAGGTAGGTCATAAATTTTTACATTAATATATTTTAAATAATAATTTTACATTCCTAAAAACCCTTATAATTGAGCAATAATTGATAGGAGAACATGCAACCATAGGTTTTTAATATTGATATTGATAATGTGCGTGGCCTCAAAAAAAAATTCAAAAAAATAACCCACCCAACAACTATAGGAGAAAACATTTTTTAAAAAGTTAAAATGTTTAAACTTTGTATAGACAATGGTAGAATGTTGAGATATTGGAAAATGTCAATATCAACTACCTAAAAATAGGGATATTGGTGAGAATGTGAAATGAACATGAAAGGCCCAAAACTTGGTGAACATTTTATTTTATTTTCCCCTAGTCTCCCACCACACTACCTTAGTTTTCATCATCCTTGCTGCTTGTCCCATTGACCCCATTACAATGCAATTATCCGTGCAATTATCATAACACTTATTATTTTGTTATTTTGTTGTCTCATTGCCACATCATTTGTTTGGTCATTCCTCCCATTGTTGAGTTGTTGGTCCCATCATGGCTTCATTGCTTGGGACTTGATATTGTAATTTCCATTACCCCAGCAATTTCCTTACCTACAACTGATGTTTTTGACACAAAATAATTAGCAAAAGGTGTAGCTGGAAAAAGGATTTAATTTTTTTTTGATATTTTGCCAAAAGTGTTGAGAATCAAACTCCCAACTTGTGAAAAAAAAAATTGTTTAAAACTATTACAAATACCCAACAAAAGGTGTACTTTGCATATTTCTTCTTCAACTGTTGAAAATTTTAAAAATTAAATTTAAAATTGGCTAATTTTTTAATAAATAAATAAATATTCAGCAAAGAAGTGCCAAACATTAGCCATAGGTACAATATCAATTGTTTTCTTCAATGTCATCTCCTTCATTTGTCTCTTTTCACCATTACTTGTGTGTGTCTCCATTGCCCAACAGTTCGGATGCAATTTAACTATTATTTTTTTCCCACTGTCTTGCCACCCCACTATATTTTTCAATTTCCATTTTCCATGTGCTTGTCATGCTACTTGGCCCTAAGTATGTTATGGTTTCCATTGTGCCCACTACTATCTTGCTACCTTTGTTTGACACAACCACCCCTTTCCCCCCTTTGCCCCCAAATGTTTGGTTACTAGTCCCATTGTCTCACCACTTTCTACAATTGATATATTGTCATCATCATCACCCTATTTAATGCAGATGCATTCCTTTGTTTATGGCTACTTTCCCCATTGTTACTCAACCTTGATGAAAAAATCCCCCAAATATAGATGACTAGGACCCATACCAAATTTTTATATGGTCTCCATATTTCACAACATACCAAGTAATGCTTTTTTGGACAAAATTTGTCTTATCCAACTAAAATAATTGGGATTTTTTTTGAAAAAATTTGCCAAATTTTCAATATCACAAAATTGAAAAAAAAAAACTTATCATGAAATCTCAACATCTTTTCTTAAGATGGTTCCATGCACTACCATGTCAACATTTACACCTATAGCTATGCACAACCATAAACCACAAGATAACAAATCTTCATACATGGTGTAACACATTGAACCAAAAGCGCAGCTCACTTGCAACATCGTGAGAATCCGACTCAAATAGCAACACCAAACTTCTAAACATAACAAAAGTTATGCAACAAGTGCAAAAACACATAAAATTGTAGCATAGAAAGTGGTGTGCTTTGGAAACTCAAATCAATCTTATATATTAATTCACTACGTCCGTCCGTCTGTCTGATGGGGGTTTTGGGGGGTGGGGGAGGGAGAGGCCGGTGAAGCAGCAAGCGACCGGTGTCAGTTTGTGATGGGGGTTGGACCACCACGGTTTCCATGTACAAACCGTCTCCACAAAGCATTGCAGTCATCCGAAGGGTAGGAATGATGGTCGGATTGCATCCCTCTCCCACCGCACCAGAGGCGGATATAAAAACCTTCCCTTCCCCCCCCCCCCCCCCCCCCCCCCC
>Ga0116227_10008796_pt1 | contig 18766 bp, 19 predicted proteins | sample S1TSphgellanicum_FD_89693 | JGI IMG/M metagenome (GOLD analysis project Ga0116227, IMG submission 89693) | Host-associated microbial communities from peat moss isolated from Minnesota, USA - S1T2_Fb - Sphagnum magellanicum MG | ecosystem: Host-associated > Plants > Peat moss > Unclassified... | reverse complement strand
GTATAACCTATCAGGACGTATAGAAAAAAGAGGCTGGTCAATATTGACCAGCCTCTTTTTTCTATACGTCCTGATAGGTTATACCGCTTTTACCAGATAATAATTTCTCTTTCCTTTCTGAAAGAGAAGATATTTATCGCGTAATAAAGCAGCGGTGTTGATCACTGTATCAATACCATCTATTTTATTTTTGTTCATGCTCACACCGCCACCCTGTACTGTTTTACGGGCTTCTCCTTTACTGGGGAAAATGCCGGTTTCTGCCAGCAGGCTTATTACATCCTTACCAGCTTCCAGGTCGGCTTTCGCCACTTCATATTGTGGTACGCCGGCCATTACATCGAGCAATTGCTCTTCTGTGAGAGATACCAGCAATTCAGCGGTATCGTTGCTAAAAAGCAGGGAAGATGCTTTTACTGCAAATTCATAGCTTTCATCGCCGTGGATAAAGGTAGTTACTTCCTTTGCGAGCCTTTGTTGCAACTGGCGTAAATGGGGTGCTTCGCGGTGTTTGGCGATCAGTTCATCTACTTCCGGTTGCTCCATGAAAGTGAAGATCTTAATATAACTTTCTGCATCTACGTCGGTAGTGTTCAGCCAGAACTGGTAGAACATGTAAGGAGAGGTGCGTTTGGCATCGAGCCATACGGTTCCCTGTTCTGTTTTACCGAATTTGGTGCCGTCTGCTTTTTTAATAAGCGGACAGGTAAAGGCGAATGCCTCACCGCTGGCTTTACGGCGGATCAGTTCTGTACCGGTAACGATGTTACCCCACTGATCTGAACCACCCATCTGTAGTTTACAGTTTTTGGCAGTATACAAATGATAGAAATCGTAACCCTGAATCAGCTGATAGGTAAATTCAGTGAATGACATCCCGTTATCGCCTTCGATCCTTTTTTTAACGGAATCTTTGGCCATCATATAGTTAACGGTGATGTGCTTACCGGTATCGCGAATAAAATCGAGGAAGGAAATGTGTTGGAACCAGTCGAAGTTATTCACCATTTCCGCCGCATTGGGTTTTGCGGGATCAAAGTCCAGGAAGCGTTCCAGCTGCGCTTTAATACCGGCTACATTTTTTTGCAGGGTATCGAGGTCCAGCATCTTTCTTTCTTCCGCTTTAAAGGAGGGGTCACCTACCATGCCGGTAGCGCCGCCCACCAGCGCGAGAGGCTTATGTCCTGCCTTTTGCAGGTGCACCAGTAACAGGATGGGTACCAGGCTACCAATGTGCAAAGATTCAGCAGTAGGGTCAAAACCAATATAGGCAGTGGTCATTTCCTTTTGCAGTTGCTCATCCGTACCAGGCATCATATCCTGTAGCATACCCCGCCAGCGCAGTTCTTCTATCAGATTCATGAGTTTAATAACAATTTTTGCAAACCTACATAAAATTCACAGGATTCGCCCATTTTAAGGGGATCTGGCTGGCTATAACAAATATCTCTGTAAATTTATAGGAAGATGAGCAGGCCATGGCTGCTGTCTGCTCCTCAAACACCGTAATAAACCTGCTTTCTTACCCCAAAATGTAATAGGTTATGAAAAAAGTACTTATTTTTTTATTGGTCTTATGTGGCGGAGTGCCTGCACTCGCACAGGATTGTAAAGGTTATTACTACCTGCTGAACAACGCAGAAATTGAAATGACCATACTGGATGCCAAAGGAACTGCCAGTGGGAAAACCGTTTATAAGGTCACCAATGTACATAAGGATGGCAGCGGTACGATCTCCGATTTTACCAATACCTTCTATGATAAAAGCAATAAGGCCATGACTTCCGGCACCGGTCATTTTAAATGCAGTGGTAACGGTGTTGCCATAGATATGAAAATGAGCGTCCCCGTGATGCCACAGATGAAGGATATGAAAATGGAAGGGAAAACCAACGCTACCTTCCTGGATTATCCTTCCGGAATGCACGTAGGACAGGAACTCCCGGGTGGTACTTTCGACATGAACACCACGGTGAATGGAATGGATATGGGCATCAGTTACACCATCGCTAACCGGAAAGTGGTGGGCCGGGAAGACGTGACCACACCTGCCGGTACCTGGAATTGTTTTAAAATAGTCTATGATCTTAATTTCGAGATGAAGATGATGGGGAAGGGGATTCCTATGAAATTCAATGCAGTGGAGTGGTTTGCACCTGATTTTGGTCCGGTAAAGACTTCCTCCAGTAAAGATGGCAAAGAGATGGGAGGCACCATGATCACAGCCGTGAAGAAATAAAAAAAGCCCCGTTGGTACTTTCCAACGGGGCTAAAGATTAGATATTTTTCAGGCATTTGGCCAAACTATCTCTCCAATAGGGAATGGTTAAACCAAAGGTGCTTTTTATTTTTTCCTTATTCAGTACGCTGTATGCAGGGCGAACAGCGGCTGTTTTATACTTATCGGAGGTAACCGGATAGATCGCAGTGGTGGCGTTGGTCATCTCTTTAATTGTAACCGCAAAGTCGAACCAGCTGGTAACGCCTTCATTGCTGTAATGGTATACACCACCGATGGCAGCATCCGGATTAGCTGTTTTGTATTGCAGGATATCGAGGATGGCTTTAGCCAGGTCACCGGCATAAGTAGGTGTGCCGGTCTGATCAAAAACAACGTTTAATTCCTGTTTTTCCTGCATCAGTTCCCGCATCCGTTTAACGAAATTTACCGCGTATTCGGAGTATAGCCAGGAGGTACGCAGGATAATGGTATCCGGGTTGTAACCAGCAGCTGCAGCTTCCCCGCGTACTTTCGAGGCGCCATAAATACCCTGTGGATCTGTATCATCGTCTTCCGTATATGGCACATTCTGCTTGCCACTAAATACATAGTCCGTAGAAATATGCAAAAGCTGGGTATGATGTTCCGCACATATTTCCGCCAGGCTTAAAACCGCCTGAAAATTCAGGAGGAATGCTTTGTCTTCGTCGTCTTCTGCTTTATCCACTGCGGTATAAGCTGCGCAGTTGATACATGCATCGATCTGTTGGGCAGAAAAATAAGCTGCCAGGGCTTCCGCATCTGTAATATCCAGGTCCTGATAATCAGTAAATAACAGGTTGAATAGTGGATAATCGCCGGCAACTTTTTGCAGGGCTTGTCCTAACTGGCCATTTCCGCCGGTAACAAGAATATTTTTCATAGCAAGTGATCAGCTGTTAAAAATAAAATTATGTTGAATATCCGCCAGGGTAGGCAGAATAAGGTCTTTGTCTGAAACAATGGCATCCGCCAGGTCAATCCCCCAATCGATGCCCAGCGCCGGATCATTATAAATAATGCCGCCTTCACTGCCCTTTTGGTAGAAGTTATCACATTTATACATGACTTCAGCTGTTTCACTGATAACGGCATAACCGTGTGCAAACCCTTTAGGGACCAGCAGTTGCAACTTATTTTCCGCACTCAGTTCTATCGCAAAGGATTTACCATAAGTAGGAGAGCCTTTGCGGATATCTACTACCGCATCAATAATACGGCCTTCCAGTACTCTCACCAGCTTGGTTTGCGCATAAGGCTCCAGCTGATAATGTAATCCCCGTAATACACCATAGGTAGAACGGGCCTGGTTATCCTGTACAAATTTATATTCAATACCTTCCGCACTAAACGTGTTGGCATTGTAGCTTTCAAAAAAATAGCCACGATGGTCACCAAAAACTTTGGGCTCGTAGATTAACAGATCGGGTATTCCGGTTTGTTGAAAAGGCATATGTGATAACTAAGCATTAAGAGCGGTTAGCTGAAAGGCTAACCGCTGTTGACTATCTTTTTTGATACTGTTCGCTGTAATATTGCTGGTAAGCACCGCTGGTTACATTGTTCAGCCAGGCTTCGTTTTTCAGGTACCAGTTTACTGTTTTTTCCAGTCCTTCTTCAAACTGAAGAGAAGGTTCCCAGCCCAGTTCTTTATTGAGCTTGGTGGCATCAATGGCATAGCGGAGATCATGTCCCGCCCTGTCTTTCACGTAAGTGATCAACTGAGCAGAAGTACCTTCCGGCCGGCCCAGTTTTTCATCCATGATTTTACAAAGCAACTGGATCAGGTCGATGTTTTTCCATTCATTGAATCCGCCAACGTTATAGGTTTCCCCGATTTTACCGTGGTGGAAAATGGTGTCGATGGCCCGCGCATGATCGTTTACGTATAACCAGTCACGTATGTTTTCACCTTTCCCGTAAACCGGCACCGGCTTGTTATTCTTGATATTGTGAATAGCCAGTGGGATCAGCTTTTCAGGGAAATGATGAGAGCCATAGTTATTGGAACAATTGGAGATAACAGCAGGCAAATGATAAGTATGGTAATAAGCCATTACAAAATGATCCGAGCTGGCTTTTGAAGCGGAATAGGGCGAACGTGGATCATAAGCCGTTGTTTCCAGGAAAAAGCCTTCTTCTCCCAGAGATCCGTACACTTCGTCGGTAGATACATGATAAAACAGCTTTCCGTTCATATCATCTTTCCACAGCTTTCTCGCACTGTTCAGCAATACGGCTGTACCGAGTACATTTGTTTTGATAAATGCCAGCGGGTCCATGATAGATCGGTCTACATGACTTTCCGCGGCCAGGTGAATAACACCGTCAAACTGATATTTTGCGAAAAGTGCTTCAATGAAAGATTCATCTGTGATATCGCCCTTCTCAAAAATATAATTAGGTTTATCTTTTACATCTGTCAGGTTTTCCAGATTCCCGGCATACGTGAGCGCATCCAGATTGACGATCTGATAATCAGGATATTTGTTGACAAATAGCCGAACCACATGAGAACCGATGAAACCGGCGCCGCCGGTAATTAATAGTTTCCGCTTCATTCCAGGGAATAATTTTATTTTAATAAGGCTTCTTTAAAATATTCGTAAGTAATCTTTAAACCCTCCTGTCTGCCTACTTTCGGCTCCCATCCCAGCAGGGTGCGTGCCTTGGTAATATCTGGCTGGCGTTGCTTCGGATCATCTTTTGGTAACGGGTGGTAAACGATCTTCTGTTTGGAACCTGTTAATGCAATGATTTCTTCCGCAAATTGGTTCAGGGTAATTTCCTGTGGATTGCCAATGTTAACGGGCAAGTGATAATCGCTTAACAGTAAGCGATAAATACCTTCCACGAGATCATCTACATAGCAGAAAGAACGGGTTTGACTACCATCGCCAAATACGGTCAGATCCTGGCCATTCAGGGCCTGGCTCATGAATGCAGGCAGTGCACGGCCATCATTGAGTCGCATCCGCGGACCATAAGTATTGAAGATCCGGATGATCCGGGTTTCTACACCATGGAAATTATGATACGCCATGGTAATTGATTCCAGGAATCGCTTTGCTTCATCATACACGCCTCTTGGTCCTACCGGATTTACGTTACCCCAGTATTCTTCCGGTTGCGGATGCACATTGGGATCACCGTATACTTCTGAAGTAGAAGCAACAAGGATGCGCGCATTTTTCTCTTTGGCCAGTCCCAACAGGTTGTGTGTACCCAGTGATCCTACTTTCAGTGTCTGAATAGGCATCTTCAGGTAATCAATCGGACTTGCAGGAGAGGCAAAGTTCAGGATGTAATCCAGTTTGCCGGGTACATGTACAAACTTGGTTACATCATGATGAAAATATTCAAATTCCGGTAAAGGAAAAAGATGTTCGATGTTCTTGATATTGCCGGTGAGGAGGTTATCCATGGCAATAACATGAAAACCTTCTTTTATAAAACGGTCGCAAAGGTGGGATCCGAGAAATCCGGCAGCACCTGCAATAAGTACTCTTTTCTTTTCCATATGTCAGGTATAAATAGTTATAGAATAGCAGGAATACGCCCTACACTTTCATAGTGGTAGCCCAGCTCTTTCATGCGCGCCACTTCAAAAAGATTCCTTCCATCGAAAATAGCCTGGTTTTTCAGTGCTGCTGAAATTTTATGGAAGTCAGGAGTCCTGAATACACTCCACTCTGTGGCAATGATCAGGGCATCTGCATTTTCAAGACAGGTATATTGGTGTTCTGCATAAATAATTTTATCACCCAATATCTGTTTTACATTTGCCATGGCCTCCGGATCAAAAACAGTTACAGTCGCACCTTCTGCTATCAAGGCCTCAATGATATATAATGCCGGTGCTTCCCTGATATCGTCTGTATTCGGCTTGAAAGCAAGTCCCCATAAGGCAAAATGTTTGCCTTTCAGGTCGTTCCTAAAGAAAGCTTTTATTTTCGGGAGAAGGAAAAGCTTCTGCTTTTCGTTGACATCCATTACTGCATTCAGTATCTTGAATTCGTACTGAGCATCTTCAGATGATTTTACCAGCGCCTGTACATCTTTAGGGAAGCAGCTGCCACCATAGCCGATACCGGGGAAAAGAAAACGTTTTCCAATGCGGTCATCGCTACCTATACCTCTGCGTACCATGTCTACATCAGCACCAAGCTTTTCGCATAACACGGCGATTTCATTCATAAAAGAAATCTTCGTAGCCAGGAATGAATTCGCAGCATACTTGGTCAGTTCTGCTGATTTTTCATCCATGAACAAAATCGGATTTCCTTGTCTCACAAAAGGAGCGTATAATTCTCCCATCACCTTGCGCGCTCTTTCAGAGTTGGTACCAATAACCACCCTGTCAGGTTTCATAAAGTCATCTACCGCCACACCTTCCCGCAAAAATTCAGGATTGGAAACGACATCAAACGGGGTTTTACAGTTTTGCGCAATAGCGGCAGTAACTTTTTCCGCGGTGCCTACAGGAACTGTACTTTTATCTACAATCACCTTATAGTCGGTCATGATACTGCCGAGATGTGCTGCCACGTTTAGCACAAATGAAAGATCTGCCGAGCCATCTGCTCCGGGAGGAGTAGGCAGTGCCAGAAAAATCACTTCTGCCTCTTTGATCCCTTCTTCCAGATTGGTGGTAAAAGACAAACGCCCTTCCTTCAGGTTGCGTTCAAATAGCTTCTCCAGTCCAGGCTCGTAAATAGTGATCTGACCGGACGAAAGCTTCTTTACTTTGTTGGCATCAATGTCTACACAGGTGACATCGTTTCCTGTTTCGGCAAAACAAGTACCGGTTACGAGGCCTACGTAACCAGTACCCACTACGGTAATCTTCATGTGTGGGGATTATTTAAAAATGATTTAACTGACTGGATAATATGTTCCAGCTGATCAGGGTCCATTTCAGTGTGTATCGGTAAGGAAATCACCTTCGTGGTGAGATTATCGGTTACGGGGAGATCAAATGCTGCGCCGCCGAAGTGCTCGAACATTTTTTGGCGGTGTGCAGGAACGGGGTAATAAATCATAGCAGGTACTTCTCTTTCTGCCAGATATTTCTGCAACTCATTTCTGTCGGCACCATTCAATTGCAGTGTATATTGATGAAACACATGATAGCTATTAGGGGCACGGTACGGTGTGGTGATCTGTGGCATATCTGCAAAGGCAGCATCGTAAGCATCTGCTACTGCACGACGGGCATTAACGTATTCGTCCAGCAAGGGCAGTTTAATACGCAATACGGCCGCCTGCACAGAATCCAGACGGGAGTTGCAACCTACCACATCGTGATAGTAACGGGCCGACTGGCCATGATTGGCTACCATACGGATCTTTGCCGCCAGCTCATCGTCATTGGTGAAAATAGCGCCTCCATCTCCATAGCATCCCAGATTTTTGGAAGGGAAGAAGGAGGTACAGCCAATATGACCAATGGCGCCTGCCTTTTTCTTAGTACCATCACTAAAAGTATAGTCTGCACCAATCGCCTGGGCATTGTCTTCAATCACATAAAGGTTGTGCTTCGCTGCTAAAGCCATTAAAGGCTCCATATCCGCAACATGACCATACAGATGTACTGGTACAATAGCTTTTGTTTTAGGCGTAATAGCCTTTTCAATGGCGGCTACATCAGCACAATAAGTGGCAGGATCCACGTCCACAAAAACCGGTTTCAGTTGCAGTAAGGCAATTACTTCTGCTGTTGCTATAAAAGTAAAAGAAGGCGTGATTACTTCATCACCTGGTTCCAGTCCGAGTGCCATCATGGCAATTTGAAGCGCATCAGTACCGTTGGCACAGGGAATCACATGCTTAACGCCCAGGTAGGTCTGTAATTCACCGGTAAACTTTTGCACCGCACCACCGTTAATAAAAGCGGAACTATCCAGCACTTCGCCGATGGCTGCATCTACCTGTGATTTAATCTTCGTATACTGGCGTTTCAAGTCTACCATCTGAATAGGAACCATATGATCGTATATTTTTATTTTGTTTAAAGTGTGCAAATTTACAAATTTTGGGATTGGCTGGGGATTATCTTTGCATTCAGCTGAAAATTAAGTAAAAGTACGCAGACGAATGATAGCAACAGGAATTTATAACGCAGGGCTTCAATTGTACAAAGCAGGTGTATACCTGGCCGCCATGGCAGGTAAAACAAAAGCACAACGCTGGCTCAAAGGCCGGCAGGACTGGCCTTCGCGCATGCGGGAGGACGGAATAGGTACACAGCCCGTTGTATGGATTCATGCCGCGTCCCTGGGAGAATTTGAGCAGGGAAGACCCGTTCTGGAAGCAATCCGCGCCACCTGGCCCGGGTATAAAATTTTGTTAACTTTTTTTTCGCCCTCCGGGTACGAAGTCCGGAAAGATTACAAAGGCGCTGATTACGTTTATTATCTCCCCCTGGATACCCGGAACAATGCCCGGGAATTCCTGGATATTGTACAGCCCGCCATAGCCATCTTCATAAAATATGAATTCTGGTATCACTATCTCACGGCCTTGCATAAACGAAATATTCCCACCCTGCTGGTGTCTGGTATTTTCCGGCCTGACCAGGTGTTTTTTAAAGGATACGGTGGAATGTTCCGCCGGTTGCTGCAACAGCTGACACATATTTTTGTACAGAACGATGCCTCCCTGCAACTGCTCAGGGGAATCGGTCTTCAGAACAGCAGCATGAGTGGGGATACCCGGTTCGACCGCGTGTCTGCCCTGCTGGAAGAACACCGGGAATTGCCTGAAATTTCCGTTTTTTCAGGAAAAGACAGATTGGTGGTAGCCGGAAGTACCTGGCCTTCCGATGAAAAAGCACTCAGCGAATGGTGGAAAGAGAAGGAAGAAAAAGACCTGAAACTGATTATCGCTCCCCATGAAATTCACGAGAGCCATATCCAGTCTATCCTGGCCCTGTTCCCATCTGCCCAGCGTTTCTCAGCGCTGAAGGAGGGAGCCCCGGTTACCGCCAATGTCTTGATCGTTGATAACATCGGTATGCTGACCGCCTTATACCGTTATGCCACTATTGCTTATGTAGGTGGCGGCTTCGACAAAGGGGGCATCCATAATGTGCTGGAACCGGCTGTTTACAGCAAACCGGTTATTATCGGGCCGGAGTTCGGGAAGTATTTTGAAGCGGTAGAACTGGTAGCGGCAGGTGGTGCATTGGTTGTACATAACTACCGGAATCTCCATACCTATATGGAAATGCTTCTGGCGGACAATGCAAAATACGCGGAAATAGCTGCTATCGCAGGGAATTATGTAGCCGAAAACACTGGTGCTACCAGGAAGGTATTAGCCTATATTCAGGAGAACCGCTTTTTGAGCAAGGAATAGAAATGTTGTACCAGGTGGTGGTCATCTTCCCATCCCTGTATGATTTTTATTTCGCGCTGGATCCAGTAATCTGCTTCCTGCAGATTGCCACATTCATTAATCGTCTTAATAGAACGCTCGTAGAGATCGCGGTCGCCCCGGAACAGTTCCTGTATGAACTGATATTTTTCATTGAGCCCTATGGCCTGTCTCAGGTCATTAATAGGCATTTCCCCCAGCTTTTGGGCTACTTCTACCTGTTGCTGACGCAGGCGGTCGTTTAGCGACAGGCCATTGGTGCCCACCAGGTCGTTAAGGTCCTTCCGGAGTGCGCCGTTAGAGGCTGCATTTTCTTTTGCCGCTGGTACCTCATCAAAAAGAGTGGCTGCCCGGGCAGGTTTGGGTTGGTCTGCCGGTGGCTGATTGGCTGCCAGCGTTGGAATGGGCTGAGCGGTAACCACTGCTTCCGGTTTGGGCGGTACCAGGTCGGCAGCAGGCGGTACTTCTGCCATGGGTATTTCCCTGGGTGTGGCTGCCGGTGTAATCGGCGTTTCCACGGGCTTCGGTGTTTCTACCGGCTGAGGCGCTGCTTGCTGGTAGTTTGGCAGCTCCACCGGTTTAGGGGCTGGCTGCGTTGGGACATCCTGTTTGAATGTTTCCACCGGCTTTGTTTCCACCGGTTTAGGAACTTCTACCGGCTTTGAACTGCTGGCGGCAATTTCTGCAGCTCTGGCAGCCCGGGTATTAATATCTTCAGAAATGATGATGGTATTATGGGTGGGCGCATCGTTAAGCCTGGCTGCGCGGGTATTTACTTCTTCTTCTTCGTGCGCAGACGGAGCCGGTGCAACAACCGGTGTTTCCAGCGGTTTATTTGACGGTAATGTCGTAGTTTGCGCCGCAGTTGCCGCCGGCATCGATACCGATACGGATGGCTGCGATGGCATAATTACCGCGATATTTCCCTGGGAAGATTGTGTTTGTTGCTGATGCTGCTTATTGCGGGCATGCAACACCTCTGCCTGAAGCAATTGCGCGTAATACGAAATTGTCGACAGGTCAGCCCCGGAATTTTTTAATTCCTGTAGTTTCTCAATTAATGCATTAATTTTTTCCATGCCTTAATTGTTAACGGGTTAGTGATAGAAATTATTTTATTTTCATAAAATTAGAATTTTTTAATTAATTAATAATCAAATTAGTATAATATGTTTATTGAACCTTCTCTTGCAGGAGGGCGGAGGGGCTGGATCGAAGTAATTTGCGGCTCTATGTTTTCGGGAAAAACCGAGGAACTGATCCGCCGGCTCAAACGGGTACGTATCGCCAACCTAAAGGTGGAAATATTTAAACCTGCGGTAGACACCCGTTATGATGAAGGCAGTATTACTTCTCATGATGAAAATAAAATCATTTCCACTCCGATAGAAAATTCCCAGCAGATCTTACTGCTCGCCCAGGAAGTAGACGTAGTGGGCATTGACGAGGCGCAGTTTTTTGATGATGAATTACCGAATGTATGTGATCAGCTGGCGTTGCGCGGGGTGCGTGTCATTATAGCCGGACTGGATATGGATTACACCGGAAAACCATTCGGGCAGATGCCTTTTCTGCTGGCTAAGGCAGACTATATCACCAAGTTACACGCCATCTGTGTAAAGTGTGGACACATTGCTAATTATTCTTATCGTAAATCGGCTTCGAAAGAAACCCTGTTGCTGGGAGAGAAAGATTTGTATGAGCCGCGGTGCCGGCATTGCTACTACGAGCAGGTATAAAGCGGAGGCTGTTGTTTTACCATGGGTAAAACAACAGCCGTATTTTTATTAAGCCTGTTGCTTCACTTTGAAAGTAAATTTCTTCTGGGTAAGATAACTGAAAATAACTACCAGCGCGGTTGTACATATTTTACCGATGGTCGCATAAAAGTGGAAATGATCCACAAATATCTTCATCAATACATAGTTCAGCAGGATACAGATACCCACCAGTACAAAGTAACGGAATAGTTGTACCCGTCCCCTTAAATTGGATTCAGAAAACACCACGTATTTGCTGAGCAGGAAGCCGGTAGGGAAGGTGATCGCCATCGACATGAATAAAGCGGCGATAGGCGCGCCCATATCAAACAGTCCGAAATGAACCATTTGCTTATGCAGCACAAAGGTGTAGAACACATAATACAGCAGTATATCCAACGCCGTATTCCCGCCGCCACATGCCAGGTAGCGGAAGGTTTGGAAAGGCATCAGCTTTGCAAAAGGCTGATAAACGAACTGAAGGATCTGTAATATGATGTTACGTAACATAATTAAAATTGGCGCAAAGTTAGACGTTTTCGCGTTTTTTCGGAAACACTTTAACGAAAGTTAACAACTGTTTTGGGCTTATCTTAACATATTCCTTTTTTTCCAGGGTGAATTACGTGGATAGTTGCTGATAGCCGCGTCCTGTAAATGTATATTGTTTTGCTGCCACACATATGCAGCAAGGATTGCCGCCAGTTTATTGATATCTTTTTCATCTGAAAGCAAGGACTGTGGCGTAAAGTATTTGCTGATAAAATTGGTATCAAAGTTTCCTTCAATAAAAGCTGGTTGTTGTAATGCCCAGCTGCCAAAGGGAAGGGTAGTTTTGATGCCTTTTACCTGGTATTCTTCAATGGCACGGATCAGGCGGAGCCTGGCTTCTTCCCGGTCGCTTCCCCAGGCGATGAGCTTGGCGATCATCGGATCGTAGTAAATGGGGATATCCATACCCTGCTCATATCCGTCGTCTACCCTTACACCATAACCCTGCGGGCGGATATAGGTTTCCAGTTTGCCGGTATCGGGGAGAAAGTTATTGGCAGGGTCTTCCGCACAGATACGTAATTCAATGGCGTGGCCATTTATTTTCAGGCTGTCCTGGGTGAAGGCTAATTTTTCGCCTCTCGCTATTTTTATCTGTTCTTTTACCAGATCCAGACCGGTAATCAACTCAGTTACAGGATGTTCTACCTGTAAACGGGTGTTCATTTCCAGGAAATAAAAATTCAGCTGCTCATCTACCAGGAACTCTACCGTACCAGCGCCATAGTAATTACAGGCTTTGGCGACATCGACTGCGCATTGTCCCATTGCAGCCCGGATGGCCGGGGTAAGACAGGAAGAAGGCGCTTCTTCAATCAGTTTCTGGTGGCGTCGCTGAATAGAACATTCTCTTTCAAATAAATAAACACAGTTACCGTGATGGTCGCCCAGTACCTGTATTTCTATATGTCGTGGGGAACCCACATATTTTTCTATGAATACGGCATCGTCGCCAAAAGCGCTGAGGGCCTCGCTTTTCGCCATACCAATCTGCTCTTCCAGTTCCTCCGGATTATTAACCACGCGCATTCCCTTACCACCGCCGCCGGCGGAGGCTTTGATCAGAATGGGGAAGCCTGTTTTCTTCACTACTTCCCGGGCTTCTTCTACGCTGCGCAGGGGTGTTTCAGTTCCTGGTACCATCGGAACGCCAAATTTCTGAGCGGCCTGTTTGGCGGCCAGTTTACTTCCCATCACTTCAATGGAAGCGGCGGAAGGGCCGATGAAGGTAATGCCGGCATCGGTTACCTGCTGCGCAAAACGGGCATTTTCACTCAGGAATCCATATCCGGGGTGGATACCGTCGGCGCCTTTCTCTTTCGCCACAGCAATTATTTTTTCCCCCAGCAGGTAAGATTGATTGGAAGGTGCAGGGCCAATACAAACGGCTTCATCTGCATATTGTACAAAAGGCATGGTACGATCCGCCTCGGAATATACCGCTACTGTTTTAATACCCATCTCACGAGCAGAACGCATGATGCGTAATGCAATTTCTCCCCGATTGGCAACCAGAATTTTATTCATCAGCGATTTGCTTTTAACAAGGAACTTTCGCCACTACCGGCTAAGCCACTTTTTTAACGAGGGGCTAATATACTTAAAAATGACTAACGGCTGAAGGCGATGGCAATAGTTATCGTAGCTACGATAGTTTCAATATTGTAGCTATCTTTGCGCCTGATCATGAAAAAAAGTAATCCTGTACATCAGACATTTACCCTCGTAAAAAAGGATCTTACCCTGGAATTACGCCAGCAGTACGCTTTTTATGGGGTATTGCTCTATATCGTATCTACTGTTTTTGTTATCAACCTGATGATGGGACGGCCGGAAGAAAAGGTATGGAACGCCCTTTTCTGGGTGGTACAGCTGTTTGTGGCAGTAAACGCGGTGGCTAAAAGTTTTATGCAGGAAAGTCGCGGTCGCCTCCTGTATTTCTATTCCCTGGTGAATCCGCGCTGTTTTATAGCGGCTAAACTGATCTACAACGTGATACTAATGACCCTGATGAGCCTTATTGCATTGGTTTGCAGTATTGCTTTCCTGGGGAACCCCATTATCAATCCCTTCTACTTTATAGGTATGGTGCTGTTAGGCGGCACCAGTATTTCCCTGTTATTTACCATGCTGGCGGCCATTGCGGCCCAGGCCAATCACAATGCTGCCCTGATGGCGGTGATGGGTTTTCCGCTCATTATGCCGGTGCTGATGCTGCTGGCCAACATCTCTTTATCCGCCTTTGTAACGGTTTATCAGCCGGAACTGCCTAAAATGTTCCTGTTGCTCGGGGGAATGGATATTCTCGTAATTGCCCTGACAATGATCCTTTTTCCGTTTTTGTGGAAAGACTGATATTAGAAATATCAAACAAAAGGCTCACTTCTGTAAAGGATATTTAACGGGTATTTGCGGATGTTGCATAAACTTAAAATCGTCGAAAATCTTTGTGATTAGGTTTAAAACGTGTAGGTTTGCCCCCGAATATAGCTATTAAAAAATGGCCAGACATTGGTGGAAAGCATTAGCGATACTGCTCCTTTTATATGTAATTATCGCCGGGTTCACTGTTAAAATACCCATAATAGGAACCAACGGACAATCATCCCGCGGATTGTTCTTTCACGTACCGATGTGGATATGCATGTATACGATGTATACCATATCTATTATCTACTCCCTGCTTTATCTGAATAAATACGACTTAAAGAAAGATGTGATTGCTTCCAGCGCTGCCGGAGTAGGTACCTTCTTTGGTGTATTGGGATTTGCAACGGGTACGCTCTGGGCTACTTATACCTGGGGTGGGACACTGACAGACGATCCGAAACAAATGTGTACTGCCATTGCCATCCTCATTTATATGGCTTACCTGGTATTGCGCATGTCGGTACATGACCTGGACAAACGGGCACGGATATCCGCAGTTTTTAACATTTTTGCGTTTGCACTGCTGATTCCATTAACCTATATCATCCCCCGTATGGTGGATTCTCTGCATCCGGGAAGCGCTACTACACCCGGTTTTGCTTCAAAAGATACCGACGGCTCCATGAAAACAGTATTGTATCCTGCCTTCATTGGCTGGACCTTGCTGAGTGTATGGATCTTTTCCCTGGTAGTACGTTACAGGAAATTACAGCTTAAAAATATTTTTAAATGATCAACAAAGCGTTTTCATTTTGCCTCACACTGGCCTTGTTATTTATATCAGTACTGGCAAATGCACAACAGCAGAATACAGAAAAAGGAGCGGTCAACGAATTTTTCCGCAGCAACGATAAAATTTATGTCATTGTTGGTGTTTTAGTGATCATCTTCCTCGGAATTGTGTTATTTCTTATTAATCTCGACAGGAAAATAGGAAAACTGGAAGAACGGGACCGGCACGGTTCATAGCAGAAGTCTTTAAAATCTAATCGTTATACCAAAACAATAATTTATGTCGCAAGATCAGCATTATAGCTTTTTCCAGAGTGTGGAAAAGAGCTTCGACAAAGCAGCTGCGTTCACCAAATGGGACAAAGGTATCCTGGAGCAGATCAAGGCCTGCAATGCCGTTTACCAGATTAAATTCCCGGTGAGAATAGGCGATTCTGTACAGGTAATTGAAGCTTACCGTGTACAACATTCCCATCATAAACTTCCCTGCAAGGGTGGTATCCGCTTCAGCGAAGAAGTAAACCAGGACGAAGTAATGGCGCTGGCATCCCTGATGACCTACAAATGTGCCATTGTAAACGTTCCTTTTGGTGGTGCCAAAGGTGGTTTGAAAATCAATCCCCGCAACTATACCCCCTTCCAGCTGGAAGCGATTACCCGCCGTTATACCGCGGAACTGGTAAAGAAAAACTTTATCGGACCCGGTACAGACGTACCAGCGCCTGATTATGGAACCGGTGAAAGAGAAATGAGCTGGATCCTGGATACCTACATGAGCTTACGTCCGGGTGAAATCGACGGCTACGGTTGCGTAACCGGTAAGCCTGTATCTCAGGGCGGTGTACGCGGTCGTACCGAAGCTACTGGTCTGGGTGTTTTCTATGGTCTGCGCGAACTGTGCAACATCAAGGAAGACATGGATCGTCTTGGTCTGACTACCGGTATCGAAGGTAAAAGAGTGATCGTACAGGGTATGGGTAACGTGGGCTACCACGCTGCTAAATACTTCCACGAAGCAGGCGCTAAAGTGATCTGCCTGATCGAGTGGGATGGTGCCATCTATAACGAACAGGGTATGAATCCTGATGAAGTACTGATGCACAAAAAAGCGACCGGTTCTATCGTGAACTTCCCCGGCGCTAATAACCTTAATAAAAACACAGACGGTCTGGAATTGGATTGCGAAATCCTGATCCCTGCTGCACTGGAGAATGTAATTGATAAACATAACGCGCCTAACGTAAAAGCAAAGATCATCGGTGAAGCCGCCAATGGTCCGCTGACACCGGAAGCGGATGAAATTCTGAATAAGAAAGGAGTGATCGTAGTACCGGATATGTTCCTGAACGCCGGTGGTGTAACCGTTTCTTACTTCGAATGGTTGAAAAACCTCAGCCACGTACGTTATGGCCGTTTGGGCAAACGCTTCGATGAGAATATGAACATTCATATCCTGCAAACCATCGAAGACCTGACTGGTAAGAAAGTGTCTGATAAAGAAAGAAAATTCATTGCACACGGCGCGGATGAAGTAGATCTGGTTTACTCCGGTCTGGAAGAAACCATGCACGCTGCATTGCATGAAGTACGTGATGTAATGATGGCGAATCCGCAGATCCATGATATGCGTACCGCCGCTTACGTAGTAGCTATCAACAAAGTGGGGGCTGCTTACGAACAACTGGGTATTTTCCCTTGATGCAGGGTAATTGATAATTTTGTAGAAAGCCTCCGCCTGGTGCGGGGGCTTTTTTATGCCTGCTACTCAAACGCCGGCAACTCCTGCAGAAAACGCCACTTGTTTTCGCCGGCCACATATTTGCCGCAAAAAGTGTTCACCCCATTGGTAATAACCAGGTAAGTAGCCGGAATTACCATGTTATAGCGGATGACCTGTTGCATGGTATGTTCTGTGAGTGGAACGTTCATTTCCTTGCATTCTACCAGCATCCATGGTTGCGTGGCCCGGTTGTAGATCACGATATCATACCGCTTTTTCATCTCTCCCAAAAAGATTTCCTTTTCAACAGCGATCAGCGAAGCAGGATATTGCAACACTTTTACCAGGTAGTTCAGGAAATTTTGTCTCACCCATTCCTCGGGTGTAAGCACCACATATTTTTTACGGAAGCGGTCAAAGATCATTTCTTTGCCGCCTTCTTTCGTTATTTTAAAATCGGGTGGAGGGAAGTGGATGGCGATCAAGATATAACTGATTTTAATACGGTTGCGAAGATAGTTACATTAGGATAATATTGAGGTTAGTGAACAAAACCTTATATTTGCTTGTCAAAAAGCTATGAAGACAAAAGCAGAAATTGTAGCTAACTGGCTGCCCCGCTACACGGGTGAGAAACTGGATCATTTTGGCTCCCACATCCTCCTCACCAATTTCAGTAATTATGTAACCATGTTTGCCGAGTGGAACAACGTAGAAATCGTTGGTGCCGGTAGACCCATGCAATGCGCCACTGCAGGCGATATTACCATTATAAACTTTGGTATGGGTAGTCCTGGCGCTGCTACTGTGATGGACCTGCTGTCTGCCATCTCCCCAAAAGCAGTATTGTTCCTCGGTAAATGCGGCGGACTAAAAAAGAAAAACGCCATCGGTGATTTGATCCTGCCTATCGCGGCAATCCGCGGAGAAGGAACCAGCACGGATTATTTCCCGCCGGAAGTTCCTGCACTCCCCGCATTTGCTTTGCAGAAGGCTATCTCCACCACGATCCGTGATTCGGGTTATGACTATTGGACAGGTACCTGCTATACCACCAACCGCCGTGTATGGGAACATGACGGAGAATTCAAGCAATACCTCGAGAAAATAAGGGCTATGGCAGTGGATATGGAAACCGCCACCATTTTCTCCGTAGGCTTCTTTAACAAGATCCCTACCGGTGCTTTATTGCTGGTATCTGATCAACCCATGGTGCCGGAAGGCGTAAAAACGGAAGAAAGCGACAAAAAGGTCACTACGAAATTCGTAGAACGCCATCTGAAGGTGGGGATCGATTCCCTGCAGAAGCTGATTGAAAGTCACCAGACCGTGAAGCACCTGCGTTTTTAGAATTGTTGTATCTTCCGGGTATGCTTTCCACGCGGGTAGAGATACAGGATCTGGAAGTTACTTTCAGCGCCGGACAAACAACAACAACAGCAGTTAATAAAATTTCCCTTTCTATAGGCAAGGGCGAAATAGTGGGCGTAGTCGGAGAATCCGGTTCGGGTAAATCCGTCACAGCCCTCTCGCTCATGCGCCTTATTGATTTGCCTGGTACCATCTCCGGTGGACAAATTCTTTACCAGGCAGCTACCGGCACGGCAGTAAACCTGCTGCAATTGCCCGATGCGACCATGCGTAGCTACCGGGGCAATGAAATCGCCATGATTTTTCAGGAACCGATGACAGCACTGAATCCCCTGCATACCTGTGGGGAACAGGTGGCGGAAGCCATCCGTTTACATGCCGGCATTTCCCATCACGCAGCCCGGCAGGAAGTCAAAGCCCTTTTTGAAAAAGTAAAACTCCCGGACCCCGACGGGATCATGGGCCGTTATCCCCATGAAATTTCCGGCGGCCAGAAGCAGCGGGTCATGATCGCCATGGCCATTTCCTGCCATCCCCGGTTGCTGATCGCCGACGAACCCACT
>Ga0116227_10008795_pt1 | contig 18767 bp, 18 predicted proteins | sample S1TSphgellanicum_FD_89693 | JGI IMG/M metagenome (GOLD analysis project Ga0116227, IMG submission 89693) | Host-associated microbial communities from peat moss isolated from Minnesota, USA - S1T2_Fb - Sphagnum magellanicum MG | ecosystem: Host-associated > Plants > Peat moss > Unclassified... | reverse complement strand
AGGCCCAAAACACCTCGCATTGGGGTGTTCTTGGTGTCATTGGAAAGGTCTTGAAACGTAGATATCGAAAATGGCCTCGCATTGGCCATTCGGACATCTGCAGCCCAAGGTATGGGCAAAAGAAGGGCCGAGAGTCAAACTGGCAATTTGACTCCCGACCACTAAAAGTCGGGAATCGACCTCTTCCCGACGTCTCCTTGAAGAGTGCGACACAGCGTTGGAAAGCTCTCGACAAGAACTACAACTTTGATTCAGGACTTGTCCCGATCCAAGTTCGAGGAGAGGAGTTATGGCCGTTCAAAGTTCCGGGAGTCCAGCCGGGACACTTTTGGGACTCCATCTCGGGAGTCCCAACAAAATGTGCCATTCGGATGTAGCCTCTGCGACCAGCCGCAGAAAATATTATATGGGGGAAGGTGGTGGCTTCCCCCGAGTTCGGGCCGTGGTGAGTCTTATGTGTCCAAGTGCCCGTGACAAGTCCCAACACCCAAGGGTGTCCCGAATGCTAAATTAACTCGATTTGGTTGCTTTTTGGATGCAGATTCACACGAGCTAAGCTAGTCCCTCTTCCTAGTCTAATCCCTGGGCTCCCAACTCGACCCTCTACCCCTTTTTAGAGTTGGAAGCCGGGAGAGTGTTACCAAGTCTCAACTTTCCGCAACTTGACTTTGTGAAACCCTCAAGTGGGTTTCACCCCGTGACTTGGGAGCGCGTCATTTAAACCCTAAACCAAAAAAATCTTTTCAAAATTCTATCATCATATGTTACAATTGTTGTCTTTTGAAAAACATTTATCATATGTAGGACTTTAGGACTCAAGAAGTCAATGTTGTTTTGTTTTACAATTCATATGTTGTTGGAATCATATGTGTTTTGAATTTCTTTGATTTGTATCTATGTCAAGTCCATTTTCTTATCATTCTCATGTGTATTTGAAGAAATTTGGTCATTGGGAATTTGTAATGTTGGAGTCATATGTTTGTTCAACTAAATTAATGGTTTGTTTGATGATCTATCTAATGTCAAATGCACAAAAGCCCAATTTTGAGGAAACATGTTGCATATAATTGTTGCAAAGTTAATAGGTGTAATTCCATTGTTTCAAATAGAAACATATTTGAAAAAAAATTATTTGTTTTGTAATTGCTTTTGTAATTGTAATGACCAATTTTTTTCTTTTTGATAATCTAGTCCCTAAAACCTAACCACTACCCAAACCAACCCCTTGTCAAAAAAACCTAAACCCTAATACCCAAGAACCCCCCATGTTTGATAAAAACCATTAAACTTAACTGAAGGTTCTAGATTTTTTAAAAAAATTCAAAACCTTATTTGGAAATTCCTCCAAAACAAATTAATAAGAGGGAGTTCACCAACCCTAGAAGTTTTCCAAAAAATAGAAAATTGCCTAACATTGGTTCAAACCAGTCTTGGGTGGTTCTTGACTTTTACGAAGAACCTTTGATTCCAATTTGAAATAATAAATTAAAATGGTTCTGGTTTTGGTTTCAATTATTCAAAAATGTAAATTTTGATTTTAGTTCTAAGTTCAGAAAAAAATTTCAATTTTGAAAGTTGAACTTGGCTCCAATCTAGTTTAGGTAACTTATACTAGAAGTTACAATTAATCATCAAAGCACTTGTTTCTTCAAATATCTTGGTTTGAGTTCCACAGATAAATGGAATCTAAAATCTAATTCTTCAAAAACATAAATTTTAGTTCTAGTTTTACAACCAATTTCAAAAATTATACCTAACTCAATTTTTTACTAATCAAAACAAGAACCAACAATCATTGTGATATGTTAAATACTCCCACTCCAACTATGTCAACCATTGTTTTGGAACACCTTGCCCCACACCGGAGTTTCCACCTACCAAGGGGGGCCCTACCTCATGCAATTTGTAGAATGTTGTTGAGCATCATCCCCAACCTTTGTCATGAACTATGTCAAATCAATTGAAATCTTTCTTTGCAGAACACTTTCAATGTTTTGAATGAATTTTTCACCTGCAAAAAGGTTTGAAATTTAGCTTAAAATAGAGTCTTCAAGGTTTTTGATTTTCGACTCACAAAGACCAAGATTACAGGTGTAGTAGAACCACAACAAGACTACAAACATTTTTAAAGTCTAAATTAAACAATTTGTGATAAGGTTTATGGCCAACCCACAACCACCCATTTGATGCAAATCAACACAACAAGTAGCCATGGCTTGCAATTTTTCTTGTAGTGAACTTGAGTTCATGGTTATTTTTTAAAAATTTGTTTTTTGTTTCAAATTCCATCTACAAAACAAGATTCTTTGTTTGAGATAAATTAGGAAATCAATTTCCTCATTCCATGCTTGTAAGAAAGCTATTGAGGGATGCATTAGTCTTTTGATGTGTCATTTTTATTTTTTTGCAAAACCTTTGTTTCTCAAAGTTTTGAATCTTCAAAGCAAATTTTGATTGATGCATATTCGACATTGAGGCTTCCATTCGACCTCTCTTGCTATTGATCAAAAGTAGGGATTTGGGTTGAAGATAATTTCCAATTGTAATTCACAATGCAATGTATGCCTTGAAGTTCTTTCCCAACTATCCCTAAACACATTGGTGTAAAATCTAAATTCAACCTAGATTCCAATTGTCAATATTCTTCTTTAAAATTGAAGGTAGAGAACCAAAGTGGTAGATCATTTGCGGGACTATAAAGTTTGATTCTTGTAATGGCATGCCAAGATTACAAAGTTTTTATGGATGCTACAATATCCCTGGATGAACTATTTGTTGCTTCTAAAGAAAGGGATTTATCTCGAGCTTTGAAGTAGACAATGCAACCTCCTCCTAGACCATTTCAGAAGCCCTGATATTAGGTGGCTTCTTCATGTTACAACCAGGTATGGCCTCTATAACCATACTGAAATTGCAGTTATTCCATGAGATTGGCTCCAAGATTTTGTTCAAGGGAAACAAAACAATCATGGGTTCCCTAACAAATTTACAAAGACAAAAGATTTTGAACACAAAATTTGTAATCACCCAAAGACATTGACACACCCTAAAGAAAATTCTGGGATATTTGTCACTCCAAACCATGTATCCACCCAACACCAGTCCAAACTAGGAACAATCACAATATGAAATGTTCCATATGGTTCTCAAAATATGGTCTCACAATGAGAGGCCCATTATGGAAGGTTTAAACCCAGGGTCTTTTTTATTCAATTTTGTGATATTGAAAATTTGGTGAATTTTTCCAAAAATTAGTCAAATTTACACTAGAAAGATGAAAATTTCCAAAGAAATCTTAATTTGTTTCTCACAAATCGACTAAATTTGTGGGGTAAAAATAAAAACCTTGTTCTAACTAGCAGCAGTTAAATAAAAAAATGTTCCATGAAGTTCCCAAAAACTGTACTCACAACTGACAGTAACACAGTAAGCATTCTCAAGATGTGGAACCAAACGCAAAGTTCTAAATCGTTAGTCTCCCTTTTCAGGCGGAGCCAACAAAGAGAGCAAGACCTTGAATCAGAAAAATAATCAAGAAAAAGCAGGGTTTTGTTTCTCAATTTTGTGATGCAGCTGAAGTGGCGATCATCCATTAGATGCTTTAGCCAGATTTGGAAAAACCCCAGAATCCTTCTATATTTTTGTCTACCTGCTGGAACTTATCATAAAAATCTGGCAATTTGAAAAAAAAAATTCCTTCAAACTGGGCCTTTTTTTCCATTTAAAATCCTTTGTATTGGTCGAAATCATATTTTTCAGGTCGACATTTGGCGAAATTTCTCAAGCAGAAAAAAAACACTAAGTAAAAGCTGCATGTGCCGATCATCACTGTTCACTCAATAGCTATGGATTGTGCGGAGAAGCGTTGGCAGAGAGAAAGGTGAAAGGAGACGGTTCGGCCGTTTCAGCTCAGCCTACAACCCCCCTCCTCTCTCTCTCTCTCTCTCTCTCTCTCTCTCTCTCTCTCCACTCAGCCAAGCTTTCACGGTTAGCCTAACCGAGGCTCGCTAGGAGCTGTAGATCCTGGAGGAGACAGGGGCTGGTAGATCCAAATTTTCACGGCCCGAGTTTCGACTGCACCCTGTTAGTTAGTGTGGTGGATTGATGAGCAGTGTTAAAACGTCGACCCTGCTCCTGAACCATTTTTGTGAAGCTTGGTAATCTCAGTTATCCAGATTGAATATTATACTGTACAAAGATCAGTTGTGGCTGATCAGAGAGAAATTTACTCATCCATGGGTTGGCTCCAACAGTCTCGAGTCTCAAGAGAGAAACGCTAGGGAAACCCTTTCACATGTGAATCCTCCTCTAAAATCTCGCTGGCAACAGGTACGATTAAGAAGAAACAAACCAAAAAAAGGGTTTGACAGGAAGAATCAGAATCAAAATTTACTTGGAGTTTACTAAGTACTACTTCCATTTGTATTGAAGAGTAAAGTGTATTAACTGGGTGACCATGATGTCGGAAGTACTTCTTGAACAAGTTCTGTAGAATAGCCAGCCTCCATCGTGAGGAAAAAAAAATAAAACTAAAATTCCAGGTCTGAAACCAATCAAGAATTCACCCTCGAATGCATGAGTTCGACAATTGGGAGCAATCTGAAACAATGCAGCATCCGTCTGATTAATCCCGAGTGTGGAAAAGATTTTTTTTATTCTTGGGTGTTTCCTCCTAAATGCCGTCATTAGAACTGGATTTCTCCCAGCAGGATGGATATACAAGCTCTACTGCCTGCAGCTGAACTTGGGAAATCATGAAGTTCATCAATAAGATGAAACACCCAAGTCTCAAAGATAAATCTTTGAGAACTTTTCAAACCAGAATTCGTGATCTCAAGCAATTACAGCCCTGGGTGATCTCATTCTCAACACAGTAGTTACATATATCAAACTCATAAATTTTTTATATGCATATTTATTTTTCTCATATATGTGACATGAAATGCACTGCTGTTGCAGAGAGAAGAATTGCAGCTCAGAGCAAGAAGTCGAGACCACGGTGCAGAGACTTCTCATGTCGATGGAGATCTATTACAGTTTTCGACGACTTGTTACAAGAGATTTTACACATGAGCATGCAGTATGAACTCATGAATTCAAACGGCAGGTTACAACACAAAACACAACTTAGTCTACCTGGTCAGGAGTCTTGAATAATTTGTGCAACAATCTGAAGCGTCGTGATGATCTGTAAATTCATGCTCCTCTCTCTAGCTATTCATGAGGAGGCACAACGTCTATGCTGCAGCGTCTAGACTGTTTTGGTAAATGTACATGGAATCTTAAGCCTGGAGGTTCTTGAGAGAGATCGAGGATCTAGTAGTACTACTTAGATCGATCTAGTCTACTTGAATCCTGAAGTAAGTTTTGATCCATTTTCATACTAGGCCGGGGGGGGCAATCTTGAGTTCACTAGGATCATTGCAGAAAAAATGCCGTACCGGCAATCGGAGAATCATGGAGGCCACCGTAAGACATTGGCGATTCCAGCAAGCATTGATGGTGATGGGTCAGGGTGGGGGAAGTTGGAATATCTGCATGAGGAGAAGAGGCTGCCTGAAAGAATGATCATGATCCGTGTCTCCTCCTCCTCCTCCTCCTCCATGAATCATCCTGCAGCTTATAATAGAAAGCTAGCACTACAAGTACTGCTCTTTGTAGTTTTGCAGATCATGGCTATGCTAGGAGCAACGGAGTCGGCAGCAACAGTGAGCTTCAATTACAGTGACGCTCTCGCCAAGTCCATTCTGTTTTACGAGGGTCAGCGATCCGGGAAGCTACCTCCTGACCAACGCATGACTTGGAGGGGGGATTCAGCACTCAACGATGGCAACGTCTCCCATGTAAATATTCGCAACATTGCAATTCCCTTCACCCAGCAGGAGCTTCTCTAGCTCCTCCTGCTCTTGATGTCAAAATCGCCAATTTTCTTTGTATATATCGATCTCTTGCTTTTCTTCCGTAATTTCTCCAATTTCAGAGAGAAATTACTGAGAGTCGAGCTCTTGTCAATATTTTCTTCATGGAGATCTGCAAGCAGTTAGCCACGATCAATTCCTCCAGATCTCACCTCGGTCACCAAAAGACGAGTTCAATTCTCGGGTCTGCCATGAGATCTAGATCATATTATGTTGTGCAGGTGGATTTGAGTGGCGGCTACTATGATGCTGGAGACAATGTCAAGTACCAGTTTCCTATGGCATTCACTATCACCTTGCTGTCTTGGAGTGTGATCGAGTATGAAAGAGAGCTCGTGAGTGCAGGACAGATGCAGTACGCTCAGCAAGCCATCAAATGGGGAACCGATTACTTTCTCAAGGCGATCACGGGGCCGACCCAAATCTGGGTACAGGTCAGAACACTCGAAGCTTGCACGTGCTCATTTCCATTGCTCCATCCATCGATCCCTCCATCATCATCATAGTTGCTTGCAGACCAAATACAGATTTCCAACAACATCATGTCCTTGAGCTCACAGTTCTTGGGAGAGATTGATCGCAAAATGCAGATTTTCCAACTGTTATGATCAGATCAGATGCAGCTCGATGATCATCATCATCGATGCTAGAGAAAACATGGTGCAGGCATCTAGAAACCTTACTGTAGCTAGGCTACCCTGCTCATGGGTACTAGTACGTCATACACAGTCTACTACCGACGGCTTTGATGAATATTTCTTGGAGTCCCTCTAGAGGATCATCTTGTGGGAAAATTTGCTGGTGATCTGAAATATAATTTCAGGTGGGGGATCCTAACACCGATCACAATTGTTGGGAGCGGCCAGAGGACATGGACACGTCGCGGATCACGTACCAGATCAATTCCAACTCACCGGGTACAGAGGTAGCTGCGGAGACGGCCGCCGCTCTAGCTGCAGCTTCCATTGTGTTCGCGAATACTGACCCCATCTACGCCGAAAAGCTTCTCGACACTGCCATGACAGTAAGCACACATGCACACACGCACCCACTTCTTGCCCTAACTAGCTAGCTCGCTCTTTGGTGCTAGATTTAGATCATCAGCATGATCAAGCACAAGGACCCAAGTTTTCTTTTCTTTTTTGCAGATTGTAGGACATCTTTCACTATCATCACGGCTTGCCATTGATCTCGAAGCTAGCTCGCCTATTCTAGAAGTCCAGACTTAGCGATAATATCCTTGCAAGGTATACACTCTTAGAACTGCAAGATGATCTGAATCCCTCATGAGGTTCAAGATAATAAACACTTTTCTGTGGACGTGAACACAGGTATTCGATTTCGCGGATGGCTATCGAGGCACGTTCACGGGAGCTTGTCCTTTCTACTGTTCCGCCTCAGGCTACAATGTACATACCTGATCATATATACTCTTCAGCGCCGGCTCTTGAGAATATGTTTAGGATCTGGCTGCATCTGAGCATCTGAGACAGTTGGTCCTACAATACTAGTAGCATTTATACTTTACATACTATAATACTGGAACCAGAAGTGCCCCAAAGGCAGTCATCTTAGTGTGCTTTCACATGTCTCTCCGTTTCCCTGTAAAAAGATCACTAGTCCCAAGATACATAGCTCACAACTACAACACAGAAGTTCCTTTAAAGCATTCCTGAAGGGACGGTTGGTTGGGTGACATCATCAGGATCCATGCAAGCATAAAAGAACAAAAACATGCAAGTTTAGATCAGAGACTTGAGAATCCAAGAAGCTGAAGAGCTTGGGTGGATCCAAAATATAAGGCTTTCATATATGCTAGCTGATCTTGAAGTCTCTGAGCATGATGATCACAACGAACTTTGTCCTGAATCATGATTCTTGTGGTTCATGGTGAAAATCACATTGATGATACATGGATCTGCTGCATGAAAGTTCTCTTTTGGTCCTGCAGGATGAGCTTCTGTGGGGAGCTGCGTGGCTGTTCAAGGCTTCCAATGACACTGCATACCTCCAGTATGTGGTGAACAACAGAGGCTTGAGCAGTGAGATGAATGAGTTCAGTTGGGATAACAAGAATGCAGGAGCCCAAATCCTTCTTTCGAAGGTATAGTCTACACACAAACAAAGAACATATGTCAATGAGCCTGGAATGACCTTCCAAAGCACTTTTTTCCCACACTACAATTTGCTGCACACACCATGATGCATGAGGTCATTCTTGCAACTTTGTGCAAGCTTTAAACTGAAAGTAGCTAGTTAATAGTCTTGAACCCTCAATTTCTGTTGTTGCAGTCCTAAGTCTGGTGCAAAATTACTAGAGTTTTCCCTCATCACCAGAAATGTGTGAAAGAAAATATTGCTTCAAAGAATCTGATGCAGAGTACAAGGATTCAATTCATACATACCTGCGCAATCAGTCAGTGTTACAGATGCAACTTGCAAGACAATCTGTCAAATCTTTTGAACAATTGTGGGGGCCTGGGTGATCATGCAGATGTATTTCTCAGGGCAGACTGAACTAGAAAGCTATTCTAGGCAGGCAGCATCCTTTGTGTGTCATGTCCTCCCCAACAACCCCTGGAGTCAAGTGTCTTACACTCCAGGTGAGAGCTTGTGTAGACTGTTTTCACCCCATCCAAAATCCAGATCTCTAGCCTCTCCAATGCTAAAGCTACCACCCATGATCAATTTGGTCCAAGCCAAATGTTGAAGATGTGAAAAAGTCGATATCATGCATGCATTCTTTTAGTCAAACCCCCATTGTCAAATTCCACTCCGCAGTTGACTTACACCCTAGTTATGACCACTTACAAAGAGCATTCATCAAGCTGTCTTTTTAACATCAGTTGGGTGCACACATAAATCTTTCTTTTTAACACCAGTTTGGGTGCGCCTCTGGAGTCATTTTTGCAGGTCTGTGTCTTTGGTTGTTGGCAGAGATTTGGTGAGCAAGCATGGGGTAGTTGTCACTGCAATGGATTTGAAAAACAAGATTCAGAAAATATGGGTTATGACTGAATTTTTTTCTTTGACACTTGAAACCAACAAAATCAATATTCTCAAGCAGATGTCATCATTTCTCAAAAGAAAACATCAATTTTGAGAATCATCACTACAGGGGTTGCACCATCAGATAGGAAGACTTGTCCCTTAGGGTTAATACTGGGACTCATGATTCATCATCAGTAACAGGTGGTACTAGTAGTTCAGTATTTGTGCAACAGTTTTTGATGCATCCACTGTTTTGTGACAATTTTACAGGAGGTTTGCTGTATGTGCGGGATGGTGCAAACACCCAGTATGTCACAGGCTCATCCTTTTTGATTGCTGTATTTGCTGATTACCTCACATTGGCCGGTGACTTGCTTTCATGTGGAGATACTTCCTTCACTCCTCGTGAGCTGCTGTCACACTCCAAAGGCCAGGTACTTCTTCACTACAAATTTGTTGTAGCCACTGTGTTATCAGAACATCTTATAATGACATGGGAAGTTTTTCTCAAAGAGGTTTAGTAGCAAATTTAAACAGCAAAAGATACTTGCCTGAAGGTAGAATCATCCAACCACACATTTCAAAGTGGCAGTGCTCAAAGAAACTGGATTGTATGAGCAATCAGTGCCTCCAACACAGATTACTTGTACCTGAAAATATGATGTCAATGGCAACTCTGCAGTTAGAGGAAGTCTTACAAAATTTGAAGGTTGTACTGCATCAACTGAGAATTACTAATTCCAATGAGAAAAGCCTAATACTTCAATTGTAATGGTCCTAAACTGTTTGATGATCCAAATCCTCAAAAACTAATTGAAAAACTGTGATCCTATCCCACTTTCCTGTCAATTTATCAGTGGACAGTACAGTCATCTACAATGACTCTAGATGTCTCTTTTGATATGCTGTACCCAATTAGGCCAAATCCTCTACTGGATTTCAGGAAACCTTGGCCAGATCACAGCAGGTTTTCAAAAGAGCAAACAAATAAACAAACATACTACACAGACAGCACTCCATTGTCTCATGATGGACATGACCAATTAGGCTGACCACCACCAAAACTCACAAAAGAAGACAAACAGAGTTGGAGCCTTAGCTATGGCTCCAACAACCTGTGAAACTTAGTCATGATGCCAAATCTCACACTAGGACAGAAGTTTCAAGCCCACAGGATGCTTGATCCTTGGGTACACCATACCATTCTTCATGTGTATCATCACACCACTGATGTTCAAAGATATGTTCAATGATACAGGTGGACTACATCTTGGGAAACAATCCAGAAAATATGTCATACATGGCAGGCTTTGGCACAAGATATCCAAATCAAGTTCACCATCGCAGTGCATCCATTCCTTCGATACATACAAGTCCAACCCGAGTGGTATGTGGAGAAGGATTTGTGTCCTGGTTTCCAAGTTCCAATCCAAATCCCAATGTATTGACTGGGGCAATTGTTGGTGGACCAAACCGAAATGACGTCTTTGATGATTCGAGGAGAGATTCATCATGTACAGAGCCAACCACCTACATCAACTCTGGAATGGTAGGCCTTCTTGCAAAATTGTCAAGCCAACGTAATTAGCACACTCCTGGAAGCCTATGAATTTTGAAGAGCTGATACAAAAGGATTGCAGAACTCAGAGAGGATCTCAATAAAGAGATCTACAATTAGCAAGAGAAATTACTACTCTCAAATTTGTTGTTGTGTATCAGTCCATGAAAATTATGACCACTATTCGATGTTGGTACTTATACTAGATACTAATAAGTCATGGAATTTGCTGATGTCCAGAAGTTGAATATTGAGAGTCTTTCAATCATTGTGTCATCTGTTGTGACCATGATGCAATCCAACTGGCCCCATAGATCCAACAAAGAATTCCCAATTGAAGCTTGTCACAAACAATCATCTGAATATGATGAAATGATGTTTATGGCCACAGACATAAACTCTTATTAGGGTTGGGGTTTTCTAGGGTTCACTTCACAATTTCATGAAATGGAGAGAAATAACCTTGTCCCCCGCCCCCCCCGCCCCCCCCGCCCCCCCGCCCCCACACTGCATAATATATCCATAGATCATTGTTGATTGTGAAGCAAGGTCTCAAAAGAATTTCAACAAGTCTCTCTCATTTTCTGTAGAGAGAGATATCCCCTGAATTTTTTTCCATCAATTCAAGGAACAAGATCCCCATTTCTTTGACTCTTAGAAACAAACAAAGATAAAGATAATGAAAAAGAAGGGGGGAAAGAGGGGGAAAAAAATCCCTCTGATTCAAGCAATGATACTACTAGTCCTTAAACCAAACATGCTGCTGTCGTCAAAACCTCACCATCCAAAGACGTACAACCAAAGATTTGTTACGATACTCTCTCCTCAACGCCATGACTCTCCAACAACACAATGCAAATGCGTAGGAAAAGCGTAGGTTTAGTGTAAGCATTTACTTACAAGGTTGAAAATCAGTAACAAAGAAGGAAGGATGTGGAATTCTTATAACCTTCCCGCATGTATAATCGCCATCGTCGTCACACACGCACTCTCTCGCTCTCTCCCCCCCCACCCTTCTTCTCCGTCGTCTTCATCACAAGCGCGTCCCAAGACTCCCTTGATTGCCAGAGCACACGCTAATAAATGCCAGAACATGTAGCGTGATCCCAAGTATCCCGTATATTTAACCTCCTCGTGTAAAGGTCGCCCATCCCAAAACTATTCCGCTTGTTCTGCGATGAACTTCAAAGTTCTTTTGGAACACAGTTGTGAAAAAAACATTTTAAAAATCTTAAAATTCCAGTGATGTTAATCAATTCGAATTGGACTATCCAAAATGAGTGTTTTGATGATTGTCATTGTGACAATTCCAAAGTCATTCCAAATTATAATTTGTCGTAAATCAAATTCCATTTTGAAATCATTTTTATTTATTTTTTGGTCTAGTTGTATTTTGTTGTTTGTCTTGCACTCTTTTAAACAAACCTTTTCAATGTGTTTTTTTAAATTTTTGTTTGTTTGTATTTTATTCTGAACTTTTTAATGAATTGGACTTTCATTAACATTTTGCATAGCAAATCAAAAATGTAAAAAGACATTAATGAAACAAATGACATATAGTGAAATTTATATAATATTATTTTTTAGAAAGAGAAAATTAATGACAACAAAATATTATGTTCAAACAAAACAATTTAATCATCATCATTGGTAGTGTGAAGCTGTTTACTGTTTACAATTTTACGTATGTTTGGGGCTAGAGAGTCTATTAGACGAAAGCTAGATCATGGAGGACAAATTGTTTTTTGGTACTAGCAGCATGCCACAAACTTGGCCAGGGCGACCATGTTCGTAATCTGCATGAGCTCAGCAAGAGTGTTCGTGTGGATGAGGGGCAAGGCCGAACAAAAGCGTTCCCTAACTTTCTGTGTATGTGGACAGATAAGGAGCAGGTGTTGTTCATCCTTTACCTTCCCTAAATCGTAGCCTTGACAAAGCCTTTTAGCGTATGGCACGCCCTTCCACGCACTTACCACTACGTCAAGCTACATGTTGCCACATCGAAACCGGGCCAAAGCTTTCCGCAACTGAACACAGTTGATGTCACACAAGTAGCTTTTGCTCTCGTATGACATACCTTTAAAGCGCAAGTATTTTGTCTATACGCTGGTCCCAATTTTATAGTTGGTAAAAAGCTTTTCAATGAAAGCCAGCCGCATATTATCCTTCACCTTTTTTACACTCAACATTGTGTGGGGAAAACCTGAAGGGGGTGGAGCCCCAACCTCTTGAGTTCCCACCCTTACGTTGTGCGTGTTGCACCAAGGTACTTGGCTCTCCACCCAACCTTTTACCTTGTTAGACGGGTCGGATGTATGTGCGTTGTCTCAGAAACCGTTCCTAGTAGCGATTGAGTAGTCCCCGCCTAGAATGCAAAGGTCGTTGCAAGCTAAGGTGCCATTCCTAGCGGTGGTTGAACAATAGGCAAAAAACCTACCACCTCTTAGGGTTGATTTTAGAGTAGCCATTTTTTCATGAATCCAGTCTAACATTTTTTTCCCATAACAAGCAAAGCGAGCTGGGCTTCCCATGCCTTTCCCAAGATGTGGTCTTTAGTGACCATGTTCACACGGTTGTAATATAGTAACATTTGTCCCCATGCAAAGTGTTCAAAACGGAATTTGCCAAATTCTGCCAACACAATGGATGTGCTGGTTATTTTTCACACCTGAGCAGGGACTTGAGGAACCCTCGGTACACCATTTCAATCACCTCTATTTTCTTGGAATCCACCCAAACCTCACAAGCATAGCTTGATATGGAACACACCAACGTATTGAAGAGGTCATAACGTAGCTTAATGTCCATAATATGTAGCTCTGCATAGCGGCGATTTAATGCGAACAACGAACGCCTACTAACAATTGGTAGATGTTCGACTGCATTATCCAAGTTCGAAGTGGTCTCAAACAAGATCCCCAGGTATTTGAAGCTCTACAAATGTTCAATAACGTCACCTTCAAACAAAAACTCTTGGCATGGGTTAACAAAGTTGAACACCATGACTTTTGTTTTTTTCCGTTCACTATAAGTCCACGTTCAGCACAAAATTGCTAGAGTGCGTCTAATTGTTGTTACAATCCCACCTTTGACTCTAACATCAAAATGAGGTCATTTGCAAAAAATAACAGCCATGCATGCACATCTGCTAGGGCCAGTGCATCGCATTCTCTACCATCCAAGCACCTTTTTAGGGCATCCAAATATAGCCCAAATAGTAAGAGGCTAAGAGGACAACCTTGTTTCACACCTTGTTGGCACCTAGAGCTAGAGGTGACACCTTCACTTGGGTGGTTGATGCGTATGGTATCCTTGGCATACATTGTCTACAGGCATCGCAAGAAGTATCCCTCCACCCCAAAGCCAACCAACACTTGCCACAACACGTCACGCAGCACAATATCAAACACCTTTTTGAAGTCCAAAAAATAGAAATAGAATGGTTTTGTTTTTGCTTTGCTCTCTTCTATCAAAATTTGTAAATGAAAAGTTCATCAATAGTGCCGTAATCTTTGTGAAACCCAACTTGACCCTCAGCATGCTTCAGCCCACTCGTTTAACCTTTTGTCAAAGATCATAGCAAACAACTTTGCTAAGATAGGCCCAACCGTTATCCCCCTATAGTCGTCAAATTCGAAGGCATCACCCCTTTTAAAGAGCGCATGGACCACCCTAATGGAAAGGGCTTTTGGAAAACCTACTATTAGAAAACAGTTGAACGTTGTCAATAGTGGCATGTGTAATACTCTCTCGCATCTAGAATGAATTCAACTTTCATACCATCCAAATCGGCGGCCTTGTTCCTTTGTAATTTTTTTAGCGCTTGAAGCAGCTCAACAAGTGTGATATCTATGTTCAGGGTGTGGCTACTTGGAGGTTTGGTCACCTAAGCCGAATGATCAATTTGTTACTGTATGGGTGGCGAAGACTAATCAACTAACCTACGGAAGCCTTCCAAAAACATAGCTACACTGATTTTGTCCACAATGGGTGCCCTTAGTCGGTACTTTTTCCAAAACAAAAATGCATCCATTGACGCCCCCCCTGGCTCCTTGATAAACTCTCAATGTGAATCTGAAGTGAAAATAATGGAAGAGCAAGGAGTAGGGGCACGCTCCCTGGTTCGTAGCACTTTGAAGGGTAGAGGGGCGTGCTAAAGCTCTAAGATGGGACTAAGAAGAATGACAAGCACTTAATCACTCTCTCGGATTTGCACAAAACCAAACAACAAGTTGATTAATGCATAGTTGGAGCACTTTTGGTGCTAGGACAAGCCATGGGCAAACTCAGACTCACAAGATTCACCACGGCCCAAACTTGGGGGAAGCCACCACCTTCTCCCTTATAGTATACTTTGTGCCTCTCCAGGAGGCCCACATCCAAATGGTTTTTTTATCCCTTGGGAGTCCCGAAATTGCCAAAGTTGGGACTCCTGCAACTTTGGGGCCCCATAACTTTGTGTGTAAACCTCCGATTGAAATGAAGTCTAAAACAAAGTTGTAGCCCTCGTCGAGAGCTTTCTAATGTTATGTCGCACGTCACCTACATGCAAGGAAATCGTGGTGATTCCTAACTTTTAATGGTCAGGAGTCAAATTGCCAATTTGACTCCCGGCCTTTCTTTCGGCCATTATTTGTGTTTTAGATGTCCAAATGAGCAATGCAAGCCCATTTTAAACATCTACGCTTGAATAGTTTTTCAATGATATTTGAGCTCTTATAGTTTCCCAGAAAATTCTTTTCCTTTTTAATAAATTTTTAAGTTTACTTTCTTGATGTTTAGCAGTGTGCAAATCGGGGTTAGCTTTTAACCAAAGCCTCATCTCACGTTTCACTATACGACAGTCAACGTCAAACCAGGGTTTATGGTAGTGTCTCTCTTTGCAGCTCCTTTTCAAAGGCTTGTTGCTAAAAGTAAACTTGTTGCAACACCCACACATTGTTGCAGTAGGTCAGCTATCCCATCTACCCCCAGATGCCCAATCAAGTTAGCAACCGACAAGTTTCCAAGACTTGCTACTAGGGTAAGTTGATAATTTTCAGCTTTCAATTTATCATACTTGAACCTAGGCAAAAAAAATTTGGTTACAACCATATGTAGACCCCATTGCGCAGTAACGGGTGTCATTTATTATCACCTCGAGGTGTGTAGCAGCTTGCCAAATTGTAGGAGAGCTAACAATATAATCAACAGTGTTGCGCTCTCCATTTGCCAAGCAAATGAACTCCCCTAATTCGTCACCAGGTGTTCGACCATTGAGGATGAACAACCCAACATCACAACATAGGTCCAAGAGCTCATGACCCTAGTTGCCAACACTAGCATCATAGTTTGTTTAGCCATAACACTTGGTTGTTCAATCTCAACGAACTCAAGTGCCTGTAATAGTTCACAAAGGTCGCTATTGTTAATGGTATCTGGTAGTGATGTAGTATGCACATTAAAATCCCTTCCCAATAGTACTATGCCCCCTAGAGTTTGAACTTCAACAATATTTGCTGCCAGGTTTTGGAACAAAGATTCATTCTCGTGTTTGGAGCTAACAAGGGCAACGTACACCACGCAGACAAACGAGTCAAGGGCAACGCCCCTGCTGACCCATATCCATAAATAAGAATCGTGGCTTCCTTCCTTCCATTGTGACAAGTTTGGGCTAAGGTGGCTATGAAAGTAAGTAACAACCCCCTCATTATGTTTTATCGTGTTTGTTTTTCCTTATTACATAGTGCATGCTACCACAAGTAAATCACACCCTTCAACATGTGGCAAATGTTGGCCTGGGAAGTGCCAAGTTTCGGTTAATAAGACGAGGTTAGCACCTTGAAACAACTCTAGTATTTGCACCCTCGTTTCTAGTTTATTTACACTACCCTCATTGTCGCAACCCTAGCTTTGGGCTCGTGACCAAGGCAAAGGGGGTTGCAAGGTTATGGGCCAAGAAAGAGGAAGCCCGGGAGTCAAGGTAAAGGCATTGCAAGGTTGCGAGCCAAAAGGAAGTCCAGGAGTTAAGGCAAGAGAAAGCCCAGGAACCAAGGCAAGAAGAAGCTCGGGAGTCACATCACATACTCCCGGGAATGTAAGAAAGTGTGAGGGAGTATGAGAGAGTGAACACTCACACTCCCAAGGTAACTCCCACTTTGGGAGATGGAGTCCCGGTGGACTCCCGAAACTTCAGAGAGCGATTGCAGGGGTCAAACTTCAATTTTTTGTGGCGTTCTTTATATCATTGGAAAGCTCTTGGAGCGTAGATGTCTAAAATGGACTCGCATTGCTCATTTAGAATCTGAAACACAAGTTATGGCCAAAAGAAAGGCCAGGAGTCGAATTGCCAGTTTGACTCCCGACCACAAAAAGTTAGGAATCGACCCGATTTACTTAGCTGCAGGGGCCGTGCCACATATTGTTGGAAAGCTCTCGAAGAGAATTATAACTTTGCTTTAGACCGCATCTCGATCCGAGGTCTACTTGCAAAGTTATGGGGCTCCAAAGTCGCAAGAGTCCCATTTGGCGCGATTTCGGGACTCCCATTCGAGAGTCCCGGGAAAAATAGCCATTTGGATGTAGCCTCCGTGGAGAGCTGCAGAGTATATTATAAGGGGGAAGGTGGTGGCTTCCCCCAAGTCCGGACCGTGGTGAGTCTTGTGTGTCCATGTTGCCCGTGGCTGGTCCCAGCACCAAGGGTGCTCTAACTATGCACTAATCACCTTGTGTGGGTTGTGTGCAGGCCCGTGTGAGTGAGTGAAGCTTGTCAACTCTTCCTAGTCCCATCCCGGAGCTCCAACACGCCCTTCTACCCTTCAAAATGTTGTGAGCTAGGGAGCGTGCTCCGACTCTTCTTTTTTCCGTTGTTTTCCTATTTGGGCTCACATTTGAGCCCTTTGAGGAGTTGGGAGTGCGTCACTCATCCATGTTCCATAATATTATGCATATGTCTTTATGATCCTTGTGCCACTAGGAGGGCGGGCAAATTTAAATGTCGTCGATGAAGAGCTTGGCTACACGCCAAAAGGCGTGTTTGCCTGTCGCCTTGGCCTCCTTGAATAGTGGCCATAGCTCCAACTTGCGCGCTTGCTGTGTGGGCGTGAAGTCTTCATCCAAGCCTAACTTGGTCCCTGCCAAGCCCTTGCGCTATCACAACATGGCCTGACAATCTTCGCTCGTTGTGAATTTGAATAGCACCGCGCCGAGGCACACACCTACCACTAGGGCAAAGGCTCATGCAGTCGCAGGTTATTGCTGCATGGCAATGACAACCTTGGCGCGCAACTTCATTTGGCCTTGCAACAACTCTATGTTGAATCGTTGCACCAGCTCCTTCTTAGTCTCACCCTCCTTGGCCTCAAAGGTTGTGAGGCGTAGGTTGAGCTTGCGTTCCTCTTGTTTGGGCGCGTCAGCTAGGGTCTACACAACCCGACTGACCACTTGACACACGTTCTTGGCCATCATTATGGTCGACTTGGGCTCCTATGTAGACATAACCTTGGTTATGATAGCCACAACCACCTCCCACTCCATCAGCTAATTAACCACAAGGTTGCCAGTAGAGACGTAATGTTTCCAATGGCTGCCTCCATCTTGGATAGCCGTGCGTCAACAAGTGAGTTGTCAGTCTTGAAGCTCATGACTAGTCAATGCCTAGCCAAGGTTATTTGGTAGACCGCTAGGGGTGCATTGTTTGGGACATTGAACCCAACGTTGTTACAGTGTGTCTTGGCAATGTCCAACATGAAAATGTCCGATGCTATAGTGAAAGGACATAACAGTAGTGCGACAATGTCTTTCAATCAATGTTTCATTGTCGCACCCCAAATCAATGTCTTTCAAAACACTAAAACATTGAAATTTTTAATTTATTTTGAAAATTTTAAATCTACTATCATTATAAAATTTGGAACTTTGAAACCCTTAAAATCACATGTTACTTACTTATAAAACCTAAAAATCTTGAAACTTCAAATTCTTAAGACTTGAAAAATCTTCAAAAGTAGTAGAATTTGAAGCCTTAAACCTTAAAGATCTTGAATTCCTCTAGGTTTTAAAGGCCTAAAAACTTCAAAGATTATTATTTTGGAAACCCTACAAGTTTAATACCCTAAGATTTATAACACTTTAAAATCTTTGGAACGCTAGAAGTACTAAAACCCTAAAAACTTGAAACCGTCAAAAGTATAAAACCTTAAAAACTTCTCACAAAAAAAAAAAAAAAAAAACCCTAAAAATTTCGGACGCAACCCCAACCCCAAAATAGCCTTGGGGGGCTCTAATAGCTTGGCCACCACCAGCTGTTACTCTTAAATGTT